>Ga0105854_1001275_pt1 | contig 10480 bp, 7 predicted proteins | sample OrgsoiDNA_201058_FD_89679 | JGI IMG/M metagenome (GOLD analysis project Ga0105854, IMG submission 89679) | Permafrost soil microbial communities from the Arctic, to analyse light accelerated degradation of dissolved organic matter (DOM) -... | ecosystem: Environmental > Terrestrial > Soil >... | reverse complement strand
TCCGGCCGGTAGGTGCCGCTCGATGCCGTGTTGGCAGTGTCGGTTGAAGTGGAGACGTTGAACGGAAAGCCGCTCTGCAGCGTGACGATGCCGTTGGCCTGCCACTTGGCGAATGCGCCTTTCAGCAGCGGGTTAGAGACGTTGAAAAACGGGATGTCGTAAACGAAGGTGGCCACAAAACGGTGACGGACGTCCCAGTTGGAGTTGCCGTAATCGGCTTTCCACCAATAGGGATTCATGGGCGTGCCTCCGCCATTGGAGTCGGTGGTGACATCGAGCGTGTGCGACCAGGTGTAGCTGGCCAGCACCTGCAAGCCGCGCGTCATTCGCTGGTGGAAGATGACGCTCATGCTCTCGTAGTTGGCGATCTCATCCGTGTTGATGGTGCGGATGGGACCAAACAGCGGATTCGGGCGCCGCGAGTTGACGGACCCCGGTCCCGGGAGAGGCGTATTGTTATAGAAGCTGCGGTCCAGGTGGTAGGAATGCGAGCCGAGATACTGCACCTCAAGGCCGCCGCCGTTCCACAACTGGCGCTCCAGCCCGGCGCTCCACTGATTCATGCGGGCCGTGGGCTGATGAAAGGGATCGGTCACGATCAGGCCGGCGGTGGGGGCCGACGGACAGACGCCCGGGGAACCAAACGGGTTGGACAGGGTGGGCGGCGTGAGTCCGGCAGACCACGTGCAGTTAAGGATCGTGGTGTAGGGCGGGTTGGTGTTCAGGAACGTATAGCTATTGGTCTGGTTCGGGTTGTAATAGATGCCGCCACCGGCCCGAAACACAGTCTTCTCGGTGATCCGATACGCGAAGCCGAGACGGGGCGCCCAATCGTTGTGGTTGGGAGCGATAAAGCGGTAGCCGGGCGTGCCCCCAACCAGGGCGGTCTGGTTCGGATTCAGTTCCGTGGCGACCCCGTTAATGGTATACGGCACCGTGGGCAGCTCATAGCGGAGACCGTAATTGAGCGTGAGTTTGCGCGACACCTGCCATTTGTCCATCACAAAGAAGCCATCGCGCCATTCGGCGGTCCGTCCGCGGACTTCCGGTCCCGGCGTGCTGAAGGACTGGGGCAATCCCAGTACGAAATCGGCAGGCGCATAGCCGCTCAGCAGACCGTTAAAGCTAAACGAGCCGCGCGCGCTGTTGACGGCTGCGCGGCCGGTTGCCAGTCTGCGGAATTCCATTCCGGCCATGATGTTGTGCGCGCCGTGGCTCCAACTGATTTGTTCGGAGAGTTGACTGGTGCTGTCATTCTGGTACCAGTTAGTTCCGCCGTTGCCGAAGCCGTTGAAGCCGGTGATACTGAAGTCTGGAATGCCGGGGTTATTGAAAGTGGAGTCTCCGGTGAAGCCCGGGATACCCAAATCGGTGCCGGCGGTTTTCTGGCCATTGCTGGAGAAGGGGTTGACAGTCGCAGTGTTGACGAAATTCCGGCCCACCCGAAAATCGTTCACCAGGCTGGGCGTTAGCGTGTGCGTGTAGCCGACAGTGTAGTTGGTCACGGTGGTGGGTGTAGTAGACCCGTTGACGGGGATCGCACTCCCGCCAAACACGTTCCAATCCTGCCTGTGGGCGCGCACATACAACCGGATTTTGTCGCCGATGTTCTGATCGATGCGGTCATTGGTTTGGTTGTAGTTTTGGGTGGTCGGCACCGGCACCGAGAAATTACTGGCAAAGCCGGGCAGGTTTGTCGCCGGATAGTATTGCTGCAGCTTGGCGATAAGCGGCGAGAGGCGCCCTGGCGGAATGATGTTGCCGGGGAACGGTGTATTGCCGTTCAGCGGATCCTTGATGGCGCCGCCGGTAATAGCCGAGGTGGGCACGGCCGAGAAATTGCCCGTGAAAAAAGCTGCCGGCATTTGGGTCGATAGCGATGTCGACTGCTGCACCAGACGGAAGCCTTCGTAGGATGCCATGAAGAAGGTCTTGTCCTTGCCGTTGTAGATCTTCGGAATGTAGACCGGCCCGTCGAACTCGACGCCGAACTGGTTTTGGCGTAACGGCGGCTTGGCCGCTGTCGGGTTCGCAGCGGTGGGCAGCGTGAAGAAGGCCCGTGCGTCCAGCACCTGGTTTCGGAGGAATTCCACCAGAGCGCCATGGATGGCGTTGGTACCGGACTTCGTGACCATGTTGATGTGGACGCCCATATAAGCGCCATATTGGGCCGAGTAGGTGCCGGTCTGGACCTCCACCTCCTGCACCGTTTCAACCATGGGCCGGGTGTTTGTGACGGTGATGAGATTGTTCATGATGCTGATGCCGTCGAGCGACAAGCTATTCGAAATCTCTCGCGTCCCCGCGCCCACAAAATCCTCGCCCGGCGGCACGCCGGTGAAGGACGTCTTACTCCCCTGGAGCACGCCAGGCGTGGTAACGGCCAGTTGCATCGCGTCGCGGCCATTCAGCGGCAACTCCGCAACATTGCGGGTGCCGATGATCTCCGAAACGGCGGCATCGTCGGTCTTGATGGCGGTGGTTGCGGCCTCAACCGTGACCGATTGCGATATGGCGCCCACCGCCAATGTCACGTCGGTCCGGACCGTCTGGTTGATATCGACAGTGATGCCCGTCTTCGTGACTTTCTGAAAGCCGGGACACTCCACCGTGATGTTGTACGTGCCAACGCGGACGAACTCAATGCTGTAGTAGCCCTGTTCTTTTGTCAGCGTGGTGTGAGTGTCCAGCGTTCCAGTCTCCACCGCGGTAATTTTCGCGTTCGGGATGGACTTGCCGGTGGTGTCGCTGACTGTCCCGACCAGCGACGTAGTGGTCGCGAGCTGTGCATACAGACTGGCGGTGAGCAGCGGAATCAGGGAAACTACCGCAAAAAGACGCTTCTTCATGGTTAGAAACCCCCTCAATAGTTTGGTGAAACATAGCATACAGGAAAAAGCACCGCATGAGAAGGGCTCCGATCGGCGCTTCTCAGCCCTGGTTTCTCAGCCCTGGATAACTCCCGCTGCAAACCCCAGCAGATCTTCGCTCTTCCGCGCCAGGCTGCGTAGCGTGGCGTAGTCGCCCGCCATTTGGCACAACTGCAAAGCCGACGGACAGCTCACCGGCGCGCGGTTCGCGTCCGGGAGATAAGCCACCGAGGCCTGGATGGCTTCCGCATAGCGCTTGAGCTGCACCAGCAGATCGATCAAGACCTCGGCCGGAGCGGTGTCCCCGCCCATCGCGGCCGGCGGCTCGGCCTTCTTGCGAAAGTGGGCAATCGCGGCCTCGACGTCCTGGCCGAGCAGCGCCCTCAAATACACGGCGTGATCGAGATACGTGTTCTCAAAGGGCGGATCGCCGCGAAAATGAAACATCGGGTCCAGACACTGGCCGTATTGGGCGAGTTCCAGGGCCATGCGCAGCGCCCAGGCGTCCTCTAACTCCGGAGTAAATCGCAGGACCGACGTCAAGTGCGTGCTGTCGGTGTAACTGCTGGTCCCTTCAAACAACCATGCACGGCCGGCTATCAACTCCGCCACGCTGTTAGTCTGAGGCGCGGCGCCTTCCGCCGAGGCGATGGTCTCTTTCAGAGCCGACGCCACCTGGCTGTAGAGGGTCCGAACCAGCAGCCCCAGACACGCCTGGCGGGTGCCGAATTCGCGGTTGTACCCGAACCACGTGATGGCGCTGCAGATGCCACGGTGTTCCAGAATCAGCTCGAAGCCCTTGCGCGGGTTCACGCCTTCCTGGAAGGCAATCTCGATCACGCGGTCCAGGATCTCGCCTTGGTTCACATCATCAGGGTTCACATTATCGGGGTTCACGTTTTCAATGGCGGCGGCCACCGGCGCCTGCTCGCCAATGGCCTTGAAATACGGCCACGCGCCGATGATATCGCCTGCGGCCAGAAGCAAGTCTCCCGCCTCCCGCGCCGCTTCTCTGAAGGCCGTCTCGTATGCAGGGCGTTCGACGCCCAAATCGAGGACCGGTTCCGTCTCGATCAGCGGGAGGCCCAACCGATGGCGGACCTGCATCATCCGCGCGCCGAACAGCACTCGCGAGTCCTTCTCTTCCCGTGCCCCGCGGATCAGCCGATCGAATACCGCTTCGGGGCCGTCTGACCGCAACGTTTGTTCCAGTAGGTCAAACTCGTTCTTGTCCACTGTCAGTGACTTACCCGAAGAGCTCCGTCAAAACGCGGGCGGGAGTTACGCCCACCAGCGATTCGTTGCGGCCTGCACTTAGTACCATACAGGAAGTTGTTGGCCCCGAACATCGCCTGCGAGAAAGGCAAATATGCGGAACGAAGCCAATTTCTGTACTGAATAACCCATAGTGCTCCTCTCGTGCCGGGGCACAAATATCTCCTGTTGATATAGTGGACCTCTTTCGCGCCAGCGTCCACAAGTTTCAAGGCGATAGAGGCAGGCCAGGAAGCCAATCCCACATCTGTCGCGAGGCGATGGTAATCGCGGCAGAGCATGCGAGACAATAAATCCATGCGCGCATGGTTGATGGATTCTTATGCAGGTGTCGAAAAATTGCGGCTGGGTGAAGTTGCCGACCCACAGGCCGGACCCGGAGAGGTATTGCTGCGGATCCGGTTCGCGGCGCTGAACCCCGCCGATGCGTTTCTCGCGCAGGCGATGTACCCTGCCAAGCCGCCGCTGCCGCACATCCTGGGGCGCGACGGCGTGGGCGACGTCCTGGCCGTGGGGCCGGGTGTGAACCACCTGCGCGTGGGCGAAACCGTGGGCATCCTGCGCTGCAACGCGGGCGTGGAGACCTGGGGAACTCTGGCCGAAAAGGCGGTGATTCCGGCCGCCAGCATTGCCCCCATCCCCCGCGATTGGTCGCTGGAGGAAATGGCCGGAGCGCCTCTGGTGTTCCTGACTGCATGGCAGGCGTTGACCCAATGGAGAGAACCGCCGGCGCCGCCTCGCGCAGGCTCGGTGCTATTGGTGACGGGCGCTTCGGGGGGCGTCGGCGTGGCATCAGTGATGCTTGGCAAGTCGATGGGGCTTACGGTGGCGGCATTATCCCGAAGCGCGGAGAAGGGCGCCAGGCTGAAGCATCTGGGCGCGGATTTTGTGTTCGACCCGAATGACGAAGACCTGCGCAAGAGTGTCAACACGGCGATCGCGCCTAAGAAGGTGGACATCGCCGTGGACAACGTGGGCGGCGCGCTGTTCAACCAGGTGGTGGCGATGTTGGGCCATGGCGGCTGCATCAGCGTGGTGGGAAGGAGCGGTGGCTCAGTGCCGGAATTCAACACTGCATCGCTGTTTTTCCGGAGAAATCGCATCGGCGGCGTGGCCGTGGCGGACTATACTCCCGAATCGGCTCAGGTGACGTGGAAAGGAATTGTCGAGCGATTGGACAAGCTGGGCAAACGGCCCGTGGTGGATTCGGTGTTGCCGTTCGAAGAAGTCAAGGCGGCCTTCGCGCGCCTGGCGCAGGGGCCGATGGGCAAAGTGCTGGTGAAAGTGGCGGGCTAGTGACAGGCCGGAGGCCTATCCTACATGGTAATCGCGCAGGAGATCCTGCAGGAGTGGGGTCGCCGGATAGGGATGGCCTTTGTACTGCCGGAATCCCTCGGCGAATTCAACTCCCGCGCGCGTCCCGTTTTCCCGCGTCCAGCGTTCCATCTGATCCAGATAATCGTCGATGCCGTGTTGTTTCGATAACCAGGAACGCTGGCTGTCGTGCTCGGCCAGCATGGCTCGCTTGGCGGCGAAGGTGGCGCGGATATCGATATAGAATTCCGATTCCGTTCCGGCGAGCGAATTCACGAAATACAAATGCGGAATGGCGGGCAAGGCCGGTGCCGCGTTCTCAGCTCCGGTACGGTAATTCGGCGCCGGCGCCACGAAGCAGGCGTCGCGCACCAGGAGACTGGTGGTTTCATGATCGGCCATGTAGTCGGCTGGCGGCGCGGTGAGTATGATCGCGGGGCGGATGCACCGTAGGATTTCGGTAACCCGCCGCCGCGCTGGATCGTCGGAGAAGATCGCCATATCGCGAAATTCCGCGCAGCGATAATCGGCTGCGATGTGCGCCGCCGCGCGCGCGGCTTCCCGGCGGCGAACGGAAGCAATCTCTTCCGGGCCGCGCTCAGCCGAACCGCAATCCCCCGGCGTCATGGTCACAATGGCGATGCGGTGTCCCGCCGCAGCCAGCAACGCGAGCGTGCCTCCGCAAAGGATTTCCACGTCGTCGGGATGCGCGTGGATCGCAAGAATAGTTGCGAGCTGTGGATTCAAGGCCCAGTTTACGACATCGGCGGCAAGAGTTACCTGGCAAGAGTTACTTGCACGCCCTGGTATAACTCGGGTTATCCTGGGGGCGTGAAGACCGCTGTATCGATGCCCGACGACCTCATAACGGACCGGCTGAACGAATTGTACTCCCACCGGCCCGCCAAGGTTGATCCGGCATTCCACCGCGCCCAGCTCAAGTCCATCGGAAAGGACTCCTGGTAACCCGATGGCCGAGATTCAGCGCGGGAGATCTGGTGGGCCGATCTCCGATCGACGCAGGTTTGCGCACCATTCTGCAACTGTGGCCCGGCCCTAATGAAGCAGCTAGAATCAAAGTGTGACATCGGGAGAGGGGCTATGAAAGACGAACCAACGAATTCCGAGCGGCGCGATTTTCTCAAAGCGGCCGGCGGCGCCGCAATCGCCACCGGATTTCCGGGAATCATCCGGGCGCAATCCGTTACGAATGCGATCAAAGTCGGCCTGGTGGGGTGTGGAGGCCGAGGCAGCGGCGCCGCCGAGCAGGCGCTGGCGGCCGACGACTATGCCGAATTGGCCGCGGTGGCCGATATCGATCAATCGCAGATCGACCAGTGCCTGCGGACGCTGAAACGGATTTCGAAGACCGCCGCCCGCGTCAAGGTGGAACCGGCCGAACAGTTCCTCGGCCTGGACGCCTACCGGAAAGTGATCGACAGCAAAGTGGATGTGGTGCTGCTGGCCACGCCTCCGGGTTTCCGCCCCTACCACCTGGCTGCCTGCATCGCCGCCAACAAGCACGTCTTCTGCGAAAAGCCCGTGTCCACCGACGCGCCCGGCGTTCGCTCTGTGATGGAGACGGCCGACAAAGCCAAACAGAAAAACCTGTCGCTGGTGGCGGGCTTCTGCTGGCGCTATAACAACATGATTCAGGAAACGTTCGAGAAGGTGGAATCGGGCGCCATCGGGCGTCTGGTGGCCTATTACGCAACCTACTACACCAGTCCGGTAAAGCCCATGCCCCCGGCCAGCGCGCGCCCCGCCGGCATGAGCGACGTCGAGTGGCAGATTCGCAATTGGTACAACTTCGTGTGGCTGTGCGGGGACAGCCTGGTAGAGCAGGCGATCCACAGCGTCGACAAGATCGCCTGGGCCATGCACGACGAACCTCCCGTGAGCTGCGTGGGTGTGGGCGGCCGCACCATCCGGGCCGAAGGCGGCAACATCTACGACCACTTCGAGGTCAACTATCTTTATCCGAACGGCGCCCGGGCTTTCGTGGCCAACCGCCAGATGGAGGGCTGTTACAACGAGAACTCCGACTACATGCTGGGCACCGACGGCGCCTGCACCATCGGCCGCGGCCCGCAGCCGCGCATCGAAGGCAAGACCAACTGGACCTTCAGCGGAAAGCCATACGACATGTACCAGAAGGAGCACGATCTGCTTTTCGCTTCCATCCGCAAGGGCCAGCCGTTAAACGATGGCAAGCGCCTGGCCACCAGCACGCTGCTCGGGATCATGGGCCGCATGGCTGCCTACACCGGCCAGCAGGTGACCTGGGACCAGGCCATGAATTCCCAGGAGAAACTTTTCCCCGAGGGCCTGGATTGGAAGGGTAGCCTGGAGGTCAAGCCGCGCGCCGAACCAGGCATCACCAAGCTGGTATAGGCGATGAGAACGGCACTGGCATTGGTGTTGGCCTGCGTATTCCTGGCCGTTGGAGCAGAGTCGCAAACTGCCGCCGAAGAGAGCGCCAGGGAAACCAGGGAACGCGCCAACGTGCGCCGGATTTACGACCGCGTGCAGGCGCGTCAAGACCCGCGGGCCGCCCGCAAGGCGAGCCCGTACACAGTCACGATCCCGAATACCACGGTCGCCTACGAAATGGTCCCGATACCGGCGGGCGAGTTTGCGATGGGCTCGGCAGTGAGCGATCCGCAACGCAAAAAGGACGAGCAGCCACAGCATAAAGTGCGGGTGGACGCCTTCTGGATGCAGGCGCATGAAGTGACCTGGGATGAGTACCGCCTCTTCATGTTCGCGAGCCAGGCCGGCGACATCGCGCATAAGGACGAATCCGTGGATGGCGTGAGCCGGCCGACGCGCCCGTATGTCGAAATGAGTTTCGGCATGGGTATCGACGGCTACCCCGCGATCAGCATGACTCAGCACGCCGCCAATAAATACGCGGAATGGTTGAGCGCCAAGACCGGGGAATTCTATCGTCTGCCGACAGAGGCCGAATGGGAATACGCCTGCCGCGCCGGCACGAATACGGCATACTATTTCGGCGACGACGCATCGAAACTAGGCGATTACGCGTGGTACGCGGCCAACAGCCAGGGCAAGTATGAAAAGGTCAAAACGAAAAAGCCGAATGCCTGGGGCTTGTATGACATGCTCGGCAACGCGATGGAATGGACGCTCGACCAATATGCGCCGTACCAGCCCGGCGCCGCAGTGAATTCATTGGCGGCCAATCCGTGGGCCAAAGCCACCAAGCCATATCCGCACGCCGTGCGGGGCGGAGGGTGGAACGACGCGGCGGACATGCTGCGCTGCGCCGCGCGGGTTGCCTCCGACCCTTCCTGGAAGCAGCAGGACCCGCAATTGCCGAAGAGCATCTGGTATATGACGGACGCCCAGTGGCTGGGTTTCCGCCTGGTTCGTCCGGCGAAGCCGCCCGGTTTTGCGGAGATGTACCTGTATTGGAACAGCGGCCTGGAACACGATGAGCAGTAAGTCGCGCGGCTTTCTGGCCGCGGCTTGTCTGGGCTTTTTAGGAAATGCGGCAGCCGCGGACCGTCACTTGTTTGAGGCTGTCGAGCCGCACATGGGAACGCTGGTCCGCATCAAATTGTACGCGGACGGCGCGCTGCAGGCGAAGGGTGCGTTTCGCGCGGCTTTCGACCGCATCGCGCAATTGGACGATGCGCTTTCGGACTACAAACCCGAGAGCGAACTGAACCGGATCTGCCGCACGGCGGTGGCCAGGCCCGTAGAAGCCGGCGCCGAGCTGTTTCGCGTGCTGGAGGCATCTCAAAAACTCGCCGCGGAAACCGATGGCGCTTTCGATGTGACTCTGGGGCCGGTGATTCGACTGTGGCGCCAGGCGCGCATCACGAACCGGCTCCCCGATTCCGCGCTGCTGCGTGAAGCCGCGGGCAGGTGCGGTTACCGCAAGCTGCATCTTGACCCGGCGAAACGAACCGTGATGCTGGACCAGGCGGGCATGCAGTTGGATGCCGGAGGAATTGCCAAGGGCTACGCCGCCGATGCGGCCCTTTCCATCCTGGAACAGCTTGGCATCCGAAGCGCGTTGGTGGCGGCCAGTGGCGATCTTGCATTCGGCGACCCGCCGCCCGGACAGCGCGGCTGGAGAATCGGCGTCGATTCAATCGACCGTCCCGAAGCGGCCTTCAACCGCGTTCTGGAACTCTCGAACGCCGCCGTCTCAACCTCCGGCGACCGCGAGCAGCACTTGGATATCGATGGCGCCCGATATTCCCACATCATCGATCCCATCACCGCGATGGGCCTCAGCAGCCCAATTACGGTAACAGTCATTGCGCGCCACGGAATCGATGCCGACGGCTTCGCCACAGCGGTGAGCGTGCTCGGACCGGAACGCGGGATCGCCTTCATCGAAAAACAGGCAGGCGCTTCGGCGCTGGTGGTGACCGATCGTGTTGTGGAGTCCGCGCGCTGGCCGGCCCCTATGAGTCATGCTCGTGCGCCACGCGCGAAATCGCATTGACCAGCTTACGGTAGGGGATCTCGCCGTAGCTGTCGAACGCCAGCCATTCGCCGTCGCGCCAGCTTGAGTAATACCAGCGGGCCAGCAGCGCCAGGTACTCCTGCCTTTCCCTGACGGCAAGCTTGCGGGGCGCCACCGCGGCAAAGGTTTCCCGCAGTTTGCGGTCGAGCGACATGGTGCGGCCGTCCTTTTCGAAACCGAACCGCTGCGGCTCCTGCCAGTGGCCTTCGCGCACGAACCACATCTCCACGGCATCGGGCAAGTGCGATTGGGTAACGGCCACGCCGTTGAGCCCGTCGACATCGTGCGCCAGATCGTCCCGCAGTTTCAGCACGTCCTGCACTTTCTCGAATCGCTTATGCTGGCGGGCGGCCTCTTCGAACATCATCTCCTGGCTGAGCCGGTCGCGCGAGCGGCCTATGGCTTGAAGCAGCGACTGGCCGCCCGACCGCAGAAACTCTACTACGCGCACCACCTCCTGTCCGTACTCGGCCGGCCCCACCACCTGTTGGCAGGGCCGCAGGCACATCCCCATCTC
>Ga0105854_1001271_pt1 | contig 10492 bp, 9 predicted proteins | sample OrgsoiDNA_201058_FD_89679 | JGI IMG/M metagenome (GOLD analysis project Ga0105854, IMG submission 89679) | Permafrost soil microbial communities from the Arctic, to analyse light accelerated degradation of dissolved organic matter (DOM) -... | ecosystem: Environmental > Terrestrial > Soil >... | reverse complement strand
TGCCAACGTAAGCAACCATGCCGCGCTCGTCCATGCTTTGCAGCGAATCGGTCGGTCGGCCTTCATAGCGGAATTCGCTGTCGTAATCGTCCTCGATGATGATCGCGCCCAGCTCATGCGCCCTTGCCAGCAGGGCGATCCGACGCGTCTGGCTCATCGGCATGCCCAGCGGGAACTGGTGCGACGGTGTGACGTAAATCAGTCGCGTGCCATCCGGGATCAACTCGACTTGAATCCCTTCGGCGTCCACCGGCACCCCGACCACTGTGGCGCCGTGGCTGCCGAACAGCAGACGCGCGGGTGGATAACCGGGGTCTTCCATCGCCACTAGGCTACCGGGTTGAATCAGCACTCGGGCAATCAGGTCCAGGGCCTGCTGCGCACCGTTGCACACCACCACGTCTTCGTCTTGGCAATTGACCCCGCGGGAAAACGCGATGTGCCGGGCAATCGCATTGCGCAGCGCCGGCAAACCTTCGGGCAGGCTGTAAAAGCCCTTGGCCCCGGCCATCTGCCGCAAGGCGTGAGAGGTGCAGCGCCGCCAATCGTCCTGAGGGAATTGGCCCTTGCTGGTAGCGCCGCCGATAAAGTCGTAGCGCAGCGAACCTTCCAGTGTCGGGTGGCGCAGGAACACCGGCAGGTTGCGCCAGGACTCGATGACTTCGGCACTGGCCAGTTCCGAATGGCTCTGCTTGCGCTGGATTTTCGCCGGCCGCGCATTGACGTACGTGCCTTTGCCGGTCACCCCGGTGAGGAAGTTTTCGTAGGTCAGTTGCGAGTACGTGTCGGAAATGGTCTTGCGTGAAATTCCCAGCTGTTCGGCCAGCAAACGACTGGGCGGAAGTTGCGTGCCGGCTGCCAGGCGACCGGTTTCGATGGCACTGCGCAATTGTTGGTACAACTGGCCTGCCAGGTCTTTGCGGCCGTTGATCACAACATGAAGTTCCATACCGGCGGGGCTCCTGGGGCGGTGACGCGACTGTGGGTCGCGCCAGATTACCCCCATTGCGCCGTCGCATAGAAGTTGCGCAGGCGAAAAGCGCCGGATTGGTCTGCTGGCGGGTGGTCCATGGGTTTTTCGTTGAATTGGATCTGTAATGCCGATCTATCAGCGCCTAACGTGGAAACACCCATCTGCGCTCTGAGGTCCTTCCATGAATCCGCGTCTGGACTACTACAGCGCGTCGCCCAAAGCGATGAAAGCCATGATCGCCATGGAAGCGTTGACCGGCAACCTGAGTATCGAGCCGGCCTTACTGCACCTGATCAAAATCCGCGCCTCGCAACTCAACGGCTGTGCGTTCTGTACCGACATGCACTCGGTGGATGCCCGGCGTTTGGGGGAGACGGATCGGCGTCTGTATTCGATCGTGGTCTGGCGCGACAGCGGCTTCTTCAACCCTCGGGAACGGGCGGCGTTGGCCTGGACTGAAGCGGTGACGCTGCTCTCTGAAAGCCATGTGCCGGATGATGTTTACACCCAGGCGCGAGAGCAGTTCAGTGAAGGTGAACTGGTTGATTTGACCATTGCCGTGACCACCATCAACAGCTGGAATCGGCTGGCCGTCAGCTTCCGCCAAACCCCCAGTGACTGAAACTTGCGATATCCCTGTGGGAGCGAGCTTGCTCGCGAATGCGCACTGTCAGCCACATCAATACTGAATGACCCACCGCATTCGCGAGCAGGCTCCCACAGTGGATGGGTGTCCCGTGTCAAAGTGGCAGAACGGTCTATGCTTCACGACGCGCCACAGGCGGCGCTCGCTCACTCAATCCAAGGATGAACCACATGACCCAATTGATCAGCCACGTATCGCCGCAATCCCTGACCGACGTGCTGCAAGCCGCCGGTTACCGGGTCAACCAGACCGAACAGAACGGCATCGTGCAACTGCTCAGTGCCAGCCAGGGCATCGGCTACGCCGTGCGTTTCGGCAACCCGGCAACAGAGCAGGGCAGCTACGTCGACTTCACCTTCAGCTGTGCGTTGCGCGTGCAAGGCGAATTGCCGGCCGGGCTGGCGGAACTGTGGAATGCCTCGCGACGGTTTGCCCGGTTATCGGTGCAAGGGGAATTCCTGGTGATGGAAATGGACGTGGTGGTGGCTGCGGGGGTGAGTGCCGAACACCTGAAGGGCAATCTGGAATTGTGGGATCGCTTGCTGCAGGAGTTCATCGTTTACCTGCGTGAATACAGCCAGAACGCCGCGCAATTACAGGCGCAGGCGGATACCGTCGAGGCGGCGGCAGACGAGGTTCCGGCACTGTAACCAGGCAGGGTGAAGGACTCCGACCAATGTGTGCGGGCTTGTTCGCGAAGATGTCATCACATTCCGCGATGATGTTGGCTGAACCATCGCTTTTGCGGGCAAGCCTCCCTCCTACAGGGGGAGCACATGCTTTAAACCAAACAAAGATCGACAGGGAGTCATCGATGTCATTCATAGAGTCCACGGGACGCCAGGGCACTACCGATTACCGTTCACCGCCGCATACGCCTGGTCCCTGGCTGGCGCTCGCTGCCGGGATCGAGGACGAGGTCGCACAGTACTTCATGGTCAGTGCCCGGTGCGGCTGTTTCATGCAGGCTGCGCGTAGTCTCAATGTCCGGGCGACGCTGCTGCGCAAGCAGCTGGCGCAACTGGAGGAGCGTTTGCAACGTTCACTGTTCAGCTTCCAGGGCAGCGCCCTGACCCTCAGCCGCGACGGTCAGCAGTTGCACGAGCAATTGACTGCTCTGGCGCATGAACGCAAGTTGCCGGTGGTCGAACAGCGTTCGATTCGCCTGGCCGTGGCGGAGTCGTTGCTGCATGACATCCTCGGCCGGGACCTGGTGGCGCTGCTGCGCCGCAACGCCAGCATTCGCCTGGAGATCATCTCGCTGGACAGTGAACTCGCCCTGCAAACCATCAGCGCCGACGTGGTGCTGTGGCTGGCGGCCGGGGATTCGCCGCTGCCCGGCCCGACATTCGCCACCAGTGAACCGCAGCACCTCGCTCAACTGAACTACTTGCCGCACATCGCCAAGCGATATTCCCGGGTCACGTCCCGGCCGGATAGCGTCGATGACCTGGCGGATTTCATGTTGGTGCAATGGCAGCATGAACGTCAGATCGAGAGTTTTCGGCCCTGGAACAATTTGGTGGAACAACGCCTGGCGGGGGTGGTGACGTTGCAGTCCTATGAATTGATGCTCGACATGATCCGGTGCAGCGCCTGCATTGGCCTGCTGCCCGGTTACATGAGCCGCTACGATCGTAGCCTTGTTGCGTTGCCGGGGTTGTTCAGCGAACCGATGCAGCATCAGGTATGGCTGGCGGTGAATACTGACTCCGGCGAAGAGGCTGAAGTGCAGATGCTTGCGCAACTGATCCGCAACACCTTCGCCGAGCGGCGGGAGTGGTTCCAATCCTGAGTTGAACGCAGACCCCCTGCAGGAGCTGCCGAAGGGGATTGGGGATTCAGTTAATCCGGCGGCTCCAGCACCTGTCGATAATTTCTCAACCCCTTGCGGTGTCTCGCGGGCCACGGGGCTTGGCGCCCCTCAGTGAGCACGGGTGTACAAGACAAATCCGGCCTCGCTTACTAGATTTATCCTTTCGATATTCGCTTGGAAAACCGGCCTGTTGCGCCCCACGCAACGCTGTGTTGCGCAGCGACCTGATTTTGCCAACGGCAACCTTTACGTAACGTGAGGCGTCGAGCAGCAACACCGCGCGTCTCGGCATGCGCCATGGCCCGGAGCGAGTTGAGCCGCACTGAAATAGCACAAGACGCAAGGGGTAGAGGATGGAGCGCAGGACACTTTATGGCGCAGGGCTGTTGGTCGTGGTGGCCGGTCTGGCCTTTTGTGGCGTGATGATGTGGCGGCCGGCCATCGCACCGCTGACGCAGCCAGCAGTCAGTGATGCGGTCAGTGCCAGCCGAGGCGCACGAGTGGTCGAGCAAGGTGATTGTGCCGTTTGCCATACGCGCCCCGGAGGTGCCTACATGGCCGGCAGCTTGCCGCTGGTGACGCCGTTTGGCACGTTGTACACCACCAATATCACGCCGGATGGCGACACCGGTATCGGTCGCTGGTCTGAAGCCGCCTTCACTCGGGCCATGCGCAAAGGCATTGCTCGGGATGGACACTTTCTCTATCCGGCATTCCCTTACGTGCACTACAGCAAAATGACTGATCGAGACATCAGCGATGCTTATGCGTTTCTCATGAGCGTCGACCCGGTGCGATCCGTTGCGCCGGACAATCACATGATGTTCCCGATGAATTTCCGCCCGTTGGTGTCTTTCTGGAACCTGCTGTTCCTGCACGACGACCCGCCGCAGGACGATCCCGCGCAGTCGGCGACCTGGAACCGCGGACGTTATCTGGTGGAGGGCGCCGGGCATTGTGCCTCGTGCCATTCGCCACTCAACCTGATCGGCGGCGAGAAGGGCAGCGAGCTGTTCAACGGTGGCATCGTCGATGGCTGGCACGCTCCGACACTGAAAGGAATGGCCACAGCCGCGAACCCGTGGACTCAGATGCAGTTGGTCGCGTACCTGCGCGGCGAAGTCGCCAGTGAGCATGGCGGTGCGGCGGGGCCGATGCTCCCCGTGAGCCTGAGTCTGGCGCAAGTACCGATCAGCGACGTCCAGGCTATCGCTGATTACCTCTTGAGTTTGCAGCGCACCGTCGATGGACCGCCGGCGCCGCCTTGCCAGGCACTGAAGCCCGCAGCGCCGCTTGCCAGTGAAGGCGCCGCCATTTTCGCCGGGGCCTGTGCCAGTTGCCACGGTGACGGTGCGCCTATGCGGGCTGTCGATGGCCGCCCCGGCCTGGCAATGACTTCGGCATTGCAGGCGGACGACCCGCGCAACCTGATCAAGACCGTGCTCGAAGGCATCCCGCTGTCCACGGGCACCTCCAGCCATTACATGCCTGCTTTTGCCGACAGCCTGGACGACCAGCAACTCGTTGCCCTCGCGCAGTATCTGCGCACTCAAAGCTGCGCGGGCAGGCCGTGGGCCAATCTGGACAAAACCGTCACAACTATTCGCAGCGAAGGCGAGCCGAAATGATTACCTTGAACGTCAACGGCCAGGATCATCGCTTGGACATCGATCCAGACATGCCGCTGCTTTACGCGCTGCGCAATCACCTGGAACTCAACGGCGCCAAATATGGCTGCGGCCTGGGGCAGTGTGGGGCTTGTACGGTGATGCTCGGCGACAAACCGGTGTTTTCGTGTCTGGTGCCGGCGGTGGTCGCGTCGGGGAAACCGGTGCGTACGGTCGAAAGCCTCGGCAGTGCCGACCAGCCCGGCCCGTTGCAGAAAGCCTTTATCGAGCAGCAAGCGGCGCAGTGCGGTTACTGCATCGCCGGGATGATTGTGCGTGCCCAGGCCTTGCTGGAGGTGAATCCGACGCCAGATGAGCAACAGATTCGCGAACACATGGCGCCGAACCTGTGCCGTTGTGGCACTCATGTGCGGATCCTTGCGGCGATCAAATCCGTGGTCGCCAGCGGAGTGAAGCTATGAAAACCATCGTGGATGGCATGGATCAGAGTCGACGTTCATTCCTCATCAACGGCGCACTGGTGGTGGGTTTCGCCTTGGTGCCGGGGGCTCGCCATGCTTTTGCCGACACCGAGGTCGACACCCTCGGGACCACAGTGCTGGCGCCGGATCTGCCGGGCAGCTTGAAGACCAATCCTTATCTGGATGCCTGGATTCGCATCGATGCGCGCGATGGCATTACCGTCTACACCGGCAAGGTCGAGCTGGGCACCGGGGTCAAAACGGCGCTGTTGCAAATTGCGGCCGAACGGCTGGATGTCGCGTCTGGCTCGATTCGTTTTCTGACCGCGGACACGGCGCTGACGCCTAACGAGGGCTACACCGCCGGGAGTCACTCGATCTTCGACAGTGGTACGGCATTGTTCAATGCCGCTGCTCAGGTGCGTCAGCTGCTACTGGAGTCGGCAGCGCGACAATGGAAGCAGGAGGTCGGTGATCTTCGCACCAGCGATGCGTTGATCCATGGCACCGGCGGACTGTCGATGAGCTACGTGCAAGCGGTGGCGGGGGTGCAATTGCACCGTTACGCGATTGCCGATTCGCCGCTCAAGAGCGCCGATACGTTCACTCAGATCGGCCATTCGCTGCCGCGGATCGATATCCCGGGCAAGGTCAGCGGTGGTGCCAGTTATGTGCAGGACATGCGACTGCCCGGCATGGTGCACGCCCGAGTGATTCGTCCGCCGAGACGCGGCGCCCAGTTACTGGAACTTGATCAGGGCGCCATTGAGCAGATGCCGGGGGTTATCAAACTGGTGCGTAATGGCAGCTACCTGGCGGTGGTCGCACAAGATGAGTGGCAGGCGATCAAAGCCATGCGTTCCGGTTACGCCAGTGCGCGTTGGACCGAGGGCAATCCGTTGCCGGACTCACAACACATCCATGAACTGTTGACCCAACTGCCGGCACGACGTTATCCGGTGAGCAACAAAGGCGCCGTCAGTCAGTCGGCCGGGCATCAGTACAAGGCGCGGGTGACCAAGCAATACCTGATGCACGGCTCCATTGGCCCCTCCTGTTCGCTGGCCTTGTTCGAGGCTGGCGGGTTGACGGTCTGGACCCACACCCAAGGCGTTTACCCGTTGCGCGCCGGCATCGCCGAACTGCTCGGCCTGCCGCTTGAAAAGGTCCGTTGTATTCATGTCGAAGGAGCGGGCTGCTACGGGCATAACGGTGCTGACGATGCCGCCGCTGATGCCGCGTTGATCGCGATGGCCATGCCGGGTAAACCGGTGCGGGTGCAATGGATGCGCGAGCAGGAAAATCTCTGGGAACCCTACAGTTCTGCGATGCTGACCGAACTCGACGCCGGGCTGGACGCCCAGGGGAAATTGCAGAACTGGACGTACGAACTCTGGACCACCCCCCACAACGAACGCATCGTCAATGCCGGGCGTTTGTTGCCGGCATGGCTGTTGGCAAAACCCTTCGCACCGGCGCCCTCGGTGCCTATTGCTCAACCTGAAGGGGATGGCGATCGCAACGCAGTGCCGCTTTACGACATCCCTAACAGCCAGATCAACATGAACTTCCTGCTGAAAATGCCTTTCCGGACCTCGGCAATGCGCTCCCTGGGCGCGCACATCAATGTGTTCGCGATCGAAGCCGCCGTTGACGAACTGGCCGCACGCTCGCAACAGGATCCGTTGCAATTTCGCTTGCAGCATTTGACTGATCCTCGGGCCCAGGCGGTGATCTTGCGGGTCGCAAAGGAATTCGGCTGGCCGCACAAGGCTCCAGGACCGGGGAGCGGCATCGGCTTCGCGTTCGCCCGGTACAAGAACATCATGGGCTACTGCGCGATAGCCGTGCAGTTGCATGTGCAGCGACAGACCGGTGAAGTGGTGATCGATCGGGTGGTGACCGCAGTGGATGTCGGGCAAATCGTCAGCCCGGACGGCCTGCGTAATCAGGTGGAAGGCGGGATCATCCAGTCGGCCAGTTGGACGCTGTACGAGCAGGTCGAATACGACCCGCAAGGTGTGCGCAGTTATGACTGGAGTGGTTACCCGATCATCCGTTTCCCGGCGCTGCCTCGGCAGGTCGAAGTGCACCTGCTTGACCAACCGGGTGAGGCATTCCTCGGCGCCGCAGAAATTGTCCAGGGCCCGATGGCTGCGGCGTTGGGCAATGCCATGGCGAACGCCACGGGCCAGCGGCTGCTGCACCTGCCACTGGCGCGCAAGGGCTGGCATGAGGTATTGCGCGCCGACAGTTCGCGTGTGTAACCAATGTGGGAGCTGGCTTGCTTGCGATGGCGGAGTGTCAGTCGACATTGATGTTGGATGTGAAACCGCTTTCGCGAGCAAGCCCGCTCCCACAGTAGATTGGCGACGTCCGCAAATTCCGCGTACACCGCAGATCCCCGGTAGGAGCAAAGCTTGCTCGCGAAGACGTCAGCACAAACAACATCAAATCAAGCAGTCAAACCCGCGCCCGAATCCGCCGCCCCAACACATCCATCACATCACAGCCATCACGCAGCAGCATCGCCGCCGCATTCGCCAGTTGCTGCACATCAGCGCCTTTGGCCTGAGTAATGTCGAGACTGGCCAAACTCTCCATCATCTGCGTCACCGCCAGGAAACGACTGGCCGCGCTACCGTGCAACTCATCCAACGGCGCCTGTGTGGCGACCATCAACACTGGAATATCGACATCGTTGTTGGTCATCGGCATATGCGTATTCATGCCTCACCTCCCGCTTGCGCCGCATGCAAACCGTCGATGGAGGCTTGCACCAGTGAGCGCGCGGTGTCGAGCATGTGCTTGCTGGCCCAGCGTAATGACGCGATGTGTTCCGGGCGGGTGGCGGTGGGGGCTTGATGGGCGAGGGCTTCGGCGCAGCTGAGATAGACGCAAGCGTGTTCCAGGACGTCGAGGAGTGGAATGTCGGGTTGAACGGCGAAGAGGTGGTGGTCAACGTGATCGCAGGGGGCGAAGGGGGTGGATTTTGTGGTTGCGTTGGTCATTGGTTTAACTCTTGAGAAAGTAGGGGTTACCACTTGCTCGCCGTCAAACGAATGGGTGGCAACTGTGCGCAGGTTGACGGACCGGTCTCAAGCACCCGGCGCACCCGAAGGTGCCCCACGCACAGTCACCATATGACTTTGCTGCGGACGAAGTTGTACGCGTGCAAAGTTAAGGAAACCATACGTCTTGAGATTTGAAGCCAGGCCGTCAAACCCGATCACGAATGAGTCGTGACAGGCGCGAGGATAGGGAGTGAGGACAGGGCAGTCAACCGGCGCAAGGCCTGAAATGGCTGCTTTGCCCGTAGGTGGTTTCCGATGCCGAAAAGAACACCTGTCCCCTGTGGGAGCTTGCTCGCGATAGCGGTGGGTCAGCCGACATCAATTTTGAATGTGACACCGCTTTCGCGAGCAAGCCCGCTCCCACAATTGATTGGTGGGTAACCGGTCAAAACGCATACGGAATGCTGACCTTCGCCCAGAGCATGTCGCCCTCCGGACGGTTCTCGACATCAAACTCCCTGGCCCAGCGAATCTCGGCGCTGGCGTACTTGAGGAAGGTCAGGTGCAGCGCCGGGCCGATGGCGAACACCTAGCCGCGCACGCCGTCGTTCACGTCTTCGCCGTTGAACTGCACGGTGCGGCCGAACTGTTTATCGTCGGTGGTTTGCTTCAAGTAGTAGCCGTTGACCCCGAGCATCAGGTCGTCGGTGATCTTGTAGCTGGCGGAATAGTCGAAGTGGAAAATCTGCCCCGATTTGTAATCGGTGTCCTTGTTCTTCTCGTTGAAGCTGTACGTCGTCTTCATCGATACCTCGGTGTTGTCCGTCGGCAGCCAGGTGAAGGAAAACAGCGGCTTGTAGGTGTAGAAATTGTTGCTGGTATTGGCCAGGCGATCAGAGCTGTATTCGCCGGTCGGTACGGTGACTTCCACGGCGGCACCGAGGGTCAGGTTTTTACCCATGTCCCAGAGAATGATCGGCGCAACGGTGGTGTCGCCCATGCCTTCACGGGTGTCATGCAAGCCGAACACCGAGACTTCCTGCTTGAGCCAGGGTTGCGCGATGTAACCGGCTAACCGTCCACCGAATACGTGCAGCGGGCTCAGGTAGTCCAGGCGCGGGATCACGGCGGTGGATTCGATATCGACATCCGGCACCTTGCCGCCGAGGGAACTGATATGGAATTTGGTGGATTTGTAATGGTTGTAGTAGACGTTGAACGCCACCATGTTGTCCGGAAGGCTGTTCACATCCAGCGGCAGCATGAAAAAACCGTCGGTGCCAGGGCCGATATTGTCCACGCCGGCCTCGGTGGCCAAGGCCTGCAAGTGAGTGGCAAACACGCCGGCCAGGCTGACGGCCAGTCGCAAGCAGAATGTCGTGCGGGTCGGGTTCATGGGTGTACTCATTATTATTGTTAGGGAGGCACCGCCGGCCGCGCGGGCCGTTGCATAGAAATAAGCGGTTCGGGCCTTGGCGGGCAGGGTATTGGCGGCCACATAGGGGGACTTCTGCGGACAGTCGTCAAACCCTGTGCTAACTTTCCTCGAGATAACCGGTAACAAAAAATAAGAATTCAGCTTGATCCGGGATGTCTTGCCCCATGCCAATGAAAGTCGTCGACCCTACCTACGAACTGGCGCTGGTTTCGCCATTCCTGTTGCAAACCCTGGCCGAAGTCGCCGAGCTCAAAGGGGTCAATCCCGAGAGCCTTTGCCGGGGGCTGGGCTTCACCCTTGAAGATCTCCAGGACCCGGCGCAGCGTATTTCCTACCGCCAGGCCGTGGCGATGATCCAGCGCGCGCTCAAGGTCTTGCCCAATCGCGGGCTCGGTTTGTGGGTTGGCGCGCAGAACGTGCTTGGCACCCTGGGGCTGCTCGGGCATGTGTTGTCATTGTGCAAGACCTTGCGTGATGCGTTTGAGCTGGGCATACGCCATCAACACACCTCCGGCG
>Ga0105854_1001270_pt1 | contig 10497 bp, 8 predicted proteins | sample OrgsoiDNA_201058_FD_89679 | JGI IMG/M metagenome (GOLD analysis project Ga0105854, IMG submission 89679) | Permafrost soil microbial communities from the Arctic, to analyse light accelerated degradation of dissolved organic matter (DOM) -... | ecosystem: Environmental > Terrestrial > Soil >... | reverse complement strand
GGGATCTCGGTTGTATGAGGTATGTGTGTTCAAAGGAGATCCAATGTGGGAGCGGGCTTGCTCGCGAAGAGACCAGAACAGACAACACAAAGACTCAGCCTGAAATCAGCTCATCAATATGCCGATAATCCGTCTGCAACTCAGCCGCCAGCTGCCTCGCCCGACCCAACCGAATCGGCCCTCTCTCGATATCAATCAACAGCCCAGGACAATCCATCGCAGGCAAGCCCGCCCACTCTTTAAGCCGGCCATCCGTCACCAGCAATAACCGCTGCTGCTCCGCCGGGAAACGCTTCTTGCGCACAGCCAGCCAATGCCCCGCCTCACCCAGCGCCGCCAACAACGGCGTACCACCGCCCGCCCCCAACCCATCAAGCCAATGACGCAAACCACCAGACGCTTTCAATCCCTGCACCTGCCACTTCGGCGCCGCACCGCTGGCAGTCAGCAGTGCCAGCCGTGCGCGCTGGCGATAAGCGTCATCGAGCAGTTGCGCCAGCAAGCCCTTGGCGTCGCTCAACGCCTGATGCCGACGGGTCGATGCCGAGGCATCGACGATCACCAGCCACAACTCATGCGCCGAGCGAGTGCGCAGATGAAACAGCAGATCATCGCGCTGACGCGGGCGGCCATTGAGCAAGGTGCCGGGCCAGTTGACCGAGCCGCTGCGGGCGGCGTGGCGCTGGCCTTGCTTGCCGTGATCCAGACGTCCGGCGCGGGGTCTGGCATTCGCCCCCGCGTCAGATCGAGGGCGAATGCCTAGGGCTTTTTTGGCCAGCTCGGTACTGCTCGGCGCGCGCCGGTCGGCAATGCCTGGGCAGGCATTTCGCCCCATTGGCCCTGGGCTTCGCTCGGGGTGGGACTTTGGCTGGAGGGTGACGAGTGTTGTTGCGGCGCTGGCGGTGTCTGCTCGCGACGGCGATGGCGCAAGGCAAACTCGGCCACGGCGTCAATGTCTTCCTCGGCAATCGCGGCTGCACCGCGCCATGCCGCATGGGCGCGGGCCGCGCGCAGCCAGACCAGGTCGGCGCGCAAACCGTCGACGCCCGCAGCAAAGCAGCGCTCGGTAATGTGCACCAGGGCCTGATCGTCGAGCGGGATGTTCGCCAGGTTCTCGCGGGCTCGTTGGCAACGTTCACGCAATGCCTGTTGCCCGGTTTCCCATTGGGCGCAAAAGCCCTGCGGGTCGCTGTCAAAATCCAGCCGGCGACGAATGATTTGACCGCGTTCGGCGGGCGCGGTGTGGCCACTGAGGGCGACGTTCAGGCCGAAACGGTCAAGCAGTTGCGGCCGCAGTTCGCCCTCTTCCGGGTTCATGGTGCCGATCAGTACGAACTTCGCCGAATGTCGATGGGAAATCCCGTCGCGCTCGATCAGGTTGGTGCCGCTGGCGGCGACGTCGAGCAGCAAGTCCACCAGATGATCGGGCAGCAAATTGACTTCATCGACGTAGAGCACGCCGCCGTCAGCCTTGGCCAGCACGCCGGGAGAAAATTGCGCGCGGCCTTCGCTCAGGGCGGCGTCCAGATCGAGGGTGCCGACCAGGCGCTCTTCGGTGGCGCCCAGTGGCAGGGTGACGAACTGCCCGCTGGCGAGCAGATCGGCGAGGCCGCGGGCCAGGGTCGATTTGGCCATGCCACGCGGGCCTTCGATCAGCACACCGCCGATTTTCGGGTCGATGGCGGTCAGGTACAGGGCGAGTTTCAAGTCATCGGCACCGACCACGGCGCAGAGTGGAAAATGTGGGGTGTCGGTCATGTCGGGTTTCTCATTCATGGTCGGTGATATTCCAACAAATCTCTCAAGCACCTATAAACCCTGTGGGAGCGGGCTTGTGCTGTGTCAGCCATCTTCTTCGATGTCCAGCAACAGATTCTCCAGCGCCTCGCGGTACTCGCCCGGCGCCTTCCACATCCCCCGTTGCTGTGCTTCGAGCATGCGTTCGGTCATGTCGCGCAGCGCATGCCGATTATGCTCGCGCACAAAGTCGCGGGTCGCCGGGTCGAGCAAATACGCATCAGCCAGCAGCGCGTACTGGTGATCGTCGATCAATTGCGTGGTGGCATCGAAGGCGAACAGGTTATCGACTGTCGCGGCCAGTTCAAAGGCACCTTTATAGCCGTGACGCTTGACCCCCTCGATCCACTTCGGATTGGCCGCCCGGGAACGAATCACCCGGTTCAGCTCTTCCTTCAAGGTGCGGATTTTCGGCAGGTCCGGCTGGCTGTGGTCGCCGTGATAACTGGCGGCGGCTTCACCACTCAGGCTTTCGACGGCGGCGAGCATGCCACCCTGGAACTGGTAATAGTCGTTGGAATCGAGCAGGTCATGCTCGCGATTGTCCTGGTTTTGCAGCACCGCCTGCACCTGGCTCAGGCGCTGGGCAAACTGTTCGCGGGCCGCCGTGCCTTCGTCCGAGCCGCCATAGGCGTAGCCGCCCCAGTTCAGATAAACCTCGGCCAGGTCTTCGCGGCTTTGCCACAGGCGCCCGTCGATAGCGCCCTGCACGCCGGCACCATAAGCGCCGGGCTTGGCGCCGAAAATGCGCCAGCCGGCCTGACGTCTTGCCGCCTCTTCGTCGAGGCCCGATTGCATCAGCGACTCGCGTTCGGCGCGGACTTTGGCGGCCAACGGGTTCAGGTCATCCGGTTCATCCAGCGCGGCGACCGCTTGCACAGCGGCATCGAACAGACGGATCAGGTTGGCGAAGGCATCGCGGAAAAAACCGGAGACACGCAGCGTCACATCCACCCGTGGCCGGTCCAGCAGGCTCACCGGCAGAATCTCGAAATCATCGACCCGCTGGCTGCCGGTGGCCCACACCGGGCGCACGCCCATCAGCGCCATGGCCTGGGCGATGTCGTCGCCGCCAGTGCGCATGGTCGCCGTGCCCCAGACCGACAGGCCGAGCTGGCGCAAATGATCGCCGTGGTCCTGCAAGTGGCGTTCAAGAATCAGGTTGGCCGACTGGAAACCGATGCGCCACGCGGTGGTGGTGGGCAGGTTGCGCACATCCACCGAGTAGAAGTTGCGCCCGGTAGGCAATACATCGAGACGCCCGCGACTCGGTGCGCCGCTGGGGCCGGCGGGGACGAAGCGGCCGCTCAGGGCATCCAGCAAGCCGCGCATTTCCGCTGGGCCGCAGGCGTCCAGACGGGGTGCGACTACCTCGCGCAGGTTGTCGATGATCGCGCTGACGTCGGCCCAACTGGCATCTTGTGGGAGCGAGCCTGTCTCCGGACGGCGTTCCGACGAAGCGGTTACCTCTTCAGCATTAATGTCGATTGACCCACCGCTTTCACGAGCAAGCCCGCCCCCACAGGGTCCGGGGTTGGCTAGAGAGGCGTTCAACGTCTGCGAGATCAGCTGCGCGGCGAACAGTTCCAGGCGTTCGCGGGTGTCGCCGGCCGTGCGCCAGGGTTCAGGGTTGACGGTCAGCAGTTGCAATGGACGCGGCCCGGCCCAGGGCTGCGCCAGCGCACAATCCAGCGGATCAAAGCCCAGGCCGAACGCCTTGGCCAACGCCCGCAGCAGACTCGATTGCGCGCCACGACCATCGCCCCGAGGAATGCGCAGCAAGGCCAGCAAGGTGTCGATGCGCAAACGCCCGGTGGGCGACTCACCGAAAATGTGCAGGCCATCGCGGATCTGCGACTCCTTCAAGTCACACAGGTACGTGTCCAGACGCGGCAGCCAGATCGCCGCGTCGGCGTCGCTGTCGAGTTTCTCGTCCAGTTGCAGTTCGCGATCAATATGGGTGTCGCGCACCAGTTGCAGGATGTCGCGCTGCAACTCACGGGCACGGCGCGGATCGAGCAGCTGCGCTTCGTAATACTCGTCGGCCAGCAGCTCAAGATTGCGCAGCGGGCCATAGGTTTCGGCGCGGGTCAACGGCGGCATCAGGTGGTCGATGATCACCGCCTGGGTGCGGCGCTTGGCCTGGGCGCCCTCGCCCGGGTCGTTGACGATAAACGGATAGATGTTCGGCAACGGCCCGAGCAATGCGTCCGGCCAGCAGTTCTCCGAGAGCCCGACACCCTTGCCGGGCAGCCATTCGAGGTTGCCGTGCTTGCCGACGTGAATCACGCCGTGCGCGCCGTAGGTGTGGCGCAGCCAGAAATAGAACGCCAGATAACCGTGCGGCGGCACCAGGTCCGGGTCGTGATAGACCGCGCTTGGATCGACCTGATAACCCCGTGCTGGCTGGATGCCGACGAAGGTCAGGCCGAAACGCAGGCCGGCGATCATCATCCGGCCGTCGCGGTACATCGGGTCGTTTTGCGGGCCACCCCAACGTTCCTGCACCGCCTGGCGATTGGCCTCGGGCAGCGCATCGAACATCAACAGGTAGTCATCCATCGCCAGGCTTTGCTGGCACGGACGCTGGTCAATCGTATCGAGGTCATTGCTGACCCCGCCGAGCAATTGCTGAATCAACGCCGTGCCGCTGTCCGGCAGTTCCGCAGGCAGCGGATAACCTTGCTGGTGCAGCGCACGCAGGATATTCAGTGCCGCCGCTGGCGTGTCGAGGCCCACACCGTTGCCGATACGGCCATCGCGGGTCGGGTAATTGGCAAGGATCAGGGCGATGCGTTTTTCAGCGTTGGGCACGCGCGCCAGATCGGTCCAGCGCCGCGCCAGTTCGGCGACAAAATCCATGCGCTCGGGTTGCGGGCGGTAGCAGACCACGTCGGACTGACTGCGCTCGCTGCGCCAGGCCAGATCCTTGAAACTGATGGGCCGACTGATAATCCGCCCGTCCAGCTCCGGCAGCGCAATGTGCATCGCCAGATCCCGCGGGCCAAGGCCCTGCTCGCTGGCGCGCCAACCGGGTTCATTGTCCTGGGCGCAGATCGCCTGAATCACCGGGATGTTGCGGCGAAAGGGGCGCAGGTGCGGCGCTTCGGGGCTGGACTGGGCGAAACCGGTGGTGTTGAGAATCACCGCGGCCTCGACCTCATCCAGCCAGTCCTCGACCCGCGTCAGGCAGCCGGGCTCTTTGAGGCTTGCCACAGCAATCGGCAACGGATTCAACCCCGCCGCCAGCAACCGCTCGCAAAAAATATCGATGAAGCCAGTGTTGGCCGCCTGCAAATGCGAGCGGTAGAACAGCACCGCCGCCACCGGTTGACCGGCCAGCCAGTCGGCTTGCCAATCGTTCAGTTCAGCAGGGCTTTTTTGTGGATGGTAGATCGCCGTGCGCGGCAGGGTTTGCGGTTCGCGCCACGGGTAATCGCGGTCCAGCCATTGACTGGCCAGGCAGCGGAAAAAATCCAGGGCATTGCCCATGCCGCCCTGACGCAGAAATTGCCAGAGACGGTCGCGGTGTTCAGCCGCCACGCTGCTGAGGTCGCTGAGTTCCGGGTCCGGACGATCGTCGCCGGGCACCAGGATCAGTTGCACGCCGCGTTCGGCCAACTCCACCAGCCGCTCGACGCCGTAGCGCCAATAGGCGATGCCGCCGTGCAGCGAGATCAGAATGACCTTGGCATGACGCAGCACTTCGTCGACGTACAGATCGACCGAGGCGTGATTCTGCACCTGCATCGGGTTGGCCAGGCGCAGGCTCGGATAATCGTCGGGCAACTGCTGCGCCGCTTCGGCGAGCAGCGCCAGGCTGGAGTCGCCGCTGCACAGGATCACCAGCTCGGCAGGGGTTTGTCCAAGGTCGGCGATGTTGTCATCCGACACGAAACCGCCGGGCTGGGTCCTGAGCAGGTGCATGGGTTAAACGCTGATCGCGGCGCGCAATTGCGCTTCGAGCAGGGCGGCGTCCAGTTCCTGACCGATCAACACCAGACGCGTGGTACGCGCTTCATCGGCGCCCCACTGACGGTCGAAGTGTTTGTCGAAACGGGTGCCCACGCCCTGGATCAGCAAGCGCATCGGCTTGTTCGGGATCGCGGCAAAACCCTTGACCCGCAGGATGCCGTGCTTGACCACCAGTTGTGTCAGGGCGTCGAGCAACAGGCTTTCGTCGGCTTGTGGCAGTTCGATGGAGATCGAATCGAAGGCGTCGTGATCGTGATCGTCGTGGTCGTCATCGCCTTCACCGTGGTGATGGTCGTGATGGCTGTGGCGGCTGTCGATGTGTTCTTCGGAACCGGCACCGAGGCCGATCAGCACGTCCAGCGGCAGGCGACCGCTGCTGGCTTCGATGATCTTGACTGCTGGCGGCAGTTCTTCGGCAACTTCCAGGCGCACGCGGGCCAGGTCTTCCGGGCTGATCAGGTCGGCCTTGTTGAGGATCACCAGGTCGGCGCTGGCCAATTGGTCGGCGAACAGTTCGTGCAGGGGCGATTCGTGATCCAGGTTCGGATCGAGTTTGCGCTGGGCATCGACCTGATCCGGGAACGCGGCGAAGGTGCCGGCGGCCACGGCCGGGCTGTCGACCACGGTGATCACCGCGTCAACGGTGCAGGCGCTGCGAATTTCCGGCCACTGGAAGGCTTGCACCAGCGGTTTTGGCAGGGCCAGGCCCGAGGTTTCGATGAGGATGTGGTCGAGGTCGCCACGACGGGCCACCAGTTCACGCATCACCGGGAAGAATTCTTCCTGAACGGTGCAGCACAGGCAGCCATTGGCCAGTTCGTAGACGCGGCCGTTGGCTTCTTCTTCGGTGCAGCCGATGGAGCACTGCTTGAGGATTTCGCCGTCAATGCCCAGCTCGCCGAACTCGTTGACGATCACCGCGATGCGGCGACCCTGGGCGTTGTCGAGCATGTGCCGCAGCAAGGTGGTTTTGCCCGAGCCGAGGAAGCCGGTGACGATGGTGACGGGGAGTTTGGCCAGTGTTTTCATCGGATGCCCTTTGGCAAGGTGGCGGGCATACGGGACGACAACCGGCAACGCTGAGCGCGCGGGAAGAGTTCGCCACCGGATCACCCCGCCCGGTTGTAGTGAGAATCTGTGTCGAGGCAGGTCTCCTGGCTGACGGTGTGCCAGTCAGTTGACTGGCGTTGGCTGCGCCTTCCCGTTCGCCCGACAGACAGGGCTTGCAGTGGCGTGGCAGCGAACATCACCGTTCACAGTTGCGGGGGCAGCCGCGGCATTGACCGCGTTCCCTTCTTAGCTTCGGCAACCGCCGAAGAACCTCGAAAGCGCAAGGCTACGCATCGTGTGGGGGCGGGTCAATGTCCGCAAGCTGATTGCGCTCCTGTGGCGAGGGGGCTTGCCCCCGTTCGGCGGCGAAGCCGTCGCTAGAATCTTGTGCAAGGTATGTCGGCAGGTATGTCGGGGGCCGCTTCGCAGCCCAACGGGGGCAAGCCCCCTCGCCACAGTATTGAGAACCCTTGCCAATTGACTCCCCTGCCCCGCCTATGCTCTGCTGCGCGTCTTGTTACGGGTGCCCTTCACAGGGTGAAACGGGAAACCGGTGAATCATGTGCTTTACTCTAAAGCCATGTCAGTCCGGTGCTGCCCCCGCAACGGTAAACGAGGACGCGTCAGATCCACTGTGCCACACAGCATGGGAAGGTGATGCGTTGCAGGTGACGGTGAAGACCGCTGCCCCTCGTGAGCCCGGAGACCGGCCCGCAACACCTAGAGAACAAACCCGCGGTGGGCGGGCGCTGTTTAAGCTCTGCGTGCCTGCGCGCGGGGTTTTCATGCGCCCTGTTCACCCGCTGACAGACCAGAGGGAAGCGCCATGTCGATCATCAGCAGCACCAACCACAGCACCGCCAGCACCACCACGACCTTGAGCCAGCGCCTGACTGCCGCTATCGGCGCGTCGATCCTGGGCGCGTGCCTGGTGTATTTCGCCGGTTTCTCGCACATCGACGCGGTGCACAACGCCGCTCACGATACCCGTCACAGCTCCGCGTTCCCGTGCCATTGAGAGCTGCCGACATGATCAAGCGTATTGCTCAAACCGCAGGTTTAACCGGGCTGCTGGCCGCCCTGCTGCTGACCCTGCTGCAAAGTTTCTGGGTCGCCCCGTTGATTCTGCAGGCCGAGACGTTCGAAAAATCCGAACCCGCCGCCGCTGTCGTCCATGAACACGCCGACGGCGCCATGGCCGCCCACAGCCACGATGCGCAAGCCTGGGAGCCGGAAAATGGCTGGCAGCGCGTGCTGTCCACCACCGGCGGCAACCTGGTGGTTGCAGTCGGTTTCGCGCTGATGCTCGCGGGCCTCTACACCCTGCGCGCACCGACCAAAACCTCGCAAGGCCTGCTCTGGGGCCTGGCCGGTTATGCGACGTTTGTGCTGGCACCGACCCTCGGCCTGCCGCCTGAACTGCCGGGCACCGCTGCTGCCGATCTGACGCAACGGCAAATCTGGTGGATCGGCACCGCCGCTTCCACGGCTGTCGGCATCGCGCTGATTGTGTTCAGCCGCCACTGGTTGATGAAAATCCTCGGTGTGGCAATTCTCGCCGTGCCGCATGTGATTGGCGCACCGCAACCGGACGTTCATTCGATGCTGGCGCCTGAAGCCCTGCAAGCCCAGTTCAAAATCGCTTCGCAGTTGACCAACGTCGCGTTCTGGCTGGCCCTGGGCCAGATCAGCGCCTGGTTGTTCCGCCGCAAAAGCGAAGGTCAATACCACGCATGACCGATACCAGCGCCGCGCCGACATTGGTGGTCGGCCTGGGTTGCCAACGCGGCTGCCCGGTCAGTACGCTACGGGCGCTGCTGGATCAGGCGTTACAGGCTCATCAAATCGAGTTGCGGGCGATCAAGGCACTGGCCAGCATCGACCTGAAACGCGACGAACCGGGCCTCCTTGAACTGGCCGCCCAGTTGGCACTGCCGTTGATGTATTTCAGCAGCGAACAACTGGCCGGCTATCAGCCACAGCTCAGTCACCGCTCGCAAATCGCCTTCGAACGCACCGGCTGCTACGGCGTCGCCGAAAGTGCCGCCCTGGCCCTGGCTGAACAACTGGCTCAGGCGCCGGCAAAGTTGCTGATTTCACGGCAAAAATACGCTCAGGCCACCCTCGCATTGGCCGGCGCCGCGTAAAATCCCCGATAATCCCCGCTTCGATCATGAGCAATCTTCATCTGAAGCCTTGCCCTGCCCTTTTTTCACAGCTCTTTTTTAAGGAACTGACGATGACCGTCTACTTCATTGGCGCCGGCCCCGGCGACCCGGAACTGATCACCGTCAAAGGCCAGCGGCTCATTCGCAGCTGCCCGGTGATCATCTATGCCGGCTCGCTGGTGCCGGCTGCCGTACTGGACGGACATAGCGCCGAACAGGTGGTCAACAGCGCCGAGCTGCACCTGGAACAGATCATCGAATTGATCAAGAACGCCGATGCCCAAGGCCAGGACGTGGCCCGCGTGCATTCCGGCGATCCGAGCCTGTATGGCGCGATAGGTGAGCAGATTCGTTATTTGCGCGAGCTGGGGATTGCCTTTGAAATCATCCCCGGCGTTACCGCCACGGCAGCCTGCGCGGCGTTGCTGGGGGCTGAACTGACGCTGCCGGACATTTCACAAAGCGTGATCCTGACCCGTTACGCCGACAAGACGGCAATGCCGGCCGGCGAGGAGCTGGCCAGCCTGGCGCAACACGGTGCGACCATGGCGATTCATCTGGGGGTCAATCATCTGCAGAAAATCCTGGTGGAACTGCTGCCGCACTACGGCGCGGACTGCCCGATCGCGGTGATTCACCGGGCGACCTGGCCGGATCAGGACTGGGTGGTGGGGACGTTGGCAAACATTGCCGAAAAGGTAGAGGCCAAGGGATTTCGGCGTACGGCGCTGATTCTGGTGGGCAGGGTGCTGGGCAGCGATCACTTCAGTGAGTCGTCGCTTTACCGCGCGGGGCATGCACATCTTTACAGACCTTGAGCCAACCACCCCCTGTGGCGAGGGGCTCGCCCCCGTCCGGCGGCGAAGCCGTCGCAAAACCTGCATGTAAGGTATACCTGAAAAAATGCCGGGGCCGCTTCGCAGCCCAACGGGGGCAAGCCCCCTCGCCACAGGTAACTGTTCACCCATAAAAAAACGGCGCTCACGGGGCGCCGTTTTTTTTATGTCCGCAGCGAACACCTTAGTAGTAGGCGTTTTCTTTCTGCGTGTGGTCGGTCACGTCGCGAACGCCCTTGAGCTCGGGAATGCGTTCGAGCAAGGTGCGCTCGATGCCTTCACGCAAGGTGACGTCGGCCTGGCCGCAGCCCTGGCAACCGCCGCCGAACTTGAGGACGGCGATGCCGTCTTCAACCACATCGATCAGGCTGACCTGACCGCCGTGGCTCGCCAGCCCCGGGTTGATCTCGGTTTGCAGGTAGTAGTTGATGCGCTCGTTGACCGGGCTGTCGGCGTTGACCATCGGTACTTTGGCGTTCGGCGCCTTGATGGTCAGCTGGCCGCCCATGCGGTCGGTGGCGTAGTCGACTACCGCATCGTCCAGGAACGCTTCGCTGAACGAGTCGATATACGCGGTGAAGCTTTTGAGCCCCAGCGCGGTGTCTTCGGGTTTTTCTTCGCCCGGCTTGCAGTAGGCAATGCAGGTTTCGGCGTACTGGGTGCCAGGCTGG
>Ga0105854_1001265_pt1 | contig 10528 bp, 10 predicted proteins | sample OrgsoiDNA_201058_FD_89679 | JGI IMG/M metagenome (GOLD analysis project Ga0105854, IMG submission 89679) | Permafrost soil microbial communities from the Arctic, to analyse light accelerated degradation of dissolved organic matter (DOM) -... | ecosystem: Environmental > Terrestrial > Soil >... | reverse complement strand
TGTCGCCCCGCTGCATGATCTCCTTCATCACCTTCTTCAGGCGCTCCTCGAACTCACCGCGGTACTTCGAGCCTGCGACGAGCGCAGCGAGGTCGAGACTGTAGATCTGCTTGCCCTTCAGGAGATCGGGCACCTGGCCGGCCGCGATCCGCTGGGCGAGGCCCTCGACGACAGCGGTCTTGCCGACACCGGGCTCGCCGATGAGCACGGGATTGTTCTTGGTACGACGGCTGAGGATCTGCATGATCCGCTCAATCTCGGTCTGGCGCCCGACTACCGGGTCGAGCTTGCCCTCCGAGGCGAGCTTCGTGAAGTTGCGGCCGAACTGGTCCAGCAGCTTCGAGCTCTTGCCCTTTTCGCTCGTGGTGCCCGCGGCGCCGCCCTGCCGCCGGCCGGGGCCGGAGAGCATGCGGATGATCTCGTTGCGGATCTTCTCGGCGTCCGCATCGAAGTCGAGCAGGATGCGTGCCGCGACCCCTTCGTTCTCGCGCACGAGCCCGAGCAGGATGTGCTCGGTGCCGATGTAGTTGTGGCCGAGCGACAGCGCCTCGCGCAGTGCCAGCTCGAGCACTTTCTTCGCGCGCGGAGTGAACGGAATCTGGCCGGTCGTGACCTCGTCACCCTGGCCGACGATGCGTGCGACCTGCGCGCGCACCTCCTCGACCGTGATGTCGAGCGACTCGAGCACCCGCGCGGCGAGACCTTCTTCCTCGCGCAGCAGGCCGAGCAGTATGTGCTCCGTACCGATGTAGTTGTGCTTGAGCGCGCGCGCCTCGTCCTGTGCGAGGACGACGACCTGGCGAGCCCGTTCAGTGAATCTCTCGAACACTCAATGGCCTTTCTTCCGCCTGAGGGCGGTCTCGACCGGTTTCCTTCTCTCAGAAACGCCCATGGTACTCCCCTTGCCGAGGTTGCCGTATCACCCGAAAAGAGCTACCGCTGCCGGTGGGCGGGAAAGAGGATCACGTCGCGGATCGAGTCCTTCCCGGCGAGTACCATCGCAAGCCGGTCGATTCCGAGCCCGCAACCACCGGTGGGCGGCATCCCGTACGAAAGCGCTTCGACGTACTCGGGATCCCCCTGCTCGGCTTCGACGTTCCCGCCGGCGCCCTCGGTCGCCTGCATGGCGAAGCGCTCTGCCTGCTCCCCGGCGTCGTTCAGCTCGGAGAACGCGTTGCCGAGCTCCATACCGCCCACGTAGTACTCGAACCGCTCCACGATCGCCGGGTCGTCGTCCGTGGCCCGAGCGAACGGCGAGAGCTCGATCGGGTAGTCGTAGAGGATCGTCGGGTGGACAAGGCGCGGCTCGACATACGCGGTGATCGCCTTGTCGACGAGCTGCGCCCACGTCTTGTCCTTCGACACGTCGACCCCGCGCGTCTCCAGCCGCTGCTTCAGGTCGTCGTAGTCCTTCGTCCAGAGGTCGAACTCCCTCAGCTCGTCGACGAGTTTCACGCGCGTCCACGGCGCCGCGAGATCGACTTCGTGCCCGCGAAACCGCGTGATCGTGGTGCCGAGCGTCTCGCGCGCGACATACTCGATCAGGTTCTCCGTGCGCGTCATCGTGTCCTGGTAGTCCGCGTACGCCTCGTACCACTCGAGCATCGTGAACTCGGGATTGCGCTTGTAGTTGACCCCCTCGTTGCGGAAGTCCTTGCCGAGCTCATAGACGCGCTCGAGCCCGCCGACGATCAGCCGCTTCAGGTAGAGCTCGGTCGCGATCCGCAGGTAGAGGTCCGCCTCGAGCTCGTTGTGGTGAGTGACGAACGGCTCGGCGAACCCGCCGCCGTAGCGCGGCTGGAGGATCGGCGTCTCGACCTCGATGAAGCCTCCCTGGTCGAGGAAGCGCCGCACCGCGCTGACGATTCGCGTCCGCAGCACGAAGTCGGCGCGCGTCTCCTCGTTCATCAGCAGGTCCAGATAGCGGCGGCGGTAGCGCTGCTCGACATCAGTCAGGCCGTGGAACGTGTCGGGCAGCGGCACCCGGATCGGCGAGAGGAGCACCAATTCGTCCACGATCAGCGACGGCTCCCCGCGACGGCTCTTCGTCGGCTTGCCGATTGCGCCGACGATGTCGCCGAGGTGCACGTCGACCTCGCCGGTGCGGGCAGCCGGGCAAAGCAGCTGGATGCGGCCGCTGCGGTCGACGAGATCGAGGAAGACGAGCTTGCCCATGTCGCGCCGCGCGAGCACCCGCCCCGCGAGCCGGCGCTCGTCGGCGCCCTCGGCCTCCACGTCGAGCGCGTCCGCCTCGGCGCGGACCCGGGCGATCTCGTCCCGGTCGGGGAACCTCTTCGGCGTCGCGCTCACGGCGCCTTGACCATAGCCCAGGCGTGTGGCCCCCCTCGCGGCGTCTCCTCCTCGCGGACGACAGCGAAGCCGTGCCGCTCGTAGAACGGCAGATTGGCCTCGTTGTTTGTCAGGAGCACCGTGGGCAGCCCGGCGCGGGCGGCCGCTTCGATGCCCGGCGCGATCAGCACCGAGCCGATGCCCGCCCGCTGCGCCGCCGGCTCGACGCCGATGCCCGCCAGGTACCAGTGCGGTCCGGGCTCTGCCTCGGCGCGCAGCGCCTCCACCGCCCGCCCGTAGGCGAGGAACGGCTTCGACGCCGCGCCAAGGCGGAACGGGGTCGCCACGAGCGCGCGCAGCGTCGGGCCGACCCGCATCGCCGGCCGTCCCGGCGGCAGCCACCGGGCGGCGCCCCGCACGGGCCCCGCGGTTGCCCAGACGTCGGCGGCCGTGACGTCGAAGCCGACGCGAAACAACCACGGGAGCAGGCGCCGGCGGCGCTCGTCGTCAGGGATCAGCCAGGCCCAGGCCGGGTCGTCGTGAAAAGCGCGCGCGAGCACGTCGCTCGCCTCACCGAGCCTCCCCCGTTCAAGCCGCACCACATCCACGGCCCTGAGCCTAAGGGTTCGGACTACAGGTTCGGCTACGCCGCTTTGATCTCGAGGATCTTGAACTTGAGCGAGCCGCGCGGAGCCGAGACCTCGACGGTCTCGCCCTTCTTGTGGCCCATGATCGCCTTCCCGACCGGCGATTCGTTCGAGAGCTTGTTCTCGGCGGGGTTGGCCTCGGCCGAGCCGACGATGTGGTACTCGAACGTCTGCTTCGCGGCGACGTCGCGCAGGCGGACGCGCGACCCGATCGAAACCGAGTCCTTCGAGATCTCCTTCTTCGTGATCACCCGCGCGGTCAGCAGGCGGTCTTCGAGCTGGGCAATCTTGTGCTCGAGCATCGCCTGCTCGTTCTTGGCGTCGTCGTACTCTGCGTTCTCGGCGATGTCGCCGAATTCCCGAGCGACTCTGATCCGCTCCGCCACCTCGCGGCGTTTGTCGCCGCGGAGTAGATCGATCTCGCGCTTGAGCTTTTCGTAGCCCTCGGGGGTGAGGATTACTTCCTTCAACGGTGGCCTCCTGAGCCCGGCAGAAACGGGCGGAATCGTAGCGGGGCTGTCAAGCGCGCCGCAAGGCATCAGGGCTACCTTTCACAGACTGTGAACATCGACCTGCGCGACCACTGGCTCCTCGGGAGCGTGGAGATCCCCGGAAGGCTTGTCCTGGCCCCGATGGCGGGCGTCAGCGTGCAGGCTTTCCGGCGCCAGGGGCGCCGCTACGGCGCGGGCCTCGTCTGCTCCGAAATGGTCTCCGTCGCCGGGATCCAGCACCGAAACGAACGGACCCTCGGCTATCTGCGGGTCGGTGCCGACGAGCACCCGCTCGCGATCCAGATCTTCGGCTCGGACCCGGTCGCGATGGCCGAGGCCGCCCGCATGGTCGAGGCCGCGGGCACCGACATCGTCGACATGAATTTCGGCTGCCCGGTGAAGAAGGTCACGAAGACGGGCGCCGGCGCCTCGCTCCTCGACGACGCCGATCAGGCCTGCCGCCTCGTCGAGGCCGTGGCCGGCGCCGTTCCCCTGCCGGTCTCGGTGAAGATGCGACGCGGCGTCGAGAACGGCTCGCGGCGGTGTCTCGAGGTCGGGCCTCGGCTGGTGGAGGCCGGCGCTGCGTCGCTGACGCTCCATCCTCGCTCGGCGAAGCAGATGTACTCCGGCAGCGCGGACCACTCGCTCACCGCCGAGCTCGTCGCGCTCGTCGACGTACCGGTGATCGCGTCGGGTGACGTCGACTCGCACGCGAAGGCGCAGTCGGTGCTGGCGACAACGGGCGCAGTTGCCGTGATGGTCGGCCGCGCCGCGCAGGGGAATCCGTGGGCGCTGCGAGAGATCATGGGGGGCGACGCGGAGCCGTCGCGCGAGGAAGTCGTCGCCGAGCTCCTCCTCTTCATGCGCGAGACCGTGCGGGAGCTCGGCAGTGAGCGTGCGGCCGGGTTCCTGAAGAAGTTCTACGGCTGGTACCTCGGCCGGGGCCGCTTCCCGCGGCCGTTCAAACAGGAGCTCGTGCTGCTGCCATCGCTCGACGAGGTCGAGACGCGCCTGCTGGCCGCGGCCCCCGGCGCGCGCTTCGTCTTGGAGCGGCTACTCGACGAGCTGCCGGATCCCACGCAGGACATCCTCCTCGACTCGCTGCCGATCTCGATCTACGGCGGCGGCTAGAACACGGGGGAAACCATGTTTCCCCCGGTGGGCCCCCTGCTTCTTCGCGCTCCACCGCCACGCGCGCCGCGAAGGGATCCGCTACCCCGCTGGATGGTTGCGCTCCCAGACGAGCCGCAGCCCGTGGAGTGTCAGCTCCGGGTCGACCGCGGTGACAGTCCGGGTGTGCGGGGCGATCAGGTCGGCGAGCCCCCCCGTTGCGACGACCGGGGCCGCCGGGGCGCCGAGCTCCTCCTTGATGCGGTCGACGATGGCGTCCACCTGTCCCGCGAAGCCGTAGACGAGGCCCGACTGAAGCGCGGCGGTCGTCGTCTGGCTGATCACGCGCTCCGGCGCCACGAACGGAATCTTCGGCAACCGCGCCGCATGCGCGAAGAGCGCGTCCATCGAGACCTCGATGCCCGGCGCCAGGACACCGCCTGCGAATTCCCCCGCGGCAGAGACGACGTCGAAGTTCGTCGAGGTGCCGAAGTCGACGACGACGGCGGGCGCGCCGTGCCGCTCGCGCGCGGCGACCGCGTTCGCGATCCGGTCGGGGCCGACCTCGCGCGGGTCGTCGTAGCGGACGGACATCCCTGTCGAGACGCCGGGCCCGAGCGCGAGCAGCTCGGTGCCGGCCCAGCGGTCGGCGAACGCGACGTATTCCTGCACGAGCTGCGGCACCGACGAGCAGAGGACGATCCCCTCGAGCGCCCCGAGGTCGACGAACGCGCGCAGCATCACGGCGAGCTCGTCGCTCGTATGCGTGCGATTCGTGCCGACCCGGAACTGGTCGGTCAGGCGGTCGCCGTCGAACAGGCCGAACACCGTCTGGGTGTTTCCGACGTCGATCGCGAGCAGCATCGCGCGAGCCTAACGAGCCAGTGCGGGTTAGAGGTCTTCGATCTCGCTGCGGCCCTCGCCGATGCGCTTTGCGAGCGCCTCGGGGGTGAGCGCAGGTTCGTCGCCCTCGCCGTGCAGCTCCTCGATCGTCACGTCGCTCGAGGTGTAGACCTCGGCACGCGGAATCATCCGCGTCGGGCGGTTCTTGTCCCACACCCAGACGTCTTCCATCTTGAGGTGGAAAAACGGGTACGCCGGCTGCGGGACGTACTGGAGGTCGAGCTTGTTGCAGAGGTAGGTCGCGTCCTGGGTGAGCACGCAGTAGCGGAAGAGGGTGAAGACCGCGGCGTACTCCTTCTTCAGGCGCAGCTCGGCCTCGGCCTCGAACTCGTCGAGCTCGTCGAGGTGGCTCACGAGGCTGATTGTAGCCCTGCAAGGGCAGCGCTGACTGTGCCGCTTCCGGGTATTTCGAGTCCCGGGGCGAGCTCGGCGAGCGGCTCGAGCACGAACAACCGTTCGAGCAGGCGCGGATGCGGCACAACGAGGCCCGGCTCCTCGAGGGCGCGATCGCCGAAGAGCAGCAGGTCGAGGTCGATCGTACGCGGGCCCCATTGCGGTCCGACGCGCTCGCGGCCGAGCCGCCGCTCGACGTCGAGCAGGTGCGTGAGGAACGGCTGCGGCTCGAGACCGGTGTGCACCTCGGCGACCGCGTTCAGGAAACGCGGCTGGTTCTCGTAGCCCCACGGCTCGGTCTCGACGATCGCCGAGAGGCGCGCCGCCCCGATCAACTCGGCGGCGTGGCGGACGAAATGCTCGCGGTCGCCGAGGTTCGAGCCAAGGCCGACGTAGGCCGTCGTCACGGCCGTTCGACCGTGACCGCGCTGTGCTCGACGGTGAGGCCCGCGGGCTTCACTTGCGGCTTGCGGATTCGCAGCCGCAACGATTCCGGCTCGAAGCGCTCCATGAGCATGTCGGCGATCGCGGTGGCGAGCGCTTCGAGCAGGTTGAAGCGGTGAGCGTTCGAGAGCTCGCGGACCGCTTGCGCGACCTGCGTGTAGTCGACGGCCTCCTCGAGGCGATCGGAGGCACCACGCTCGCCGACCTCGAGCTCGACGTCATAGAGAAACAGCTGCCCGAGGCGCTGCTCTTCCTCCTCGACCCCGTGGTAGCCGAAGACGTGCAGGCCCCGCAGCTCGACCCTCACCCCGCAACCGCCTTCGCCGCCGCGAGCGCCTCGACGTGCTCGCGCACGTCGTGCACGCGGAGGATGGTCGCGCCGCGGTCAAACGCCGCCACCGCGGCGCCGATCGAGGCTGCGGCAGTTCCGGCGGCGGCACCGGTCAGCTTCCCGAGCGAGCTCTTGCGCGAGAAGCCGACGAGCAGCGGGCGGCCGATCGCCGCCAGCTCGTCGAGCCTGCGGACGAGCTCGAAGTTGTGCGCGGCCGTCTTGCCGAAGCCGATGCCCGGATCGAGGCAAACAAGCTCCTCGCGGATCCCGGCGTCGACCGCGAACGCGAGCCGCTCCTCGAGGAAGCGCTTCACCTCGGAGACGACGTCGTCGTAGCGGGGATCCTGCTGCATCGTGCGGGGCTCGCCGAGCATGTGCATGAGACACAGATAGCAGCCCGCATCGGCGACCACACCCGCGAGCTCCGGGTCGGCCCTGAGCGCGGTCACGTCGTTCACGAGCTCGACGCCGAGCTCGAGGGCGCGCCGTGCAACGGCGGCCTTGGAGGTGTCGACGGAGACAGGCGCCCCTCCGAGGTCCGTCAGCACGGGCTCGATCCGCCCGAGCTCCTCTTCCGCGCTCACGCCCTCGGAACCCGGCCGGGTCGACTCGCCGCCCACGTCGACGATCGCGGCGCCGGCAGCGAGCATTCCCCACGCCGCCGTGACGGCCGGCTCGACGCGCAGGTGCACGCCCCCGTCCGAGAACGAGTCGGGTGTGACGTTGATCACGCCCATCACGGACGGGGCATGAAAGCGCTCTTCGATCGCGGGCCGTTTTGACATCTCTGGATACTTTCGCGGGTGGACAGGGGGTGGCGCTACCTGGGGACGGTCGGACGGCGGCTGCGCTGGACGATCTTCTGGGCGATCGTGTCAGGCCTTGCCTGGCAGGGCGCAGCGATCTCGACGCCGCTCCTGATCCGCTGGGCGATCGACGCCGGAGTCGTTCACCACCATGCCCGTGCGCTCTGGTGGGCGTGCGCCGGAGTGATTGCGCTCGGCGGCGTGGAGGCGATCGGCGGCGCGGCGCGGCACTACTTCGCGATCCGAAACCGCGCCCGGGCCGACGCGGAGGTACGCGACGCGATCTTCCGCCGGGCCCTCGAGCTCGACGCCCGCTACCACGACCGCGTCGGTGCGGGCGAGCTGATCTCGCGTGCGTCGAACGACGCCGAGCTCGTCGCGCGCGCGTTCGACTCGATCGGTCACACGATCGGCTACGTCCTGACCGTGATCGGGGCCTCGACCATCCTGCTCGTGGTCGACTGGCACCTCGCGATTGCCGTGCTCGCGCCGCTGCCGCTCCTGAGCATCGGCTTCGGCCGCTACTCGCGGCACTACGCCGAGCGGACGAAGATCAACCAGGAGCAGCTCGGCGAGGCGACCGCCCTCGTCGAGGAGACGATCTCGGGGATCCGCGTCGTGAAGGGGCTGGGCGGCGGCCCGGCGCTCTCGGCCCGCTTCCGCCGCCGTTCCGACGAGGTCGTCTCGACGGCGCTCGACGTTGCATCGGTCGACGCGGTCTTCCTGCCGGCGCTCGAGGCACTGCCGCTCGTGGGCATCCTCGTCGTGCTCTGGTACGGCAGCCACCGCGTGATCGCGGGCGACATCACGATCGGCACGTTCGCCGCGTTCAACTTCTATCTGGCGCTGCTCGTGAACCCGCTGCGCACGCTCGGGCAGCGCGTCGCGACGCTTCAGCGAGCGGCCGCGGCAGCGCGGCGGGTGGTCGAGGTGCTCCGCGCACAGCCGGTGGTCGTCGAGTCGGCGACGCCGCGGAAGTTCCCGGCCGACGCGCACGTCCGCTTCGATGACGTCCGCTTCTCCTACGGCGATGGCGGGCGCCCGGTGCTCGACGGGTTCACGCTCGACATCCCGCCCGGCACGTCGCTCGCGCTCGTCGGGGCGACCGGCTCCGGCAAGTCGACGGTCGCATCGCTCCTCGCACGCTTCTACGACCCGGAGGGTGGCCGCGTGACGATCGGCGGAATCGACGTGCGCGAGCTGCGGCTCGCCGACCTGCGACGCGGCGTCGGGATCGTGTTCGAGGACACCTTCCTGTTCGGCGACACGGTGAGCGGCAACGTCGGCTTCGCCTCGGTCGAACCGGAGCAGGACGAGATCCACCGAGCCGCCCGCCTCGCCGGGGCGGACGAGTTCGTCGAGCGGCTGCCGGAGGGCTACGAGACGATGCTGGGCGAGCGCGGGTTCTCGCTCTCGGGCGGCGAGCGGCAGCGGATCGCGATCGCGCGGGCGATCTTCGCCGACCCCCAGGTACTGGTCCTCGACGATGCGACGTCGGCGGTCGACGCGACGAAGGAGCACGAGATCCGAGCCGCGCTCGGCGAGGTGATGCGCGGTCGCACGACGCTCGTGATCGCGCACCGACCCGCCACGATCGCACTCGCCGATCGCGTCGCCGTCGTCGACGAGGGACGCGTCATCGAGGAAGGGACCCACGCCGAGCTGCTCGCCCGCTCGCCGCTCTACCGCTCGCTGCTCGCACTCGTGGAGGCTGCAGCGTGATCCTCGAGCGCATCGGCCCGATCCTCCGGCCCCAACGGCGCCTGATCGTGGTCGCCGGGCTCGCGATGATCGGTGCGACGGCCGTCTCGCTCGCGGCGCCGCTCCTGGCGAAGATCGCGATCGACCGGGGCATCGGCCGGCACGACCCCCACGTGATCGACGTCCTCGCGCTCGTCTACGTCGTCCTCGTTGTCATCCGGCCCGCGCTCGAGCGCGTGATCGTGCTTGCGAGCGCACGGGCGGGCGAGCGGTTCATGGGCGACTTGCGCGTCGCGGCGTACGACAAGCTCCAGGAGCTGTCGATGCCCTTCTTCGAGCAGACGCGCACGGGTGTGCTCGTATCGCGGCTTACGGCGGACGTGCAGACCTTGACGACGTTCACGCGCCTCGTGCTCGTCGAGGTGGTCGGGTCGGTCCTGCTCTTTGCGGTGACGCTCGTCATCCTCGTCACCCTCTCACCGCCACTCTCACTCGTGATGCTCGTCTCGGTGCCACTGCTCGTCTGGTCGTCGCTGCGCTACGGGAAGCGATCGCGGCCGGCGTTCCTCGCGCTCCGCGACCGCGTCGCCGACACGATGTCGTCGCTCCAGGAAGGCCTGACCGGGGTCCGCGTCGTTCAGTCCTTCAGCCGCGAGGACGAGCGCTACGCCTCCTACCGCACGCGCTCGAGGGCGCAGGTGTCCGCGTGGCGCCGGATCTCGCTCGTGAACATCGGCTTCTTTCCGGTGATCGCGTTCGCGCAGTCGCTCGCGCTCGCCACGGTGCTCGTCGCCGGCGGCTACCTGCACCGCCATGGGCGCGTCTCGGTCGGGACAGTCGTCGCGTTCGCCCTCTACCTGATTTCGCTCTTCGACCCGGTCGCACGGCTCGGCGACTGGTTCAGCGAGTTCCAGTCGGGCCGCGCCGCGCTCGTGAAGATCGTCGGGCTGCTCGACACGCCCGTGACCGTGGCGGGCGGGAGCACCTCACTTCCTGCCGAGGGGGAGCTCGTCGCGGACGACCTGACGTTCGCCTACGGCGAGGACCGCCCTGCGGTCGCTCGAGTCTCGCTGAGCGTCGCCTCGGGTGAGCACCTGGCGCTCGTCGGCGCGACGGGCGCCGGCAAGTCGACGCTCGCGAAGCTGCTCGTTCGCGCCTACGACCCGAACGAGGGCCGCGTGCGCTTCGGCGGCATCGACCTGCGCGAGGCGCCGCTCGACGACCTGCGGCGGCGGCTCGTGTTCGTCCCCCAGGAAGGCCATCTGTTCTCGGGGACGATCGCCGAGAACATCCGCCTCGGGAATTCGGGCATCGACGAGAGCCGGTTGAAGAGCGCGGCCGCGGCCGTCCATGCCGACGCGTTCATCGATCGGCTGCCGGACGGCTACGAGACGGCAGTCGCCGAGCGCGGCT
>Ga0105854_1001263_pt1 | contig 10533 bp, 11 predicted proteins | sample OrgsoiDNA_201058_FD_89679 | JGI IMG/M metagenome (GOLD analysis project Ga0105854, IMG submission 89679) | Permafrost soil microbial communities from the Arctic, to analyse light accelerated degradation of dissolved organic matter (DOM) -... | ecosystem: Environmental > Terrestrial > Soil >... | reverse complement strand
TCGCGTTCAAAGGCGAATTCCGGTGCATGCACGCCGATCACCACCAGGCCCTGGTCGTGGTATTTCGCGGCCCAGGCCTTGACGTACGGCAAGCTGCGCAGGCAATTGATGCAGGAATAGGTCCAGAAATCGACCAGTACGACCTTGCCTTTCAGGCTGGCGGCCGTCAGCGGTGGCGAATTGAGCCATTGCACGGCGCCATCGAGCGGCGGCAGCGGGCCTTCGGACGGCAGGGCAGTCGTGTGTGAGGCGGCGGCCATCATGGCGTTCGAGGCGGCCATCGTTGGCTTGGGCTTGAATTTATCGAGCAGCGATTGTTCCAGCGAAGTGGTGCTGTTGTTCGATACCTTGGTCAGCAAGCCCGTGTCCAGGCCCAGAGCGATGGCGGCCACGCCAGCCAGCATGGCCAGGCCCAGGCCGCGGCGTATCCACTCGCCGGCGCCCAGCGAGCGCTTCATGGCCGTAAATACCTTGCCGCCGATCAGCAGGGCGACAGCCAGCGAAGTGGCGGCGCCGGCTGCATAAGCGAGCAGCAGGAAAGTAGTGCCCACGCTGGCGCCATTCAAGGCAGCGCCCGTCAATACCAGGCCCAGGATGGGGCCGGCGCAGGGCGCCCACAGCAAGCCGGTGGCGATGCCCAGCAAGAAGGAAGCACTGATGCTGCCTTGCTTGCCGTCAGGCGTAGGTTGTTGCGCTGCATTCGACAAACGGCTGCCCAGCGCCACCAGCGGCGCCGTCAGTTTTTCCGCCAGGTGCGGCAGCAGCAGGGTCACGCCGAAGAAGGCCATCAGCGCCATGGCCAGCCAGCGGCCATACTGGTTCGCTTGTACTACCCAGCCGCCACCGACCGCAGCTAAAGTAGCCACAGCGGCAAAGGTCAGGGCCATGCCGGCCAGCAGCGGCAAGCCGCTGCGGCGGAACGGTTCGCTGCTGCGCGCAAACACGAAGGGCAGGACAGGCAGGATGCAGGGGCTGACGATGGTCAGGGCGCCGCCCAGATAGGAAAGGAGCAGTAATAACATGGTGTCTTCTTTTTATAAGTGGATAAAGTGATAGCAATACTCAGGCCGCGCCGGGACTGAAGTTCATCGCCACACCATTCATGCAGTAGCGCAAGCCGGTGGGCGCCGGGCCGTCGTCGAATACATGGCCCAGGTGGCCGCCGCAGCGACGGCACAGCACTTCCGTGCGTTCCATGCCCAGGGTGCTGTCGGTCTTGTCATTGACGGCGCGGGCCAGCGGCTTCCAGAAGCTGGGCCAGCCCGTGTGGCTATCGAACTTGGTGCTCGACGAAAACAGCGGGAGCTGGCAGCCGGCGCAGCTGAACGTGCCGCGCCGGTGTTCGGAATTCAAGGGGCTGCTGTACGGGCGTTCAGTACCGGCCCGGCGCAGCACGTCGAACTGTTGATCTGTGAGCAATTTTTTCCATTCGGCGTCGGAGTGCATGACTTCATATACGGTGCTGGCTGTGGCGACTGGGGTAGCGCCGGTGGCGTTGCGCCAGCTAAGCTAGCCGGCGATCAGGGCAGCGCTACTGGCGGCGCTGGTGAGCAAGAATGTGCGGCGCGATAACATATGAGCTCCTGGACTGGTTACTTGAAGAATCGTTGATTCGATGTAGCCATTGTGTTCCTGCCCTGGTGACGAAGTCCTCACGTAAAGTTAAATGATTTGTGATACTTTCAAAGGGCATCCTCAGGCACAATGCGGCCATACTGACTATGAAAGGCCCGGACAATTGGACAAGAACAAGCGCATCCTGATCGTTGAAGACGACCAGCCCATCGCCGACCTGCTGCGTTTGCACCTGCGCGATGAAGGTTACGAGGTATGCCATTGCGCCGATGGCGACCTGGGTTTGCAGCAGCTGCGCCAGGGCGGTTGGGACGCGCTGATCCTCGACCTGATGCTGCCTGGCGTCGATGGCCTGGAAATTTGCCGCCAGGCGCGCGCCATGCCCACCTACACCCCCATCATCATCACCAGCGCGCGCGCCAGCGAAGTGCACCGCATCCTGGGCCTGGAATTGGGCGCCGACGATTACCTGGCCAAGCCGTTTTCCGTGCTGGAACTGGTGGCCCGCGTGAAAGCCCTGCTGCGCCGCACGGACGCCATGCTGAAACAGCGCAAGGGAGAAGAGGGCAGCCTGTCCTTGCATGGCGTGGCGCTGGATCCGATCACGCGCATCGCCAGCGCCGATGGCAAGCGGCTGGACCTGACGCCGCGCGAATTCGACCTGCTGTATTTCTTTGTGAAACAGCCCGGCAAGGTGTTTTCGCGGCTCGATTTGCTGAACCAGGTCTGGGGCTACCAGCACGACGGCTACGAACATACGGTCAACACGCATATCAACCGCCTGCGCGCCAAGATCGAGCTGGACCCGGCCGACCCGCAGCGCATCCTGACCGTCTGGGGCCGTGGCTACCGTTTCGCTGCCGCCGACGAGGGTGCGGCGTGAAATTGAACCTCACCCTGACCCAGCGGCTGTCGCTGGTGTTTGCCATCTTGCTGCTAGCCTGCTGCGGCGCCTCGGCCTGGCTGCAGATCCGTTCGAACAGCATGCATGAAAAGGAAGTGGTGCAGGGCTTGTCGCGCGGGGTGGCGGAAAGCATCGCGCACGACACGCCGGTGATGGGCGAACATGGCTTGATGCCCGAAGCCGTGCGGCGCATGTTTGACCAGCTGATGACGGTCAACCCCAGCGTCGAAGTCTATCTGCTGGACCCGCATGGCGTGATCATCGGCCATGCGGCGCCGGCCGGCCACCTGCTGCGCCCCGTGGTGAACCTGGCGCCCATCCATCGCTTCCTGATCGGCGGCATGCTGCCGATCCTGGGTGACGATCCGCGCAGTCTCGATGGCAAAAAAGTCTTCAGCGTGGCCGCCTTGCGCGCTGGCGCGCATCAGGATGGCCCTGTTTCCGGTTATATCTACGTGGTGCTGCAGGGCGAAGAGCATGACCGCCTGGCTGCGCGCGTGGCGGCCAGCTCCGTGCTGCGCAATACCTTGTGGTCGATGGCCCTGGTCGGCTTGCTGGTCCTGGTGGCTGGTTTGGTGGCTCTGCGCCTGATCACGCGGCCGCTGCACCGGCTGACCGAAACCATGCGCGATTTCGACACCCATGCCGAACCGGTGGAATTGCACTTGCCGGCAACCCCAGCCAGTTCCGGCCAGCGCGATGAAATCGCCGTGCTGGAAACGGCGTTCGGGCAAATGGCAGGGCGCATCGGCGAACAGTGGCGCACCCTGTCGCGCCAAGACCAGGAACGGCGCGAGCTGGTGGCCAATATTTCGCACGATTTGCGCACGCCCTTGGGGTCATTGCACGGCTACCTGGAAACCCTGCTGTTGAAAGACGCCACCCTGGCGCCGGCCGAGCGCCAGCGCTACCTGGGCATTGCGCTGGCGCAAAGCAGCAAAGTGGGCAAGCTGGCGCAGTCGCTGTTCGAACTGGCGCGGCTGGAACATGGCTCGGTCGAACCGGTAGCCGAGGACTTCCTGCTCAGCGACCTGATACAGGACGTGTTCCAGAAATGCGAACTGAAGGCCCAGGCCGGCCAGGTCAGCCTGGCCGCCGACATGCCGCGCGACGCCAACCTGGTGCACGCCGACCTGGGCCTGATCGAGCGCGTGCTGACCAACCTGCTCGATAACGCCATCCGCCACACGCCAGCCGGCGGCAAAGTGACGGTGGCGCTGCGCAGGGAAGGGCGGCAAGTGCTGGTGACGGTGAGCGACACAGGCCCCGGCATCCCTCCCCAGTTGCTGGAAAAGCTGTTCCGCCGCCCCTTCAGCCCCGGCACCGACGGCCGCAACGGCGGCCTGGGCCTGCTGATCGTCCAGCGCATCCTGCAATTGCATGGCAGCACCATTGAATTGCGCAGCGAGCCGGGTAAGGGGGCTGTGTTTTGCTTTGCGCTGAGGGCGGCAGGGCGGGCTTGAATAGGCAGGGAAGTGCGTGTGCAAGTATTTGTTCGGACGGCGAGTTAGTTCTTCTAATGCATTGCTCTGTCTATGCTACGTTATTTAAATTGTTGGGTGTTGACAGGCTTTGCTATTTTTATGTTTTCCGAGTTAGTACGCGGTCTTTTTTGCACTGGTATTGCGTAGACGACCTAATCAGTTCATGCGCTTCCAGGCGCACAGTTGCAGGTCAGGCGACCATTGAAAAGGTAAGGCTCAGTGTCTCGTTTGCAGCGGCCGCAGTAGCGCATAATTTTCCTTCAGCGGCGTTTGCCGTTCTCAAATGATCCAGAGAGTACCGGAGAACCGCGACCTGCTTTCTTCCCACGCGGCTGCGAGGTAAGCTTTTTGTACATGGCAAAACGGTACTCTGGCTCCACTGCCAACAACTTGCCGGTTAGTCCACCAGATTTCTTCTTGCGCTTCGATGGCATGGCCGTTTTCCGATCAATAAAAGCTACGAGTGAACCAATTCAAAAGCAAGTCGCCGTAACCCCATACGACCGTTCCAGAAACGGTCAAGACCGACGCGGCACCTGCGCTGATCTGATGAGTTACCTTATATTTCGATCTTAAGGATTCCATTTCGTTGCTGGTAAAGGAACCTGGAGTTAGGAGCACTCCGAGGTACTGTGCTTTGTTTTGCGCGAGGAACGCGAACACGACTGTCGGAGCACCACCCCGCTGCCACCATGCCCCAAGCAACTCGCCCGAGGGCTTAAAAGCCGCGAACAGCGGAAGAATAGCCGCAAAAATGGCCAACATCAGGAATGCGCCCAGATGGATAAGGGTCTTTCGTATCCGGGCCTCTTGCTTGTGCCAAATTCCTGCTGTCATGGTTTTCCTCGTTACCCTGCTGGCTTGTCGAGCACGACTGCCATCGCCGAGCTTTTCAGGTTAGTGATTATGATTCGTCCATCGTGGAAAATCTGGGTCCGGTGAGTCCGCGATACCGAGTCGTCCCAATAGCACGGATCGCTGTCCAGATCACGCCATTCAAATTCCCAGCTCCATACGTGCATTCTTTCGGAATAATTCGTGCGGCTGGTTCCAGAGTACTCGTCCTCTATCTGGATCATAGTCTGCTTGAGCAAATCAAGCGCACCGTCTCGAGAACATGCACAAGGTGCATCCTTGAGCTTCGTGAGAAACATCTCGAACCGCTTGCGCTTTGTCTTCGTTGGATTTGCCATTTTTTCCTCTATTAGATCAATTCGTTCGCCAAGCGAAGAATCTGGCGTTGTGCCAATGGTTCAAGTTCTCTGAACATTATTGACCGGAAAATTGCGCCTGTAACACTCATGCTGATACTGGCGATAACTGCAGCAGCCAAAACGTCTACGAATTTGGCAAACTCTATACTTTCTAAGTGTCCGGCTGATCGCACGATTGAATAGCTGATGAAATAAATTAGTAAACTCATTGCCCCCAGCGCAAAACCGGTACGTTCAACGCATGCACTGACCCTGAAGATCCAATATTTCGCAGGAGCTGCCAACCTGATCGCATGATGGATCTTTTTGTCGATGGCACGCGTAAGCGAGTAGGTTACGAATGGGTAGATCATGTTTTTTCCTTGTCTGTCCAGTTGGGACACCAAGGCGTGGGCAGGAACGTAATCTGCTTGCCCTCGAAGCTCACCGCCAAGATTTTGTCATCGAATTTGGCATCACTCATCAATCGTTTCCCCTATTCTGATGCTGTAGCTCAGCTTCTGTCAGATTCGAAAGTAACGAGAAATACCGCGAGCGCGATGTCGTCGTGAGCTTTTCAAATGCGCCCAAGTTATGAAGAGTCCCTAACGCATCGATGTTAGTTTTTTTTGATGTGAATGGTGCTCGACGCTCAGTAAAAAATACCTTGTCGGAAGCGACAGCTGCATCTAGAAGCAGTCTTACTTCCGAATACCTTGGATATCGAGCGGCGGATAAAAATGCACCGTCGAAGACAACGGCTACTTCCGCGCCAGCAAAGGTTCCAAATGCAAGTGCCGCAACTTCTGGTAAATTTGCTTCTGCTGCATCCGAAGTGCTGTACTCCGAAGTTGCCTCTCTTGGGGTGGCAAACAATATTACCTGTTCGACATTAACATCAGCTATGGTTGAGAGGATACACTTCAATTTTTCGCCAGTATTCGCTGAGGGTGTCGAGTATCTCAATGCTTGTGTCATCGTTTCTCCGCTCCTGGAGCGGCCTTTCAAGTCGCCGGCTGCCGGCCGGCACGGTGCGCCAGGCGGCGCGGGATTCTTCAAGAAGGCTGAGTTATTGCCTTAACTTTGGAGCGAACTGATACTGTTCATCCGGATGCGCCAGAATTCGCGCGTAGGCCGCGATATCGTGCTGCTTGTACGCGTCAACGGTCCCGGTAAACATGAGAGCATCCGCGTATCCCACGCATGCCCCCCAGTCGAAGTCGTGAGTATTCGTAGGCTTACCATTTGTCAGGTTGTTGAGTCGGACGATCAGAAAGTTGCGCGTCAATAGGTCCAGACCATTAAGGATTCGTGATATCTCTGGTGGCGCTGCCCGATCTAGTACTTCAATCTTAATTGGGGCATTCTTACTCATAATTTTCTCCGAACTGTCTTTTTCTGTAGACGGTACTGCGCAGGCCTTCTCACTGTACCAAGCCGCGTCGTGCATGGACGTGGGTGTTGCTGTGGAATTTTCGCTCTGTTTAAACCGAGCATATTGGCTGTCAACGTACAACTTTCAAGTGCGAAAGATAAATAATATGCAATCTTGCCCTATGATAATACATCAGCAAAAGCTTGACGATGCCTTTTGTGCGAAACCTCAAGATAGGGATCAATATGGTCCAGCTCAGCATGCCTAAGCATGAGTGGTATGGTGTCCAGATCGTGGCCTTGTGCTACGAGTCTAGATGCCATTGAGCGTCGGCCAGAATGACTTCTTCCACCCTTAATCCCCCCCCCCGAGGTGGCACTTCCTGCCTTAGCTTGCCGCTGGCGAACATAAAATCGCCAACTTCAACCTGCTCTATATCGGACAAACGCATGCCCATGTAGATATCTATCATGAGCGCCAGCACGTCACGTTCTGGTGCTCGGCTGGTGGTTCGGGGGACGCGGATTCGATGCCATTACTGGTCCGGCTTTAGAACGATGGTTGGACTACAAATACATCAATCCCAGCGATGTGGCTACCTACGCCGTGATAGTGGGAATGTCTTTGCTGTCTCAGCTTGACACGCAACAAGCAACGACGTCCCAGGCATCCACCAACATTTCCCCCAACCGCCAGATTTCAACTGAAACAATCTTTCGATAGCCGGAAACATGGCTGTCGTCCTGGGGTCTTATTCTGTACTCATGGCATCGGCCATTCAAGTCCAGAAAGCGAGGCTTATCATGAAAACCAGGATTCCTTTACTTATTCCATTTGTTGCCGCTGGCCTTGCCAGCGTCTGCAGCGCAGCGCTGGCGACTGAGTACGGCAACGTTGTTTCATCCACCCCGGTCACGGCGCAAGTGGCCGTACCGCAGCAAAGCTGCCAGAACGTCACGCAAGTGCGCGCCCCCGAAACGTCGGGTGGCGGCGCGGTGGCGGGCGCGCTGATCGGTGGCCTGGCCGGCAATGCGATCGGCGGCGGCGCTGGCCGCGCGCTGGCGACCGGCCTGGGCGTGGTGGCTGGTGCGATTACCGGCAACAACATTGAAGCGGCCAACACGCCGCCGCAACAAGTCAATAGCCTGGTGTGCCAGAACGGTGCCAGCTACGTCAACCGGGTGATTGGCTACGACGTCACCTATGACTATCAAGGCCAGCGCTACCAGGCCCGCGTGCCGCAAGACCCGGGCGAGCGCATCGCCGTCAACGTCTCCGTGACGGCCACTGGCGACACCTCGTCACCCGCTGTGATGCAGCAGCAAGTGGTGCCTGTGGTCAATCCCGTCAGCACCACCGTGTATGTCGATAACTCCGACTTTGGCTGGTATCCAGCGTATGGTTACTACGGGTATGGGAGCTTCGGCCGGCCGGTGATCGGCATAGGCGCGCACTTTGGCGGCGGCTTCCACCACGGGCGTCGCTTCTGATCCGGGGCGCCGTTGCCGCCATCGGGCGGCAGCGGCGCCGTTGTTACGCACCCGGCTATCAAAAACATGGGCCGCGTGTAGACTTTGACATTGTAAAAAAGAAATTTTTAGGGGTAATAGATGACGCGTTCTGCCCAAACCGTTTTTCCTGTGCGCGCCGAGGGGCGCATTCTGCCTTGGCTGCTGGTGGCCTTGCTGGCCGTTGCCGGTGCTGGCGGCTGGTGGTGGCACTCCCATCAACAGGCCCAGGGCCAGGCTGCAGGCCAGTCGCATGAAGGTGGCGGGGGGCGCGCACATGGCCAGGGAGGGCCAGGGGGCAGGGCCGCGCCGCCATCGCCGGTTTCCGTGCAAGTGGCGCGCAAGCAAGATATCCGCGTGCTGGTCACGGCGATAGGCAATATTGCCGCCTCGAATACCGCCATCGTGCACGCCCAGGTCAGCGGCGTGCTGCAGCGCCTCGATTTTGTCGAAGGCCAGCAGGTGAAAGCCGGCCAGCAACTGGCGCAAATCGATCCGCGCTCGCTCCAGGCCAGCCTGGACCAGTCGCAAGGCGCGCTGCTGCGCGACCAGGCGCAGCTGGAAAACGCCAAAATCGATTTGGCCCGCTACCAGGGTTTGCTGGCCAAGGATGCGATTCCGAAACAACAACTCGATACCCAGGTCGCCCTGGTGCATCAACTGGAAGGCACGGTGAAACTGGACCAGGCCGCCGTCGCTAGTGCCCAGCTGCAATTGTCCTACACTCGCGTGACGGCGCCGATAGCGGGCCGGGTGGGCCTCAAGCAGGTCGACCTGGGCAATGTGATCCAGCCTACGGATGCGAATGGCGTGGTGATCATCACACAAACCCGGCCCATCGCCCTGACGTTTGCGGTGCCTGCCAGCAATATCCCCGTGATTTCAAAGCGTCTGCACGGCGGCGTGGCGATGCCCGTGCAAGCGTTTGACCGTGGCGGCAAGCAGCCGCTGGCCGTGGGCACGGTGGCTACCGTGGACAATAGCATCGATGTGACGACTGACACCATCAAGGTCAAGGCGCTGTTCCCGAATCTCGATGACAGCCTGTTCCCGAACCAGGCCGTCAACGTGACCTTGCAGCTTGATACCCTGCACGATGTGCTGGCAGTGCCGCAGGCGGCCGTGCTGCGCGGCGCGCAGGGCGCCTATGTGTATGTGGTGGGGGCGGATAACAAAGTCAGCGTGCATGTGGTGCAGCCAGGCGCGGCCGATGCCAGCTGGGTAGCGGTGCAAGGCGATCTGCAGGCCGGTGACCGGGTAGTGATCGATGGCGGCGACCGCTTGCGGCCCGGCACCACGGTGGAGGTGATTACAGCGCAGGCGCAGCACCATGCCGCCCCGGCAGTTGCACACTGAGTAGCGGGAACCACGCATGAATCCCTCGAAGATTTTTATTGAACGGCCGGTGGCCACGGCGCTGCTGATGGTGGCGATCCTGCTGGCCGGCATGCTGGCTTACCGGCTGCTGCCGCTGTCGGCCTTGCCGGAAGTCGATTACCCCACGATAGAAGTGACCACCCTGTATCCGGGCGCCAGTCCGGACGTGATGTCTACCACCGTGACGGCGCCGCTGGAACGCCAGTTCGGTCAGATGCCGGGCCTGAGCCAGATGACGTCGACCAGTTCCGGCGGCGCTTCCGTGATCACCTTGCGTTTTTCGCTGGGCTTGTCGTTGGACGTGGCCGAACAGGAAGTGCAGGCCGCAATCAATGCCGGCAGCAATCTGCTGCCGACCGACTTGCCCATGCCGCCCGTGTACAGCAAGGTCAATCCGGCCGACGCGCCCGTGCTGACCATCGCCATCACGTCGCCCACCATGGCGGTGACGGCCTTGCACGACCTGGTGGAAAACCGGCTGGCGCCCAAGCTGTCGCAAGTCGATGGCGTGGGGCTGGTCAGCATTGCCGGTGGACGCAGGCCCGCCGTGCGCATCCGCGCCAATCCGCAGGCGCTGACCAACCTGGGCCTGGCGCTCGACGATGTGCGCACCGCCATCGTGGCTGCCAACGTCAACCAGGCCAAGGGCAGTTTTGACGGCGCCCAGCGCGCGTCCACCATCGACGCCAACGATCAGCTCAAATCGGCGGCCGAATACCAGGACGTGATCATCGCCTGGAAAAATGGTAATCCCCTGCGCCTGAAAGACGTGGCCAGCGTGGTCGACGATGCTGAAAACCTGCACCTGGCCGCCTGGTCCGACCGCACGCCGGGCGTGATCCTGAACGTGCAGCGCCAGCCTGGCGCCAACGTGATCCAGACCGTGGAAAGAGTGCGCGCGCTGCTGCCCAAGCTGCAAGCCTCGCTGCCGCAAGCCATGCAGGTGCAGGTGATCGCCGACCGCACGACCACCATCCGCGCCTCGGTCGATGACACGCAGTTCGAGCTGATGCTGTCGATTGCGCTCGTCATCATGGTGATCTTCCTGTTCCTGCGCAGCGCCAGCGCCACCGTGATCCCCAGCGTGGCCGTGCCGCTCTCCTTGGTGGGCACGTTC
>Ga0105854_1001261_pt1 | contig 10541 bp, 8 predicted proteins | sample OrgsoiDNA_201058_FD_89679 | JGI IMG/M metagenome (GOLD analysis project Ga0105854, IMG submission 89679) | Permafrost soil microbial communities from the Arctic, to analyse light accelerated degradation of dissolved organic matter (DOM) -... | ecosystem: Environmental > Terrestrial > Soil >... | reverse complement strand
GTGGGGCCTTCGGGGCGCCTGTTCCAGCCCATGGCCGATACCATGACGTTCGCGCTGCTGGGGAGTTTGCTGTGCGCGCTGACACTGCTCCCGGTGCTGTGCTCGTACTTCCTAAGTCAACGCATTCGCGAGCCGCGCATGGTGCTGTATGAATGGGTTCGCGGCGGATACGGCTGGCTGCTGGGCCGGTGCCTGCGCAACCGGCTGCTCACGGTGGCGGTGGTTCTGGCGATTTTCGGGTCCTCGCTGCTGCTGATTCCGTTGATCGGCGGTGAGTTCATGCCTCACCTGGACGAAGGGGCGCTGTGGGTGCGGGCGACCACTCCGTACACTATTTCCTTTGAAGAGGCATCTAAGCTTTCGCCGCAGATTCGCAATATCCTGATGAGCTTTCCACAAGTCACCACGGTGGCCAACGAACTGGGGAGGCCGGACGATGGCACCGATCCCACCGGCTTCTTCAACAACGAATTTTACGTGGGGTTGAAGCCCTATTCGGACCGATCCTGGAAGGGCGGGACCAAGCCCAAACTGATCGAGGAAGTGCAGAAGAAGCTGGCGAGTTTTCCGGGGGTCATCTTCAACTACACGCAGCCGGCCGAAGACGCGGTGGACGAGGCGGAGACGGGGTTGAAGAGCGCGCTGGCCGTGAAGATTTTCGGCCAGGACCTGGCGACGCTGGAACAGAAGGCGTTCCAGACGAAGAACATACTCTCGAAGATACCGGGCATCGCGGGGATTACGGTGGTTCGGGAACTGGGCCAGCCGAGCCTGACCATTACTCCGGACCGGGCGAAGTTGGCGCGCTTTGGATTGAACGTGAGCGACGTGAACACGCTGGTGGAGACGGCGATGGGCGGTACGGCGGCCACGCAGGTGATCCAGGGAGAGCGGCAGTTCGACCTGATCGTGCGTATGCAGGAACCGTACCGCAGCGACGAGAACGCCATCCGGAACATGCTGATCGCGACGGCCGACGGCCAGTATCTGCCGCTGAGCCAGTTTTGCGATATCCGCGTGAAGAACGGCGCGTCGTTTATTTATCGCGAATCGAACTCCCGCTACATCGGGGTGCAATTCAGCGTGGAGGGGCGCGACCTGGCGAGCGCCGTCGGCGAAGCGCGGCGCAAAGTGGATGCGGCCGTGAAGCTGCCCATCGGCTACAAGTTCGATTGGGGCGGGGAATACAAAGAGTACCTGGCATCGCAGGAGCAGATGAAGATCATCCTGCCGCTGACGGTGCTGCTGATTCTTCTGATTCTTTTCGCGTTGTACGGGAATCTGAAATTCCCGCTGATTATTTTCCTCAGCGTGCTGGTGACCGAACCGGTGGGCGGCCTGCTGGCGCTGTACCTCACGCGCACCAATTTCAGCGTCTCTTCCATGTTGGGGTTTGTGGCGTTGATGGGGGTGGCGGTGCAGACCAGCGTGATCCTGTATTCCTTCATCAACAAGCTGCGTTTGGAAGGCCGCGACATTCCGACGGCCACGCTGGAGGCATCCATGCTGCGGCTGCGGCCCATCATGATGACGGCGCTGGTGGCCTGTTTCGGATTGCTGCCGGCGGCCATGTCCACGGGAATCGGCAGCGACTCGCAGAAGCCGTTCGCCATCGTGATTGTGGCGGGACTGGCTTCGCGGCTGCTGCTATCGATCTTTCTGTCGCCGGTGCTTTACGCGCTGGTGGCGCGCGACGGCGATACGTTGCAGGTTTAACTGAGGCAGGCAAGAAAATGCGGCAGGCGAGAAAAATGCGGTGCATCATCCGTTATGTGTGCGTGGGCCTTTCGATAGCAGGCGGCGCGGCCGCGCAGACGGCGCTCACCTGGCAGCAGGTTCAGGATAAGTTTCGGGCGGACAACCCCAACCTGCGCGCCGGTCTGCTCAATATTCAGGAATCGAAGGCCGCTGAGATTACGGCCTACCTGCGTCCGAATCCCAGCCTGACGGGGACGATCGACCAGCTTCAGCCGTTCAGCGGCAACCAGTATCGCCCGCTGGGGGCCGTGCTGCCGCTGGTGGCGGTCGACTATCTGCACGAGCGGCAGCACAAGCGCGAACTGCGCCTCGACAGCGCGCGGCAGGGGACGGCGATCGCGGAATCGCAGCAGCAGGACCTGGAGCGCAGCCTGCTGTTCAACCTGCGCACCGCTTTTGTGCAGACGCTGCAGGCCAAGGCCCTGCTGGCCAATGCCAGGGAGAACCTGGACTATTTCGATAAGCAACTGGCCATCAACCGCGACCGCTTCAAGGCCGGCGACATCGCGCGCGTGGACCTAGACCGCATCGCGCTGCAGCGGGTGCAGTACGAATCCGACTTTCAGACCGCGCAGGTGAACGCGCGGACGGCCAAAATCACGCTGCTGATGCTGCTGAACGAGCGCACTCCGGTGGACCAGTTCGACGTCACCGGCCCTTTCGAGCTCAAAGAACAGACTCTGGCGCTGGACGATTTTCATACCCAGGCGCTCGCCGCGCGGCCGGATTTGCGGGCGGCGCTGCAGACCGTGGAAAAAGCCGGCACGGATCACAAACTGGCGGTGGCCAACGGTTCCACCGATCCCACCTTCGCGGTGGATGTCGGACGCAACCCGCCGCTCACGCTTTACATGGGGGTGAGCGTCAACATCCCGCTGCGGATTTTCGACAAGAACCAGGGAGAGAAGGCGCGCACCCAGATCGATATCGCGCATGCCGAGCGGCAGAAAGACGCGGCGCAGGCGGTGGTGTTCAGCGACGTGGATTCGGCGTACTTCACCGTGTTGAGCTCGGTGACCCTGTTGCGGCCCTACACCGCGACGGACGGTTACCTGGAGACGGCAAAACGCGTTCGCGACACGATCTCGTTTTCATACCAGCGCGGGCAGGCGTCGCTGGTGGAATACCTGGACGCGCAGAAAGACTACCGTGCCACGGAAGTGGCGTACATCAACCTGGTGGGGGCGTACCTGACTGCCGCGGGACAGTTGAACATGGCGGTGGGGAGGGAAGCCATTCCGTAATAGAGTTAAGACGCTGTTTCCGAAATGACCTCGGGCACGGCGATGTGACTCATCGGAGAAGGACTTGAAAGCCCTCTTGTACGAAGTGCCGGTCGTTGGTTAGGACTTCCTAAATCCGCTGGCGGCGCATCGTAGTCATGGATATGCAGTCCACAAGACTATAGCCCTTGTCATAGCGCTGCTCATACAAACGCAAGCCCGACATAAAGGATTCATGCGACTGCGGATGAACCCTGACGCGCCGATCCTCAAGGATCTTTCGGACGGCACGGGCGGCCGCCTCCCGCAGATGCGTGCCGCGCTGGGCCAAGCCGTCCAGGAGTTCGGTCAGCACCTCGTCAGTCGTAACCAGGCGGATTTCCCCAAGCACCTCCCGAGTGCGGATTACCTGCGCCCGATACGGATCGTGTGGATGAAGTACCGCACCCCAGTAGAGGGTGTCAGCGAAGACCAGCCTCACTTCTTCTTTGGTGCGCCGTGAAGGTAGTGGTCGAGGTTGGCGAAGTAGTCCGCGGGGACCTTCGCCCATTCTCGGGCCGGCACCGCTCTCCCAATAGCCGACAGCTCAGTCTCGAGCGAGCCGGCAGCGAATTCCGCAGCAACGCGCGGGTGCGAGCCGTTCTTCCTTCTCGCCGTCCCCGCGGTTCGCGGTCTTGGTTTGGTCGCGGTAGCCATTGTTCTCCTCCAGCCAGTATACCCTGCTGCTATCCGCTTGCCGATGCCTGGCTGCCGGGAACCGGGGTTTCACGGGACTAAACCTCCGGATCTGGGTCCCAAATGATCGGTACAAAATGGAGTTATAAAGCCCGTCAGCGTTACTCGAAAACGGAAACTCACTGGAGCGTCGGTACGCCTCCTCGCCAAAGAGTCGTGACGCAGGGGGCTGGGGCGAGACGCGAGTGTGGTAATCTCCGACTTAATGGCCCCGCGTCACGAACACGTTTCTCTAGAGGGTGGCTGTTTCGCCCTGATCTCTGGCCTGCCCAACCCATGTCGTGCCGTCGTTTTCGTGCACGGCTGGGGTGGAAGCCCAGCAGCTACGTGGTATCGTTTTCAGGAGTTGGTTGATGATGAGGAGGGCGAAGCCGAGGTGTGGGCCTGGTGGCAAGAAGCCGATTTGTACTTCTTTAGTTACGAATCGCGGCGCTTCAGTATTTCCGAGCACGCCGAGAGATTCCTGCGCTTTCTGGATCAAGTCTTTCCGCTCAGGCTAATTTCGCCTCTTCGAGCGCCAGACGCGACGCGGGATCACCGCTATGGTGAGCTGTACCTCGTTGGGCATTCGCTCGGTGCGGTTGTGTTGCGCGAAAGTATTCTGGACCGCGCCGCAATAGCAGCCGCCACTGCGAGGCCCATTACTCGGTCAACAGATCTCCTCAACGGGCAACTTCGCCTCTTCGCACCCGCAATGCATGGCGCAAAGCCGAGCGGTTGGCTTGGGCTGGCTTATCACTTGCTTCGTGAAATCAACGAAATAAAGCCCTGGTTGGAAGCCGCCATGGAGAGTCAGACCATCGTACGGCAATTGCACTCGGAGTCGGACAAGCTCAAGCGGTTGCGGGATGATACTGAGAAGCTCGCAGGAACAACGTTTCACTCTGCGCTTGTCGCGGACGTGGTGTACGGTGAGAAGGAACATATAGTCGAAAGAGACAAGTTCCGGCTTGACAGGATTGAATTGCCGATCACCGGGAGGAACCATACGTCGGTCTGTAAGCCTGATAAGGACTATCGCGACCCGCTTCAGTTTGTGATGAGAGGCAAGCATGCCTAATGCGTCTTCACTTATCGAGTATTCGGACTCGGCGTTTCGCCCGGCGGTTGTCGCATGGGAAAAGGCCCAATCAGGTTTGCCAGCGAAGCAGCGATTTGCCGCCGCCTCATTAGTCGTATCATACGGCTGGATGAGCATTGGAGTCCAGGCCGGAGCGTTTCCGCCGGACTTAGCACGGAAACTCGTTACTCCAAGTGTAGAAGTAGTAATGGCGGCGAACAAACTGGCGGATCGGCAGGCGTTGTTCCAGTCCGGGGTTACCGGTCAGAACCAGAGGCTGCTCGCATCTAAAGAAATGTTTCCGTCGCAGTTCCGTGACAGATATCCCAGTAAGTTTGCTGAATTCCCCGAGGTACCAATACTATTCTCACTTGGGTGCTCAGAATCATTGGCTTTTGCGCAGTCTGACGGAGGGTTCGCCGAAACACTCAATTTCGCCATCGAGAATGACTGGGACGTCGTGCTTGGTCGGCTGAAGGATGAGCCTTTTTCGTATGAAGTTGCCACGAATTCTGAGCCAAGTTTGTTCGAGGGTTATATGCGTGCGTTGCTGCACATGAACCGGGTTGCGGACCTGATGGGAGGCGAAGGTGCGCGAACTGCTAGTTGGCCGGCTCGGGCTGTGATGAGGGTTGAGGTAGGTAATATCCACGGATGGCGGCTCAACTTCCAGAGTAATGTGTTCGGGCCGCGGTTCGATGCGGTTACTGAGGCTGTAGAGTCACGTCTCCGAGCAGAAGCCACAGCGGACGCGGTTGAACTACGAAAGGGTGGCTTCGTTGGCGGTGTTCGAGACTTGCGACAACGGTATGGTGAGGCCCTGGGCTATGTCTCGATAACGACGAGCGCGTGATCTATCTAAGACGACTCCGCTTTCATCTTACGTTTGGAAACCGAATGGATTGAAGGGCCTGCGCACTGTGCGGTATTGCTTCCGTGAAGTCCGGGTCGCGTCAACCGGCCGTGTCGCGTGCAACTGCGTTACGGTACTCTCTCAGATGACGTTAATATGGTCAAGCACAAACCTGCATGGAGTGAACAGGACGTAATCGAGCGTCTCCGCGGGCGCGTCTCTTTACCCGTTACCGGCGGACTGGTCCTCGGGATCGGCGATGACTGCGCGATTTTCCGGCCGCGAGGCTCGGCCGAGGACCTGCTGTTCACTACCGACATGCTGATCGAGGGCGTACACTTCCTGAGGGAAACCCACACCGCGGCTGATATCGGCTGGAAGTCTCTGGCGCGCGGCTTGAGCGATATCGCGGCCATGGGCGGGGAACCGCGGTTTTGCCTGCTCTCGCTGGCGCTGGCGCCATGGGCGGATGCCCGATGGCTGGGTAGCCTTTATCGCGGGCTGCTGGGTTTGGCGCAATCGGCCGGCGTCACGCTGATGGGCGGCGACTTGGCGCGTAGCAGCCTAGTGATGGCCGATATCGTGGTCTGCGGCGCCGTGCCGCGCGGCAAGGCGCTGCGGCGCGACGGCGCGCGGGCGGGCGACGCCATCTATGTCTCAGGCGCGCTCGGCGGTTCGGCGCTCGGCCTCGCCACCGGCCGCGGTAGAGCCGGCCGTGAAAAAATATGGCAGCGCCATGTGCGTCCCGAACCGCGGCTGGCCCTTGGACGGTTTCTGCGGGAACGCTTGCATGCCACGGCGGCCATGGATTTAAGCGATGGCCTGTCGATCGACCTCCATCGCATGTGCCTGGCTTCCGGGTTGAAAGCCGAAATTGAAGAGCCGCCCAAGTATCCGCGCGCCACTTTGGATCAGGCGCTGCACGGAGGCGAGGACTACGAACTGCTCTTCACCGCGCCGGAGCGTGTTGCCGTGCCGGCCGATTTCGAAGGCCTGCCGCTCACGCGAATTGGTACCATGCGCAAAGGGCGTAAGGGCGCGGTGCAGTTTCGCGGCGCGCCGCTTCAGCCGCTGGGTTACGACCACTTTCGCAACGACCACTTTCGCAAATCATGAGCCCTCCCGATCCTGCAATCGTCATCGACCTGATCGAAGCCTTCCGCAGGTCGAAGACCATGTTCGCCGCGGCATCCATGGGGATCTTCGATCTTCTGCACGAAGCCCCCGCCGGCGCGGCGGATCTGGCGGCCAGGTTATCCGCCAATGCCGATGCCACCGAACGCCTGCTGGACTCCTGTGCCGCCCTGGGCCTGCTGCGCAAGCGCGACGGCATTTACGAAAACGATCCGGTGGCCGATACCTACCTTCGCGCCGGCAGCCCGCACACGCTCTTCGGATACGTTCGCTATTCGGACGCTGCCCTGTACCCCATGTGGAACAACCTGGCCGATGCCGTTCGCGAAGGCTCGCACCGCTGGACGCAAACCTTCGGCCTGGAAGGGCCCATCTTCAGCCACTTCTTTCGCACGGACGATGCCATGCGGGATTTCTTGCGCGGCATGCACGGCTTCGGTCAGTTGACGTCGCCCAAAGTGGTTACGGCTTTCGACCTGGGGCGCTTCCGCCGGATCGTCGATCTGGGCAGCGCCACCGGCCACCTGGTGATCGCGGCGTGCGAGCATTACCCCGAACTGCGCGGCACGGTGTTCGATCTCCCGCGCGTCACGGAGGTGGCACGGGAGGAGGTGGCGCGGTCGGCGGCGCGGGACCGGATCGAGGTTGTGGCCGGCGATTTCTTCGAGGATGAATTGCCGCTGGCGGACCTCTACTCCGTGGGACGGATTCTGCACGATTGGAACGACGGCCGCGTGGGCCGGCTGCTGTCGCGCATCTTCGATCGGCTGCCCGCGGGCGGCGGCTTGCTGGTAGCGGAGAAACTGCTCGCGGAAGACGGCGTAGGGCCGGTTCCGGTCAACATGCAATCTCTCAACATGCTGATTTGCACCGAGGGCAAAGAGCGCAGCCTGAGCGGGTACACGCATCTGCTGCGCAGCGCGGGATTTGGAGCCGTCGAAGGCCGCCGGACGGGCGTCCCGCTGGATGCGATTCTGGCCCTGAAGGAATAGGGCGGCACGTCATGTCTCGACCGTTGGGTGTCATACGTCCCGGCCCCGCAATCGTCATCAACCCGATCGAAGCCTTCCGCGGACACGCATGTTGCTCCCCGATCGCGTTTAGCGGTTGATCATCCGTTGCGCGCCTTCAGAGTAACGAGCCCCTTGGACCTTGATCCCGGATGTGGCGCTCTCAATTTCGCGGAGATCTTCATCGCTGAGCTCGATGGCGGCTGCCGCTACGTTCTCCTCCAAGCGATGGAGTTTCGTCGTCCCTGGAATCGGAACCATCCAGGGATTCTGAGCGAGAACCCAGGCGAGCGCGATCTGAGCCGGTGTCGCCTTTTTGCGCTGAGCGACTGTCTCCAGCAGGTCTACCAACGCACGGTTCGCCTTCCGAGCCTCCGGGTTGAAACGAGGAACGGTGTTGCGGAAGTCGGTACTATCGAACGTGGTATTCTCGTCGATCTTGCCTGTCAGATACCCTTTGCCCAGAGGGCTGAACGGAACGAAGCCGATTCCGAGCTCTTCGAGAGCCGGAAGGATCTCCGCCTCAGGCTCCCTCCACCAAAGGGAGTATTCGCTCTGAAGGGCGGTGACGGGCTGAACCGCATGCGCGCGGCGGATAACCTGCACGCCTGCCTCCGAAAGTCCGAAGTGCCTGACCTCACCTTCCTGAATCAGGTCTTTCACCGCCCCCGCCACATCTTCAATTGGCACGTTTGGGTCGACACGATGTTGATAGAACAGATCGATGACACCAGTCTTGAGTCGCTTGAGCGAGGCGTCGGCGACCTCCTTGATGTGCTCGGGCCGGCTGTTCAAGCCAGCTTGTTTCCCATTCGCGTCGAAGTAGAACCCGAACTTCGTGGCGATCGCGACCTGCCCACGCAAGGGCGCGAGGGCTTCACCTACGAGTTCTTCATTGAGGAACGGGCCGTAGACTTCCGCGGTATCGAAGAACGTGACGCCCAGTTCCACGGCTGCCCGGATGACAGAGATCATTTCGTGCTTGTCTTTGGGCGGACCGTAACCGAAGCTCATTCCCATGCAGCCGAGGCCGATGGCTGAAACTTCCAAGTTGCTCTTTCCAAGTTTGCGCTTCTGCATATTTCTCCTTTGGAGCCGATTCTCCTGTTTTCAGGTTATAGTCTTCGCTCGCCAAGCGCTCCGCCAAAGGAGTCGGTCAATAGTCTTCCCATTCGGTTGCCGGCGTGCGCTAATAGGACGATGACCCGCAGAACCCTGCTGAACGCCCTATTCGCTTCTCCCCTGTGCCTGCGCGGCCAGATGGCATCTCGCGGCGTCACCGCCGCGCCGCGAGGCAAGAGCTCCGGGCTCCCCTTCAACGCCCGCTTCACCGATGTGGCGGCGCAAGCCGGACTCACCGCCCCTGTGATCTACGGAGGCGTGGACCACAACGCCTACATCGTCGAAGCGATCGGCTGCGGCACGGCGTTCTTCGATTACGATAACGACGGCTGGCTGGATATCCTGCTGCCCGGCGGTACGCGTTGGGAAGGCGCGCCTGCGGGCGCCGGCAACCGATTGTACAAGAACAACCGCGACGGAACCTTCACGGATGTTACCGAAGAGTCCGGCCTGGCGCGCACCGGCTGGTTCTGCGGAGTGACCATCGGCGACTACAACAACGACGGCTTCGAAGACATCTTCCTCAGCGGCTGGGAACAGAGCTGCCTCTACCGCAACAACGGCGACGGCACGTTCACGGATGTCACGAAAGCCGCCGGCCTTACCGGCGAGCGCGCGCGTTGGGGCACGGGTTGCACTTTCGTCGATTTCGACCGCGACGGCAATCTCGATCTCTTCATTTCCCACTATCTGAAATTCGACCCGCGAAAGATACCCGCCGCCGACAAACAGAGCGACTGTAACTTCAAGGGTGTTCCGATTAACTGCGGTCCGCGCGGACTGCCGCTTGAGACTCACTCTCTCTACAAGAACAACGGCAATGGCACGTTCACCGATATCAGTGCCGCCTCCGGGATCGCCAGGGCCGCCGGTTCCTACGGCCTGACAGCGGTGGCGGCCGACTTCGACGACGACGGCTGGCCCGAGATCTACGTCGCCTGCGATTCCACGCCTAGCCTCTTCTTCCACTACAACGGCGACGGCGCCTTCGAAGAGATCGGACTGGAAAAGGGCGTGGCCTTAAGCGATGACGGCCGGGAACAGGGCGGCATGGGCGTGGGCGTCGGGGATTTCAACCTCGATGGCACGCTCGATATCCTGAAGACTCATTTCACCGAAGACACGGCCGCGCTGTATAGCAATCATGGCAAGGCCGGATTCGAGGACGTCACGGTTCGCGCCGGGCTCGGGGTGGAGAGCCGCTATGTGAGTTGGGGCGCGGGAATCGTCGACCTGGATAACAACGGCTACCCGGATATATTCTGGGTCACCGGTAGCGTGTATCCGGAAGTGGAAAAGAAGCTGCCGCAGTTCCCGCACCGCACACCGCGCGTTCTGTTCCGCAACCTGGGAAACGGAAAGTTCGAGGAGTTGTTGACCGAAGGCGGCCCTGGAGTTACTGCCGCGCACTCCAGCCGCGGCTGCGCCTTCGGCGATTTCGATAATGACGGCGACCTGGACATTCTCATCGTCAATCTCAACGAGCCACCCTCCTTGCTGCGGAATGACGTCAAAGGCGATCAGCACTGGATCAAGGTGCAGTTAGCCGGCGTCAAGTCTAACCGCAGCGCCATCGGGGCGCGCGTGGTGGTCCGCTACGACGGCAAGCGGCAAGCGCAAGAGGTGCTTGGTCAATCGAGTTTTCT
>Ga0105854_1001260_pt1 | contig 10542 bp, 11 predicted proteins | sample OrgsoiDNA_201058_FD_89679 | JGI IMG/M metagenome (GOLD analysis project Ga0105854, IMG submission 89679) | Permafrost soil microbial communities from the Arctic, to analyse light accelerated degradation of dissolved organic matter (DOM) -... | ecosystem: Environmental > Terrestrial > Soil >... | reverse complement strand
CTCTGCATTGCTCGCTTGAGGGCCCGGGAGACCGGGCCCTCAGTCGTTTCGGGGTTGCGAATCCGTAACTGACCGCATCGATCCCCCATTTTGAGGGATACGCGAACCACCCAGTTGCTCCGATAGCTGCCTTGTCACCCTGATTCATCCACTTCGACGCTTTTGGAAGGGACCTACCAACATGCTGAACAAACTGCGGATGCGGCTTGCGAGTGACGAGGGCTTCACGCTCATCGAGCTCCTGGTCGTCATCATCATCATCGGGATCCTGCTCGCGATCGCGATCCCGTCGTACCTCGGCTTCACGGCTCGCGCGAACGATTCGGCCGCCAAGGCCAACATCAGCGCCGCCCTCCCGGCCATGGAGGCGTTGCACGCCGACACTGGCAGCTACTTCAGCACCGACGTGGCCACCACCACAGGCCTGCTGAAGGGTTACGACGCCGGCCTCAAGGCCACGTTCGTCTCGGGCAACGCGACCACGTACTGCCTCACCTCGGTCGTCGGAGGCAACGCCTGGTTCAAGGCCGGCCCGGGCGCCGACGTCAGCACGACCGCCTGCGTCTAGGCACGAGACTCTGCATTGCTCGCTTGAGGGCCCGGGAGACCGGGCCCTCAGTCGTTTCAGACCCTGTTCTACTGCTCAAGGCCGGGCCGTTTCTGCCGATAGGGATCGTATGACTATCTCCCCACAACACCTGCGCGGGGTCGTGCTGGCGGGAGCCCTCGCGACGCTCGCGCTCGCGCTCGGGCTCGTGACGATGGCGATGAACCAGTCGGCATCGAAGGCCACACCCGAACCGACCCTGTCGACGAAGAGCCCGGTCTCGAAAGCGGCAGCGGCGCCTCACGTCAAGGCTGCGCTGGTCGATCCGAATCTCGCGGCGGCGCTGAAGGCAGGCCTGCCCCGCTCGGTCGCGCGGGGCCTGGAGGCTCACCCTGTTGTCATCGTCGAGCTGACCTCCGCGCGCGATCCCGTGGCCCAGCTCGCAGCGGGAGAGGCGAGGGTCGGCGCCAAGCTCGCGGGCGCCTCGTTCGTCGCGGTCGACGTCGACCGCGAGGGCGGCGACGCCGCGGCGCTGACGCAGCTGCTCGCCCAGGTTCCGGTCGCGCCGTCGGCGCTCGTCTACCAGCGCCCCGCGACGTTGTACGTGACGCTCCCTGGGTTCAACGACCGCACGACCATCGAACAGGCTGCCGCGAACGCCGCGTCGACGGCGGGCGGTGGAACCAAGTGAGCACCGAAGCGAGCGCGGCGGCAGGACCCGTCCACGTGACGCCGTCGTCCGTTACGCCGCACGGACGTGAGCTGTATGTCCGGCACGCGCGCAAGGAAGGCCGGCCGGTCGCTGTACTCCGTGTGGTCGACCACGGCGCCGAGTGCGTCGTCGAGACGGAGGTCTACCCTCTGAACGCCACGACGGCTCTGCCCTCCCGCCCGTACACCTTCGCCGACAGCCGGAAGGCAACCGCGTTCGTCACAGAAGCCGTCGAGGCGCTGATGTACCTCGGCTGCGACGTGCAGGCCGCCTAGCTGCCGCGCCGCACCGCGAAAGACGTGTCTGACACCTTTCCGCCCCGCGGCCTCGAACCGGCGAAGGCGGAACCAAGTTCGCGGGGCCTGCAACCTGATTCATGAGTTTCGAACCGCCGCGCCCCCGAGAACTCATGAACCTGGCGCAAGCACGGAACCAGGTTCGAGCGCAGGGCGAACCGGCGAAGTTTGAGCCGCCGCGGCCTACCGAGAGACTCAACTGCCCGCACCCTCCGACCCTGGTAGATAGCTTCGCGGCATGCGGTTGCTTGTTCTGGCTCGGCATGGGCTGTCGTTGTTCAACGTCGACGGGGTCGTCAACGGGGACCCGGCGCGGGATCGCGGCCTCGCTCCACTCGGGATCGAGGAGGCGCGCGGGCTGGCCAGTCAGATCGCCGCGCTTGCGATCGACGGGTGCGCCGTTTCTACCTTTCCGCGCGCGCAGCAGACCGCGCGCCTTGCCCTCGGCGCGCGCGCGGACTCCGTACCGACGACGGTCGACCCGGACCTCGACGACATCCGGGTCGGCGACCTCGAGGGCGGCACCCTCGCGGACTACCGCGCCTGGAAGCACGGACGAAGCAGGGACGACTCGTTCCCCGGAGGCGAAAGTCTGAACGCATCCGCGCGCCGCTACGCGGACGCCTACGAACGCCTCCTCACCCGTCCCGAGAACACGATCCTCTGCATCTGTCACGAAGTGCCGGTTCGCTACGCCGTCAACGCCGCGGCCGGCTCGGGCGAGCTCGACGGCCCGCTGCACGACGTCGCCAACGCGACGCCCTACCTGTTCGACGCCGAGGCGTTGAGCAGCGCGATTGCGCGAATGCGGGGGTTGGCCTCTACGACGTGATGCGCGCGAGCTCTTCGACGGACGTCAGGCCGGCGCGGACCTTCGCGAGCCCGTCGTCCCAGAGCGTCCGCATGCCCGCGCTCATCGCGCAGCGCGAGATGTCCTCACGCGACGCTTTCTCCGCAGCGAGCGCCTCGAGCTCCTCATTCATCATCATCAGCTGGAAGATGCCGATCCTGCCGCGGTAACCCGTCTGGTTGCAGCGCAGGCAGCCGCGCTTGCGATAGAGCGCCATCCCATCAGTCATCGCGGCGACATCCGGCGAGACCTTCGCCTTGATCAACTCCTCGACAGTGGGCGTGTATACCTCGGCGCAGTGCGTGCAGAGCTTGCGTGCGAGCCTCTGCGCCAGCACCGCCGTGACGGCCGAGCCCGTGAGGAACGGCTCGACGCCCATCTCGTTCAGACGCGTCAGCGCGCCCGGTGCGTCGTTCGTGTGCAGCGTCGAGAGCACGAGGTGACCGGTGAGCGCAGCTTCGATCGCCATCTTTGCCGTCTCGCTGTCCCGGATCTCGCCGACCATCACCACATCCGGGTCGGAGCGGAGGATCGAGCGCAGTGACGCGGCGAACGTCAGCCCCGCACGCACGTTGATCTGCACCTGGTTGACCCCCGGGAGCCGAAACTCGACCGGGTCCTCGACGGTAATGATGTTGATCTCGGGCCGGTTCACCTGCGTGAGCCCGGCGTAGAGCGTCGTCGACTTACCGGAGCCGGTCGGCCCCGTAACGAGCAGCGCGCCGGTCGGACGCATGAAGATCTCGGTCAGCTTCGCCTGCATGTCGTCGGAGAGCCCGAGCTCGAGGAGTGTCGGCACCTTCTTCGACTTGTCGACGAGCCGCATGACGATCGACTCGCCCTCGACGGTCGGCAGCACCGCAACCCGGATGTCCAACAGGCGCCCCGCGGCGTTGGCGTTCAGCGAGATTCGCCCGTCCTGCGGCTTCCGCCGCTCGGCGATGTCGAGCTTCGCGAGCACCTTGAGGCGGGTGGTGACCCCCGGAGCGAGGCGCTTCGGGATGCGCTGCACCTCGTGCAGCACGCCGTCGATGCGTAGCCGGACGACGAGTGAGTCTTCCTGGGGCTCCCAGTGGATGTCGGAGGCGCCGTCCTCGGCCGCCTGGAAGATCACCGAGTTGACGAGCCGAACGAGCGGAGCGTCGGAAACGCCGTCGTCGACATCGAGGTCGTCGAGATCCTGGTCCTGCTCGAACTGGGCCTGCTCCTCGTCGAGCGCCGCGCGGGCGCCGTAGGCCTCCGAACTGCGGACGAGCGCGCGGATCTCCGCTTCGATCTCGTCACGGTTCGCAACGGCGAGTTCGATTGTCAGCCGCGTCGCGATGCGCAGCTCGTCGATACCGTTGACGTTTCCGGGGTCGGCGACGGCGATGCGGAGGACATCGCCCTCGACCGCGTACGGGATTGCGGCCACCCGCTCGAGCACGTGCAGCTGCACGGCTTTCGCAGCGCGCGGATCGACACCGATCCTCGAAAGGTCGACGAGCGGAAGCTCGTACCGCGCGGCGAGCGTACGAGCGATCCCGTCACCGCTCGCCACCCCCTCCTCGACGAGCGCCTGGGCGAGCGACCCGAAGGCGCCGGCGCGCCCGCGCGCAAGCGCGAGCTTGTCGGCCGGGAGCAGCCCCGTCGCGGCAATCAGGTCTGCGAGGAGCTCGGCCGTTTCATTGACGGGCGGCGCACTAGCAGGCGCGAGCCCACCGGCCTGAACGGGCGGCGCGTCGGTACCGGGGTGCAGCACCGTACGAAGAGTGAAGTCGTCGCTCATATCCCTCGAATGAGGTATCGGCAGAAAGTGCGGGGCCCTTGAGGTTGTGCAGCCCCGCACGAATCCCTCGTCCGAGGGACTGCCCCCCTAATGCAGGAGCCGCAAATAGGCGTGCAGCACTGGTTGGCCCACAAAGAGCGCCAAAACGCCGCCGAGCGCCAGAAACGGCGCGAACGGGATCGCCATCTTCCGAGCCGCCGATCCGTGCCGCGCGAAAAGCACGATCGACGGCACGAGTGCCGCGACCATGCCGGCGAACATTCCCACGGGCACGGTACGCCCGAGCGCGAAGCCGAGCAGCAGCGCGAGCTTGACGTCTCCCATTCCCATGCCGCGCGGATACGCGAGAGCCGCGACGAAGAGGAAAAGTGACGCCCCGAGCCCGGCGGCGAGCCACTCGACGGACGGGTCGACGGCAGTCTTCGCGACGAGCACGATCGCCGCCGCGGGGAGAACGATCCTGTTCGGAACGATGCGACGCTCGATGTCGATCGACGAGAGCACCACGAGCACGCCGCAGAAGAACGCCGCGATCGCGGCGTCCTAGCTGACGCCGAAGCGCCAGAAGCACCCCGCGACGAGCAGGGCGGTTGCAAGCTCCACCGCGGGATAGCGCCACGAGATCGACGCACCGCAATGGCGGCACCGCCCGCGCAGTAGGAGCCACGAGAGTACCGGGACATTGTCGTACCAGGCGATCGGGTTCTGGCAGCTCATGCAGGCCGATCCTGGGCTCGCGACCGAGCGGCGCAGCGGAACGCGCGCAGCGACGACGTTCAGGAACGACCCGACGGCGAGCGCCGGAAAGAACGCGATGCCTGCGGCGACGATCCCCATGCGAATGTTGTAGCGGCAGCGACGGTTAGCCGCTGAAGTTCCCGGGCGGGTTCGGCTGCGCGTACGTGTTCGGGTTGCCCGGGGTACCGAGCGGAAGCGACGTGATCAACGGGAACGGCCTCGCAACGGCCTGGCCGCTGATTGCGGCGCTGCCGCCGATGGCCGGCCCCTCGATAAAGGACCAGCCGGACAGGTTGATCGTCTGCGTCCCCCAGAGACCGCCTTGCCACTGGGTGGGGTTCGACGAGCTACCGCCCGACATCCCGATCGAGTTGGTGCTGCCTGAGCCGGAGGCGCCGACACCGTGGGCGGCGATGATCCACATCTCGGTGTTCGGATTCCAGTTCTGGAAGTCGCACGCCGTTCCGCCGACATTCTTCACGGCGCACATCGTCCCGGCGAAGGTGACCCCTCCAGACGTCCAGAGCGCCGCCTGGGCGATCGTCGCGTGCCCGTTTACCACCGGCCCGTTGTACTCATCGATGATGCCGCCTGGCTCACCGATCCTGACGGAACCGTCGATGTAGACGACGCCCGAAACGGTCATCGTGTGCGACGGTGCGTCCCAGGAGAGCTCACCGCGCGAGGTCTTGCACGTGTAGCTCGCGGCGGGTGTCAGGTTCTGAGGATTCGCATTGGCAACCCCCTGCAAGCTGCCGTTTGGGTACAGCCCGCTGATGTCCTGCTGGACGTTGTTCGGCGCCGGTCCGCCGTCGAACAGCGGTGGCGTTCCGGTGATCGTCGTGCACGGGTGGGCCGGCCCGGGACTCGCGTTGGCGTACCAGCCTGCGGGGCTCCAGTCGGTTGCGACATCCGGTGCGGCGACGGGCTTGACCGGGGTCAAGCCGCCGGCGACGTAGATCGGGTCGTTCGTCGGACTGCTCGGATTGCACGTGTGCGCTGTCTTGAGTGAGTCGGAGATACAGGTGCCGGCGATGGACACGGCTGTAACCTGAGCGAGCGGGGAACCGACGCCGATCGAGGTGTTCTTGTCGAAGGTGACAGAGCCCTTCACGGTCACGGTGATATGGAGGGGCGGCGTCAGCGCGTCTTCCACAACCTGCGCGCTGCCTTTGAGGCAGAGGTTGCCCTCCACGTAGAGGGGTGCGTCCAGCCGGGTGGTAGGACTGCCGCCACTACCGTCGATCGTCGTGTTGCACTTCGTTGGGTTGGCCGGGTCGACCGGGTCCGACAGGTACATGAAGTTCCAGGCGGCCGTATTGAGGGGCTGGCTGGCCGAGAGGGTAACGAGCATCGACGCGCTGACCTGCCGTGTCACCTGGCTCGAGTTCGCGATCGGGCTCGCGACCAAGCCCTTGCCGTAGATCGTCCAGGTCATCCCGGTCAGAGTCCCCCACCACTTTGCGGTTCCGCTGGTGTAGGTGAAAGACGAGGCGGCCGCTTCGGTGTTGGGCAACGCGCTCGAATTGAGGGCGTTCGTCTGAGACGGGTTTCCGACCGCGCTGTAGCCGAGCGTCGCCATCGCGTTGTTGATGCCGGTCTCCGCCAGGCGGTAGGCCGCGTCGGAGGCCTTGGAGTACGAGGACTGGTGTTGGCTCTGGGTCGTGTAGAAGATCGCCGTCGTCGCAAGGATCGCGAGCACGACCACCGTCATCAGCGCCAGCACGAGCGCGAAGCCGCTCTCGTCGTGTACGAGCCGCCTCAGCACGAGACGAGGACCCCGGAGGCGCAGGAGCGCGGCCCGTTGCGGAGCGCGATGTCGTCGACCAAGCGGTACCCGCCGGGCTTCCCGACGCTGCGGTTGAGCGTCATGTCGACGTGCACACGTGGCAGCGAGCTACTGCCGGCCGGCGAGTTCGGCGGGAGATAGCTGAAGATGTTTCCTCCAGTGAGGTACGAGGCGAGCTTCTCCGTCGCACCGGCGCAGCTCGTCGCGGCGATCCGCAAGAGCACGTAGCCCGTTTTGACCGTGCTTTGCGTGCAGTAGGTCACGGAGCGCGACACCGAGACACAACCGTCGCTCGAGAAGGAAACGGTGACCGAGCTCGGGGTGTTGGTCGCGGGGCTCACAATCGTGCAGCCGGCGTGGATCTCGCGGCGCAGTTTGTCCAGCGCGAACTTGCCGTCCTGTTGCGCCTGGTAGCGGCGGTTCTGGTCGGCTTCGGCATTGATCCCGGCGGCGAACATGGTGACGATCCCGCCCATGACGACACCGAGGATCACGATCACCAGGAGCAGTTCGATCAACGTGTAACCGCCATCGTCGGCGAGCTTCGCGATCACGACTTCGCCTCGACCTCCGCGAGAGCCCGCTGTGCGAGCGCCTCGCTGAGGGCTCCGATCCCCCACGTCTTCTGCACGTGCTGATCGACTGTCTCCAGGGTCTTCAACGCCTCGGCGCCGTGCCACCAGCCCATCTGGGCTCCGATGACGATCCAGGCGTGTTGGTAGAGCCAGTGGTGGACGTTCGCGTCGGTGGACTGCGGGCGGCCGTCGATCCAGGTCAGCAGCATCCGCGCTCGCGCCGTCAGAGGCATCTCGTCGAGCGGCTCGCGGTTCGCGCCGGCGACGACGAACGCGGGCGGGCGGTGCTGCTTCGGCGCTTGCTTGACCGGAGCAGCCTTCTTGACCGCTGCAGCCTTCTTGACCGGAGCAGCCTTCTTCGTGGGCGCAGCCTTCTTGACCGGAGCAGCCTTCTTGACCGGAGCAGCCTTCTTCGTGGGCGCAGCCCTCTTCACCGCCGCAGCCTTCTTCACTGCCGCGGTCTTCTTCGCCGGAGCCACCTTGACGACGGGAGCGACCGGTACGGCAGCGGGAGCGGGCGCCTGGAAGGCGGCGAGGTCGGCGAGCCGCACAGCCGTGCCGGCGATCGTGGAGATGTCCTGTGGGATGCCGTTCTCCTGGCCGCTGCGAGAAAGGTGCAACACGATCGTGGGGGCGCCGGTGTCGACGAGGCGAGTGCCTGGCGCGGGCGCCTCCGCGGAGACGAGGTTCGAGGGGTAGCCATGCACCGACCCGTCGACGCGGAACGAGAAGCCGGCGTCACCGAGCGTGCCCTTCGCGAAGACGAACGCCTGCCGGCGTACGTCCGGCACGACGAGCGGGCGAGCCTGAGAGGGCACCGACGCCTGCGTGGACGTCGTCGTAGCGCGCGGCGTTCCGATCCGCCGTGTCGCAGCGGAGGTCAGCGCCGCCGCCGCGAGCAGCCAGACAAATGTGAGCGCGACCAAACGCGGCAGGAATGAGCCGAAGATTCCCATCACAATCCCTTTCGGCATGCGCAGGCCAAGACTCAAGCCCCAGAGGCGGTGAAGAGGACGGTCGGCCCCGCCGGCCCGGCTGCCCCCGGAGCGCTGAAGAAGACCGTCGGTCCGTCCGGCCCGGCACCGGCGAGCGAACGAGCGCCCAGCCAGGCGTCGCCGACGACGGCAAAGACCGTCCCCTGGGCGGCATTTGCCTGGATGCTGTCCGACCAGGTGAAGGCGGTGCCTGCGAAGGACTGGAACCAGGCCTCGTCTTGCGGATAGCCGGTTGCGGGGTCCAACTGGAGGTGGAGATGCGGGCCGGTGGCGTGTCCTGTCTGGCCGACGAGGCCCACGGGCTGTCCGGCCGTGAGCTGTGCGCCTGCAACGACGGCGGGCTCGAGATAGGAGAGGTGGCAATACGTCCACCCGAGACCGTCGGTCGTCCGGATCGTGAAGCCGACGCCGCAGTTCCCTTCCGGCGAGGCCCACGACGTCTCGACGGTCCCGTCGGAGAGTGCGTAGAGCTGGGTGCCTTCGGGCGCGGTGATGTCGGCGGCCGGATAGTCGTGATGGGTGTGCCCCACGCTGACGATCCCTGCACCGCCGGCGACCGGGAAGACATAGCCGTTCGAGTAGCTCGGAGCGCCGAGCAGCGACGATGTGCCGGGCGCGAACGACGCGCCGGAGAGTTGGTCACGCGCCGTGGCGAGCGCGGATTCGGCCGTCAGCAGATCGGCGCGGCGCGCGTCGAGCACGGCCTGCACCGCCTGCACGCGGACGCTCTGCAGGACGGCTGTCTTCGTCGCGGCGAGCCGGTTCGTGAACGACTCCATCCGGTCGGCGCGGGCGTAGAGGTGGTCGGTGCGCTGCTGGAGCCATGCGACCGCTGCCTCTGCGTTCAGCACCTTGGCGTTTGCGTGGACGATCGCCTGCTTCGCCGAGTCGAGGGTCTGCTGGGCCCCGTCGAGCGCGTTCGAGAAGCTCGCGCCGCCGCCCTCGTACTGCTGGGCGAGCTGGAGCACCTCGTCGACGTACCACTGAGCGTGGTTGTAGGCGAAGACCGCGCCGGCGATGTCGGTTGCTCCGCCGGTGGCGGCGAGGTAGCGCGCGGCAGAGTAGATCGCGTCCGTCGCGTTCCACGGGTCGGCGACTCCGTTGCCGTCGGCATCGAGGCCCCAGCGCGCCCACGTGTCCGGCATGAACTGCATCCAGCCGATCGCGCCGGCAGAGCTCGGTCCCATGTTCTGGCCGAACCCGGACTCGAGCTTGTTGATCGCCGCGAGCACCGGCCATGGCACGCCATAGGCTTGCGCCGCTCCCTGCCAGATCGGCAGGAGCTGCTCGTAGGTGAGCTGCTGCGGCTGCGCCGGCACGCCGAGCAGGCCCGGCAGGAGGAGGTTCTGTTCGTTCGGCGCGACCGCGCTCGGGAGTGTGACCGGCGGGAGCGGCTCGACGGGCTGGAACGAATCCGCCGATGCGGCACCGGCGGCAATGAGCGCGACGAGCGCGATGACGAGTAGGCGAGTCATCTGCCCATCGGCGCGAGGCGAAGGGCGAACTCAGGCTCAGGTTCAGGTTCAGGCTCAGGTTCAGGATCGGGTTCCGGCTCCGGCTCGGGTTCAGGTTCCGGCTCGCTGACGAGTGCCGACGAGACAAACGACGCGGTGTGGTCGATACCGGCGATCTGCGCCTTCTCCGCGTATTCGAGCGCGACCATGAAGTCGTGCCGGTTGGTGGCCGCGTTCGCGGCGACGTCTCGATCGACCGTGCCCGCGAGAACGTGCTTGATCAACGCATGCTGGAAGGTCTGCATTTTTGCGAACTCGCCCTCGGCGATCGCCGCTTCGATGTCTTCCGGCTTGTTCTCGCGAATCAGTCCGGCGATCCGCGCGTTGTTGATCATCAGCTCGATCGCGGCGACGCGCCCACCGCCGTGGCGCGGCAGGAGCCGCTGCGAGATCACGCCGCGGAGAACGCCGGCCAGGATCGAGCGGATCTGCTGCTGCTTGCCGGGCGGGAAGAATTCGATCACGCGACCGATCGTCTCGGCGGTGTCGATCGTGTGCAGGGTCGAGAAGACGAGGTGACCCGACTCGGCCGCTTGGAGCGCGGTCTGCGCGGTCTCGGCGTCGCGGAGCTCGCCGATCAGGATCGTGTCCGGGTCCTGGCGAAGCGCGCGGCGCAGCGCCTGGCCGAAGTCCGCGGTGTCGATGCCGACCTCGCGCTGACTGACGATCGAGAGCCGATCGTGGTGCATGATCTCTCGGATCTTCGACAGTCACGATGTGCGACTTGCGCGTGCGATTGATGTAGTCGATAATAGCCT
>Ga0105854_1001256_pt1 | contig 10549 bp, 9 predicted proteins | sample OrgsoiDNA_201058_FD_89679 | JGI IMG/M metagenome (GOLD analysis project Ga0105854, IMG submission 89679) | Permafrost soil microbial communities from the Arctic, to analyse light accelerated degradation of dissolved organic matter (DOM) -... | ecosystem: Environmental > Terrestrial > Soil >... | reverse complement strand
TCGCAACTTCTGCGGTTCGATCCGTGCTCGAGGAGTCGACGACGACGATCTCGTTGGCCCACGCGACGCTGGCGAGCGCGTCCGGAAGATTCACCTCCTCGTTCAACGCCGGGATAATGACCGTGATGGGTAGGTCGCGCATCGTGCCCGGGCAGACTAATCGAGCGGCGCGCGGGCTCCGACGCGCTCATAGAGCTCCACGAATCCCCGCACGACCGAGCTCCAGTCGTACTGACGGGCGAATCGACGAGCGGCGTCGCCGAGCGTTCGGCGGCGTTGCGGATCCGCCGCGAGCGCGCGAAGCTCGGCCGCGAGCGCGGGAGCACGCGCTTCGACGATGACGCCGGCCCTTGCCGCCTGCACCTTCGCAGCAATGTTGACGGCGGGTGACATGACGACTGCGCGCCCGGCGGCAAGCGCCTCCACGGCCGCGATGCCGAAATTCTCGCTGTACGAGGGCAGAACCCAGATATCGGTGGCGGCCAGCGCCTGCAATCGCTCGACCCCCTGCAGCATTCCGGTGAACACGAGGCGGTCGCGTGCGCCTGCCGCCTCTGCAGCCGCCACCAGGCCCGGTGTCAGGCCTTCGTCGTCCGGTCCGGCGACGACGAGATGTGCGTCGCCGAGCTGTGCCTCGACGAAAGCGTCAACCAGAACGTCGAGTCCCTTCTTGAACGACAAGCGCCCGAGGAACATGACGACCAGACCGTTGAGGCCGTGTCGCCCTCGGAACTCGTGCGGATCCGGGAGCCGCGAGAATTCGTCGGCCCAGATGCCGGTCGGAACGACTGCCTGACGGGGACCCAATTGCAGATCTCCGGCCAGTCGCGCCTCCTCGGTGGTGGTGAAGTGGACTGCTGCTGCGTGGTGCAGCATCCGCCGTTGCCACAGCGCGTCGACCACGCTCTTCCGGAAGCGCCCGCGCCCGCGAAGGAACGGGTCGACCGCGCCGTGCGGCGAGACGATGTACGGCACCCCTCGTCGTACGGCCGCACGATACGCGGCGAGCTCCGGGTAGAGGAACAGCGAGTGGATGTGGAGGACATCGGCCGCCTCTAGCTCCTCCGCGATTACGCGCCTCAGTTCGGGCGAGAACGCGAAGCGGCGTGGCGGGATCGCATGGCAGAGACGGAGGCGGTGCAGCTCGTCGGCTCCGGGGGGTAGCTCGTCCAGGCGGATGCGACGGCGCGATGGCGCGCCGGCGGTGGCCGCGAGATCGGTCGCCACTACGGACACCTCGATGCCGGCTTCCTGTAGCGCACGCGACGAGTCGACCACATGGAACGCGGTGCCTCCGGTGCGTCCGGCGAGGCCCGGCACTACTTGAACCACCTTGAGCGAAGTCAGCGCTGCCTAAGCACGACGATCACATACGCGCCGAGCGGTGCCAGAGCGTGCGGGAACCGCCGCTCAAGCGCGAGCAACCCGGACAGCAGCAGCCGGCCCACCCGGTTGTCGGGTACCAGCGCCCGCGACTCGGGCGCGTTCAGCGACCGCCACGACATGATCTCCACCGATCCGGCATCGCGAAATCGGTTCCACCAAGAGAGCGGGTGCGCGTAGTAGTAGAGAGGGTCCGTGACCGGCCCGGGACGCGGTTCGCGTCGAAGTAACCGTTTCACGCGGCCGAGCACTCGGTCGGGGTTGGAGTAGACGATCACCACGGGCGCGCCTACACGCGTGACTCGCAGCAATTCACGGACCGCGCGCTCCTGATCGCCCTGATCGATGTGAAAGATCGTGTGCATCGTGACGGTGGCATCGAAAAATCCATCTTCGAAAGGGAGGTCGAGCAGGCTCGCCTGCACGTAGTCCCCGGCGTCGCCGAGCCTCACGCGGGCGCCTTCGAGAGCACGCTCGGAGATGTCCACGCACACGCGTTTCTCATAGCCGCGGGAGAACTCGAGGTACTCGTCGTATTGGATCGGGCCCGAGCCGGCATCGAGGAGGCGCTGCCCCGTGGGCGGCAGGTGGTCGAGCACCTTCAGGCGGCAGGCGCTGACGTAGCGGGCGGCGACCGGCCGCAGATCCTCCCAGAGCTGCGCGTCGGTCGTGCATTCGTCGCCCTCCCAGCCGCGGTTGTCATAGAAGTCGCGGATGCTGCGCTCGACGTCACTCACCGCTGCGCTCGTCCCTCCGAGATCAATGAGGCCTGCGTCCGCAGCAGTTGACGTCTCGTTCGCGGCCATCGGCCGTCGACGTTTCCGGGGAACGCGAAGTCGTACTCCCTCTCGAGACGAAGCAGGGGCTTGAGGCCCCGCAGACGCTGCAACCAGCGCGCGGCGAGCACGAGCGGCTTCGGCGGCGATGACCGGAGGTCGTACTCGGTCCAGACGACAGTACGCTCTTCCCTGAGAACGTCCGCCTTCGCGCGCGTCTTGCGCGCGCCGTGGTCGCGATCGACCGCCAGCACGCGGTGCACCTTCGCAAAGCGGCCGCGCGTACGCAGCCAGAGCCACAGCTCGTAGTCGAGCGTGAGCTGTAGGCCAGGCCTAACAAAACGCTCCGCAAGCGCGTCGCGTCGGATGAATACCGCCGGCTGTACGAGGGGCGAGGTCTCTTGGCGGCGACCGAGGCGCGAAGCTGATGTGCGCACGTAGCGGAGTATGGATCCATCTTCGCCGGCGATCACGCCGTCGCCGTACACGACAACCGCGTCCGGGTCGCCGTCGAAAACGGTGACTGCAACGGCGAGGGCGTCGATCCCGAGGTACGCGTCGTCGGTGTTGAGCCAGCCGATGATCGACCCCTTGCTGGCGTCGAGCGCGACGTTCAGGGCCTCCGCTTGTGGCATCCCCGGCCGAACGAGAACTTGCAGCCGCGCGTTCGCTCGCGCACGGAGCAGCTCGAGCGTCCCGTCGCTCGAGCCGGCGTCGACGACAATCTGCTCCACACGCGCATGCGTCTGCCGCGCCACGGAATCGAGGCAGTCCGCGACAAAATCGACCTGGTTGAAGGACGGTGTCAGGATCGAGATCAGAGGCTGCTCACCCACCGAGGTCGCTCTGTACAGCCGACGTCAAATGCACGACGAGACGTGTCTCGGGCACCCGGTAGAGAGGCAGCTCGTCTGCGAGTCGACAGAGCGCAGTCGTCACCCCGCGCATGCCGCGCGAGAAATCGTCCCAGACGATTGCACCGCGTTCTGCAGCGATCGCAAGTGCGTTCTCACTATCGGAGAGAACGTACTCCGTCGAGTGAGCGCCGTCGACGTACACGAGCGCGCAGCGTCGACGGTACGGCGTGAAGTCGAATGTTCCGGAATCGCCTTCGAGCTGCCGAATGCGACCGCCGAGGGGTAGGCGCTCATACACACGTGTGTCGCGATCGCGGATGTGGAGCTGATCGCCGGTGAAGAGCGGAAGGTCAGGCAACTGGTCCGACGGCAGATCGAGCGTGTGAACAATCGCGTTGGGAAGGTTGCGCGCGAGCGTGTATGCGGTGAGGCCGTTATACGTCCCGATCTCGAAGATCTCGCTCGCATCGAGCCACGCAGCTACAGAGACGAGAAATGACAGACCAGCGCGATCCTGGTTTCCGGGCTCGAACAGGTTCGACGGCGGCAGCACGACCTCGTGACCGAGCAGAGCGTCGAGCCACGCGGATGGCAGCGGTCGGATCGGGCACGTCGCCTCGAACTCCGAGTCGAGGAGCACCTTCCCGAGTGCGCGCAGATCGAACCTGAGCTGCCGGCGGTCGCGGAACGCTGACCGCATCACGTATGCCAGCGCGTGGCGCGCCGACTCGAGATCACTCCGCAAGCCGTACCTCTAGGCGGCGCGTTACGGAGGCGTCGACCATGGCCAGGATGCCGTCGGCTGCGATCTCGCGCAGCGGCCAGGATTGACGCGTCATCGACCGGAGACGTGCGCGAGCTTCGGAAGCCCGAGCAACATGCCGACGAAAAGCCAGAAGTAAACGTTGACCGGATCGATGTCGAGGTACTGCGTCTTGAGGCAGTAGACGAGGTTCCAGATCATGAACGCGAGGAGCGCCGCCGCAACTGGACGAAGCGCCGTTTCGCGCACCTCGACAAAGGCTCGCCATCCGGCCGCTACGAGCGCGCCGAGAAACGCCATCACGAAGGCGAATCCGACAACGCCGAGCTCGACGTAGGCCTTGATGAACCAGGACTCGTAAAACTTGCCACCGACACCGGTGAACGTGTCGATGTTCGGGAACGCATAGCGCGTCGCGCCCGTGTCGGCACCCGTCCCGAGGCCTCTCCACGCCATGCCGGCGGTATCGCGGACGCCGGAGATCACGACGTCGCCGAATTCCGCCTTCGTCGTCTCCGCGAGGTGGGATGTCAGCGCCACCGGGTTCGCACCGAGGACCAAACTTGTGGCGAGGAAGGCGACCGCCAGCACCACGACGCCGTACCCCGCAGCACGCGTCATACCCCGGTCGAGCAAGAAGAGGAGCAGCACGAGCAGCGGGAAGATCACGAATGCGCCGCGCTGTCCGCAGAGAAATACCGCGAACAACAGGTAGGCGGCGAGCGCACCGCGCAGCGCCCGCCCACGAGGTGTCGTCGCAGTGCGCCACCATGCGTATGAAATCGCGACCATCGACGCGAGGTACGTGAAGTCTTGCTGCCCGAAGGAGAACGTCGAAGGTAGCCGCCGTAATGTTCCGCCGCCGACAAATCGGAACGCGACGAAGTTTTGCGTGACATTTGCTGCCGCAGGGCCGTACGCACGGTAAACGAGGTGCTGGTGCCCGCTGTACACGAGCGCTGCTTCCACGAGACCGATCGTCGCCGGCACGAGGGCAGTGATGCTCAGCGCCCCGAGGAGTTGCTGTAGCCGCCGCCGATCGACGATCAAGGCGGCACCCAGGACGAGCAATGGGATGTAGAAGAGCCAGACCTTGAGACCGATGAGCCCAACGAGCGGCCTCTTCAGGGTCAGGTTGAACGCCTGCGCCACGATGATCACGGTCATGCCCGTCAGGGCCACGAGTGGAATGCCGCGGAGATTGGGGAAAGTCCGGTGGCGCGCGTGCCACACCGCGAATCCGACGTACGCCGGGATCACGAACGCGAAGTCCTTCACGAGGACTGCGGCGATGTGCTCTGCCCGGTGGCCCGTCGTCGCGATGATCGCGATCCCCGATACGGGCATGTAGAGCAGCACGCCGACAACGCCCCACCGCCATTGACGCGCGGACGCGACGGCGACCGCGGCGAACGCGGCGACTGCGACCGCGATGAGGATCGGTCGGGCACCGCCGACCACCACGACGGCGGCCGCCCCGGTCGCTAGTGCGAAGGCCAAGGCAGCGACGCCGCGGCGCGTCGAACGCGGCGCCGCGAGCGGCAGCGCCGGGTCAGCAGTCATACGTCGTCCTCACGGCCGGGAGGATCCCGGCACCAGCAGCGCCGCCACCGAGATGTCGAGCGCTCTTGCCGCCTTGCGCGCCATCACCGTCATGCTCGCACCGTATGCGGCGACCGCTGCGAGCGCCGCACCCCGCAGACCGAGCGTCGGGAGCAAGATCGCGAGACCGGTGATGAAGATGCCAAGGGCTACGGCCTCTGCAATCCCGGCGTCCATCGGACGGTTCACGGCCCGGACGACCCCACCGAGGGTGCGGTTCGTACTCAACATAACCATAGCGACGAGCAGGATCCGGGCGACTCCTGCGGCGGGCTCGAAGCCGGAGCCGAAGAACACGCGGATCAGGATCGGCGCGACAACGAAAACGGGAATTGTGACGACGATGGCAAACACCAGCGTCAACCCCACGAAGCGGCGTGCCGCCGCAGTCCGGTCGACGCCGGGCTCGAACCGCGCGATGGATGGCAAAGCGACCATTCCGACGGACGACCCGATGAGGACGGTCAATGAACTCAGCGTGACTGCAACGACGTACAGCCCGAGCTTCGTCGGTCCGAGAAAGAGCGATATCAACAGTAGAGCCAGGAGCTCGTTCAGCATTCCCGCCACCGTGCCGGGGTGGCTTCTCAGACCGAATGCGAGGAGTTCCCGGCCGGCCGCCCGCGACGGCGTGTACCGCGCCGGGCGCACAGCGCGGAGCAGGAAGACGACCGCGACGGCGAGCGCGACGACGTCCGACGCGAGGTAGGCGAAGACGGCCGTCATGAGCGACAGGTGGTGCGTGAGTGCAAGCGATACGAGTCCAAGGGCTGTCACCGCAATGGGGAGGAATCGGAGAAAGTGGAAGCTGACGAACCGATGAAGCCCGTTGAGGGTCGCCATGAGGTAGCAGTAGACAAGCCACAGCGGGATGTGCAGCAGATTGAGGAGCGCGGCGACGTGAACCTGGTGGCCATACGAGCGGTAGATGACCGGCTCAAGTAGGACTCCGAGGCCCACGAGAAACACCGACTGCACCGCGGCGAACGTGGCCGCCGTTCCGACGAGGCGGCCGACAGCGACCGGCCGGCGCGAACTGTGGTACGTCAGTGCCTCAGGAAGCCCGAGGAGACCCGCAGTCGCGAAGATCGTCGGCCACAGGACGACCGCGGCAAGCTCGCCGCGGCCCGTGACGCCAAGGCCGCGAGCAAGAGCGACACCGGTTACGACGTTGAGTGCCTGGATCGAGAGAGATGACGAAAAGCTGAGGCGGAGCGGGCTGCGCGTGAAGGTGCGGCGCATGACGAAGAAGCCGTGCAACCGGCCGGCCGCCGCTGTCACGCCACGAGCCGGTGCCCGCAGGCAATCCTCGTGACATCTCTTCTAGAACCCACGCGACTCCCCGCGGAACACGAGCGGCACCGTCTGCAGGAGCAGGCGGAGATCGCCCGCCAGCGACCAGTTCGTAACGTAGATGTAGTCGAGGCGGATCATCTCCTCGAACGGGATCACGCTACGGCCGGCAACCTGCCACAGCCCCGTCATGCCCGGCTTCACGTCGAGGCGGCGACGCGCCCAGGAACTGACGTGCTGATCCTCATCGAGGACGAGCGGCCGAGGCCCCACAAGGCTCATCTCGCCGCGCAGAACGTTGATCAACTGGGGGAACTCATCGAGGAAGTAGCGCCGCAGGAATCGACCGACCCGCGTGACACGCGGATCGTCTGGGATCTTGAACATGACACCGGCGCCTTCGTTCGCGTGGATGTTCAGGTGCGAGAGCCCTCGCTTCGCGGCCTCGGCGTCCGCGACCATCGTCCGGAACTTGAGGAGGTTGAACGTCCGATCGCCTGCGCCCATCCGTACCTGGCTGAAGAAGACCGGACCTCTCGAGTCGAGCTTGATCGCGGCCGCCGCGATCACGAAGAAGGGCAGGAGCAGCAGGAGGACCGCCGCCGACGCGCAGACGTCGATCGTCCGCTTGACAGCGCGCGTCGTCCGCGAAAGGCGCATCGGCGACATCACCATGAGCGGGAACCCGCCGACGTCGTGGAACTCGACGCGAGGTCCGACGAGCTCGAACAGGCGTGGGACGATGTCGATCTCGACGTCCAGGTACTTCAAGGTCCGTACGAGCTCGACGATCTTCTCGTCCGGTTCCTGGGCGAACGCAATCACGACACGCTCGACGTCCAGCACGCCGATGATGTCCGGGAGATCCTCGGGCGAGCCGACGAACGGGACTGCGGCAAGGGCAGGATCCGAAACGTGTTGCGGCGCCGAGTCGACGAAGCCGACGAGATGGATGCCGGATTCGGGATGGCGCATGCAGCGCCGTGCGATCAGCTGGCCGACCTCGCCGGCACCCACGATGAGCGTGTTCTGCAGGAACGGGACGCGCCGCCGCACGAGCGAGCGCGCGACCACACGCCCGGAGACGACCGCGACGATGCCGATCGACCAGAAGGTCGCGAGCTTGAGCGGGTCCGGCTCGAAGAGAGCCGTCACTGCGCCGACGGCGAAGTACGCCCAGGTCCCGACCGTCAAGAGGTGGAAGACACCGACCAGGTCGTCGACCGTCGAGTACCCGGCCCGCTCCTCGTCCCGGCCGTACAGCCCGTGAACGGTCGCGGCGGCAATCCAGCCCGGTAGGGAGACCAGGAAGAGCGCGACCTCGGTCTGCATGATGATCGACGTCGGTCCTCCTGTGTTGTTTCGGAAGAGCGCTTCGGCGGCTCCGAACGCGAGGCCGAGCCCAATGACGTCGGCGATCCGCAACGAGCGGCGCAGGAGCCGCCTCCGGCGCCGGCGAGTCTCGCTCGCCCGAAGATCAGGCGGCGCTACCGCGAGCGGTTGGAGCTCGACACGTGAAAAGACGCCCATCTACGCGGGGTTGAAGAGGAGCGAGTGGGGGCTCAGACGGCGCGCATGGTCGATGCTACGTACCGCAGCACGAACGTCGCCGGCCTTCGCCTCGATGCGGGCTCGGGCGACCCAGAGGGTCCAGTCGTCCGGGCTGCGCTCGATCGCTCGTGCAAGCCACTGCTGCGCCGCGCGGAAATCGCCGGCCTGCTCGTACACGAGCGCGATCTGCGTGTAGGGAGGTGCCGCCCACGGCTCGATCCGTCGCGCAGCCTCCCCCCGTGCGATCGCAGCCGCCTCGTCCCCTGCACGTACTGCGCGCTGGCTCTGCTGAAGCCGGACGTGGGCGAGCAGCGGGAGGCCCTCGATGCAGAGCGCGATCGTCGCTGCGACACCGATGAGGGCCAACATCGGGCGAGATCTCGCAGGGGCGAGCTCTGAAAGCGGCGGGCCGACGAAGCCGGGAGCACCGGTGAGACACGCGAGTGCCGAGATCGCGAGAATTGTCACCGCGGGAAGCTGCCACATCCAGTCGATCGCCGTCGAGAAGAGGTATGCAATCACGATCGCGGTCAGTGCAGCGAACGTCGTCCGGCGGGGCCCGCGAGCCCTGCGCGTCCGGGCGATCGAACCGAACATAGCCAGAACGGCGAATGCGGCGATACAGAGGCCGCCGGCGATGCCGAGCTCTCCCAGCGTCTCGAAGTAGATCGAATGGCCGTACTTCACGTACCCCGCAATCGATCCGTGCTCCAACCACCACGCCTCGAACGATCCGGCGCCGCCGCCGCCGATCGGGTGCGCGCGAAACTCGGCGAGAGAGGCCTCCCACTGCTGCCACCGGCCGGTCGATCCGAGACTCCGGAGGTGCGCCTGGACCGGGTCTGTCCCGTGAGGTGCGGGGGCCGCCGCCGCCGCCGCCGGGGGCGCGGTGAAGGCTCGCAACCGCTCGACCGGGTGCGAGAGAACGAGGGCCACGACCGCGATCGGGATCGCCGCGATCAACAGCAGGCGGGGCAGCCGCTCGCGCGTCCGCGCCGACAACCGAACCAGGTCGAACGCTGCGAGGTAGAGGGCCGCAGTGAAGAGACTGACGAGCAGGATGACGACGATCGCGCTACGGCCCTGCGCGACCGCGGGTCCGGACTCGGGATGATTCACGAGTGCGCGGTAGTGCGCGATCGCGACGATCGCTACCGCTGACCCGCCCGCGGCGATGGAGGCCGTGGCGGCCGCCACGACCCGCTCTTCGGCGAGCGTCACGAAAACAGCCGCACCGATCGCACAGGCGACCATCGCGCCGCGTGACGAGGTCATGTAGACGACCGTGGCGAGAAGCGGGAACGGGGTCATCGCGAGCACCCGGATCCACAGGCCGGGCGTCACCGCCGCGCGCAGGAGCAAGGGAATGGCGAGCGCGACGAGCAGGCCGAGCCCGTTCCAGTAGCCGACGGGATAGCTCAATCGGTTCACAACCTGAGGGAGCACGTCGATGAGGTTGCGATCACCCGGCAAAAGCGCCGGCAGAGTGCGACTCGCGAAGGCGATGACGCCGATCGCAACGACGCCGATCGCGGCGCCGTCCAGCCACCGCGCGAGAACGGTACGGAAACCCGCGACACCCACGGCGACGTAGACGAGGACGTAGAGGCCGATCCGATTCGTGCTCTCCAACGCCCGGTCCGCGTCACTCGCCCAGAGCACCGACAGCGCCGAAACCAGCATGTAGGCGGTGAGCGACGCGGCGATGGCCCAGCCGATCCAGGGGACGCGTTCGACCGGCCAAAGACGCAGCATCGCGCCGAACGCAAGCGCCCAGGCGACTCCGACGGCGATCCCGCCCCAGCTGGAAACGCTGTACGCGCCATTGTCGTACGCGAGCAGAAACGTGGCCGCGGCCGCCACGACGACGGGACCGCCGCGAGCGACCTTCGACCCTCGCGTTCGAGCGAACCGGCTCGGGCGGACATCGGTCGCCGGCGCGAGCTGCCGAAGCATCGTCCGACTCTACCGAGACTCAGGAACGCTGTCGCGGAGAGCGCCACCTCCCGTTGCTGTAGCCTGCCCGCGTGCGGAAACGGTGTCTGCTTGCGCTCGCCGCTGCTTCAATGACTGTCGGCGCGTACCTTCCGGCACCGGCGGCGGCCGGCGACCCGCCCGGCAATCCTGCCGTCTCAATCTACACCGAGCAGGTTCCGACGAGCATCGGGTCAAAACCGGTCGTGAGCTCACGCGGGACGCACCGCAACGCGAGCAAGGCGGTGCGTGCGAGGATCGCGAAACAGGGCGGCCCCGACGCGGCGCTCCTGCGGCAGGTCGTCGAGGGAGCGGAGTCGGGCGCTCCCCAGCAGAGGTTTCCTCACACC
>Ga0105854_1001255_pt1 | contig 10549 bp, 8 predicted proteins | sample OrgsoiDNA_201058_FD_89679 | JGI IMG/M metagenome (GOLD analysis project Ga0105854, IMG submission 89679) | Permafrost soil microbial communities from the Arctic, to analyse light accelerated degradation of dissolved organic matter (DOM) -... | ecosystem: Environmental > Terrestrial > Soil >... | reverse complement strand
CCCCGCGCGACCTTTGCATGCCAGCCGTATCGACCACGTCGGCAGAAGTCTGGGTCAGCAGGTTCTTGCGTTCGATGTCATAGTAGGCCAGCGTCATTTCACCGCGATGGTCGCCCAGGTCCGCCTTCAGGCCCAGCTCCGCCTGGCGCGATTTGCTGAGGTCGAAATTCTGGCCGGCATTCACCAGCAGGATATTGGAGCCGACCGGGTCCTGGCCGGTGCTGTACTGAATATACGGGGTCAGGCCGGCCGGCCCCTGGTAAATCAGGCCGAGGCGCCAGTTTTTTGGCTTGAAGGTGCGTGTGAAGCTGGTAGCGGCCTGAAAATTGCCGTCCGAATCGTAGTTTTCTCGCTCAAGGTGAAAGTTTTCCACCCGCGCACCACCGACCAGTTTTAATTGCGACGTCACATCGAGCGCATCTTCGAGGAATACGGCGCTGTCGGTCCAGCGGGTCGGGCTACGCAGCCCCACCAGCGGGCCGAAACTGCCGGCGACCGGGTGGAATGGGTCGACGCTGTCGCCATCGGGGAAGCCGCGGGTGCGCACGAAATTGAGCTTGCTGTAGTCAATCCCGATCACGAAGCGGTTGGCTAGACCCGCCACCGGCGCCTTGAAACTGGCGCTGAGCTGGTCTCCGGACAGGTGTTGCTCATGGAACACGAAGAAGCGGTCGCGGTCGATCAGGCTGGTGGCCGGATTGAAGCTGTAGGTTTCGGCATTCTTCCATTTGCGATCGGCGTAAAAATAGTACGCGTCGTTGCTGATGGTGATGTCGTCGCTGACCTTCCAGTGCAGGCTGGCGCGCGGCATGTATTGGGTCGACGCGATCTGGTAGTCGCCGACGTTGTAGTTGACGTAGCGCATCCGGCTGTCGAGCGTGCTGCCGTCTGCCGTTTGCACCACGCCGTTCAACGGTGAACTGGCAAACGCCGCCGGCACCAGCGGGGTGCCGTAGTAGTTTGAAGGATGATCGGTCAGGTAGTCCAGGCTCAGCTCCAGGTCGAAGCGAGGGTTCGGCTTCCACAGCAGCGCGACGGTGCCGTTCACCGAGTCCGACCGGGCGCCTTCGACGTAGCCATGCGAGGCGGTACGCGAAAGGTCGGCGCGCAAGGCCAGTGTATCGCTGAGGACGAAATTGCCGCCGATCCCGGCCTGGCTGGTAGCGAAGCTGCCGTACGAGGCGACGGCGTCGAATGAATTGCCGCTCAGTGTGGGCTTCTTGGAGATTACGTTGACGGTGCCGGCGATGGAACCCTGGCCGTATAGCACCGAGCCGGGTCCCTTGAGCACATCCACGCTGGCCAGGTTGAAGGTATTTTGCGGGCGGTAGGTCATGTCGGCCGGCCCGAGATAGATGCCGTCGCGTAGCACGGTGACTTGGTCGCCGGTAAAACCGCGCATGGAAAACTGCGATGGGCTGCCCGGCGCGCCACCCGAGCTCACGCCGGGCATGCTGTCGACCGCCTGCTCGACGTTCTGGTAGCCACGTACCTCCATGGTCTTGGCGCTAATGGTGTTGATGGTTGCCGGCGTTTCACGCACTGTCAGCCCCAGCCGGCTGGCCGTCGGCGCCCCTTTGTCGAGCGGGTCCGCTGCCGCCGTGCCGCTGACGACCACCCGCGCTACCTCTTGCCCGGCGCCGTCTGGCGTGGCAGCTGCCTCGGGAGAGGCAGAGGCCGCACTACCGTCGGCTGCTTGCGCCTGCACCAGCACCGGTAGTGTCGCTACCGATGTCCATAACAATCGAGCCAGCCATGCATGGTTTGAATTCATAGAATGTTCCTTAGAGGTAAAACTGCCGATGGGTATCCGATGTCTTCATGGTGAGCCAAACGGAGTTGCCTCACAAGTGGCGTTAACGACGTTATCTGGTAAGATATCGCCATATTTCAGGATCGTGACAACAGCAATGACAGATGGCGTGTTGTGCCATATAAGGTAATATCTCGCCATGAAAACCGTCACTCCAGTTCCTGTCTCCGGCCCTGCCGGCCCGCTTGTCGTGGCGCTGGCTTACGACCAGTTGTGCACCTTCGAATTCGGCTGCGTGGTTGAGCTGTTTGCGCTGGCGCGGCCGGAACTCGGTGTCGACTGGTATCGTTTCGGCGTGTGTTCGCACGAGCGTGGGCAACTGCGCGCCACGGGCGGCGTGACCATGGTGGCGCCGCATACGCTGGCGCTGCTAGACCTGGCCCATACCATCATCATTCCTGGCTGGCGCGATCCGGCGGAACGGCCGCCCGAAGCGGTCTTGAAAAAGCTGCGCGCGGCCCAGCGGCGCGGCGCCCGCATCTGTTCGATCTGTTCCGGAGTATTCGTGCTGGCCTGGGCCGGCCTGCTGGACGGACGTCGTGTCACCACGCACTGGCGCCTGGCCGAGCGATTGGCGAAGAATTTTCCGGATATCGTAGTCGAAGCGAACGCCCTGTATATCGAGGATGGCCAGTTCATGACTTCCGCAGGTTCAGCTTCGGGGATCGACATGATGCTGCACCTGGTACGCCAGGACCATGGCGCCCGCGCCGCCAACCTGGTGGCGCAACGCCTCATCGTGCCACCGCACCGTGATGGCGGCCAGGCGCAGTTCCTGCCGCGTCCCATGTCTTCGGACGAGCAGGGCAGGCTGTCCAAGCTGATGGACTGGATCAAGCAGCATCCGCGCGATCAGCACACGCTCGAGACGCTGGCGGCGCGCTCCGCGATGAGCCCGCGCACCTTGCAGCGCCAGTTCCGGGAAAGTACCGGCCTGTCGCCGTACGACTGGATCGTGCGCGAGCGCGTGCTGCTGGCCAAGGAGTTGCTTGAGCATACCAGCCTGGCGCTGGACGTGGTGTGCGAGCGCGCCGGTTTCGGTTCAGGCGAGAGTTTCCGCCGGCATTTCCGCCGGATTGCGCAAACCACGCCGGCGGCATACCGGCGCACCTTTCATACCGACTGATGTCATCTGTACCTTGTTAAAAAGCAGATATGATTTTCAGCGATTGTAGGCCGGTGTTGATGTATTGATCATCGTTTAGCGGAACTTCTTCCCCGAGCGTCCACGCGAAGCCGCATTGTGCGCGCGCAGGATGGAATCGACTCTTTCGGAGGCGTCGCGCGACAGGTTTTGCGCCACCTTGATATCGGGGAAGAATTCTGGCAGGCGGTAGCTGAGCCACGCATACGCCGAGTAATAGCGGCACGTGTCTTCCACCTGCTGCAGGTTTTGCGTGCCACCGCCATACGCGTGCTGGCGCAGGGTAGAGGTTTTACCGAGCGACAGATTCCTGGCCCAGTGTTCCCAGGCCGTTTGCAATGAGGGCACCTTGCTCGATATCGGCACCAGCGACAGGGTGAACTTGTCGGCCACCGACAGGGGCAGGGTGTCGAGCCAGATGGCGCGCTCTTTCTGATCTTCCGTGATGCGGGGGAAGAAAAAGCCGTCCGGCACGTCGATATTGTGGATGAAGCGGCGCAGCAGCTTGGCCAGTGACAACTCGCCCGTCACCGAGGAAATGCGGTGCAGATGTTCCAGCGAGGGCGCCACCGCAAAGCCGCTGGTGTTCAGCGGGTGCAGCTTTTCCTTCAGCAGCGCGCGCATCACTTCATGCGTTTCATTGTCGTAGCCGGCTACTAAACCCTCTTCATGCACGCCATAGCGGCCTGCGCGCCCGGCGATCTGGCGCGCCAGCGCGGCTGAAATCTCTTCCTCTTCGCGGCCATTGTATTTGACGCTGGTGGTCATCACGATGCGCGCGATCGGCATGTTCAGGCCCATCGCCAGCGCATCGGTGCCGACCACGATATCGGCCGTGCCATCGCGGAAACGCTGCGCCTGCGCGCGCCGCACTTCGGGCGACAGGTTGCCGTAGACGGTGGCGACTGACAGCCCCGTTTCCGTGATCATGTCGCGCCACATCAGCACTTCACGGCGAGAGAAGGCGATGACGGCATCGCCGCGGCGCAGGTTGCTCACCTTGCGCACGGCAGTCGGCTCCATCGACAGGGGCGCCATGCGCTTTAATACATGTACTTCCAGCGGGCAGTCCAGGCGCTCGGCCAGCGCCTCGATGGCGCGCCGCGCTTCCGGTGCGCCGACCAGGTAGACGGTATGGGCCGGCGCGCCGCAGACGGCCGCCGTCCACGCGGCGCCCCGGTCCGGGTCGGCCAGCATCTGGATTTCATCGATGACGGCCACCTCGACCACGGTTTTCGTATCGAGCATTTCCACCGTGCTGGCCACGTGCATGGCGCCGTCTTCCATGCGCCGTTCTTCTCCCGTGATCAAATTCACGGCCAGCGGCCTGCCGTGCGGCGCAGCTTCCTGCATGCGCTCATAGTTTTCCAGGGCCAGCAGGCGCAAGGGGGCCAGATACACGCCGCTCTTGGCTTTCACCAGCGCTTCCATCGCGCGGTGGGTCTTGCCCGAATTCGTAGGGCCGAGCAAGGCGATAAAGCGGCGCGGTAGGCGGCGCGCCATTTCAAACGAAGCAGGGTACTCGGCCAGGTTGATGCTCTGGCGCGTGCGCGCCGCATGCTGTTCTTCCTGCTGGCGCTCAATGGCGTGCGTAAAACGCTGGCGGATACGGTCGAACACCATGCCGGCCGGCTCGGACGTCTGCATGTCGCCCAAGGTATGCAAGAACAGCATCGGGTCGGTATCGACATCCTCGCACTGGCCCGCAATATCGGCTACGAAGTCCATCACATGCTGGCGCAGTTCCTCAAACACGGCTGCGCTGGCCCGTTCGCGCACCAGTGCCAGCTTGGTGTCGCGGTCCATCTTGCGCCACTTGGCCGGCCGCGCCAGCACGCCCTGGCTGGGCACCAGCGCATACGGCACGCGCAAGCCACCGGCTTTGATGACGCCCGAAAAGCGCACGAAGACGCGCCCCTCCATCTTCACCAGCCGCACATGCTCGGCCAGTTCCCCCAGTTCCGCGACCAGGGTGGCGTCGTGATGGTCTTCAGTGATGTCGGTGACGTCGGTGGGAGTGTTCGGAGGTGTTGCGGAGGTGGTCATGTCGTGCCTGGGTGTTGAAGTAAGCGAGGCCGATTATACCGTGCCATGGCGGCTGGCCGGCACCCTCTCAGATGGCAATCCAGCGCCGCCCCGCGAGCACGCAAACCGCCACCAGCGTAGCGGCGGCTGCCAGATGCATGACCAGGTCCATCAAGTCACCAGCCACAGGGTGGCAGAAGCCCAGCAGGATTTGCGTCAGTGCTGCAACGCCCAGGCCCGCGATGGCAAGGCAGCTTGCAGGGTGGAGCGCGCGGGTGCGCCGCAGCGCGCTCACGATGACCACCATCATCGGCAGTCCCGCCAGCATCATGAAGCTGTAGCAGTAGATGCCATCGCCGAATTCGCCCCATGGCTCGTTTGACACTGTGACATCGATCAGATTCACCACCAGCCAGGCAGCAGACAGCGCGGCTAGTGACCGCCAGTGCCATTGCGTGATGCGGCGGCCGGCAATGCTGAGGGTAAACGCGATGGTGATGGCGAGTAGCCCCAGGCAGAGCGAGATAAAAATTGCCAACCCCGCCCACAGCGCACCGGGATTGGACCAGTCCGACCCGTGTCGATGGATGGCCAGCGACGCGCTAAAACCGCAGGGCAGGGCGGCCAGCATCCACAGCATGGCCCTGAACCAAGGTGGGGCAGTTCTTTTCACAGGTTGCACTTCGGCGCAAAGCTGGGCTATCAAGGTGTCGTGATTACTCATGGTACGTATCTTTATGGCGGCGTAGCGTGATGAAAGCGCGGTGTAGCACGGACTTCACCGCCGATAAGGTCATGCTGCTGTTCGCCGCTGCTTCAGCAAGACTCATTTCGGATAAATGCACAAGTTCCACCATGTGCCGCTGGCGGTCAGGCAGGCGGCTCAGCAAGTTATTCACTTCTTGCGCTGGCGCGAGCTTGTCATGCCCGTCCGTGATGGAGGCATCGGGATGCTCCAGCATGGCCTCTTCATCGGCCACTTCCCAGCATTCCCGGCGGCCGCGCGCGCGCAAGGCATCGATGGCGCGCGCGGAGATGATCGCCGACAGCCAGGGCAAGAATGGCCGCTGCGGGTCATAGGTGTGCCGCACCCGGTGCACGGCCAGCAAAACTTCTTGCACCACATCTTCCACGAAGGCGTCATCCTGATAGATTTTTCGCCTGACCAGCGCGCGAATCACGGGCACGATGGTCTTGAGCAAACGTGAATAAGCCAGCTGGTCGCCATCCTGGGCGCGTGCCATCAGCTGCGGCCAGGCGGCTTTTGAAGCATCGTTTTCAGTCGGCGATGGTTCAGTCGGCGATGTATCGGTCAAATCTCTGTCCCGGTGAAGATTGAAACCCGGTGACAGCGATTTGTACCGGGTGGTGATTACGAGTGCTTCTTTGCGGCTTTTTCCAGGGCCGCCGTCACGATGTCCGGGCTAAGCAGCTGAGGCAGCAGTACAGGCTCGCCACCATCGGCCGGATACACCACATACACGGGCAAGCCGCCACGGCCGAACTGGCTGATAGCCTGGTCGATATCCGCATTATATTTGGTGGAGTCGGCGATCATGTAAACCGTCCCAGTCTGCATCATCGCATCTTTCACCGCCTTGGTCGACAAAGCCGCCTTGTCATTCACCTGGCAGGTAATGCACCAGGACGCCGTGAAGTTGACGAAGATGGGCTTGCCATGGCCGCGCTGCGCAATGATTTCCTGCGGGGTCCATTTGACGGGCTTGTCCGCTGAGGCCGAGGTGGCTGATACGGCCGCTACGGTATTGGCCGTGCTGCCGCCATCGCTGGTCGTGGGCAAGCCGGCCAGCGGAAGGACCAGGCCAAGCAGCAGCACGATCGACACAAACAGCTGTGGCCGATGACGCAAGCCGGAAAACTGGCGCCGTTGCGCCACGCCGTACAGCCATGCAGCAAAGCCCAGCACCACAGACGACGCCAGCAGCACGCCCAGGGCAGCGGTTCCAGCCTGTTGCGCCAATACCCAGGCCAGCCACGCTGCCGCAGCCAGCATCGGAAACGCCAGCACCTGCTTGAGGGTGGCCATCCATGCGCCTGGCTTGGGCAACAGCCGTGCACATGCAGGTACCAGCGAAACAGCGGTAAACGGCGCGGCAAAGCCCAGCGCGAGCGCCAGGAAAATCGACATGGCTTCCAGCGGCGGGCGCACCAGCGCTGCGCCGATGGCGCCCGCCATGAACGGCGCGGTGCAAGGCGTGGCGACGATGATGGCCAGTGCGCCGGTCAACGCGGCCCCGAGCGGCCCTGATTTCGGGCCAGTCACGCCACCGATGCGTTGCGCCGCCAGGCCAAATTCGAATACCCCCATCAGATTGAGGGCCGAGCCGAGCATGATCAGCGACAGCGCGGCAATCAGCACAGGCGACTGCAGCTGAAAGCCCCAGCCGACCGCCGAACCACCTGCGCGCGCCGCCAGCAGCGCAGCGCCCAGCAGCAGCATGGTCACCACCACGCCAGCCAGAAAAGCCAGGCCCTCGATGCGCACCGTGCGCCGGTCGTGTACATGGCGGATCATACCAAACGCCTTGAGTGAAATCACCGGAAAGACGCAGGGCATGAAGTTGAGGATCAATCCTCCCAGGAATGCGGCGGCGAGGATGGTCAGCATCGTGTGCTCCCTTCCTCGCTCATCGCCATCAGGCGAATAATCATTTAGCTGCCTTGTACCAGGCGGTAACAGCGCTCATTGCTTTCTGGATATGCAATTCCGGATTAGGGTCCGTGTAGCTGAGCAAAATCTTGCCATCCGGTGCAATCACGAAGGAAGTGCGTTCAGACAGAGCCTTGCCATCCTTGGTGCGGAACTGGGTTTGATACGTGGCAGCCACCTTGGCGCCCGGATCGGCCGCCACGGCAAACTTGTCACGGCATTCAAGCTTCGAAAACTCGGCCACACGGTCGGCATTGCCAGCCGTCACGCCAATCACGGTCGCATTCATCTTGTTGAACTCATCGGTCGCTTCCGCGAATTCATGCGCCTCCACCGTGCAACCCTGCGTGAAGGCAGCCGGGAAGAAATACAGCACGACTGGGCCTTTCTTCAGCGCTTTTGCCAGCGAGAAGTTCATCGGCTTGCCAGCCAGTGCGGCATCGAGTTGGAAGTCCGGCGCTTTTGCGCCTTCAGGTAAGGCGGCAAAAACAGATGACGCTGCCAGCGCCAGAATGAAAGAGGTTGCCGCTTTTGCCAGATTTGTCGCTAGCCGTGTCATTGTGGACTCCATGTGTGAGGTTACTTGACTATCGATTGATCGTCATTTCTTTCAGTTCGCCAGTCGGGGGCGAAAAGTTGCGGTCGGGGATGAAAAATGATGGAGGTCGCAGATACATGAGGTCGTGTCTGAATGGCAGAACTGACCCAGTCTTCCGCGTCTTCCGCTGCCGTGAACGGCAGCAGAAGAATAAATCAGCGTTTCCTTAGCGAATTTAGTCTTGTCTATTTGCTTATTGCTAGGTCATCGACTATCCTTGCCGAGCGACATCATTTTCTGGGATTAGGTATGGCTACAAAAGCAAAAACAAGTGAAATGAAGGAAAAAGCTAAGAACACCAAAAAGATTGGTGAAGAAGGTCGCTCAACTTTTAGCCCAGCGCTGATACTTGCTCTGTGCGCCGAAGTCGAGCAACAGTGTCCCAATTGCCCAAACCCACTGTTTAGACGTAAGGGAGGAAGGTCATACCGAGACTTTGAAATTGCACACATCTACCCGCTTAATCCGAAACCTGATGAACTCATTCTGCTAAGAGATGAGGAGCGTCTTGCCACCGATACTAATCATCAGCATAACCTAATTCCACTGTGTTATTCATGTCACAATATTTACGACAATCCAAAAACAATTGATGGATACCGCGATTTAGTAGGGAAAAAGAAAAAAATTATCGCCGAGCAAGGAAAGGTCGAAATATTTCATCAGCATACTATTGAAGAAGAAATAAAAAAAGTAATCAATTCTCTTTTGAGTAGCACGCTTTCTGTTGATAATTATCTGAGTTATGAAGCAAAAAAGGTAGATGAAAAAATTAATGCTTCAATGAGACCTTTAACAAAGAGTCGAATTAAAAGTGATGTTACTATGTTTTATCCTTTTATTAAGAGTCAATTTGCTGAAGTGGAACGTTCATTTCCTACAAAGGGAATGCTTATTGCTCACCAAGTAAAAGGTTTTTATCTGAAGCAGAAAAGCCTATCTTTAAATCAGCAAGAAATATACCAAAATACTGTAGATTGGTTGGTCTCTAAAATAGGGAATTCGTCGCGTGAGGCGGCGAACGTAGTCGCTTCATTTTTTGTGCAAAATTGCGAGTTATTTGAATGATTACGCCAAGTAAATTTATTCCGTTTTCCCAATCAATCTTGGGAAAGTTACACCACTTGAACTTGCATCTGGGCGAGATTGCAATCGGTGATCTCTACGACATTGTTCACGCTCATTTTGACGATGTGAGCGAATTTATCTATGCTTTGGATGTTTTATTTATTCTGAATAAGATTGAAATAGATCAAAATAAAGGAACAGTCAAATATGCTAGTTGAGATTTCGTGCAATATATTCCATGAAAAAGTATTGCAGTTGCACCCAGGACTAAATACCATTGTTGGTGATTCAGGTGCTGCAAATTCGATTGGTAAGTCAACCACGCTTATGGTAATTGATTTTGTTTTTGGTGGTGACTCATTTCTTAAATTTAATACTGATGTAGTACGCGAGCTCGGTGATCATGCATATCGGTTCTGTTTTAAATTTGACGATGAATTCCATTACTTCATCAGAGATACACTCGTTCCGGAAAGGGTTTCGCAATGTGATTCGCAATATCTTCCGCAGAAGATATTAAAATTATCTGAGTACACGAGTTGGCTCAAGCAGCGATATTTCTCTGGAATGGCGGGGCTGTCTTTTCGCGGTGGTGTGGGAACCTATGCACGGGTATGGCCTAAGGATAACGTAAGTAATGTTAAACGTCCCTTGCATGCTTTTGCTAAGCAATCTACTGTTGATGCCATTGACGCACTAATAAAAATATTCGGTCGCTTTGGTGAGATTTCCGAGGCTTCTGCATTACTTGATGCTAAGGACGGGGAAAAAAAAGTATTTGGCAACGCCGCAAAAAGCGCTTTAATCGATGTGGTGGGTAAGCAAGGTTATAAGGAAAATACCGTCGAATTAAATAATATTAATCAGGAAGTCGTTGAGATTAAATCAGGCCTTGCAAAATTTGCTTTAAACATTAGAGCATTGGTTGATAAAGACTTGCTCGAACTCAAACAGAGCAAGGATATGCTTTTGCAAGAGAAGTCAATTGCTGCGAATAAGTTATCCAGGGTTCGTAGGAATTTGCAAGAAAGCCGATACGTTCGAAGCGAAGAAATGGAATCTTTGAAGGAGTTCATTCCTGGCGTCGATTTGGCGCGCATTGCTCAGATCGAGGAATTTCATAGTTCAGTTGCCCGACTTTTAAAGGCCGAACTGACAGAGTCTGCTAAATCATTTGAATTTCAACTGGTCAACATTCAGATTGCAATTGAAGATATTGATTTAAGGATT
>Ga0105854_1001253_pt1 | contig 10551 bp, 6 predicted proteins | sample OrgsoiDNA_201058_FD_89679 | JGI IMG/M metagenome (GOLD analysis project Ga0105854, IMG submission 89679) | Permafrost soil microbial communities from the Arctic, to analyse light accelerated degradation of dissolved organic matter (DOM) -... | ecosystem: Environmental > Terrestrial > Soil >... | reverse complement strand
TACAAGATCCTCGACGCCGCCGACATCGCCGAGAAGGAATTCAATCCGGTGGCGCCGTCGATTTCGCCGCTGTCCATCGTCTCCGGCCTGGCCGGCGTGTTTTCCGGCTTCGCCAAGCCGGTGGCGCGCGCCGCCGAGGACTACCAGGTCGACCCGCGCGACATCTTCTTCGGCCTCGGCAAGCGCAACGCGGTGGCCGGGCAGGAAAGCCTGATCATCGAGGTGGCGCGCGACCTGGCCGAGAAAAATGCAGCAGCACAGAAAGGTTAAACCATGAGCGACCCACGCTACGCCGAAATGCGCCAGGACGCCCTGGCCGCCTGCGCCGACCAGCCCGACGTGCGCGCCGCGCTGGCGCGCCAGCACATCGCCGTCACCGGCGGCACCGGCTTCCTCGGCACCTGGATCGCCGAGCTGGTGGCCGCGCTGAACGACCAGTACCAGCTGGGCATCGCGCTCGACCTGTACGCCCGCAACATCAGCGAATGGCCGCACAAGTATCCGCATCTGGCGGGCCGCGCCGACATCCGCCTGCGCTCGCAGGACGTGCGCTCCTCCTTCGAGTTCGCCAAGAACACCAGCTACGTGATCCACGCGGCCGGCATCCCGAACAACCGCGTGCACGCTTCCGATCCGCTGCGGGTGTTCCAGACCACCGTGTCGGGCATCGCCAACGCGCTGGAGGCGGCCTCGCAGCTGGACGGCCTGCGCCGCTTCGTCAACGTCAGCTCCTGCATGGTGGCCGGCACGCCGCAGCGCCCCGGCGCGCTGACCGAGAACGATTACTTCCCGCTGGCCTCGGGCCAGCTCAACACCGTGTACGCCGACGCCAAGCGCGCCGCCGAGATGACGGCCGCGATCTACCGCAGCCAGTACCGCTTGCCGGTATCGACGGTGCGGCCGTTCACGCTGACCGGCGCCTACCAGGAGCTGGACCGTCCGTGGGCGATCAATAATTTCCTGCGCGACGTGCTGACCGGCGGCGAAATCCGCATCCACGGCGACGGCAGCGCGCGCCGCAGCTATCTGTACGGCAGCGACGCCGCCTGGTGGACGCTGTGCGCGCTGGTGCACGGCGCCGACGGCGAAGTCTACAACCTCGGCAGCGCCACGCCGGTCAGCCACAACGAACTGGTGGCGCTGATCGGCGAACGCGTCTCGCCCAAGCCGCGGGTGGCGCTCAACACCGCGCCCGGCCGGCCGCGCAAGGACGACGACCTGTTCCCGGACGTCAGCTTCACCGCGCGCCGCCTGGGCGTGAAGGAAAGCTCGCCGCTGCAGCAGACCATCGACAAGACCTACCGCTGGCTGGAGGGGGCGCGCGGCTGATGGCGACGGCGCTGGAAGCGAACGCCGTCATCGCGGCCGACCTGGCGCGCATCGCCGCCGCCGACCTGCCATGGCAAACGCTGCGCGGGCGCACCGTGCTCGTCACCGGCGGCGCCGGCTTCCTGGGCGCCTACCTGGTCAAGGCGCTGCTGGCGGCCAGCCAGGCGCACGCGCTCGAGCTGCGCGTGGTGTGCGTGGCGCGCAAGGCCGCCAGCGCCGCGCTGCGCCTGTCCGGCTGCCTGGCGCTGCCCAACTTCAGCGTGGTCGAACATGACATCGGCCTGCCGCTGCCGGCCGGCTTTCCGCGCGCCGACGTCATCGTCCACGCGGCCAGCCAGGCCAGCCCCAAATACTATGGCGTCGACCCGGTCGGCACCCTGCTGGCCAATTCGGCCGGCACCCAGTACCTGCTGGAGCACGCGCGCCAGACCGGCGCCGAGCGCTTCCTGTTCTTCAGCAGCGGCGAGGTGTACGGCGTGCCGCGCGACCCGCAGCGGGCGGTGGGTGAAACCGACTACGGCTACCTGGACCCGATGAACGTGCGCGCCTGCTACGGCGAGAGCAAGCGCATGGGCGAGGCCATGTGCACCGCCTGGGCCGCGCAGCACGGCCTGCACGCCAGCGTGGTGCGGCCCTTCCACACCTACGGCCCCGGCATGGCGCTCGACGACGGCCGCGTGTTCGCCGACTTCGTCGCCGACGTGGTGGCCAAACGCGACATCGTCCTCAACAGCGACGGCGCCGCGCTGCGGCCGTTCTGCTACCTGGCCGACGCCACCATCGGCTTCCTGACCGTGCTGCTCAAGGGCGAACGGGGCGCCGCCTACAACGTCGGCAACCCGGCCGCCGAAGTCTCGATCCGGGATCTGGCCACCCTGCTGGCCGGCCTGTATCCGGAACGCGGCCTCGCCACCCGCTTCGCCGTGCCGGTGGACGGCAAGGCCTACCTGAAAAGCCCGATCGCGCGCTCCTGTCCGTCGGTCGACAAGATCGCCGCGCTGGGCTGGGCGCCGCACACCGGCCTGGCGGACGGCTTCCGCCGCACCATCGATTCCTTCCTAATCTAACCACGAGTACGCCAAGATGATCAAACTGAACGCAACCCTGGACCAATTCCAAGCGGGCGCCATCGACAAGGCGAGCTATATCCGCACCATGTTCGAGGAACACCACGCCAAGCTGTTCGACTGTGCCTCCTACCTGGCGCAGACCAACGTCAAGAAGATCGAGATCGAAGACGGCCGCGTGGTCATGACCTCGCGCGACCGCGGCGTGCGCATCGCCTGCAGCCCGGTGGACTTCCGCATCGCCCCGGTCGAGACGCTGAACTTCTTCGACTACGAAAAAGAAGAGTCGACCATGATGGAGAACCTGGTCGCCGACGGCGACAACTTCTTCGACATCGGCGCCAACATCGGCTGGTACTCGATCAACATCGCCGCCTCGCGCCGCAAGACCCGGGTGTACGCCTTCGAGCCCATCCCGACCACCTATGCCTCGCTGAGCGTGAACCTGTCGCTGAACGCCACGGCCAACGTCAAGGCGCACAACTTCGGCCTGTCCAACCAGGCCGGCGAGTTCACCTACTACTACTACCCCGAAGGCTCGGGCAACGCCTCGGCCGTCAACCTGACCGGCCGCGCAGACATCGCCACCGCCCAATGCAAGGTGCGCACGCTGGACGACTACACCGCCGAAACCGGCATCCGCGCCGACTTCATCAAGTGCGACGTCGAAGGCGCCGAGCTGCTGGTGTTCCAGGGCGGGCGCGACACCATCGCCCGCGACAAGCCGGCCGTGCTGGCCGAGATCCTGCGCAAGTGGTCGGCCAAGTTCAACTACGATCCGAACCAGATCTTCACGCTGTTCCGCGGCCTGGGCTACCAGTCCTTCACCGCCCAGGGCGGCCGCCTGATCCCGTTCGGCGCGATGGACGAGCACACCGTGCCGAACAACTTCTTCTTCCTGCACCCAGAACGTCACGCGGAACTGATGCGCCGCTACGTGCAACCGGCTTAATTGAAAGAGTACGATGGAATCAACCGGCATCCTGCTGTCTATCTGCATCCCCACTTACAACCGCGCCGAGCTGCTGCGCACGACCCTGGCCACGATCACCAGCCAGGCCGCGTTCTCGCAGGAAAACGAGATCGAGATCATCGTCTCGGACAATGCCTCGGCCGACCACACGACCGAGGTGGTGGCCGGCTTCATCGCCGCCTTCCCGGACAAGATCCGCTACCACCGCCACCCGGTAGCGATACTGCCCGACCTGAACTTCGAAGCGGCGCTGAAGATGGCCGGCGGCCAGTTCCTCAAGCTGCACAACGATAACCTGGAAGTGTTCGACGGCTCGCTGGCCGAAATCCTCAAGGTGATACGCGCCACCGCCGCCGAGCGTCCGATCATCTTCTTCACCAACGGCAACCAGAACCAAGGCAACCCGATCGAAGTGCTGACCAACATGGACCAGTACGTCACGCGGATCTCGTTTTTCTCGACCTGGATGGGCGGCTTCGGCATCTGGCGCGAGGAATTCGAGGCGATCGACAACTTCGTGCGCTACCCGGAACTCAAGCTGATCCACACCGACGTGCTGTTCCGCCTGCTGGCCAAGGGCAAACGCGTGATCGCGCTGTTCGGCGTCTACTTCAGCAGCATTCCGGTGCAAAAGAAAGGCGGCTACAACATCGCCGAGGTATTCGGCCGCAACTACCTGGGCCTGCTGCGGGAATACGTCAGTGCCGGCATGCTCAGCGACGCCGTGTTCCAGCAGGAAAAGCGGCTGATCCTGACGCGCCACATCATCCCCTATTACTTCGACCACAACAACGCCTTCGACAAGACCGGCTTCTTCGAATACATGCAGGATTACCTGCACGACGATTATTTCTACGAGGCGGTGGAGCACCTGATCAGCGACGTCCCCAAGGCGGCGCCGGTGGCCGCGCCGGCGCCGGCGCCGGCCAAGTCGTTCGAGGAGCAGAAGGCCGATTACTGGCGCGCGCTGAATCCGCACAACCACACGGTGCTGACGGTGTCGGCCGGGCCGTTCGACTTCAGCCGGGTGACGGTGGGGCGCCGCTCATATGGCGAGCTCAACATCATGGCGTATGGCCGCGACGCCGAACGCCTGACCATCGGCAGCTTTGTGTCGATCGCCAGCGAGGTCAAGTTCATGCTGGGCGGGAACCATCCGTATGAAGGCTTCTCGACCTTCCCGTTCAAGGTCAAGTATTTCGGCGACGCGCTGGAGTCGTCGACCAAGGGCCCCATCGTGGTGGGCGACGACGTCTGGATCGGCTATCAGACGCTGATCATGTCGGGCGTGACCATCGGCCAGGGCGCGATCGTGGCGGCCGGCAGCGTGGTAACCAGGAACGTGGCGCCATACACCATCGTCGGCGGCAACCCGGCCAGGTACATCAAGCACCGCTACCCGCCGGCGGTGGTGGAGAAGATGCTGCAGTTCGACTTCGCCAAGGTCAGCGACGAAGCCATCCTGGCCAACCGCGAGCTGCTGTATGAAGGCTTGACCGCCGACAACGTCGACGCCATCCTGGCGCGGCTGCAATAAGCAGCGTCATTGCCGCGCAGGCGGGCATCCAGCCCGCCGTCTCCGGGACGGCGGCGTTGACCTCCCGCCGCTGACGATCAGGGTTCGCGTATCGATTCGTCCAGCGCCCGCGTCAGCGGGTACAACAGATAGGACATCACGGTGCGGTGGCCCACCACCACTTCGGCCGACACCGTCATGCCCGGCAACAGCTGGGCGCCGTCGGTCATCTTCTTCAGCTTGCCCGTGTAGGGAATCCGGCTCAGGTAGTAGGCATCGAGCCCGCCGCCGTTCTTGTCGGCCGCCTCGCGCTTGAACGCATCCTGGCTGATGGTGCGCACTTTGCCCTCCAGCATGCCGTGCTGCTGGAACGAGAAGGCGTCGACCTTGATGTGGGCCAGCGCGCCCGGCTTGATGTAGCCGATGTCGAGCGAATCGATCTGCACTTCGGCCTCCAGCTGGGCGCCCAGCGGCACCAGGGTGAACAGCGGCTCGGCCTCGCGCACGATGGAGCCCACCGACAGCTTGCCGATCTCCAGCACCACGCCGTCGGCCGGCGCCAGCATGTGGATCGCCTTGGCGCGCTTGTCGGCCTTGGACAGTTGCTCGGCGACGCCGTCGCGGTCGCGCGTGGCGCTCAGCAAGTCTTCCATGGCCTTCTGGCGCCAGCTCTTGTCGAAGGCGGCGCGTTCGGACTGGGCCGAGGCCAGCTCGCTGGCCATCTCGACCGCCTTGTTGCGCTGCAGGTCCATGTCGCGCTCGACTTCGAGGCGGCGGTCGCGCGCTTCCAGCAAGTGCATCTTGGCGCCGAACTGCTCGGCCATCAGCTGTTCCTGCATGGCTTCCACCTCGCGCAGCGACTTGACGCGCTGGGCCAGGATCACCTGGTCGTGCTTGTTGGTTTCCAGGCCGGCCTTCAGGCGCGCGATGTTCTGGTCCATCTTGTTCTTCTGCGCTTCGAAATTGGCCTTGCGTTCGGTCGACAACTGGGCCTGCAACAGGCTGTCGGCGCTCGAGCCGCTGCCGGTGACGGCGCCCGGCTGGCCGGCCAGCTCGGCGCGCAGGCCGGCGGCCTGGGTGTTGAGGCTGTCGAGCCGCACGCGCAGCTGCTGCTCGTCGGCGGCGGTGAAGGTCGGGTCCAGCGTGGCCAGCACCTGGCCTTTTTTCACCACCTGGCCGACCCGCACGTCGATGCTCTGGATGATGGAGGTGTCGAGCGGCTGCACCACGATGTTGGGCAGCGGATTGACCAGGCGGCCGTGGGCCACCACGATCTTCTCCACCGGCGACACGCTGGCCCAGACGATGAAGAACACGAAGGCGGCCAGCATCACGTGCAGCGTGAGGCGCACGAACCTGGGCAGCGGGCCGCGCTCGATGGCGTCCGCATCGGGCAGGAAGGCGATTTCGGTTTCGTCCTTGCGGCGCCGCTTGAAGCTTAGAGGTGACTTGTTTGCTGGTTCCATAGGTGCTGGTAGGTGTCGCTACTGATGAGCAGTTCTTCGTGGCGGCCGGCATCGACCAGCCGGCCCTGTTGCATGACCATGATCTTGTCGGCGTTGACCAGGGTCGACAGGCGGTGCGAGATCATCACCACCGTGCGGCCCACCGCGATGCGCGACAGGTTGCTGATGAAGATGGCTTCCGATTCCGGATCCAGCGCCGAGGCCGCTTCATCCAGGATCAGGATGCGCGGCTTGGCCACCAGCGTGCGGGCGATCGACAGCCGCTGCTTCTGGCCGCCGGACAGGTTGGAGGCGTTCTCTTCGAGCACGGTGTCGTAGCCCAGCGGCAGGCGCTCGATGAACTCGTCGGCGCCGGCGGCGGCGGCCGCCTCGACCAGTTCCTCGAAGGTGGCGTCCGGCTTGGTGACGGACAGGTTTTCGCGCACCGTGCCGCGGAACAGGAAGTTCTCCTGCAACACCACGCCGATCTGGCGCCGCAGGTGCGACAGTTCGATCTCGCGGGCGTCGATGCCGTCGAAACGGACGATGCCCTCAAGCACCGGATAGAGGCCCTGGATCAGCTTGGTCAACGTGGTCTTGCCGGAGCCGGAGCGGCCGACGATGCCGACCACCGTGCCCGGCTCGATGGTGAAGCGGGCCTTGTCCAGCGCCATCGCCTGCGCGCCCGGATAGCGGAAGGTGACGTCGTCGAAGCGGATCTCGCCCTGCAGCACGGGGCGCAGGCCGTTGGCGCCGGCGCGGCCTTCCGGCGCGCGGTTCATCACCTCGCCCAGCATGCGCACCGACAGCGCGGTCTCCTGGTATTCGTTGACCAGGCCGACGATCGAAATGAGCGGCTGGGTGACCCGGCCCGACAGCATCTGGAAGGCGATCAGCGCGCCCACCGACAGGGTGCTGTCGAACACGTCGGCGGCGCCCACCACGATCAGCATGACCGGCAGCAGCTTGCCGAGGAAGTCGGTGACGGCGTTGCCGGCGATCGAGATCTGGCCGACCCGGAAGTGCATGGTGATCGCCTCGGCCGAGCGCTGGTCCCAGATGCGGCGCTGCGACGGTTCGATCGCCAGCGCCTTGACGGTGCGCATGCCGTGGATGGTTTCCACCAGCATGCCCTGGCGCTGGCCTTCGGCCGAATACAGCGCGTTGAGGCGGCGCTGGAAGGTCGGCACCATGGCCATCACCACCGCCGCGATCATGCCGGCGAACAGCAGCACGATCATGGCCAGCTTGAACGAGTAGCTGAACAGGATGGGCACGAACACCAGCAGCGCGATCAGGTCGAGCGCGGTGAAGAACAGCCGGCCGGTCAGGAAGCTGCGGATCTTTTCCAGCTGCTGCATGTGGCGTGTGACCACGCCGGCGCTGGTGGTTTCAAAAAAGTCGATCGGCAGCGACAGCAGGTGGCTGAACACGCGGCGCGTCAGCCGCATGTCGATCTTGTTGGAGGCGGCCAGCGTCAGGGTCTGGCGCAGGAAGCCGAAGGTGGCGTCGAACACCAGCGCGGCGATGATGCCCACCGCCAGCACCTGCAGCGTGGTCACGCTCTGGTGGGTCAGCACCTTGTCGATCACCAGCTGGAAGAAGATCGGCGAGGCCAGCGCCAGCAGCTGCATCGCGATGGCGGCGATGAAGATGTCGCGGAACGCCGCTTTTTGTTTCAGGATTTCCGGGATGAACCAGCGCAGGCCGAACGGCTGGTTGGGATCGTTCAACTTGTGCTGGCGTTTGATGAACAGCACGTCGCCGCTCCAGCGCTGCTCGAAGTCGGCGCGCGCCACCATCACCACGGCGGCGTTGGCGTTGGCCGGGTTGAGCACGGCCACCTGGTCGGCGCCGCCGTTTTCGCCGGGCTTGACGCCGACCGCGATCACCATATTGCCGTCGTTCAGGCGCGCCATCAGCGGAAACACGCCGCCCTGGGCCATCAGGCGCGACCAGCTCAGCTGGTCGGCCTTGGCCTTGAGGCCGATGTCCGCGGCGATCCGCAACAGCGCGCCGGTGCCGGGTTCTTCGGCGCGCAACGCGTAGTCATCGATCAGTCGTTCCGGATTGATTTGCAGACCATGGTGCTGCGCGATGGCCGTCAGACACTGGATCGCGGTATGGGGAAATTTATCTTGCATAAGCCTGATCAATGGGAAAGAGCTGGGAAAAGCTTGCAATAGCGCACTATCGTGCCAGCCTTCGGATTCTAACCCAGCGCCGTGCTTCCGGGAGGTTTTTGTGTGGCAGAAACACCGCCCCGTTTACCACGCAATTCGGCACTTAAAAAAAAACGGCAAGGCCCGCAGGCCTTGCCGTTCTTGCTTCCCTTATGGAAGTGGCTTACTTGGCAGCCAGGAAGCCCTGGTGGTTGCCGCCTTGCAGCGCTTTGAGGCGCAGCGTTTCCTCGCTGGCGGCCGAGTTGGTCGTCGCGCTCAGCTTGGTGTCGTAATTGCTGATCGCGTCGGCCATCGCCGCCACAGCCGTGTTGACGCTGTTCGGCACTTCCAGCTTGGCCGCGCTGGTGGTCGCCGCCGCCGCGTCAAAGCTCGACATCGCCGAGGCCAGGCCGCTCACCGAAGTGGTCAGGCTGGTGGTCGCGGCCCCGGTCTGGAACCAGACGTCCGCCGCCGCGTGGCTGGCGCCGTCGGCCGTCTCGTAAGTCGACGTGATACCGACGATGTTGCCGTTGTTGAGCGACGCATTCTCCTTGGCATCGAGGTTCAGCTTGGTGATGCCCAGCGACTGCAGCGATTTCAGCTCGTCGGCCTGGCTGACGCCGTCCGCATTGCTGTCGACCCAGACGCGCAGGTCGGCAAAGGCCTTGTCCTTGGCATCGATGACGCCGTCGCCATTGGTGTCGAGCTCGTTCAGCGCCGCGTAGCCGTTGGTCGCTTTCTGACCGTTGGCCAAGGTCGTGCCCGAACCGAACAGCTCGCCGCCGTCGTTGATGACGCCGTCGTGGTTGCGGTCCAGGGCCAGCAGACCGTCGCCACCGCCGACCCAGCCGGTGTTGACCTTGGTGCCGGTGGCGTTCAGATCGAAGTTCACGCCGGCCGCCAGGTTCAGGGTGCTGATGCCGTTGTTGTTCAGGTCCAGCACGATCGGCGTACCCAGCGGCGAAGGCAGCGCGCCGATCTGGTCGGTCGACAGGCCCGGTACCTGGGCGCTGGTGATCGCGCAGACCTGGCTGCTGGTCAGGGCGTGGATCTGGTCGGTCGTCAGCGAGCGGATCTGAGCGGTGCTCAGGGCGGCGATGGCGGCCGTTTTCAGGCCCACGATGTCAGCGGTCTCGATGGCCACGATTTGATTCGTGGACAGCGCCTTGATCTGGTTGGAGCTCAGCACACCAACCTGCTGGCTCGACAGCGCGACGATCTGGTCGGTCGTCAACGCGGCGATCTGGGCCGTTTGCAGCGTGGCGAACACCGAGGTCTTCAGCACGGTGATGTCTTCCGTGCCCAGGGCGGCGATCGAGTTGGTGGTCAGCGCGTTCAGTTGCGCCGAGCTCAGCACTGCGACCTGGGTGGTGGTCAGCGCCACGGTCTGATCGGTGCTCAGCGCGGCCGCCAGGTTGGCGGTGCTCAGGGCAGAGATCTGGCCGGTCGACAGCGCTGCGATCTGGTCGGTCGTCAACGCGACGACCTGGGCCGAACGCAGCGTCGAGATGATCGCCGTTTTCAGCGCACCGATATCGGCCGTTTCGATCGCGGCGATGGCGCTGGTGGTCAGCGCGTTGACCTGCGCCGTGTTCAGTACCGCCAGCTGGCTGGACGACAGCGCCACCACTTGATCGGTGGTCAGGCCGGAGGCCAGGTTGGCGGTGGTCAGCGCGCCGATCTGGGCGGTGGTCAATGCGCCGATCTGGTCGGTCGTCAGCGTGGCCACCTGGCTGGTGGTCAGCGCGGCGACGGCGGCGGTCTTCAGCGAGCCGAGGTCGGCCGTTTCGATGGCGGCGATCTGGCCGCTGCTCATTGCGGCGACCTGGGCGCTGGTGATCGCACCGATCTGCGCCGAACCCATCGCGACGATCTGGTCGGTGGTCAGGGCCTTGGCCTGGCTGGTCGACAGCGAGGCGATCGACGCCGATTTCAACGCGCCGATGTCGGCCGTTTCGATGGTGGCGATGTCCAGCGTGCTCAGCGCGGCGACCTGGGCGGTGCTCAGGGTGCCGATCTGCAGCGAGCTCAGCGCAACGATCTGGTCGGTGGTCAGGGC
>Ga0105854_1001251_pt1 | contig 10566 bp, 10 predicted proteins | sample OrgsoiDNA_201058_FD_89679 | JGI IMG/M metagenome (GOLD analysis project Ga0105854, IMG submission 89679) | Permafrost soil microbial communities from the Arctic, to analyse light accelerated degradation of dissolved organic matter (DOM) -... | ecosystem: Environmental > Terrestrial > Soil >... | reverse complement strand
CTGGCGAAGGATGGCGGCCTTCCCGAGAAATGGCCAAATCCCTCGCGCGCTGACGATACGGGCGGTTATTGTGCGGCGCGGCTATTTTAGGTAGATAACTGTTCGAATTCTGAAGACCCGGCCATTCGGTTCCCGGAGATATTTTCACCAGATAAAAATTAAACAAAACAATAGAACGGTACCCTTAAATGACTCCGATCTTTGATCTAGATCAAATCACTGTCAATCTGCGGCCTCTGACCACGGTTTTCTATAAATTTTCATTCAGCAACGGGTAATCGGGCCGTTATCTAACTTACTGTTGATATGCGCACATTGGGGTTGTCGTACTTTCCGTGCAAAATCTGGCGGTAGCCGCGCGCAGAGCCGCTTGCAGCAAGGCTCGACCGTTCGGTAGCTTTCGCGCAATCGGCGATTGCGCAATTCTTGATCAATATGGATTTTCAGGATCAAAGCGCCAGATTTTGCACGGAAAGTACGATAACCCCCAAACACACCCCATGTTGGCCGTCAAAGCACCTGACAGTGGGATAAGCCCCGCCGGACCGTTTCTCAGGTAACGCGAAAAGACCAGACAGCAAGTGTTTGATTTTATTAAATATAATATCGGGGGCCGACCGCAAACCCTTGTCGCACCTAGATCGCGCTACCGTCGTAATTTGTATGGAAATCACGGGGATACCCGATTGGATCGTCAACCATCGCGATATCGTTAATAACCTGCCGGGAAGTGATCGAGTTATGTGGAACACCACTCTTGACCTTATCTCAGCGCGGCTTGCACAAGCCGCCACGCCACTGGAAGTGCGAGCGCGCGAAGCAGCTGCGATCGCATGATTAAGGAATGCGCTTGCGGTAAACTAAGATTTACTTCAACTTGATTGCAGCAGCGAGGATTTTTACATGGCAGCTTGGATTGGCTACAGCGTCTTGGTTGGGGCGATCGCCTATCTGTGCGGCTCAATCCCAACGGGTTATTGGTTGGGTAAGCTGCTGAAAGGGATTGACATCCGAGAGCATGGCTCTAAGTCTACCGGAGCCACGAATGTCTTGCGGACGTTGGGCAAAATCCCTGCTTTGGTAGTACTACTAATCGATGTGCTAAAGGGAGTTACTGCTGTCGCGTTTGCCCGCTGGCTCTATTTTCTACCAGCGTTTGTAGGCACCGCACCGGCTGCAATTGATTTGGCAACCTGGCTACCTTGGGCAATCACAGCTGCGGCGCTGATAGCAATGTTCGGACACAGCCGATCGATCTGGCTTCAGTTTACGGGTGGCAAATCGGTAGCAACGGGGTTGGGCGTGCTGCTGGCGATGTCTTGGCAGGTAGGGTTGGGCGTCGCGATCAGCTTTGGTGTCGTCTTGGCGGTGTCGCGGATCGTTTCGCTGAGCTCGATTTCGGCGGCAGTGGCGGCGATCATACTCATGATGATCTTTCATCAGCCGGTCGCTTTTTTGCTGATGGCGATCGCGGGTGCAACCTATGTGATTTTCCGCCACAAAGCAAATATTCAGCGGCTCTTGGCAGGCAAAGAACCCCGAATTGGGCAATTGCAACCGCGCATTGAATCATAAGCACCGATTCAGAGGGTTATGGCACGGCAACATCTGGCTCCGGTGCAATTGTCACAACAAAACGGGCAAGACCTGCATGACCACTTCGAGTCTGTGACGTCGCATTTAGCGTTGATCTATCACCGCCGTTCACCTCTCGAGAAGATGCCAGGTCGGAAGCATCGGATTCCGAGTGGATAGTAAGACGGCTGCAAGAGCCCTCAGAGACGTTCTCAAATTCCGTTGACCCGGCCCTTGGGGTCACCCTCATGCTGACTGCTGGTCAACAACAAAGAGGTGACTTATGAGTTCTTCCGCCAGCCGTTTGAACGCGTCAGAGGCAGCCGGACGCCTAGGTGTATCGATCAAGGCCCTACGGCTATATGAGCAGCAAGGGTTAGTAACTCCCGGCCGTACTGCGGCAGGATACCGAGTGTATGGGCCCACCGATATGGTTCGTGCTGCCGAGGTTGTGGCCCTGCGCGCTCTCGGTCTCAGCCTTGCACAGGTTGCGCGAGTGTTGGATGGTGATCCTCAAAGTTTGGGAGCAGGTTTAGCTGCGCACGAAACCACACTGGATGAGGAAATTCATGACCTTGTCCAGAAGCTGGACAAGGTCCGGAGCATCCGGTCCGATCTTGCGCGAGGTAAGATGCCAGGCGATGGTGAACTGGCACGCCTGCTCGATCGTACGGAGATCTGCGTGGCATTCGAACTCCCGTGGCCATGGGGTGGTGAATGGTTCGAACTTCGTGATGTGCGCCCATTGAATTACATCATTGGTTCGCTGGGCAGTGGGAAGACCAGGCTGGCCAGTCGTCTGGCAGAAACCTTGCCTAACGCAGCCTTCCTGGGTTTGGACCGACTGGAAGATGGAGGCGCTGCGGCAATTGGCTTACTGAACGCCGATCCGGCTCTCAAGTCACGCGTCAATCAGGCATTGGGGTGGCTCGTCGACGAGGGCGCAACAACATCCGAAGCCCTAACCGCGTTGCTCGTCGGTCTGGAAACTGAAGGCTCTGACGTCTTGGTCGTGGATATGATCGAACATGATCTCGAACAGGCTACACAGGAAGCATTGATCACCCATCTGCGCCACCGAGCAAAAACCGGGGGACGGCCTCTCTTTCTGCTGACGCGCTCTTCAGCAATCCTGGATTTGGCGGCAGTTGGACCTGAGGAGGCCATCATTCTTTGCCCGGCAAATCACAGTCCACCCACCCGGGTGGCACCTTACCCCGGGGCGCCAGGTTACGAGGCAGTTGCCACGTGCCTGGCATCACCCGAGGTACGAGCGCGGATCGCACGTCGCCCTGAAACAACTTAACCCCTGCCTTCTGACGTCAGAGGAGCGGCGAAGCGGCGGTTGATCGGTCGCCGTTCGATAGCGGCGGAGGCTACTGGCCTCCGCCGCTATCGCCTCCGCGAGAACTCAGAGGAACGTCAATCACTGATCGGTTACGACCATAGTGACTTGCCTCCTGCCTTGGCCCAACTTAAGCGTACTGTGATCGAGACTGCGACAAGCAACCTCGCCGCGTGAAATACGCTCAAGACAGCGCTGAGGATAGGCTTGGAAAGTGAGCTCGAATGTCCGTTGCGGAGCGGGTTGGCTGGCAATTGTGGGTCGACTGCTGCCGAAAAGTGACAGGCAAAAGCCGGCCAGATGCAGCCGTTCGAAATACCAACCTGGATTGTCGCCAGTCGGCGCACATAGCAACCCGATTGCGCGTGACTGACGTCCTTTAGATTCGATCTGTGCTCGACTGGAGCGATGCGATCACAAATGTGCGTGCAAGAAATCCGCCACCTAATTCTCGATCTGACGATGAATCACCGGGCGATCAACTCCCGGCGCGTCTTGGCAGATAAGGGCTGCATCGGCGGCAATCTGGGACGGGCAGGGATCGACGAACACAAAGTGGCTACCCGGCACGATCTGCTGTTGTGGCGTCAGCGGCAAACCAGACGCGACCGCCAGCGCGTTGCGCGGCCCGCTGAGTAAAGTGTCACTTTGTGGTCGATACAGCAGTACCGGGATGCGTATGGCCGAAAAGCTTGGACCATTGAACATTACCGCGAGCGGATCCATCAACACCAGTGCCTTCAGGCGCGGCTCGACTGGCGGACGCCAAGTGGCAAGATCTGCGGACACTGTGGGAACCTGGCTTGCAATGCTTGACGACACCGCATCCATCCCGGTGGTTCGGCGATGTCCACATGAGCCGGCATCGTCATGGGTCGAGCAGAATTCGTCTGCGTAGGCAAAGTTGGGTTGAGCGCCGGCAAGAATCAGTGCTGTGTAACCGCCCGCTGAATACCCGATCATTCCTATACGGTTAGCGTCCACGTGTGGCGCGAAGCGCGGATTCGACAGCACGGCATTGAGCGCTTCCTCCGCCTGTCTGGGACGATCCATTAGGATTTGAGCCTGCGATTTTGCCGCAGGAAAACCTGAAGCGTCGCCAACATGCGTCGGCACGACTACTACGAACCCTTCCCGCGCCAACGCGATAGCCAGTTCACGATGACTGAGCGGGCCACCGCGTCGCCCGTGCGAGAGCAGGACGACCGGGAAGCTCTGGTTGTCCACGAGTGGTGCATCACGGCTTGCGTTGACGGTGTATGGACCGGCGCGCCAAGGCGTCTCGGGCGCTTCGGTTGGGTAGAACACCACGGTATCAATTGGCGCGGTGGCATCCTGGACCGTCAGGCGCGACACTGCGGCATGAAACGGTGGTAGCCCAGCGAGCGCAGACAACGCGAAGCTAGCCAAGATGAACGCTATGATGGTGTGGCGCATAAGATCACTGCTCCAGTCGCGGTACGGTCAGAGAAAAACGCAGCATATCAAACGGTGCAGCCCCGGTCGCTTCGTGATTGCTTAGGCCGGTGTTACCTTCACCGGATGGCCCCCGTACTGACGCGGAAACTCGTCGACGAGAGCTGGTCTTCCCCCTCAGATTAGCCTTCGTATCTGACTTTCATTTCTCTGTGCGCCAGGACGACGGGGACAGTCCGTGAACGTCCGTTGTCGGAAAAGCCGAGTGTCTCGAACGGGTCGCGTGCTGTCGAGCGCGACCGTGCGAGATTCGGGCAGCGCATGCCTTTTGTATGAGGCACTGATCGGCCACTTCCAGCCATTCGCTCATCATGTAGAACGGTCACTCAACGGCTGGTCCGCTTCGAAAGCTGCCCGATGCTCAACGCGAGCATTTCGACTTTATTCGAAGTCCAGATGCCGCCTTGGTGCTCCGTCATTGCTGGGCCAGATGCGGGCAATCTATGCTGCCGCTCTCTCGGCGGTGTCCGATGCTCTGATCTGCGCCGCGATTCTGTTTGCGATTATGGCGTGGAGTGCCTGGGCTTTGACACTTTTCTGACCGGGTCCGGATCGCGTTCGACGTGATCCGTTTCCTTCCCATCAGCTTCCATCTTCAGGTTTCCTGCGCGACTAGATCGAACCCGGCGAGCCAGTCAGGTAAGCAATGGTCGCAATCGGAGTATCAGCAACGCTTCGAGCCTGCGCGTCATCGAACGATTCGCGAATAAGCCCCGTCAGCACGCTTCCCGGCGGAGACTCGACAAAATAGCGAGTTCCTCTCTCGTACAAATTCGTCATCGAGTCATGCCAGCGCACCGTATGGGCAACATTGGTTGCCAGGTCACGGGCGATCTCGTGCGGGTCGAGCAGCACACGCGCGCGTACGTTACCGACATAGGGGATACGCGGTTGCACCAAGGCAACGCCCACAAATGCCTCGCTCATCTTCGCAGCGACACTATCCATCAGCGCGCAGTGCGAAGGGACGCTGACGGCCATTCTCTGTGCCTTTCTCGCCCCCGCACGCTTTGCTGCTTCGATCGCGACTTCCAGCGCCTGGTCGCTGCCTGCGAGAACGATTTGTCTTTGAGCATTAAGGTTCGCAACATATAGTGGCCGATCTTCGCGATGAAGTTCATTCACCAGGCGGACCACGTGTGCTTCATCAAGACCGACCAGAGCGGCCATTCCAAAGCCATGGGGATAAGCGCCTTGCATCAACTCGGCGCGCAGCTTCATCAGCGAAAGCGCCGTTGCAAACGCCAGCGCACCGCAGGCAACCGCAGCTGTGTAGGCACCACTGGACAAACCGGCAACCGCCTGCGCTTCCACCCCCTCTTCGTTCAGGGCCCTCGCGACGGCAACCCCGGCAATGAGCGCCGACAATTGCACCGCGACGGTGGACGCAAGTGCCACTTCGGTGTCCAACCCCCGGGCGTCGAGCGCGAGGACATCGCTCGCCTCGTCTAGCGTGGCGGTCACGGCGCGATGCGCCGGCAAATGCCCCAGGAAGCCGGGGGTCTGCGCTCCCTGGCCGGGAAACAGAAATGCGATGTTCATGGTCTGTCCTTGACGATGCGATGCGCCTGATGGCTGCGGCTTGGCGCGACACAGGATCGATCGTAGCGCATCACTTCGGCGCGAGCAGCATGATGGCGAGCGCTAGCGTGACTATTCCCGAAACCGAGGAAATGATCAGGGTCGCACCGGCAACCGGGGTTTTCGTTCCACTGCTGGCGCCAAAAACTAACCCGAAGAAGCCCGCCGGAATGGCCGTGAGGAGCGCTGCTTGCGCAGCGATCGCCGACGGAAGCCCCAGCAGTTTGGCTAGACCAAACACGAGCAGCGGTTGCAAAACGTTCTTGACAGTCGTGCCGAACACCACGTTACCGGTAATCTTGATCGGTTGCGCCGACAGCATCAGACCCGTCAGGAATAGACCAATGCCGGCGGTAGCGGCGGTGATCGGCCCCAGCGCCGTGGCAACGAGCGCTGGAAGATGAATCCCGATGAGGGCGACCACCAGACCGAGCATCGGTCCGACGAAAATCGGCTTTCGCACCGAGTGTCCGAGCGCGATGAGAAACTGACGGCTGGCAGACACTGAATGACCGGTGTCCGCCTTGCGGGCCTTGTCGAGTTCGAGAAGCGCCAGGGTCATCGGCGAGATGGTGACCGAACCTACCGCGATTACAATGGCCACGGAAAGTGCGGCTTGCGCGCCGAAGATAGGCAGCAGCAAAGGAAGCCCGATCGACGCGAAGTTGGGGAACGCGATCGTGAGCGTTTCGACTGCCGCATCCCCCAGCGACAGTCCGAAGTACTTGCGCTGCGTCCAGCCTACGATCGCGTACGTGATGACGAGGCCCAATGCAAGCACAAGGGCAAGCGGTGCGTTCTGGAAAATCACCGTTTGCGGCGTCTTCGCGATCGATATGAATAGCGTGAGCGGCAGCGCAAACTGCATCAGAAGAACATTCAGGCTCGAAACGTTTTGGTTGTCGACCAGCTTGCGTTTGCCGGCAAAATATCCTAATGCCAACACTAGAAATACCGGCAACAATGCCGTGACGATAAGGTTGAGCACGTGATTTCCGTTGGTTTGACATTGTCAGGACCGCACCGCGCCTGCGCGTGCAAGTGATCGCTGCGGTCCATCGGACCTTTAGGTTCTTTGTATGGATTCTTTGTTTTGGTCAACACGAAGGGCAGGAGCGGCCTAGGGCCCCGGACCGGGAGCATCCGCGGCACGTTTCCTGCCCTTGCTGACGCGGACGTCCTCGCTACCACTGTTCCGCAAGTCGCTTTCGCACTTCGATGGAAGCGGCCCGCGCCGTTTGCGCCTCCTTGGAGCGGTAACGCGCCGACAGATCGCGCGTGTTGTCGGCCCGTACCGACTCGAGCGTATCTGTCAGAACCCGTCCCACCGTGTCCAACGCCGCGGCGTCCGGAGCGTCAGCGTCGACGTCCTCGATCAGGCGATCAAGCAGTCCGAGCTTGTGGTAATTGCGTATGTCGTAGGACATCGGAGGAATGCGCTCTCCCAGCTTCACGAGTTCCTCCACGCTACGACGCGTGATGCGGGCCGCAGCCGCCTGTCCCATCGCATGAACCAGCACGTCCGGAGCGTCGAGAGCAATGATGCGGTTGGCCTGATAGCCGTGAGCGAGGAAAGCGCCCGACATGGCGTGCCCTACGATGAGCGCGATGACCGGATGGCCCGCCATGCGCGCGTCGGCATAGGCATTGGCGGCTGCAGCGCAGGCGATGTGAATGCCCATCAATTCCTCGCGACGTCCGTAAGCCTGTCCGATCACATCGACGATCGCAATGATCGGAAGACGCTTACCGCTCCCGGCTGCCGGTGCTTCGTCGATCGTCTCGCGTACCTGCTTGGCCAGCGCCCAGCCTTGCTCGAGGCCCACTTCCCCGTGGCGCGCGCGGGGAAAGCGGTTCCGGGGATCCGGCACGACCGCGATGAAGCGCGCTTTCTGCCCGCCCAGCATGGCGTCCGCCACCAGCACTGAATCTGCCACGCCGGGGCGCTTCGGAGCCTGTTCGGTCAACCCGTCGAACCATGTTCGGCCGCGGCTGGCGGCAGCCGCTTCCTGCATCGTCACTTCGTTGCTCATTTCGAATCTCCGTTGCCCCAGAGCGTGACCAGTTGCGCGCCCGTGAGTTGAGTGCCGGTATCGACGTTCTCGATCCGCGGCAGATACGTGTCGATATCTTCACTGCGGTATTTGCCCGGGATGCCGCACTGAAAAGCCTTGCGAACGTGTTCCGCGATCTGCGTCGCGTCGTCTTCCACGAGCATGTCGACCATTCCTACTCGCGAACGTTGCTCGCCTCCGATCAGACTCCATATGAGCGCCTTGTCGGAAGCATCGATTTCAGCGATACCGGCTTCCTGCTCTATCACCTCGGGACCGTTCATGCCGACGCGGGCCTGACGCGTTACGATCAGGTAGCTGCAAAGCGCCGCCGCGAGCGACATACCGCCGAAGCAACCCACCATGCCCGCGACAACCCCGACGACAGGCACATGGGCACGCAACGCGATGATGGCCGAGTGAATCTCCGCGATCGCGGCAAGGCCAAGGTTCGCTTCCTGCAAGCGAACACCGCCGGTCTCGAGTAGCAAGACGGCGCGCGTCGGAATGCCGCTCTGGTTGTCGACGAGGGCCCGCTCGAGCGCACCGGCTATCTTCGCGCCCGACACTTCGCCCATGCTGCCGCCTTGAAAAGCGCTCTCGATCGCAGCGACAACAGCCGGGGCGCCGTCAATCGTCCCCCGGCCGATCACGACCCCGTCGTCGGCTTCCGCCACGATGCCCTGCATGGGAAGCCACGGTGACTTCAGCCGGTCGAACGGGCCCACGATCTCGCGAAACGAACCGACATCGAGCACGGCGACAGTACGTTCGCGCGCGTTGAGTTCGATGAAGCTCTTGCGAGCCAGGAAGTGTTTCCAATCCGTCGGTGCATTCATTGTCCGAGTTCCTCAACGGCTTGTTCGAGCCGCAATAGCACGACGCCGGGTGTCGCGCCGAAATCGTTGACCTCGATGGCCACGCACCCGTCGAAGCGCGAAAAAAACCGATCGACCACCGCTTTCCATACCGATCCGAATCCGTCCACGCTCGTATTGATCACGACCTTCGCGACGCTGCCTCCCAACGGCTCGATGATGACTTCAAGGTCTCCCGAGCCAACCACACCGACATGGACGCGGCGTTGCACGATCCTCGATGCCGGATATTCGTAGTTGAGTACTTCCATTACCTGTTCCCCTTAAGATGGCGATATCGACAACGGGTCGTCTCGCTCAATGCGGTCCAGAAAAAGTGTGGCGGCGAGCAGGTCGGCCGCGCCACCGGGAGATGCATTACGGGCAAGCAGTGCGCAATCGAGGCGATCGAGATGTTCCCTTCCCGTCGTCGTGCCCGCGCCTCCGGCGGCAAGCGCCTCGGTCGCACCGCGCTTCGCGATGGATAGCGCTTCGTACCCGCCCCGGTGCAACAGACAGGTATCGTCGAGCGACGACATGATGGCCAGCAGCGCGTCAAGCCTTGCCGCATCCTCGCCGTTGCCCCTCGAGCGTGACTGCCTCAGCATCGGAAGAGCAAGTGACACGACGTGCGGAAAGCCGCCCGCCGCTTCACCGCGTGCCCCCCGCACGCCATACCGGCGCTTGACGCGCAAGCCGTTCGACAGGGAAAGCGTTGCAAACCGATCGCGATGGCGGGAAATGCCGGCCGCAATCGCAGCTACATCGGCCGGATCCCGCGTGCGCTCACGGGCGGCGGCAGCCACCAGCGAGCCGAGCACCCAGATCGCGCCGCGGTGAGTGTTGCTGCCGTGCGTGACGGCGAGCATTGCGTATTCCGATTCCCGGCCAATTCGACCCAGCGTCTCACGCAAGGTCTGGGCGGGGCTGTCGGCGGCTGCCGCCGTCGCCATCGCTGCGAACCCGGGGTGCAACGATTGCGCCGAGCGCACCATCAGCTTCAGGTCGAGATCCGCATGCGCGCCGTTTCCCATGCGGTCCACTAAGGCTGGCTTGGGTGTCAGTTCCGCTTCATCGATCAGCGCCCGCACCGCGGCGCGGGCAAGATAGTCGGACGCCATGCCGCCGGTCTGCGACGGCAGCATGGCGTCAGGCGAAAGGCAACTCGCTGCCGCGGGGTCGGAAAGAGCAAGTCCCCCGGTCTCGGAGACGAAGCACCCGGCGTATTGCGTGGCGGAATTCATCGGATCACCAGCTCCTGAACTTCGACGGCGGCTCGTACAGTCCGCCGGACCATGCGACCAGATCGTCGATGCTTCTCGCTGCCAGCAGCGAACGCTTGGCGTCGGTCCGTTTCACGCCGAGATCTTCCGGGTAGGCAACGACGCCGCGTTCACGCAACCCGGCCGTGCGTTTCGGATCCGCCTGCCGACCTATGTCGGTGACACCAGCGACGGCTGCAAGGGCTGCCCTTCGTTCTTCCCCTTCGACCTTGTACAAATACGCGATGCCTTCCTCGGTGACGACGTGAGTGACATCGTCACCGTAGATCATCACCGGCGCGACCGCCATTCCGCTATGCTTGCCGACCTCGATCGCATCAAGCCGCTCCACGAACGACGGAACCCCGCCCTCCCTGAACGTCTCCACGGTCTGAACGACCAGTTTGCGACCCCTG
>Ga0105854_1001249_pt1 | contig 10570 bp, 5 predicted proteins | sample OrgsoiDNA_201058_FD_89679 | JGI IMG/M metagenome (GOLD analysis project Ga0105854, IMG submission 89679) | Permafrost soil microbial communities from the Arctic, to analyse light accelerated degradation of dissolved organic matter (DOM) -... | ecosystem: Environmental > Terrestrial > Soil >... | reverse complement strand
GAGCACTTCGCCGCCAGCCCGCAGGTGAAATGGGCGATCCCGATTTCCCTCGGCGACTCGCACCGCGGCTATCGGGTGATGGGCACCAACCAATCCTACTTCGAGCATTACCAATACGGTCGCAAACAGAACCTCGAACTGGCCAGCGGCCGCGCCTTTGCCACCGACCCGTTTGAAGTGGTGCTCGGTGCCGAAGTCGCCGAGGCGCTGCATTACACGCTGGGCGACAAGCTGGTGCTGGCCCACGGTGTCGCGGTGGTCAGCCTGGTCAAGCACGATGACAAACCGTTCACCGTGGTCGGTATTTTGAAACGCACCGGCACGCCGGTGGACCGCACGCTGCACATCAGCCTGGGCGGCATGGAAGCCATTCACATCGACTGGCACAACGGCGTGCCGGCCCAGGGCAAAGGCCGCATCAGTGCCGATCAGGCGCGCAACATGGACCTCACGCCACAGGCCATCACCGCGTTTATGCTCGGCCTGAACAACAAGATTTCCACCTTCGCCCTGCAACGCGAAATCAATGAATTCCGTGGCGAGCCGATGCTGGCGATATTGCCGGGCGTGGCCCTGCAAGAGTTGTGGAGCATGATGGGCACCGCCGAAAAAGCGCTGTTCGTGATCTCGCTGTTCGTGGTGCTGACCGGTTTGATCGGCATGCTCACGGCGATCCTCACCAGCCTCAACGAGCGCCGCCGTGAAATGGCAATTTTGCGCTCGGTGGGCGCGCGGCCGTGGCACATCGCAACGCTGCTGATCTTTGAAGCCTTCGCCCTGGCCTTGTCCGGCGTGGTCGCTGGCGTCGGCTTGTTGTACGTGTGCATCGCCGCCTCGCGCGGGTATTTGCAGGCCAATTACGGCCTGGACCTGCCGATGTCATGGCCGAGCGAATATGAATGGACCTTGCTCGCCGGCATCCTCGCGGCGGCGCTGTTAATGGGCAGCGTGCCCGCGTGGCGCGCCTATCGACAATCACTGGCCGATGGCCTGTCCATACGTTTATGAGGAAGGCTTCGATGCGTCGCGCCCTGTTTGCAATGTTGCTGTTGGTGGCAGTGCCCGTCTGGGCCGAAGACCAGCCCAAGGATCTGTCATGGCAGGAGATGATCCCACCGGACGCGCCGCCGGAAATCCCCAACATGAAACCGCTGCACGACCTGTCGAACATGGCCGATGCGCTGTCGGTCGAGTCGGCGCCAGCCGCCAAGCAGGATTTGCCCAATGCGCCGGTGGTGCAAAGCCTGGACGGCAAGCACATCCGTTTGCCGGGTTACATCGTGCCGTTGGAAGTCAGCGAAGAAGGCCGCACCACCGAGTTTTTGCTGGTGCCGTATTTCGGCGCGTGCATCCACGTACCGCCGCCGCCCTCGAACCAGATCGTGCATGTGAAAAGCGAAGTCGGGGTGAAACTCGATGAGTTGTATCAGCCGTACTGGATCGAAGGCGCGATGCAGGTCAAGCCGTCATCCAGCGAACTGGCCGACGCCGGTTATCAAATGGATGCCGACAAGATTTATGTCTACGAGCTGCAGGAATAGGGGCTTATCGCCCTTTCATTGAGCTGAGTCAAAGGATCGAACGGAACGATCTTTACCATTGGACGTACAACTTTTAACGTCCTTTTGGAGCTCCCATGAACAAGTCTCTGCTCGGCGCGTCCCTCTTCGCGCTCGCCCTCGCCGCCCCTGCCGTCCACGCTCACGAAGCGGGCGACATTCTGATTCGCGCCGGTGCAATTACCGTGAATCCGAAAGCTGACAGCGGCCATGTGAAGGTTGATCAGGGCCCATTGGCGGGCACCAACCTGGGCGGCAAGGCGACCATGAGCAGCGACACCCAACTGGGTTTGAACTTCGCCTACATGCTGACCAACCACGTCGGTATCGAGCTGCTGGCGGCCACGCCGTTCGAGCACGATGTGAAGATCAAGAACACCGCCCTCGGCGCCGCCAATGGCAAGCTCGGCACCCTCAAGCACCTGCCGCCAACCTTGAGCGTCGTGTACTACCCGCTGGATAGCAAATCCGCCTTTCAGCCGTACGTGGGCGCCGGCATCAACTACACCTGGATCTACGACGAGCACGTCGGCAGCCGCGCCGAACAAGCCGGTTTCAGCAACTTCAAGGCCGAAAACTCCTGGGGCTGGGCCGCACAGATCGGCGCCGACTACATGATCAATGACAAGTGGATGATCAACGCCCAGGCGCGCTACATCGACATCAGCACCAAGGCCACCGTCGATAACAACGCGCTGGGCCAAGGCACACGCGCCAAGGTCAATGTGGACGTCGACCCGATGGTTTACATGGTGGGTATCGGCTACAAGTTCTAAGTCACACGGCATAACCCATGTGGGAGCGGGCTTGCTCGCGAAAGTGCAGGGTCAGTCGACTGATGTGTTGACTGACCTTGCGCATTCGCGAGCAAGCCCGCTCCCACATCTGGTTTTATAGCGTGTCAGCTGTGGCGGTAGAACCTGTCGGGCATCGCAGGCAGGCCAGCTCCCACACAAAACCGGCTCCCACATTCCGGTTTTGTGTGGTGTCAGCTGTGGCGGTAGAACCGATCCAGCAACGCCGGTAACCCGGCCCGCCACGCTCGAGGCTTGATGCCAAAGGTGTGCAGGATTTTCTTGCAGGCCAGCACCGCGTGTTGCGGTTCATCTGCCGCATCCGGGCGTGCCGCGTGGGCCTGGGCGGTAGGCGACTCGATCGCCAGCGGGTGGAAATTGCGCGCTTCGGTAAGTATCGCCTGGCCCAGCGCCAACGGTGTGGTCGCCTCGTGCCCGGCGTAGTGATACGTGCCCCACAGCGGCGCCGCGCAATCAAGTTGCTTGAGCACCGAGATGATCACCCGCGCGGCATCGTCCACGGGCGTCGGATTGCCCCGGCGATCATCGGCCATCAGCAACTCGTCCGGCTTCTCGGCCCGCGCCAAAAAGCGCCCGAGCGTGCCGTCGACGCTGTCATCCAGCAGCCAACCAAAACGCAGCAGCACATGCTGCGGGCAGGTGGCGCGCACGCTTTGTTCGATGCGCCACAACGCCTGGCCGCGCAGGCCCAGGGGCACCGGCTCGTCCTTCTCGCTGTAGGCGGTGGCGCGGGAGCCATCGAACACGCGGTAGCTGGACGGTTGCAGCAAGGTGATGTTGTGGTGCTGGCACAGCTCGGCCAGGCGCTCGATGGCGAATTCCTGAGCGGCCAAACGGCTTTCGCTGACCGCTTCGGCCTGAAACCAGTCGAAATAGTAGGCGAGGTTGATCAACGCATCGGGACGGGTGTCGTCGAGCAATTGGGTCAGGCTCGCGGCATCCCAGCCGTCTTGGGGCGGTTTGGGTGCGAGGAAACCGATGTCTTCCTCTGCACCGAGGCGAATCAGCGCTTGCCCGAGGGCATTCCCGCCGCCCAGTAACATAAGGCGCATTCGCATAGAGTGTGCAGGCCCGGTCTGTTTGGAACGATGGTTATTGTCGGCAGGCGGATGAAGCCGGCCGTAGGTTTATTCCAGAATCGTTGCATTTTGCGGGTTTGTAGCGCAACCGTCACGGATAAAGTGCGGGGTTGCAACTTGGCGCCGCCGGTTGCATATAAGGGGTATGAACCTTCCTGAAACCACGGACACGGTCTTGAACGGCTTTCACCCCGCTGTCAGCGCCTGGTTCCGCAGCTCTTTCCCTTCGGTCACCAGCGCCCAGGCCCAGGCGTGGCCGCTGATTCGCCAGCGCCGCTCCACCCTGATCGCCGCGCCCACCGGTTCGGGCAAGACCCTGACGGCGTTCCTCGCCGTGCTGGATGACCTGGTGCACCAAGGCCTGGCGAATGGCGGGCAACTGCCGGACGAGACGCTGGTAGTGTATGTCTCGCCGCTCAAGGCACTGTCCAACGACATCCAGATCAACCTGCAAAACCCGCTCACCGGCATCACCGAGCAGCTGCAGGCGATGGGCTTGCCGCCCTTGGTGATCCGCACCGCCGTGCGCACCGGCGACACCCCGCAAAAAGACCGTGCGCAGATGCGCAAGCGCCCGCCGCATATCCTGGTGACCACCCCGGAATCGCTCTACGTGCTGCTGGGATCGGACTCCGGTCGGCACATGCTCGCCAGCACGCGCACGGTGATCGTCGACGAAATCCACGCCATCGCCGCCAGCAAGCGCGGCAGCCATATGGCCTTGAGCCTGGAACGCCTGCAAGGCCTGTGCGCCGAACCGCTGACCCGCATTGGCCTGTCTGCCACGCAAAAGCCCATCGAGGCGGTGTCGCGCTTTTTGGTCGGCACCGACCGCCCCTGCGCAATTGTCGATATCGGCCACGCCCGCCCGCGTGACCTGGATATCGAAGTGCCGCCGGTGCCGCTCTCGGCGGTCATGGCCAACGACGTGTGGGAACTGGTCTACAACCGCCTCGCCGACCTGGCGCGCGAACACCGCACCACGCTGATTTTCGTCAACACCCGGCGCCTGGCCGAACGCCTGGCGCGGCACTTGAGCGAGCGTCTGGGCAAAACCGCCGTGGCCGCGCACCACGGCAGCCTGGCCAAAGAGCTGCGCCTGGACGCCGAACAACGGCTCAAGGCCGGCGAGCTGCAAGTGCTGATCGCCACTGCGTCCCTGGAGCTGGGGATTGATATCGGTGACGTCGACCTGGTGTGTCAGATCGGCTCACCCGGCTCCATCAATGGTTTTCTGCAACGCGTCGGCCGTTCCGGGCACCAGGTCGGCGGCACGCCCAAGGGGCGCTTGTTCGCCACCACCCGCGATGACCTGATCGAGTGCGCCGCCCTGCTCGACTGCGTGCGCCGGGGTGAGCTGGACACCTTGCAGATCCCGGTCGCGCCGCTGGATGTACTGGCCCAGCAGATCATCGCCGAGGTGAGCGCCCAGGAATGGTCGGAACCGGCATTGCTCGATCTCATTCGCCGCGCCTCGCCCTACGCCGCGCTGGATCAGCGCCATTACCAGGCGCTGTTGCAGATGCTCGCCGAGGGCTATAACGGCCGCCAGGGCATCCGTAGCGCCTACCTGCACCGCGACGCCGTGACCCACACCCTGCGCGGGCGTCGTGGCGCCAAGCTGACGGCCGTGACCAGCGGCGGAACCATCCCCGACAACGCCGACTACAGTGTGCTGCTGGAGCCCCAGAGCCTGAACATCGGCAGCGTCAACGAAGACTTCGCGGTGGAAAGCATCGCCGGGGATATCTTCCAGCTCGGTAATACCTCCTACAGAATCTTGCGGGTCGAAGCCGGCAAGGTGCGGGTTGAGGACGCCCATGGCCAGCCGCCGACCATTCCGTTCTGGCTGGGCGAAGCGCCAGGGCGCAGCAACGAATTGTCGGCGGCGGTGGCGCGGTTTCAAGGCCAGCTCGACGCGCTGCTCAGCGCCACGCCCGGCGACTTGCAAGCGGCCCTCGACTGGCTCACCGGCACCCTTGGCCTGAACCACGCCAGCGCCGAGCAGATCCTCGATTACCTGGCCCGCGCACGCCTGGCCTTGAGCGCGCTGCCGTCCCAGGACACGTTGATCATGGAGCGGTTTTTCGACGAGTCCGGCGGCACCCAACTGATCATTCACACGCCGTTCGGCAGCCGTATCAATCGCGCCTGGGGCCTGGCGTTGCGCAAGCGTTTTTGCCGCACGTTCAATGTCGAATTGCAGGCGGCGGCCAGTGAAAATGCAATCGTGCTGTCGCTGTCGACCAGCCACAGTTTCGAGCTGGATGATGTGTGGCGGTATCTGAACAGCAACAGTGCCGAGCACGTCCTGATCCAGGCCGTGCTGGACGCGCCGCTGTTCGGCGTGCGCTGGCGCTGGAACGCCGGTGTGGCACTGGCGTTGCCGCGTTATACCGGCGGACGCAAAGTGGCGCCGCAGATCCAGCGGATGAAAAGCGAAGACCTGATCGCCAATGTGTTTCCCGACCAGATCGCCTGCCTGGAAAACCTCGCCGGCGAGCGCGAAGTGCCCGAGCACCCCTTGGTGGAACAGACCCTCGACGACTGCCTGCACGACGCCATGGACAGCAACGCCTGGCTGGCGCTGCTGCGGCGCATGGAAAGCGGCGAAGTGCGGCTGATCAGCCGCGACCTGCCGGCGCCCTCGCCCATGGCCGCGGAAATTCTCAGCGCGCGCCCCTACACCTTTCTCGACGACGCACCCTTGGAGGAACGCCGTACCCAAGCCGTGCTCAACCGGCGCTGGAGCGACCCGCACAGCACCGACGACCTCGGCGCACTGGATGCCGAGGCCATCGCCGGCGTGCGCGAGGAAGCCTGGCCGGCGCCCAATGGCGTGGACGAAATGCACGAAGCGCTGATGAGCCTGGCCTGCATTGCCACTCATGAGGTCACGCCGCAATGGGCCGAGTGGCTGCAGGCCTTGGCCAAGGGTGGGCGCGCCTTTGCATTGAGCAATGGCCTGTGGGTGGCGGTGGAACGCTTGAGCTGTTTGCAGGCTATCTATCCCAACGACTTGCCGTTGCTGCCGGGCTTCGATGAACCCTGGACCGTTGATGATGCGCTGGTGGAAGTGCTGCGCGCCCGCCTCGGCGGGTTCGGCCCGCTGAGCCTGATCGAGATCGCCGCGCCGTTGGCCCTGCCGGTGGCAGACGTAACCCAGGCACTCGCTCGCCTGGAGCAGGAAGGCTACGTGCTGCGCGGCCGTTTCAGCCCTGGCGCCAGCGAAGAACAGTGGTGCGAACGGCATTTGCTCGCGCGCATTCATCGCTACACGGTCAAGCGCCTGCGCCGCGAAATCGAGCCCGTGGCGCTGCAGGGTTTCATGCGCTTCCTGTTCGATTGGCAGCACCTGTCCGACGGCACACGCGGCCAGGGCAGCGCCATGTTGCCGCAGATTGTCGCGCAGTTTGAGGGCTACGCCGCCGCCACCTCGGCCTGGGACAGTGACTTGCTCAGCGCGCGCCTGAAGGATTACTCATCCACCTGGCTCGACGACCTGTGCCGCAGCGGCAAGCTGGTGTGGACGCGGCTGAGCAACAAGGCCGGCGCGATGGCCCTGCGCAGCACACCGGTGGTGTTGCTGCCGCGCAGCCAAGTGCCGCTGTGGAGCGGGCTGACCGAGATGACCGACAGCACCACGCTGTCGCCCAAGGCGCAGAAAGTCCACGTGGCGCTGCGTGAACATGGCGCGCTGTTTTTCGACGAACTGGTGCACGAAGCCCATCTGCTGCGCAGCGAACTGGAGACGGCGCTGCAGGAACTGGTGGGCGCAGGGCTGGTGAATGCCGACAGCTTCGCCGGCCTGCGCGCGCTGACCACACCCGCCAGCAAACGCCAGGCGCGCAGCAGCCGACGCGGACGCGGGGCGTTTGTCGGCGGCATGGACGACGCCGGGCGCTGGGCTTTGCTGCGCCGTTCACCGAGCGCCGCCGGGCCACATTCGGCCGAGACGCTGGAGCATGTGGCGATGACCTTGCTGCGCCGCTATGGCGTGGTGTTCTGGCGGTTGCTGGAGCGTGAGGCGGATTGGTTGCCGAGCTGGCGCGAGTTGCTGCGCACTTTCCATCGGCTCGAAGCGCGCGGGGAGATCCGCGGCGGGCGGTTCGTCAGTGGGCTGGCGGGCGAGCAGTTTGCGTTGCCGGAGGCAATTGGGTTATTGCGCGAAGTCCGCCGCCGGCCGCATGACGGCAGTTTGATTGCGGTGTGCGGGGCTGATCCGCTGAACCTGGTGGGCACGCTGCTGCCGGGCAGCAAAGTGCCGGCGGTGAGTGGCAATCGGGTTGTGTACCGCGATGGGTTGCCGGCGGCGGTGAGGGTCGCTGGCAAGCAACAGGTATTGCTGGAGGTGGATCAGTTGGCGGTGCAGGAGAAGTTGATCAGGCATTGACACCTGGATTGACCTCACCGGCCTGATCGCGGGCAAGCCCGGCTCCCACATGGGAACGCACTCCCACTGTGGGAGCCGGGCTTGCCGGCGATGAGGCCCGCGAGCCACCCAAATCATTGAGGCCTGGGCTGTTCCGTCAACACCACCGAAGCCGGCACTTCCTCATCCGGCTCATCCACATGCGCCGTGCGTTTGGGCAGCCAGATCTGCTGTGGATAAGTTTGCGCGAAGTGCACCTCATCACAGTTATCCACAAGCTTTTTCAAGCGCTGGTTGAATGCGCGGCTCACCGCGTATTGCCCGCCTGACACCGTGCGGAATTGCGCGGTCAGCACCACGCCGTTGAGGTCCATCTTGTCGACGCCAAACACCTCCAGCGGCCCTTGCAGGTTGTACTTGAGGAACACATCGTCGCGAATCGATTGCCCGGCCTCGCGGATCAGGTCCACGGCCTTGTCCACATCGGTGTCGTAGGTGAACTGCACCGAGAAGAACGCATAGGCAAATTGCCGCGACTGGTTGGTGACCGCCTTGATCTGCCCGAACGGCACCGAGTGAACAAAACCCTTGCCGTCGCGCAGGCGCAACGTCCGGATGGTCAGGCCCTCTACGGTACCGGCGTGGCCGGAGTCGAGCACGACCCAGTCACCGATGGACAGCGTGTCCTCGATGATGATGAACAGGCCAGTGATCACGTCCTGCACCAATTGCTGCGAGCCAAAACCGATGGCCAAACCAACCACACCGGCACCGGCCAGCAGCGGCGCGACATTGATGCCAAGGTTGGCCATGGTGGTGATCGCGCAGATCACCACCAGGATGATTTTCACCGCGTTACGCAGCAGCGGCAGAATGGTTTTGACCCGCGTACTCGGCTGACGGCTGGAGCGCTTATTGACCGGTGGTTTCAGCGCTTCCTGAATCGCGGTGTCGAGCACCACCCAAAACAACCAGGTCACCAGCAGGATCAGGCCGATGCTGCTCAGGGAGTCGCTGATCGCGCGGCCCACCGAGTTGCGCTGGGCAAATTCGAACAGCGAGACGCCCCAGATACGCCCCAGGACTTCGATAAATGCGATGGCCATGGCGATGCGCAAGATCGCGTGCAACAGGCTGAGGAAGCGCTCCTTGTAGGCGCTGCTGCGCTGGATCGCCACCTGGCTGCGGGACTTGAACAGGTGTTGCAGCACGGTGCTGAGAAACACCGTGCCGATCAGCAAAATCGTGGTGAACAGCGCGCAGCGCAGCGCCTTCTGGTTATCGTCGCCCGCGCCGATCAGGTTGATGGCCGAGACCAGCACCATCAACAAAATGGGCCAGTACCACAGCCCGGAAAACACCCGCAGCGATTGCTGCAGCGCAGGGTGTTTGAGGCGCTGGGCCAGTGGTCGATTGCGGATCAAATGCGCCACCGGACGGCGCAGGCGCACCACCAACACCCCGAAAATCACCGCCGCGAACAGGCCGGTGAAAACCGCAATGCTGCTGGTGATATTGCCACCCAACTGCCGGGCGATCTGCGGGCTGGTCAGCGCGTCGCTGAGGGCGGCCAGGAAGCCGATCAGGAACAGCGGTTTGGGGCAGTAATCACGAATGATCTGCACGGCCGGGCGCTTGTGGCCCAGATTGAACATGACGATCACGCACAACAACATCGACGTAGAAAAGATGCCGCTGCTGGTGGCGTAGGCAAAACACAGCGCCAGCGCGCGGCCCACCGACGAGGCCAGGAAGTGGCTGACGTAGAGGGTCAGCGGCAGACAGATGAGCGCGGGGATTGTGTAGGGCACCACGTACCCCAAGACTGCCAGCAAGCGTTCGCGCCGTTCGACGAACGACCGACGACTCAAGCGCTGCACAACAAAGCGCCCCAGCAGGGTCAACACCACAAAGGCGCCAACCCAGACGCCGGACAGCAACAGGAAGTCGCCGGCCACGCTCCACGGCGACCGTTCGGCCGTCTGGTCGACCAGGCGCCCCACCTCGTCCGCCGCGCGATCGGCACGCAAGCGCCAGGCGTCGATGAGGTTCTGGTTAAGGTCGAGCTTGTCTTGTACATCGTCAATGCTGGAACTGATGGCGCCCAGCAGGCCGCCCTCGACCAGCAACTCCGGTTTAGCGGGCGCCGGCGCTGCGGCAGGCGCGGCCGGCGTAGCAGCTTGCAATGCGCCATTGCCACACAACAGCAGCGCACCAAGCAGTAATGCAGTCTTTAAATTCAGCAAAACACCGGGCTCCATCAGCAGGGTCTGTAAGGAACTGACGGGTTTGAGCCTTGATCGTTCCCCGCCATTGGGCATCTTTGCCTCCCGGTCAAATATCAAATGCCGATCACTGTCTTTTTCCGCACAAGCCAAATCCCGACACTGCGCTCCTGAATCACACCCATCGGAGTTGCAGCCATGCCCATTGCCCTGCTCGCGCTGACCCTCAGCGCTTTTGCCATCGGGACGACCGAATTCGTCATCGTTGGCCTGTTACCCACCATCGGCGCCGACCTGGGCGTCGACCTGCCGTCCGCCGGCTTGCTGGTCAGCCTGTACGCCTTGGGCGTGGCCATTGGCGCGCCGGTGCTCACCGCGCTCACCGGCAAAGTGCCGCGCAAACTGCTGTTGTTGTCGCTGATGGTGCTGTTCACCCTCGGCAACCTGTTGGCCTGGCAGGCACCGAGTTATGAATCGCTGGTGCTGGCGCGGATCGTCACCGGCCTGGCCCACGGGGTGT
>Ga0105854_1001248_pt1 | contig 10580 bp, 7 predicted proteins | sample OrgsoiDNA_201058_FD_89679 | JGI IMG/M metagenome (GOLD analysis project Ga0105854, IMG submission 89679) | Permafrost soil microbial communities from the Arctic, to analyse light accelerated degradation of dissolved organic matter (DOM) -... | ecosystem: Environmental > Terrestrial > Soil >... | reverse complement strand
CTGACGGCGATGACCATCATCGGCATTCTTCGGCTGAGCAGCGCCAGTTCGATGACCGACCACATGATCAACGAGAAGATCCGCGATGAGCGGCTCATCGCCGAGTGGGGCAAGATCATCGAAGTGAACGCCGCCCGCACCACCGGCGCCTGGATGGTTGCCGATCCCGCCGACCAGAAGAAGCTGAAAGGCATGATGGCCGAATCATCCGGCCGCGCGACCAAGATCCAGGACCAGACCGGCGCCAGCATCGAAGACGAGGTGCTCAAGCCCTTGTTCAAGAAGGTGCTTGATACGCGCAAGACCTACACCGAGATCCGCAAGTCCGTCTTCGCCGCCAAGAATGCCGGTGATCTCGAAAAGGGCAGAAGTCTCTACGAAGGCGATCTGGCGCAAAGCCGCACCCTTTACCTGGACGCGCTGAAGAAATTCTCCGATAAACAGGCAGAATTGCTGGACCAGGCCGCGGTCGAGATCCAGCAGCAGTACACCAGTGGCCGCACCTTGCTGGTGCTACTGGGATTGGCTGCGATTGTCATGGGCGCGTTCGCCGCATGGTGGATCACGCGTACCATCACCAATCCGATCAACGAAGCGGTGAAGGTGGCGGAGACGGTATCGTCGGGCGACCTGACCAGCGACATCCAGGTCAGCAGCAGCGATGAAACCGGCCAGCTGATGAACGCCCTCAAAACCATGAACACTAACCTGGTCAACATCGTCGGCCAGGTGCGCAATGGCACCGACCTGATGGCCCACGCATCCACCGAGATCGCCGCCGGCAACCATGACCTGTCGTCGCGCACCGAGCAGCAAGCCAGCTCATTGCAGCAGACAGCATCCTCGATGGAGGAGCTGACATCGACCGTGCGCTTCAACGCCGAGAACGCGCGCGAGGCCAACAAGCTGGCCGTCACCGCATCGGAAATCGCCAGCCGTGGTGGCGCCGTGGTGGGGGAAGTGGTCAGCACCATGGGCTCGATCAACGACTCGTCGCGCAAGATCGTCGACATCATTTCGGTCATCGACAGTATCGCCTTCCAGACCAACATCCTGGCTTTGAACGCGGCGGTGGAAGCAGCGCGCGCCGGCGAACAGGGACGCGGCTTCGCCGTGGTGGCATCGGAGGTGCGCAATCTGGCGCAACGCTCGGCCGCCGCCGCCAAGGACATCAAGGGCTTGATCGACGATTCGGTGCTGAAGGTGGCGCTGGGCTCTGACCTGGTCGACAAGGCTGGCCAGACCATGAGCGAAATCGTTGTCAGCATTGGACGGGTCACGCAGATCATGACGCAGATCAGTCACGCCAGCGAAGAGCAAAGCGCCGGCATCGCTCAGGTGAACGATGCGATCACGCAGATGGATCAGGTAACGCAACAGAACGCGGCGCTGGTGGAGGAGGCCGCAGCGGCAGCCGAATCGATGCAGGAGCAATCCGCCAAGCTGGCCGACGTGGTCAGCGTGTTCAAGCTCGATGCATCGCAGATGGCGACGCAGGCGCGCGCTTTGCCGCCTGCGCGGCCGCGCGTTGCGGTGCGGCCCCTGCGTCCGGCGCCGGCGGTGAGGGCTCCGGCCCGCAAGGTGCTGGCCGCGGCGCCCAAGCGTGCGGCAGTCGCCGCCACCAAGGACGGCGACTGGGAAGAGTTCTAAGCGGGGTCCGCGCCTTCGGTACAATGGCGGTCTATGACGACCAGTACCGACGGCGCCGCCGCACCATCCACTCCACGTTCCACCCGCACGCTCTGCGCTGCCTGTCTGCGTCCGCAGCAGACCTGCATCTGCCGCTGGGTTGCGGTGCTGCCGAACCAGGTGGAGGTGCTGATCCTTCAACATCCGATGGAAGTGAACAACGCCAAGGGCAGCGCGCGCCTGCTGCATCTGAGCCTGGCCAGCAGCCGCCTGGAAGTGGGCGAGGCATTCGTGCCGGAGCGCTTGCAGGCGCTGTTGTCGCCGGAGCGGCGCAGCGTGCTGTTATATCCCGACACGGCGGCTGATAAGTCGCTGGGCCTGGCCGCAGCGCAGCCGTTCGATCCGGCCTGGTTGCGCGAACCGCAGCTTCTGCGGCTGGTGGTGCTGGACGGGACCTGGCGCAAAAGCCGCAAGATGCTGTACCTGAATCCAGCGCTGCAAGCCTTGCCGCGCCTGCCGCTGCGCGATATGCCACCATCGCACTACCTGATCCGCAAGGCGCACCTGCCGGACCAGCTGTCCACGCTGGAGGCCACTGTCTACGCGCTGGCCCAACTGGAAAACGATATCAACAAATTCAATCCGCTGATCGACGCCTTCGACGGCTTCGTCGCCCAGCAGGCGGGCTATGTCGCGCGTCCGCCGTCAGGCGATCAGCTTTAAGCCCGGCGGCAGGGCTTCTCCCAGCATGCGTTTTTCGTCGGCTTGATCGAGCTGTACCACTTCGCGCACCATCGCGCTCCAGTTGGCCGGCGCGCCAACGGCGGCAAGGCGCCGCAGGATTTCCGCCCGCAGCGTTTCACCGATGTCGCGGGTGCGGTCGCCCGTCATGCGCGCAAGATGGGCTGCGGCGAAACCGGCCGGCTCCACCTTTTTCCAGTCCAGCGACAGGATCGCTGCCAGCCATTGTTCGACGACGGCAGTTTCCACCACATCGTGCGCACTGCCGTGGAAGGGCTGCCGCGCGCCGACCCGGCTCAAACCCCACAGGAAGCGTGCCTGCGCTGCTTCGGCCTTGCCGGCTTCGGTGGCGGCGCTGCGGGTTTTGTTGGCGGCGGCTTTGACGGCGGCCTTGGTCGCCGCTTCGAGCTGACCGAGCATCCAAGCGCCGATTTCGGCCTTGTAGTTGCCGGGGATGCGTTCCAGCGATGCGCCCAGGCGCAGCATATCTTCCTCGCTGCCGTTGACCAGCGTGTGCGGGCGGCGTCCGCGCTCCTGTGCGTCGGCCTGCACGTTGAAGGCGAAATCGTCCAGCAGGCGCAGCTGCGTTGCCACACCCAGGCCGCCGGCCACGCGGCGCCACAGCGTCCACCATTCGGCGCAGACCTGGCCGTCCTTGTGGTGCTGGATGCCGTTGTCGAACATGGCCCACAGTTGCTCGATGCGCCATTCGTCCAGCGTATAGCCGAAGCCTGGGCGCAGGCAGTAGCCGCTCAGGTTCAGCCACGCACGTTCGTGTTCGGATGAACGGCGGCGGCCTTTGGCGCGCTGCATCAGTGCGTCGAACAGGCGGCGCAGCAGCGGCGTGGCCCAACTCTCGCGGCTGCCCAGCAGGTGTTCGAGCTGTATGCGCAGTTGTTTGACTTCCTTGATGTCGACCTGCTGCGCGCGGCTGCCGAAGATGCGGTCTATTTTGTCGATGGCGGCGTCGAAGCCGGCCGGCATCGGCGCTTCCTGCGGCGCTGCTGCATCGGCTTCGCCATCATCGACGGCGGATTCGCCGCGCAGCTGGAACTCCAGCAGCCAGCGTTGGGCGTCTTCGATGGCGACGCAATGCACGTCCAGCGTGCCGACTTCACTCAGCGTGGCGGCCAGCTGCACCGGGATTTCCTTGCGGGCATCGGCGCTGCTGCTGTCGCGCAGCACGGTGGCGATCGGCGGCAGCTGGATGTAGTCGTCGGCTTGCAGCTTGACCAGCTCGCCGGCTTGCGGCGGCGTGGCTTCGGAGATCGAAGACGCCAGGTGAAAGCGTACCGGCCGGCCGAGGCGCAGCGCGAAGGTGCGGTCGCCCAGCAGGATTTCGCGGTTCTCCACGCTGCCGCGCGGCAGGATGCAGATCGCGCGGCGCGGCTTGTCCTGGCGCGCTTCGTCGTCGAGCAGCAGGAAGTAGCTGCGCGGCGAACCACCGCCGATCAGCGGTGCTTGTCCGGCCTGGCCCAGCGCGTAGGCGACACCGCCACGCGCTACGGCCACATCCGGATTGTCGTTGTGCAGAACTTGCAGCGGCTGTCCGCGCCAGTTGGCCAGCGTGGCTTCCAGTCGGCTGGCCAGCGCGTCGGCGCGGAATACGCCGCCGTTGAGCAGCAGCGTGTCCGGGATGGGGATGGCGGCGCGGTCGTCGGCCGCGATGCCCAGCGCCTCGCGCGCGGCCGCCGCGTGCTGGCGCAGGAAGCTGGCGAGGTGGCGCGTGATGGCCGCATCGCTGGCGTAGGGCAGGCCGAATTCGACGATGGCACCACGTCCGCGCCGCGCGGGTTCCTGCTCTTCGTTGAGGGGGAAGAAGCCGTCCACCACCAGCGCTGCGACTTCCTCGCGCGTCAGGTCGGCGGAGCGTGAGCCGCCGATCAGGCGCGAGCCGGAGCCGAGCAGGGTGACGGTGGTGCGCTCCGGCGCATTGGACGCGAGCAGCAACTCCTTCGCAGCACGGCAGCGTTCGGCCAGTTGCGACAGTCTGCTGGCAGACAGGCGCGCCGCAGTGCCGCCGGCATTCGACGCCATGCGCGTCTCGATCAGGTGGGCCAGCGCCAGGTCCATATTGTCGCCGCCGAGGATCAGGTGGTTGCCCACGCCGATGCGGCTGATCTGCGGCTGGCCGTCGGTCATCTCGACCTTGATCAGGCTGAAGTCGGTGGTGCCGCCGCCGACGTCGCACACCAGCACCAGGCGCGTGTCCGCCAGGTCCGTGGACAGCGTCGCGCGCTGGCGGAACAGCCAGTCGTAAAACGCCGCCTGCGGTTCCTCCAGCAAGCGCAGGCCGGGCAGGCCTGCCATGCGCGCCGCTTCCAGCGTCAACGCGCGCGCGCCTTCGTCAAACGATGCGGGTATCGTCAGCACCAGCTGTTGGTGTTCCAAAGGATGCGCAGGGAAGCGGGCGTTCCACGCCGCCCGCACATGCGCCAGGTACGAGGCGCTGGCGGCCACCGGCGACACCTTGGCCACATCGGCCTCCGCGCCCCACGGCAGTATCGGCGCCATGCGGTCGACCTGGGGATGGGACAGCCAGCTCTTGGCGCTGGAGACCAGCCGTCCCGGCACCTGCGCGCCCAGCTTGCGGGCCAGGCGGCCAACCACCACTTGCGACAGGCCCGCGACATCGGCCGAGGGCCAAGGCAGTTGCAGGTCGCCGTCCGCCAGCTCGCCCTGCGCCGGGTGATAGCGCAACGAAGGCAGCAACGCACCGGAGCCGACTTCGCCGGGCGCCACCAGCTGCTCGATCTCGAACAGGCGGATCTGTGCGCCGCCCGGCTCCGAATAAGCCAGCACCGTGTTGGTTGTGCCGAGATCGATGCTGACGACGTATTGACTCATACTCAGGCGGCGCGGACGTCGAACTCCACCTTCCAGCGCTGGCCGTCGTTGGATACTGCTTGCAGCTCCAGCGTGCCCGACTCGGTCGCCATGGCATGCAAGCGAACCTGCACTACGTCGCTGGTCTGGCGGCCTTCCGGCGACAGCGTCGCCTGAATCTCGTTCAACTCGATCAGCTCATCGGCGCTCCAGAAGTCCAGCAGGTCGCCGATCTGGTCCTGGCGGCGCACCGACGAACCGAAGAAGCGGAACTGCACCGGCTCACCGACCACCAGGCCGAATTCCTGGTTCGGCAGTTCGATCTCGCTGCCTTCCTCCATGCCGAACGGCGCCACGCACAGCGCCTGGATCGGCGGCTCCATGCCGGGGATGGCCGGCATCGACGATTCGATCGCCACGTAGTAGGAACGCGCCGTGCCGCCGCGAATGCGCACACCGCTGCCGCGCCGCACGTAGCTGTAGTAAGCCGCGCCGCGCGCCACCGCCAGGTCCAGGTCCGCGCCGCCCAGCATGCGCGCAGGCTCGGAGCCTTCCAGGTACAGCCAGTCGTTGATGGCACCCATGATGCGCTGCGACAGCAACTCCGACTTGAACACGCCGCCGTTGAACAGCACCGCCGTCGGATGCAGGAAGGTCGCGTCGGCGGTTTGCTTGCCTACGTAGCCTTCCAGTTCGCTGGTCGCGCCCAGCTGGCGCGCCAGGAAGGCGGCCAGATGGCGCGTGATGCCAGCGTCCTGCGCATACGGCAGGCCAAGCTGCGTCAGGCCCGCGCGCGTGCGCACCGCCGGACGTGCCGACGCATCCACCTGCGGGAAGAAGCCGTCGAGGATGAAGGTGGTCACTTCGTCGCGCGTCAGTTCGGTGCGGATCGAACCGCCGATCAGTTTCGAGCCACGGCTAGGCACCACGATAGGCCAGGTGTCGACGCTGGCGTCGGCCAGCAGTTTTTCCTTGGCGCTGCGGCAGCCGTAGGTCAGCGCGCGCATTTGCCAGGCGTCGAGCTGGGTGCCGTTGGCGGCCAGCTTGCGCGCCACCAGGTGCGCCAGCGCCAGGTCCATATTGTCGCCGCCGAGCAGAATGTGGTCGCCCACCGCGATGCGGTGCGGTTCCAGCACGCCGTCGCGTTCCAGTATGGCGATCAGCGAGAAGTCGCTGGTGCCACCGCCCACGTCCACCACCAGGATGATGTCGCCCGGCTTGACTTCCTTGCGCCAGCGGCCTTCGCTGCCCTGGATCCAGCTGTACAGGGCCGCTTGCGGCTCTTCCAGCAAGGTCAGGTTGGTGTAGCCGGCGGCGCGTGCCGCGTCGGCCGTCAGTTCGCGCGCGCCTGGGTCGAACGATGCGGGGATCGTCACCGTCACCGCCTGTTCGCCGAACGGCGCGTCAGGGTAGGCCTGCTCCCATGCCTTGCGCAGGTGTGTCAGGTAGCGGATCGAGGCTTCCAGCGGCGAGACGCGCGATACTTCTTCCGGTGCGTCGTTTGGCAGCAGCGCGGAGCGGCGGTCGACGCCTGGATGGCTCAACCAGCTCTTGGCACTGGAGACCAGGCGGATAGGCGTGGTGGCGCCACGGCTGCGCGCCATTTCGCCGGCGACGGCGGTTTGTTCTTCCGGCGACTGCTGCCATGGCAGGCTCAATTCGCCCGGCGCCAGTTCGTCCGCGTGCGGCAGGTAGAGGAAGGACGGCAGCAGCGGCAGTTCTTCCACCGTGCCCGGTGCGGTCAGCTGCGGAATGGCTAGCACGGCGTGCTGGGTCTTTTCGCCATCGCTGGCGGCCAGGTCCACATAGGACAACGCGCTGTGCGTGGTGCCAAGGTCGATGCCGATGGCGTAGCGTGGGTCGCTCATAATTCCACCTCCGCTGGCGCCAGGATGGCGGCATCGTGTGCTTCGGCCAGTTTCGGCAGGCGCACGTTGGAGGCGCGCCAGCCGCGATGGCTCAAGGCGCCGCGGAACGGCGCGCTGCCGACCACGTTGCCGGTCAGGCGCACGGCGCTGGCGTCGAAGCCTTCTTCCAGCACCACGCGGCTGCCTTCGGCCTCGCTGCGTACCGCTTCGATGGTGAAGTGCTCGCGCAGCACTTTGCTGCAGCCTTCATGCACCACGCGCGCGGCGGCGCCGATGTCGGCGTCGGAATAGGCGCTCAGGTTTTCCTGGGTGAAGTCGATCAGACGGGCCTCGCGCTGGAACAGGCTCAGAAGCTGCAAGGCGGCGTCCGGCGTGGCCACGCGCAGCGTCTGCGCAGGTGCTGGCGCTACGACTGGCGCGGCGGCCGGCTGTGGCGTGTCGTCGATGCGGGTCAGGCGAGCGGCGTAGTCAGCGTCGGACAGTGCGCGGAAAAACGCGCCAATGGCGATGGAAATCCTGCTAAAAAAAGACGGCAATGGTTGAGTCGAATTGTTCATGTTGTTTGCTCGTATCGGGTGAGCCGGGCTGCCGCATCGGCGGCATCCTGGCGAGGTGTGGGTTGGGGGCGCGCGTGGCGCGGGGAAATTCCGTCCCCCGGAACCCTGCATGATACCAGCTTGACCACTTGGTTCCCAAGAAGGCAAGCATGCACCTTTGATATTTCGCTTGATATCGGCATTTCAAGCGCATAGAATGCTGTACATATATACAGTAGTTTGGTGCCGCGATGCCTCCCGATAAAAACCACGATGAAAACAATCAAGCGCATGTGATGCTGGCGCCGCCGTCGCTGAAGGCGCAAAAAGGCCGTGGCGCGGTGTCGAACCTGCAAGGCCGGTTCGAGGTCCACGCCCGCGAGGCCTATGACGATGGCTGGGAACGTGAAGAGGAGGAGGCTGAGCCCTGGAAGACGCAAGTCACGGACGAGCTCTGCAAATCCATCCTCAGCCGCAACGCCTCGCCGGACTTGCCGTTCAGCGTGTCGCTTAACCCATATCGGGGCTGCGAGCACGGATGCATTTATTGCTTCGCGCGGCCTACGCACAGCTACCTTGGCCTGTCACCCGGCATGGACTTCGAGAGCAAGATCTTCGCCAAGATCAATGCGCCGGAAGTGCTACGGCGCGAGTTGGCCAAGGCCAGCTATGAGCCGTCGTCGATTGCGCTCGGCGTCAACACGGACGCCTACCAGCCCTGCGAGCGCGAACGCCAGCTCACCCGCCGTGTGCTGGAGGTGCTGCAGGAATGCCAGCATCCGGTTGGCCTGATCACCAAGTCCTCGCTGATCGAGCGCGACATCGACATCCTGTCGGCGATGGCGGCCCGGCAGCAGGCCGGCGTCGCCATCACGCTGACTACGCTGGACCCGGCCATCGCACGCACGCTGGAGCCGCGCGCGGCCGCACCGGCCCGCCGCCTGCGCACAATACGCACGCTGACCGACGCCGGCATCCCGGTCGCGGTCAGCATTGCGCCCATCATTCCCTTCGTCACCGAGCCCGATCTGGAGCGCATCCTGGAGGCGGTGAAGGAGGCCGGCGCCGTCAGCGCCCACTATACGGTGCTGCGCCTGCCGTGGGAAGTGGCGCCGCTGTTCCACCAATGGCTGCAAGCGCACTTCCCGGAGCGGGCCCAGCGCGTGATGAACCGCGTGCGTGAAATGCGCGGCGGCAAAGACTACGACAGTAACTTTGGCGCCCGCATGAAAGGCGAGGGCGTGTGGGCCGAGCTGATACGCCAGCGCTTCAAGATCGCCACCGAACGGCTGGGCCTGACCGGGCGCGGCAGCCGCTTCCACAATATGGATGCATCGCAGTTCACGCGTCCGCTGGTGGTGCCGCCGCTGGGCGCGCGGGCCAAGGCGGCAGCCGATGCTGGTCAGCTGGACTTATTTTGAGGAGGCCGTCACGCCGACGTTGACGGAGAGTTCGACATCTTCCGCGAACGGCAGCGACATGAACCCGGATGCAGGCGAACGCACCAGCGCCACGTAGTCCGGATTCATGTCGGCGTTATCCGCGATGACGAGCGCGCCCGGCCGCAGCCTGCTTCGTACCAGGCCGAGGATCTCAGGATACAGCGCCTTGGCGCCGTCGAGCAGCAGCAGGTCGATCTGTTCCGGCAGATCTGTAGCCAGCGTCTCCAGCGCATCGCCGGCGCGGATGTCCACCAGGTCGAGCAGGCCGCCTTGCTCCAGGTGGTCGCGCGCCCGCGCCACCTTGGACGGCTCGAACTCGCTGGTGATCAGGTGGCCGCCGCCGTTGTCGCGCAATGCAGCCGCCAGGTACAAGGTCGAGATGCCGAACGACGTGCAGAACTCGACGATATTGCGGGCACGGCAGCCGCGCGCCAGCATGTACAGCAACTCGCCGGTCTGGCGTGAAACCGGCAGCGGCACATCCTTCAGCCGATGGTAGAGGTTGAGGTATTCGGTCTTGCTGTGCATCAGGCGCTCGCGCTCGTCCTTGGACAGTTCGGCGACGGCCGGAATCGCGGCGATCTGCACGGCGTCGGCTTGGTCAAACAGGCGGTCGAGCAGCGACGCCACGGGATTATTGGTCAGGGTTGTCATGGTGATTCCTTTCGAATGAAGTATGGATATAATATGAAGAATCCTTCATGTTTCATATTCGCATTCGGAACCGCCCTTATGTCAGCACCCGCAAAAGCCCCAATCTCCTCGCGCCGGAAGCCCAAACAGGCGCGCTCGGCGGACCTGGTTTCGGCCATTCTTGAAGCGGCTATTCAGGTTTTGGCGAAGGAAGGCGTGCGCCGCTGCACCACCACGCGGGTGGCGGAGCGGGCCGGTGTGAGCGTGGGATCGGTGTACCAGTACTTTCCGAACAAGGCGTCCATCTTGTTCAGGCTGCAGGCAGATGAGTGGCGGGAGACGACCGAGATGCTGGTCAATATCCTGCAAGACACGCAGAAGCCGCCGCTGGAACGGCTGCGCATCCTGGTCCATGCCTTCCTGCGCTCGGAATGCGACGAGGCCGAGATCCGCACCGCGCTGAACGACGCCGCCCCGTTCTACCGCGACACGCCCGAAGCACATGAGACGCGCTCGACGGCCGACCGCATCATCGAGGTCTTCATGTGCGAAGTGCTGCCAATGTCGCCCGACAGTGTGCGCACATTGGCCGGCGATCTGGTCATGACGACCTTCAGCTCGGTCGGCAAACAGTTCTCGGAAACGCCGCGCACGGAGGATGAGATTCGCGCCTACTCGGAAGCGCTGGCCGACATGCTGTGCGCCTACCTCGCGAGCCTGAGTTAGCTCTTCAGCGCGGCGAGATGCCGTTCGATCTCGAACACATGCTGGTCATGGCGGCCCAGTTCGCGCAGCGCGCTGGCCAGATGATTGAGGTAATCGCTGTTAGGCCCGCTGGGCCCGGCGGAGCGGGCGATATGCTGCGCGATCTCCTGCTCGGAGGCGGCGCCGAGGAAGGCTGTGTT
>Ga0105854_1001245_pt1 | contig 10587 bp, 8 predicted proteins | sample OrgsoiDNA_201058_FD_89679 | JGI IMG/M metagenome (GOLD analysis project Ga0105854, IMG submission 89679) | Permafrost soil microbial communities from the Arctic, to analyse light accelerated degradation of dissolved organic matter (DOM) -... | ecosystem: Environmental > Terrestrial > Soil >... | reverse complement strand
CTGGCAACATACTCTTCCAGCGATAACGTCTGGCTAGAGCTGTCGTTGCGCGTGCTGGCGAAACGCAGCAGTTTGGCGATGGTTTCTTTGTTCGCGCCATCTTCTGCCGGGCCTTCTTTCAGCACCAGGCCGAACTGCTGCCAGAATTGCAGGTATTTTTCGTTGTCGTCTTTCGCCAGTTTTTCCAGCATTTGCAACACACGTTTGGTCAACGCACTGCGCAGGTTCTGGGTAATGCGGCTGTCTTGCAGAATTTCACGCGAGACGTTCAACGGCAGATCGTTGGAATCTATCAGGCCACGCACGAAACGCAGGTAGTTCGGCATGAACTGCTCGGCTTCGTCCATGATAAACACGCGTTGCACATAGAGTTTCAGACCGTGCTTGTGGTCGCGGTTCCACATATCCCATGGCGCTTGTGAAGGGATATACAGCAGGCTGGTGTACTCCTGCTTACCTTCTACGCGGTTGTGGCTCCAGCTCAATGGGTCGCTGAAATCATGGGAGAGGTGTTTGTAGAATTCGGTGTACTCTTCGTCGGTGACTTCAGACTTACCGCGGGTCCACAGGGCTTGCGCCTTGTTGATTTGTTCCCATGTGACGGTGCCGTCTTCTTCATTGCGAGTTTCAACTTCCACCGGCAGCGCAATGTGGTCAGAGTATTTGCTGATGATCGAACGCACGCGCCAGTCATCCAGGAACTCGTCCTGATCTTCGCGCAGGTGCAGAGTAATTTCTGTGCCGCGTTCGTCCTTCTCAATGTCCGCGAGGGTGTATTCCCCTTCACCGGCAGATTCCCAGAACACGCCCTCTTCTTTCGCCGCGCCCGCCGCACGGGTGCGCACGGTGACTTTGTCTGCCACGATAAACGCAGAATAGAAGCCCACGCCGAACTGACCAATCAGTTGGCTGTCTTTGGCTTGCTCAGAACCGACGGATTGCAGGAAAGCTTTCGTCCCGGATTTCGCGATAGTGCCGAGGTTGTCGATCACTTCGTCACGGCTCATGCCGATGCCGTTGTCGCTCAGGGTCAGGGTGCGCTTTTCTTTATCAAACGCCAGACGCACGTGCAGCTCGCCGTTGCCTTCATACAGCTCAGGCTTGGACAGTGCGCGAAAACGCAGTTTGTCGGCGGCGTCCGAGGCGTTAGAGATCAGCTCACGCAGGAAAATCTCTTTGTTGGAATATAAGGAGTGGATCATCAGATGCAGCAGTTGCTTAACTTCAGACTGGAATCCGCGGGTTTCTTGTCCTTTCATACTCATCAAATTACCTCAGTTACGCTATTTGAGTTGTCATTACGCTGGCAAGCCCGGCCATTACGGCGGCATTTGCCTAAAAGTAAAACGCTGAGCAATAGATGGGGTTACGAGAAAGGGAATTCAAGGGAATTGAGACAGTTTGGCTAAAAACCGAACCGTCATACGTGAATAGAGGCGTATGACGGTTTGTTACCGGTCAGAATTTAAAGGGCGCGCGTCCAGCCAGTGAATGCGACAGCGTGGTGCCATCGACCATTTCCAGCTCGCCGCCCATCGGCACGCCGTGAGCAATGCGGCTCGCCAGAACGCCATACTGGCCGCACATTTCAGCGATGTAATTCGCCGTCGCTTCGCCTTCAACCGTGGGGTTGGTCGCCAGGATCACTTCTTTCATGCTTTCGCTTTCAAGACGCTGTTCGAGGCGATCCAGACCGATGTCATCAGGGCCAATGCCGTCCATCGGAGACAAATGGCCCATCAGCACAAAGTAACGGCCGGAAAACTGACCCGTTTGTTCTATCGCATGAATGTCCGCCGGGCTTTCCACCACGCAAATCTGACCGTTTTCTTTACGCCGCGGATTGGCGCAAATAGTACAGATATCTTGCTCGGTGAAAGTACGGCAGTCGGCACAGTGGCCGATTTCAGACATCGCACGCGTTAATGACTGCGCCAGCCGCATTCCACCGCTGCGGTCGCGCTGCAGCAGTTGAAACGCCATACGCTGCGCTGACTTCGGGCCGACGCCCGGCAGGCAGCGCAAGGCCTCCATTAGTGATTCAAGGAGCGGGCTGGTTTGCATCAGAATGGCATCTTAAAGCCCGGTGGCAGTTGCATGCCGCCCGATACAGAAGCCATTTTTTCTTTCTGTGTTTCTTCTACGCGACGCGCCGCATCGTTGAAAGCCGCAGCGATCAAGTCTTCCAGCATGTCTTTGTCGTCTTCCAGCAGGCTTGGGTCGATTTCCACACGACGGCAGTTATGCGCGCCGTTAATGGTGACTTTAACCATGCCCGCGCCAGATTCGCCGGTCACTTCTAACTGGGCGATTTCTGCCTGTACCTGCTGCATTTTTTCCTGCATTTGCTGGGCCTGTTTCATCAGGTTACCAATGCCGCCTTTTCCAAACATAATCATCTCTCTTTGCGTCGGGCCGCGGGGAATTGCGGCGTTTAAACGGGGCGGATACTCTCTTCATCCAGATCCGCGTCGAAGAAACGACGCAGGGTCTGAATATTGTTATCCGCAATAATCGACTGACGCGCTTGCGCCAGCTTTTCTTCATAAATGGCTTGTCGCCACTCCAGAGGTGTTTTGACCGCCAGATTATCATCTTCCAGCACGGTGAGTTCAACCGCTGACTGATGAAGTGCCGACAACGCCTCCGCCAGCACTTTCTGCGCCGACGGTGAATTCAAATGCCGTTGCGAAGATCGCAGATGAAGGCTGATTTTGCCTGCATCCTGCTTTTCACACCAGGCATTGAGCGCCAATTGTTGTACCAGTTTCGGCATCACCATTTGGTTAATTTCGGCCGCCCAACTGTCGCGTTCGGTGGCTTCAATCGCCAGACGCGCCGCCAGTTCCGGTGACTTTTCATGCTCCAGTGCGGTACGTAACGCTTTAGGCGTGGCGACCGGCTCTGGCGCAATCTCTGGCTCAATCAGCGCTTTCCAGCGATAGGCTTCTTCTTTAACGGGCGGCTCAGGTTCTTTCTCTTTTCTGCCGCTGGCCTGCGTTTGCACACGTTCAGTCACTGAGGCAAGACGCTCCAGTGCTGAATTTGCCGGCCGCGCTTTTCCAGGCGCTGCCGGCTCAGCTTTTTTTGGGTTGCTGTTTCCCTGTTGTCTGAGGAGTTGCGTTCGCGCCTGCAACAGTTGGGCAGTCGTATCCGACATTCCCGATGGCGGCCCTCCCGGCGCTGGCGGACTGTCGGGTTGGGTCGTGTGCGCGGGCGCAGACACGTTCGGCGAAGAGGCCACCGGTGCGGCGACATTCTGCATCGGGGCCGCGACCTGAGTGCGAACCTCAGGTTCAGCAATCACCACTTTCGGGTGAAACGCCAACGCACGAAGCAGCGTCATTTCCACGCCCATCCGCTTGTCTGGCGCATAGGCCAGCTCTTTGCGGCCCACCAATAATGTCTGGTAATACAGCTGAACGTCAGCCGGCGGAATCACCCGCGCCAGCTCACGCAGGCGTTGTTCTATCGCGGCGTAATGGTTATCGAGCACCGTGGGTAACAGTTGCACCATGGCAATGCGGTGCAGCAACGCCAGCGTTTCCACCAGCAAGTTCTCCCAGTCAACGCCGCGTGACGCCGCATGTTCGACCTGCGCCATCATTTGCGCACCGTCGGCGCTGACCAGTGCTTCCAGCACCGCCAGCGGCTGTTCGTCATCCAGCGTGCCGAGCATTTGCGCCACGGTTTCCGTGGTGACTGCGCCCTGGCCCATAGCAATCGCCTGATCGGTGAGGCTCAGACCATCACGCATACTGCCATCAGCGGCGCGCGCCAGTAATTGCAAGGCGCGTGGTTCGCTGGTGACCTGCTCGGCGGTTAATACGACCTCGAGCTGTTTGCGGATCTGCTCGACATTCAGCGCTTTAAGATGAAATTGCAGGCAGCGGGATAAAATGGTCACCGGCAGCTTTTGCGGATCGGTGGTGGCCAGCAGGAATTTGACGTGCGAAGGCGGCTCTTCCAGCGTTTTCAACAGCGCATTGAAGCTGTGACGCGAGAGCATGTGGACTTCGTCAATCAGGTAAACTTTGAAGCGACCGCGCGCCGGTGCGTACTGCACGTTGTCTAGCAATTCACGGGTATCTTCCACTTTGGTGCGCGATGCGGCATCGATTTCAATCAGGTCAACAAAACGGCCCTGTTCGATTTCCCGGCAGTTATCACAAACACCGCACGGTGTAGACGTGATGCCGGTTTCACAGTTCAGCCCTTTGGCTAACAGGCGCGCAATGGTGGTTTTTCCTACACCGCGGGTGCCAGAAAACAGATAAGCGTGATGGATGCGTCCGAGCGACAGGCCATTGGCCAGCGCGGTCAGCACATGTTCCTGTCCGACGACGTCGGTGAAAGTTTGAGGGCGCCACTTACGGGCCAGAACCTGATAGCTCATTAATACCGGAGAAGTCGAGTAGTCGGGAGGGCCATGCTATCACAGCCTCGCCTGAGCAGGCGAGGCTTGTGTCGATCAATGGCCGGGGAAGTCGACCAGGCTGTAGCAGGTGATATTCATATTGTTCAAACGCTGTTCACCGCCGAGATCGGCCAGATTAATGATGAACGCCGCGTCTGTTACTTCGCCGCCTAAACGACGGATCAGCTTGGCAGTGGCTTCAATGGTTCCGCCGGTGGCCAGCAGATCATCGACAACCAGGATCTTCTCGCCCGGTTGGATAGCATCCTGATGGATCTCCAGGCTGTCAGTGCCGTACTCCAGCTCATAGCTTTCAGTGAGCGTTGCACGCGGCAATTTACCCGGTTTACGCACCGGCACAAAACCGACGCCCAGCGCTAACGCTACCGGCGCACCAAACAGGAAACCACGTGCTTCGGTGCCCACCACTTTGGTGACACCCGCATCACGGTAACGGTCGGCCAGCAATGCGATGCTGGCGGCATAAGCTTCAGGATTTTCCAGCAAGCTGGTGACATCACGAAAGATAATGCCCGGCTTGGGATAGTCAGTAATGCTTTTGATGCTGTTTTTGATCAATTCTAGCTGCTGTGCGGTAGCTGTCATAATAAGTGCCTGATAAAACTGCTGTTCATGCTTAAACGCGAACCGGTCAATGGCCCATGCCGTACAGAAAAAATTGGCTGTTTAAGGAAGGAAATTGGCGTGCGCCGAGGGCACACGAGATGCCCAAATCTATGCAAAGCCGCTTTAAAAAGCAACCCGCAGCCGGACATGATCGCCTTTTTTATTGCTTTAGGTCAACCACTGGCAGGCGCCACATCATAATCAGTAAGCCAAACATCATGCACAGCAGGAAAACGCGCACCCACCACAGCGGGACAAAATAGAGAGAAATCGCGAAGGTGACGATAATCACCCCCACGGCTTTACTTTTCGCGCCCGGCGGCAAGGCGCGATGTTCTTGCCAATGACGCAGATAGCCACCAAACCAGGAGCGATACAATAGCCAGTAATGAAAGCGCGGCGAGGAACGGGCAAAGCACCAGGCGGCTAACAGCAGAAAAGGCGTGGTCGGTAATAAAGGCAATACCACGCCTAAGGTAGCAAGTACCACGCAAGTCCAGCCTAAAATGATCAGTAAAATACGTTTCATAGGAATCCTTTCTCTGCACTATTTCCGACTCGCCGTCAGGGTAAACAAGGGATTCAAGGCTGCCAAATTTCGCGTACCTTGTATCTGGCGAGGTTCAGGGTAAGCTAATCGCGTCGAAACCGGAGAAAGCCTGTGAGCACAGAACAAATACTGCACGCCCTCGACCAGCAGATAGAAACGCTGGCGCGCGAGATTGAACCTATCGGCCATGTTTCAGCCCAACAGGCACGCTTCGACGTGGCGCTGTTCTCCACCAAAGGCACCCGACTACGCGATTATCTGGCGGAGATTCGCATCAATCTCGGCCAGTTGAATCAGGTGGTGGTTGAGAAGCGTCAGGCGCAAGTCGCCTTTGTGGCCGAAAGATTGATTTCCCAAATCACCGCGTTGCAACGCGAACTGGCAACACAGACGCTGCGTAAAACGCACCAAACGCCTGAACGCAAAAGCCATGACAATTATACCCGACTTGCCGAGCATCAGCAGTTTGAACGACGTTTAATTGCCATGATTGAAGACCGGGAAAGTACGCTAGGCCAACTCGCCACCTTTAGCGATCAGCAGCGGGTGCAGAAAGAGTTAGCCGCGCTGGAAGGCAGGTTAATGCGATGTCGTCAGGCGCTGGCAAAAATAGAACGACAAATAGAGCGGCAGGAAAAAGGTTTTTGAATGTTTATCACAATTTTTGAAAACTACCCTCAGAAGCCTGCATTTATTATCTATAATCAGTTTCCATACCTGAATGACTAATATGTTCAAATAAGGCGTTTGTTGGCTTTTCTTAAAGCCGCGCCCTCCCTGCTTCAGGTTGACTTCGGATCTGGCGAGAATAGGTCGGATCTTTATTTACATCGCACACCACAATGAACGTTGGCTTCCATGTCTGTCGAAAATGCGTCACCCGAGCTACAACTCGCTGTTGATCTGATTTACCTACTGGAGTGTAACGAGATTGCACCCGAAACCGCGTTGGCCGCGCTTGAGATCGTCAAACACGATTATCAGGAAAAACTGAAAGGCAGCATGAACACGCTGTCGATTAGCTATAGCTAAATTTTACCTCGCTCAAAAAAACAGGGAATGGCTTGCGCGCATTCCCTGATAGCCTTTGTTATCAGACTGCATCCGGCGGCAATGCATCACCCAGTGGACGCCACTCCCGCTTCACTTCCTGCACCTCTTCTTCACCGTTCTTATTGTGCAAATACACTTCAAGTTGGTTGAAGGCGATATTGATGTCATTTTCGCGGCAAAGCTTCTCAATCGTGCGATTCAGCTCATCCACCGTGTAGCTGCGATCCCCTAACTCGCGCACATAAACGCGCAGTTCATGGTCGAGCGTACTCGCCCCGAAATTAAGGAAGTAGACGTGCGGCACCGGGTCGCTCATCACCAGTGAACTCTCGTGGGCGGCCTGCAGTAAAATCTGCTTCACTTTGTCCAGATCAGAGCCGTAGGCAACGCCCACTTTAATAATGATGCGCGTGACGGTATCTGACAGCGACCAGTTGATCAGCCTTTCCGTCACAAAGGCTTTATTGGGAATGATCACCTCTTTGCGGTCAAAGTCGATAATGGTAGTGGCGCGGATACGGATACGGCTAACAGTACCCGAAAATGTCCCAATAGTGACCGTATCGCCTATACGCACAGGTCGTTCAAACAGGATGATCAAACCCGACACAAAGTTGGCGAAAATCTCCTGCAAGCCAAAACCTAACCCAACGGACAGTGCCGCCACCAGCCATTGCAGTTTGTCCCACGAGACGCCGAGCGAGCCGAGCGCGGTCACGGTGCCAATCACCGTGATCGAGTAAGTCAGAATCGTAGTGATGGCGTAAGAGGTCCCTTGTCGCAATTGCAGCCGAGAAAGCACCAGGACTTCCAACAGACCCGGTAAGTTTCGCGTCAAAACATAAGCCACAATGACGGCAACAAAGGCCAGCAAGAGATTGCCCAGCGTCACGGTTTGCTGCACCACCGCCCCCGCTACCGTGCCGGAGTAATGCCACAAAGAGATACTGTCGAGATAAGAGATCACCGTCAGTAAGTCGGACCAAATCCAGTAGAACACGCCAGCAAAAATGAAGAACAGCGCCATGGTGGTCAAACGCAAGGACTGCTCGTTAATTTGATCCAATCCTAACGGCGCTTCTTCGACCGGTTCCGCCCCCTCGGCCCCCTCTTTTACGTTAAGGCTTTGGCGACGAGCCAGAGCACGACGGTAGGCCAAACGCCGCGCCGCCACACTCAAACCACGCAGTGCGCTGAGGTAGGTAATATTCCACAAAATCAACAAGTAGAAGCTGTCGATCCAGCGACCGGCTAACCGCAAGGTGGTATAGAAGTAACCGGCGAGCATCAGCCCCACCAGCAGCAGGGGCGCAATCGCAATCGCCGTGACGATAACCAAACGGATAGCGTGGGTGTTTTTCTCCCGCCAGCTGTCGCGGAAGATGGGGAAAACCAGCACGGCTAACGCGACCAAGGTCAGCAGGATCACCACCTGACCAATAATGTCATCGACCAACCCCAGCGGTTCTTTTTCGCCGCGCACCGACCAGAAAATCAAAGGCAACATGACCAACACTAAGCGGATCACCGAGCGGCGGTAATGTGCGCACTGCGTGGCAGGCGTATTGAAATGATGTTCACTGATACCGTCGGGTTTGAGCAACCGGAAACAGAATCCCATCACCAGCAGGAACACCGCCAGCCGCTGGGATAAGGTCCACAGAAAGTCGCTCAATTCGATATCACACTGCGAGAACCAGTAACCAATGCCAATCGTCAGCAAAACGCCGGGTAACGTCAGCAACAACGTCAGCAATAATGCCCGCGGCGTGTGCAGTTGGGTATCGCGCTTTAGCTGCCCCACATCGCTGTTAAGCTTGTCGATATGCCGTTGAATAGACTTGCGCCGTAACAACACCAGCAAAATAACCAACAGCAACGGAACCGTTACCGGCAGGGAATGCAGCGCGCCCATCATCAATTCGCCGGGCGGCATTTTCACATTCAGCGCGCTGAGCTGGCTTTTCACTTCGCTCGGCAAGGTTTTGATGAACTCCCAATTCATCGGTTTGTTACTGCTGACCCAGAAAATCTGCTGGGTCAGCGTTTGCGTCAAAGATTCATTAATACTGATCAATTGCTGCTGGTTGAGTTGCAGGTTAATCGCCAGCGAGAGCTGATTGCCAAGCTGTTTGTTGAGTTGATCCAGTAATTCACGACGCATATCTACGATTTGGTCTAGCGCGTCGCTGATGTCATCATTGATCTTCTCTTTACTGTTATCGACTACGCCCTGAATGTAGCTATCGCCTTGGAACAGCGCGTCACGCTGCTGGTTGATGGTGAACTGCTCGAGGCGTAAGTCTGCGATACGCGTGCTCATGTCAGTCATCAAGCCCGAAGGGGGAATAGTGTTTTGCTGTTGCTGATAAAGGATGCGCGACAGCAGCAAGCTGCCTTTCAGCACGCTGATCTGCTCTTTAAGGTCATGTTCTGACTGTGATGAACGGTCGAGCCAGTTTTTAACCGTGATATTTTTTCGAACCAGCTGGTTGCCCTCTTCGGTCGCGGCAATCAGGCGCTGGCTTAGCGTGCGGTTAATTCCCAACTCTTGCGCCACCAGCGGATCATTTTGAATATTCGACGTATCGTCTGGCGTTTGCGCCTCTTTCGCGGTGCGCTCTGAAAGCGTTAAGCGCTTACCGTTAACGACCTCCTGAAGCAGTTGCGCCACGCGCTCAAGCTGGCCGATGTGCGCATTAGTGAAATCGCGCTGCTTTTGCAATAAGTCTTGCAAGGTGGTGTTGGCCTCAAGACTTTTGCGCTGATAATCAATTTGCGCATTCAACAACGCCTGCTGGGTGACCAGCATCGTTTGCTGCGTCGCTCGCAAATCTTGCTGGTTAGGTGCCATACCGTTAAGCAGATTACGCACCTGTTGTAGTCCCAACGAGTAGTTGTACATCGCGCCCTGCACGCGCTCTGGCTGGGTTTGTAATGAAATCAGCTGGGTGTTGAAGGCTGAGAGATCTTCTTGCGACGCCTGTAAATCGTCGAGGGTATCATTGAGGCGATTTTCCAACTGACGCAGTGAAAGTGCCGCCAGCGTCTCTTTGGTGACGCCATCGTTATCTCCGCCTTTCAGCTTTTCCAGCCCGTCGGTCGCCGCACGCAGTTTCGCGGGTGCATCGGTGATCTGCTGACGTAGCTGGTTAGTGTCTTGTTTAACCCGCTCCAGCGCATCCAAATATTCCAGAGTATGAATAAGATCTTGCTGCGACAGTTTCTCGACCGGCGTCATGCTTTTTTGTTTACTCAGGGAATCAAACTGATTTTGAACTTCATTACGGGAGGGAAGATCGTTATTTATCGCCGCGTTGGCTGGCGTGATTAATGTAAAAGATACCGATACCAACAGATTCAATGCCAGAACACGCAATAAACTTAGCGAAGATAGAGAAAAAAAGAGGGAGGAAAACAATGCAGAAAATCGGCTAAGCATGAGTTTACGTCGTGTTAAAAAAGAAGGATTAATATTAACACTAGACCAACAGCCGACACAGAGCTAACAGGCCGGAAAAGCGTGTCAGAATACAACAGAGATAACAGAAAACTAACACGAACAGAAAAGGTTATTCAGAAGGGGATTGAGGCAGCAGTATGCTTGGGCAGAATTGCAACATTTCTATATAAGTATCAATAAGCTGAGGAGCATTTTCTTCTAAATTAAAGCTTTCAGGAGCAAACAGCCAATTTTCCATCAACCCCGTAATATAGGCGCGCAAGATAATGGCCGCCTGCCGGGAATGAAGATTTTTAGGTAATTGTTCTGCGTCAATGCAGGTCTTGAGAATACGCTCAACTTTGCCGTAACCTTCCATATATAGCGCCTTACGCGCGTCATGGACTGACGTCATCTCCCCAACAAATTCACATTTATGAAATATAATTTCCATTAATGCCCTACGACGGGGATCCTTTACCGTTGCACGCAGAAAGT
>Ga0105854_1001244_pt1 | contig 10594 bp, 7 predicted proteins | sample OrgsoiDNA_201058_FD_89679 | JGI IMG/M metagenome (GOLD analysis project Ga0105854, IMG submission 89679) | Permafrost soil microbial communities from the Arctic, to analyse light accelerated degradation of dissolved organic matter (DOM) -... | ecosystem: Environmental > Terrestrial > Soil >... | reverse complement strand
CCGCCAGGCCAGAACCAGATGTGCGGACCGAACTCGTAGGGATGGCCGCTGTAGTGGCACGTTCGCGCGAGCCCTCCCACGCCGCTGTTCTTCTCGATGACGGTGACCGTGTAGCCCTTCTCCGTCAGGTAGTACGCCATGGAGGAGCCGGCGACACCGCCGCCCAGGATCAGAATGTTGTTGTTCACGCGGCCTCAGACCAGGTTGTGCTGCTTCATCCAGCTGACGTTGTAGGCCGACGGTTCGTCGGTGAGCTGACCGGCCCGGTACAGGGCCGCGAGCTCATCGACGGCCGTGGCGACACTCTTCGTGACCTCGAAACCAGCCGTCACCAGTCGATCGGAGCACTGGCGGTACGAACGCGGATCGTTCGACGGCAGAATCTTCACGTCCGCGGGCACGCGCGCCGCGATGCGCTGTGCGATCTCCAGCACCGACAGGTTTTCGAATCCGGCATTGTAGATGCCGGCAAGCCGGCGGTCGAACGCAAACAGATACACATTGACGAGATCGTCGATGTGGATGTTGGGCCGGATCTGGCTCCCGCCGAGCACGGTCATCGCGCCCTTGGTCAGCGCCTGCATGGTCAGCAGGTTGACGGTGAGATCCAGCCGCATGCGGGGTGACGGCCCGCAGACCGTCGCGGGCCTGATGATTGTCGTTACCATCGAGCCGGCGTAGCTGAGGATGACCCGCTCGGCGACCATCTTCGTTTTGTTGTACTCGGAGATCGGGTGCAGCACCATGTCTTCGGTCACGCGCGGTTCAGGCGTGACGCCATAGACGCTGCCAGACGAAGCGAAGATCAGCTGCGTGACGCCCTGCCGCGCCGCGCGGTCTGCCAGGCGCATCGTGGCGAGCACGTTCACTTCCCACGACGCATACGGGCTGAGCTCGACGGACGGATCGTTGGCGATGTTCGCCAGGTGGAAGATCGTGTCGAATCCCGACAGATCCACCTCGTCGATGCGCCGCATGTCCAGATCGAGGACGGTGAGTCTCGGGTGTGGAGCGAGATGGTTACCGAACCACAGCGCATCGAGCACCGTGACGTCGTGATCGGTCTGCGCCAGCAGCGCCTGTGTGAGCTTGGTGCCGACGTAGCCGCAGCCGCCCGTGACGAGGAGGCTCACGTCAGATGGCCCCGTTGCCGTAGAGAATCAGATACTGGTCGAGCCAGTAGTGCAGGATCAGCTGGTGCGCGCACTCGATCCAGCCGTAGCGCGACAGCGGCACGTAGAAGTTCAGATCGCCTCGCGCGCGCGCGAGATTGTCGGCGCGCATGCCGGTCAGCGTCACGACGTGCGCCGAGATCGAACGCGCCGCGTCGATCGCGCGGAGTAAGTTCGGCGAATTGCCGGAGCTGCTGATCGCGACGAGCAAATCGCCGGCGCGGCCGAGCCGCGTGAGCGGCAGCGCGAAGACCTCCTCGAACGCGATGTCGTTGGCTGTGGCCGTCAGGAGGGCGGCGTCGTTGAAGGCGAGCGCGTTCAACGCGGCGTTCTTGCACGCGTCGGCGGCGAAGTGGCCCGCCAGCATCGCGCTGGCGCCGTTGCCGACGAAAAAAATGTGCTGGCTCCGGGTCCACCCGTCGCGCGTCATCGTCAGCCAGCGCGAATACCCCTCGGAGACCGTCGGCGTTTCGCCGACGGTGGCGGTGACCATCAACTCGTGCAGGCCGGCGGTGGCGGCCCTGAGGTAGTCCGGCCAGGCCTCCACCTCAGATGACGATCTTGCCAATGGTGAGGAATTCCTGTGCGGACGTCGAGTTCTAGTTCCCGCGCTGCTGCGCCGCTGCCGCGGCGGCGATGCTGCCCGCCAGGGCGACGATGCCGACTGGACAACCGAGCGATGCGGCGAGGCTGCTGAGCGCGAAATACGCGTCGCCGCAGCCGACGGTGTCCACGACACTGGTGCTGACGGTCGGGATGGCGAAGACCGTTCCGTTGCGGATCACCATCGCCCCCTGTTCGCCATCGGTGACCGAGAGCGACGGCACGTCGAGCAGCGCCACCATCCGGTCGACCAGCCGGCGCAGCGGCAGTCCGCGCTCGCGGAGGCAGAGCTCGGCCTCGGTGCGGTTCAGGCTGCAGTAGTCGAGCCCGGAGAATTTCGTCGGCAGGTTGTAGCCGTAGTTGGTGGAGTTCACCTGCGCCATGCCGGCCACAAAGGCGCTGCGGTGCGCCTCGATCCGCGCGTTAAGAGCCGTCGCGTCGATCAGGCCGTGCCCGAAGTCGGCGACGAGCACGACGTCGTAGTCGTCGAAATCAGGCAGGCCGGCGTGATCGACCTCCCGCAAGTCGGGGCTCTTGGATTCGAACAGCCGGGATCCCGTCTCCTGATCGACAAAGCGGGTCTTGACCAGCAGGTCCCCGGCGATCCGTTTCACCGCGACGTTGGACGCCAGCGGTTCCGCCAGTCCGTTCGTGTAGAAGTCCACCTCCTTGACGAAGCTCGAGATGTGCCGGACGATCGCGCCGCCGCCGCCGATCTGGCGGCATCGGGCGGTTTCCAGCCCGGCGACGCACCGTGACTTCTGCGACAGATTCGTGACGGCGACGTCGACCCATTCGTCGATGATGGTCTCGCCGATCACGCACACGCGAAGCCGGCCGGCTCCGGCGAGGAAGCCTTTCAACTGCTCGAGCGTGAAGCCGAGCGCCGAGAGATCCCTGAAGAGGACACGGTCGTTGGTGAGCAGCGGGTCGCCTTGCGAGGCTTCCGGAGCCGCCAGCAGGAAGTGCGCGAGCTTGGTCGACGAGAACGTCGTCGCGCCGTTCGTGAAGTGGATCCGGCCGCCGTGCTGCTCGACCAGCGCCTTTTCGCGGAAGATGTTCGCGGTGCCGTCGAGCACGAGATTCGCGTACTCGGGTCCCTTCACGTAGACATCCGGACGGAGGCGCTCGATCGGGGTCACCGCCGACGCTTCGTCGACGATGGCGACGTAGTCGACGATCTCGAGCGCGGCGAGCTGGCGCGCCCGGTACTCCTCGCTGAACGAAACCGCGCGTTTCTTGGTGATGTGGCGATCGGCGGTGATCGTCACGACGAGGATGTCCCCGAGCTCCCTGGCTTCCTCGAAGTGGACGAGGTGCCCCATGTGGACGAGATCGAACGCACCGTGGCACAGCACGATCGACTTGTCACGGAATTGCTCGCGAATCGACGAAAGGCTGTCCAACGGTAGAATCTTCCGCTGGGCGCGGAATGGGGCTCCGGAGCCGCTGATCATTGGCCAGAGGCCCTCACCGCGGCACGGCGCGGCGACGCGGTCCAGGCGAGGGCGCACAAGAGCCTGAGCGTCCGCGCCACGTCGACGAAGTTCTTCAGCCGGAATGCCTGGCTCTCGCCCCGTTGGCGTTCGGTCAGGTCCATCGCGACTTCACGGTACGTCGTCGTGCACTGGAGGGCCTTGACCAGCACCTCCGCCTGAAATCCATAGCCCCGCGATTCGATCCGCAGACCCTTGAGGACGGAGGCCTGGTGAATCTGCAGCCCGTTGTAGTAGGTCAGCCACCGCTGGGTGATGAGGTTGACGCACAAGGTGAACGTCTTCGAGATCAGCGCTCGCCGCCAGGTGCGGGACCGCCACATGTCCCGCGTGTATCCGACGATAATGTCGGCCTCTCCGACCCGGCTGAAGAACTCGCGCAGGGTCTCATGGCCCCAGGCGTCATCGCCGTGCACCATCACGATGTGATCGAGCACGGCGGCCTCGACGCCTCGGCGGTACGACCAGCCAAAGCCCACGTTCCGCTCGTTCGTCAGGAGCCGGACGGTGGGGAACCGGGAGAGGTTGGCCTGCACCAGATCCCCCGTCCCGTCGGTGCTTCCATCGTCGACCACCAGGATCTCGTGGGTGAGTCCCAGAGGCGCCAGCGCGCGCGTGACGTTCTCGAGGGTCGCGAGAATGTTCTCCGCCTCGCAGTGGGCGGGGATGACGATGGAGAGTGAGCGGGGTGAACTCATTTATTCACGAACAATTAGCACACCCTACCATTTCACCGTAAGTATTTCATCAACATACGGGGCTACGGAGGCGCGATTGCATAGATTCTCACCAGGTCGTTTTCGTACGTCAGCGTGAAGGTCTGCGGGTCGGCTCGTGCCCAGTCGTCTTCGACCGGGAACCCCCGCGCGTTGTGCGAGACGTAGTCGATCTCGTACGCCGAGAGCGCGCTGACGAAGAGAATGCCGGCGCCCGCCGATCGCAGATTCCGAACCCAGGCATCGCGGGTACCTTCCCAGCGTTCGAATCGAGGGCGCGACGCCTCCTGGATTCGTCCGCCGCGTACCGGCAGGAGCTGCCCAGACGCGTGCGCCAGCCCATTGGCGGGTTCCGTGCCAGCCTTGCCCCGCGTTCGCGCGTAATCGTGAAACAGCCAGTCTGCGTGGCGATCGATGTTCACGTAGCGGACTCGGTTCGAGAGGTGCTCGCCGAACAGCGGATACGGCACGTTGTTCCCGGTGTAGGCGATCGTCGAGCCGGCGATGTGCTCGTTCGACCACTGCCATCCTTCCACGAACGTCGCGCGAATGTAGGGTGACGAGGTCGCGAGCACCTCGCACTGGGCTGGAACGCACAAGGTCCGCGTCCCGACGACGGCGAGCACGCAGCCGGCTGCGCATCCCGCCGCGAGCGCCGGGATCGCGTGCGCGCGGGCCCGCGACAGGACGAGCGCGGCGCAGGCGCTGATCACGGCGCCAACGGCGAACAGCGGCAGCGCCTCGCGTGACAGAATGCCCTCGAGCGACAGCCAGCCGCTCATGAACCAGGGGCCCCGCGTCGGCATCTGCGCGGTCGTCCCGAGAAGCATCCAGATGGCGCCTCCGAAGTACGCGGTGTGGAGGCAGGCGTTCCACGTCCGGTTCGTCGTGAACGGACACGTCAGCGGGACCATCGCCACGACGACCGCAGGCAGCAGGAAACGGGCGTCGGCGTTATCCGGCACACCGAGCCATTCGAGGAGCACCATCAGCGGCAGGAGCAGCAGCACGTAGCCGCCTGGCCACCATCGGCGTCGCAGAACAAGACAGACCGCTCCAAGGAGCGCGCACGGCAGCCAGAACAACAGCGCGGGGGCACCGAAGGCCTTGGCGGCGACGATGGGCCAGAGCCGGAGATCCGTCACGTGAAACACGGAGTTGTTCAAGGCCGCCCGCGTGAACGCACCGCGGGCGATCGTGATGCCCATCGCGCCTAGCGAGGACGGATAGATGGGGCTGCCCGCGATCAGCCAGTTGCGCGCGTACCAGGGCAGACCGAAGAGCGCGATGCCCGGGAGTCCCCACGCCGCTTTCAACCGGCCGCCTCGCAACAACGCTGGCAACAACAGGACGGGCAGGTAGACCAGCGCGAGGTACTTGGTCCCCAGATAGAGCCCGAGGCTGACGCCCCAGAGGATCCAGTCGCGTCGAGTACCGCTGTCGACGGCGGCGATCCCGAGGTAGAGCGACGCGAGAAATGTCGCGGCGCAGATGAGGTCAACGTCGGCTCCCACAGCCTGTTCCACGACGGGTCGCACGAGCACAAGAAAGACCGGCGCGTAGACGGCGTGCACCGGCGTCGCCCCACTGCGGCGGGCGATCGCGTAGAGCGCGGTGCCCCCGAGCAGCAGGAATGGCAGCTGTCCGATTCTCGCGAGCAGGTCGCCGTGAAACGGGAGCATCAGCCACAGGAAGAACAGCTCCCCGTTGGATGGCTGATAGGCTTGCGCCGGATCGCTGAACGGCGTCTGGATGATGGAGAGCCGCCCCTCCTGGAGCCAGCGGGCCGGAAACACCAGGTGGTAGCTGAGGCTGTCGTACAGCGTCAACGGCGATCGGACAAGACCGGCGGCGACGATGCACACGAGCAGCGGGATGAGCAGCGCCGCGATTGGCACCAGCGTGCGCGCCAGCGAGAAATCGACGGGCTCGCGCGGCGGCTTCAGAGCGCGCGAGGCCAGGAAGGCGGCGGCACACACACCCATGTACGGAACCGTACCGATGAACCCCGCGCTGCCGAGCGTCAGGCCCGCGAGAACCACCACGGCGAAGAACAGAACCCCGCTGCGAACGATCGCATCGGCAACGCCGGCCCACGGGAACACAGACCGCGCCATCCGCCATGCGGTCATTCCGGCGAGCAGGCAGAGGATCCAGAAGGAAAGGTATGACGGCAGCGAACGGAAGCCGAGGTACCAGCCGAGTGCGAGGTTGGTGATGGCAAGCGCGACCAGGATTGAAACGCCATCCGCTGACATCACCGAGATGGTAGAGCGAATGCGGCGCCGGCCGCCACTTGACCCTCACTGGACCACACGTTAGTGTGTCGGTAGTGCGCAGATTCGGGATCGTGTTGGGATATCTGGTCGTGAATGTGATCGCGCTCGCTGCGTGCGGAGGTCCCACGACGCCGACGACCGTCACCCCGCCCGTCGTCACCGCCGATCCGCCGCGCATCACGTGCCCGGCCTCACAGACGGCCCAGTCACCCGACGGCGGCGCGATGACGGTCACCTTTGCGCCGACCGTCGCCAACGGTCAGCTGCCGGTGTCGACGATCTGCACTCCGCTGTCAGGATCCGCGTTCTCGATCGGACAGCGGACCGTCACCTGCACGGTGACCGACGCGTTGCAGCGCGCGGCATCGTGCTCGTTTCTGGTGACGGTGCTCAACCCGCCGGTGCTCGCGTCGACCGCGTTCCTCGCCTTCGGTGACAGCATCACGTACGGCGAGGACGGGCAGAACTCCATCGCGCCGAGCCGGAGCCTCATGAGCGCGCGAGTACACCCGTCGGTGCAGTTTCCGCTGGCGCAGCAGTATCCGCAGGAGCTGCAGCAGAGCCTCGACGCCAGGTATACGGCGCAAATGCCCTTGGTGGCCAATCAGGGTAAACCTGGCGAGTCCGCCGGGGATCCGGCGACGCTCATCCGTTTCATGGGGCTGACGTCGACGCGCGCGTACTCGGTGGCGCTCATCCTGGAAGGCAGTAACGATATCTTCTACGGCGACGCCAGTCAGGAGCCTTCGGCGATCGACGGCCTGCGCGCGATGATTCGGAACGCGAAGGGACTCGGCATCCGGCCGTATCTGGCGACGATCCCGCCGATGAACCCGGTGGCCTGCGACCCGGTCTGCCGCGGCCGGGACGGATCGAGCCTCGTGTCAGGTCTGAATGACAGCATCCGCGCGCTGGCGGCGACGGAGGGCGTGACGCTGGTTGACGTGAATCAGGGCTTCGCGAACAACCTCACGCTGATCGGACCCGATGGACTGCACCCGAACGCCGACGGCTACGCGAAGATCGCCGAACTATTCTTGCAGTCGATCAAGCAGACGCTGGAGACCTCTTCAGCGGCTTCGGGCGTCGTGAACCTGCGTCGCAGTTCAGCCGCCCGATAGTGGCCCGCCTCGCACGCCTCATCTACGTCTGGCTCGGCCCCGGGCTCGCGATCTGGCTGCTTCCCGCCTCGGTGCATATCGTCGACTGGCCGGCGACGGGGCCGGTGCGCGTGGTTCGCATCGGCCTGCGATGAAGAGAGTCGTCTTCGTCACCACGTGTCTGGTGGCGTTGCTGGCCGCCGGCGATCGTCTCGATCCGATCCGTGAAGGTCTGATCGGCACGTACTACGCCAACGCCAGCTGGTCCGATCCTCCTGCCGCCGTCATTCGCGATCCCCAGCCGTCGACCGCGCGTCTGACGGCTGCGTGGCACGGCGCGCCGCCGCCGCGCTTCAGCGCGACGTGGACCGGTTGGTTGTTCGTGTCGCGCGAGGGCTCGTACACGCTCGCGACGGTGTCGGACGCCGGGTCGTGGGTCTATGTGGATGGCGAGGCGCTCGTCGACAACGGCGCACCCGGCGCGAGGCCGCGAGGGGCCAGCGGATCGCTGGCGCTGACACGCGGCGTCCACGCCATCTACGTTCGGTACGCCCGCGAGGACGGATCGCCTCGCCTCGATCTGTTGTGGGCGCGGGCGGGGGAGCCGCTCGCGCCGATCCCGGCACGGTCGCTGACGCCGCGGCGGCCGAGTGTCTGGAGCTTCGCGCTGAGCGCGTTGATGCGGCAGTCGCTGGGCGCGGCGGAGCGGGCGTGGGTGGCCACGATGGTCATCTGGGCGCTGACGTGGGCCTGGGCGCAGATCAAAAAATGTAAAGCGTGGCTCGAGCGCGAGCACGTCTGGCGCCTGATGCGCTGGATCCTGGCCGCGTCGCTGCTGCTGAATGTCGTCGGGATCTGGTGGGGGCTGCCGGGCGGCAGTTGGGCGCCAGACGAACTGACGCCGATCCTCGTGATGGACGGCGCCGCGCGCTGGTTTGCGCACGGCTGGTTCGATCGCTACCCGCCGCTGCAGTTCTACCTGATGACCGCGGCGTTCAGTCCCTTGCTGCTGCTGCAGTGGCTCGGTCAAGTGGATCTCAGCGCCGCGACGCCCTACGCGTGGCTGACGCTCGTCAGCCGTGTGATCAGCGTGGCCGGCGGCATCGGCACGCTGCTGGCGATCTACGCCAGCGGCGCGCGGGCGTTCGGCGCGCGCGCGGGAGTGTTTGCAGCGGCCGCGTTCGCGTGCGTGATCCCGTTCGTCTACTACGCAAAGACCGCCAACCTCGACGTGCCGTACCTGTTCTGGTTTGCGCTGTCGCTGGTGTTCTACCTGCGCGCGCTCGAGAGCCTGACGCCTGGCGACCTCATCGGCTTCGCCGTGTGCGCGACCCTCGCGATCTGCACGAAAGACCAGGCGTATGGTCTCTACCTGCTGACGCCGTTCGCGATCGTCGAACGGATGTGGCGCGCCAATCGCGAGGCGGGGACGCCGCGTCCGCTGATGCGCGCGCTGCTCGACAGGCGGCTCGCGCTGGCCGCGGCCGTCGCCTGCCTGATCTTCGTGGCCGTGCACAACCTCGCCTTCAACGTCCGTGGGTTTCAGGAGCATCTGCGCTACATCACCGGCGGCGGCAGCGAAACCTACCGCGACTTCGAGCCGACGATCGGCGGGCGGATCGCGCTGCTTCGACTGTCGGTGAATCTCGTACGCGCCTCGTGGGGCTGGCCGATGTTCCTGGTGTCGCTCGCCGGCGTGGCGGTCGCCTCGCTCACGCCGCGGCACCGGCGCGTGACCGTCTGGCTGGCGCTGCCGGTCGTGTCGTACTACCTTGGCTTCATCGACGTGGTGCTCTACAACTACGACCGGTTCATGCTGCCGGTCTGCCTGGTGCTCTCGCTCTTCGCCGGCCTTGCGTGCGATCGCTGGCTGTCGCCGGGCGGGCGCGCCCGGACGTGGCGGCACGCGTCCGCCGTCGTCGTGTTCGCCGTCACGTGGCTGTATGCCGCCACAGTCGATCTGGTGATGATCCGCGACTCGCGGTATACGGTCGAGCAGTGGCTCGCCGGGCATGCCGGGCCGACGGACCGGGTCGGCTTCGTCTTCCCGCCGCAGTACTATCCGCGGCTCGAGCGTTTCAACGCCACGGAGATCACATCCCTCGAGCAGCTGCGGCAGGCCGGCCCTGCCTACTATGTGTTGAACGCCGATTACGCCCTTGCCGAGCCGACCGGCACCGGGATTGGGCGGCTGATCGCCGATTTGCAAAACGGTACGTCCGGTTACAGTCTCGCGTTTCGATACCGCCAGCCGGCCCCCTGGCCATGGCTGCCAGGCGCTCCCCGAGACCTCGTTTCAGACCGAAATAACGGGCCTGTCACCTCCGTCCTGCGCCACATCGACCCCTGGTACGAAGTTTTCAGGCGGAGCAACTAGACCAGGCAGCTAGACCCCGATCAGCCGTTCGCTAAAGTTCTCAGATCTTCGCTCCGATAGCTCGTCTTGAACACAGTTATGCCCAGACTCCTGTCCGCTTTTTGCGTTCTTGCGGCTGCCTGCTCGCTGACCGCGTGCGAAGCCAGCAAGAGCTCCGATCCGCTGAGCCCCTCGGTGGCCGGCCCCATCCCCGGCGTGAACATCAGCGCGCCGAAGATGCTGGAGCCGATCGCCGGAACGAAAATACAAATCGACAAGCAGCCGGTGACGTTGCTCATCGAGAACGCCGGCAGTACCGGCGTCCGGCCATTGACGTACTCGTTCGACATCGCGACCGACGCGGCGTTCAGCAACAAGGTGTTCTCGCGCGACGGCATCGCGCCGGGCGACGGCGGCCGCACGAGCCTCCGCACGACGGACAGCCTCGCGACCGGGCACACGTACTACTGGCGCGCGCGGGCCCAGGACGGCGCCAACACCGGGCCGTACGCGACCGCCCTGTCGTTCGACATCTTCACGCCGATCGTGATCGACGTGCCGGTGCTGAAGTCGCCGGTACCGAACGCGACCGTGCTGGTCGTCCGTCCGGCGTTCACGGTCGGCGACGCGGCCCGCTCGGGACCGGTCGGCGCCATCACGTACCTGATCGAGCTGGCGGACAGCGATTCGTTCGCGAACAAGGTTGCCACGTGGACCGCCGCGGAAACGGCGAACCAGACGGTGCTGACCTCGCCCGTCGATCTGGCCTTCAGTAAGGTCTACTACTGGCACGTCCGCGCGTACGATCCGACGACGCTCGGGCCGTGGTCGCTGACGCAGGCGTTCCAGATGCTGGCCGCGCCGGCACCGGT
>Ga0105854_1001241_pt1 | contig 10619 bp, 5 predicted proteins | sample OrgsoiDNA_201058_FD_89679 | JGI IMG/M metagenome (GOLD analysis project Ga0105854, IMG submission 89679) | Permafrost soil microbial communities from the Arctic, to analyse light accelerated degradation of dissolved organic matter (DOM) -... | ecosystem: Environmental > Terrestrial > Soil >... | reverse complement strand
TTCGTCACCGGCCACCAGCATCGGTGTGCCTTGGGCCAAGAGCAGGGTGGCGAAAAAGTTGCGCATCTGGCGCAAGCGCAGCGCGTTGATTTCCGGGTCTTCGGTAGGCCCTTCGACGCCGTGGTTCCAGGACAGGTTGTTGTTGCTGCCATCCTGGTTGTTTTCGTCGTTGGCTTCGTTGTGCTTGTCGTTGTACGACACCAGGTCGTGCAAGGTGAAGCCGTCGTGCGCGGTGATGAAGTTCACCGAACTGTACGGGCGTCGACCACGCTGGTTGAACATCTCGCCGGACGCAGTCATGCGTGCAGCAAAGTCTGCCAACTGGCCGTCATCGCCTTTCCAGAAGGCGCGCACGGTGTCGCGGAAGCGGTCGTTCCATTCAACCCAGCCCGGTGGGAATTTGCCCACCTGGTAGCCACCGGGGCCGCAGTCCCACGGCTCGGCGATCATTTTCACCTGGCGCAGCACGGGGTCCTGGCGGCAGGCCACGAGGAAGCTGTGGCGTTCGTCGAAGCCATCGCGGTAACGGCCCAGAATGGTCGCCAGGTCAAAGCGGAAACCGTCCACGTGCATTTCGGTGGCCCAGTAACGCAAGGAGTCGGTGACCATTTGCAGCACGCACGGGTGGCTCAGGTCCAGGGTGTTGCCGGTGCCGGAATCGTTGATGTAGAAGCGCTTGTCGTCAGGCATCAGGCGATAGTAGGAGGCGTTGTCGATGCCGCGCATGGACAGGGTCGGGCCGCGCTCGTTGCCTTCGGCGGTGTGGTTGTAGACCACGTCGAGGATCACTTCCAGCTTGGCTTCGTGCAGGTGCGCGACCATTTCCTTGAACTCGGCAATCTTGCCACTGGCCAGGTAACGCGGGTCCGGGGCGAAAAAGGCGATGCTGTTGTAGCCCCAATAGTTGGTCATGCCTTTTTGCAGCAAGTGCTGGTCGTTGACGAATGCGTGCACGGGCAGCAATTCCACCGACGACACACCCAGCTGGCGGATGTGCTTGAGCACGTCATCTTCCATCAGCCCGGCGCAGGTACCGCGCACCGACTCGCCAACCGAAGGATGGCGCATGCTGATGCCGCGCAAATGGGTTTCATAAATGATCGTACGGTCCCACGGCACCCGCACCGGCTGGTCGTTACCCCAGGTGTGCGCCGGGTCGATGACCTTGCACTTGGGCACGAAGGGCGCGCTGTCGCGTTCGTCGAAACTGAGGTCATCGTCGGGGTGGCCGATGGTGTAGCCGAACAACGCTTCGGACCATTTGAGTTCGCCCACCAGCTGTTTGGCATAGGGGTCGATCAGCAATTTGTTGTGGTTGAAGCGGTGACCATTGGCCGGGTCATATGCACCGTATACGCGGTAGCCGTAAATCAGCCCAGGGTGGGCGTCGGGCAGGTAACCGTGGAAGGTTTCGTCGGTGTATTCAGGCAGTTCGATGCGTTCCAGCTCAACTTCGCCGGTGTCGTCAAACAGGCACAGTTCAACTTTGGTGGCGTTGGCCGAGAACAGCGCAAAGTTGACGCCCAGGCCGTCCCAGGTGGCGCCGAGGGGGAAGGGCAAACCTTCACGAATCCGCGACGGCTCGTTTTCCGGCGTCGGTTGGTTTTTATCTGGTTTGCTCATTGAGTTGCTCCTGCAAGGGTCTTTTTTCGGGCCGAGCGCGACCGTGCTGGCGATCGTTCAGCTGACGCAGTGGATATTCAAAAGGGAACCTCCTGCCGGCAGCGCCGGGAGGAGGCCCGTAAGGTCGTGATGCTTAAGGCTTGGGTTTTTTCGGCGCTGCGGGCTTTTTCGCCGCAGGCGGCGCCGGTTTGCTCGCTGCCGGTGCCGGCGGCTTGGCTTTGGGCGCAGGCTTGGGCGCGGTTTTTGGCTTGGCAGCGGCCTTGGGCTTGCTTGGCGTCAGCGCTTCGGCTTCGGCCAGTTTGCGCGCCATCTCCCAGTGGCGAGTGTCCTCTCCGTGGGGCTTGCCCTCGGATTCCCAGATCTGATGCGCCAATTCGCGAATACGTTTGTCTTCAGTACTCATCACAATGCTCCTCACAGAAAAGTTTCAGCTTTCTTGATCATCAGGATTGATAAAGACATTGACCGGGAAATCCCCCAGGGCAGCGCTGATCAACAGCTCCTTGTTTGGTGTGACTGCGCCTGTATGAAAAAGTCCCTTCCAGTTTTGCGTTGTCGCGGCGAACGGTAATTTAACCCGCGTATCGCCCCAAACCTGCGCGTCGATGTGGGGCCGCTCACCGTTTTCCAGCAAGCGATGAGGCCAGCGCGGCACCACCACCAACAGGCGTTTGCCTTGATGTTCGCGACAGAATGCAACCACGTGTTCTGCGTGCGTGCCGGTGACCTCCAGCGGTGTGTAGTGGCCGCTGCGAAAAATCTCCGGGTCGGCCTTGCGCAACGCCAGCACCTGGGCAATCAGCGCCTGCTTGACGCGCCCGTCGCGCCAGTTGGATAACAGTTCAGGGATGTCCGGCGGTGTGTTCAGCGCGTGTTGCCGCGCGCTGAAGTCCACCGGACGACGGTTGTCCGGGTCCACCAGGCTGAAGTCCCAGAACTCATCGCCCTGGTACAAGTCCGGCACACCCGGCACCGTGATGCGAAGCAAGGATTGCGCCAGGCTGTTGACCGCACCGGCCGCGGCAATGGCGTGAGCGGCGTTGCCCAGGGCGGTGCGCAATGCGCTGCCAGCATCGCTGAGCAACAGGCGCGACAGAAACGCCTCGACGCCTTGCTCATACGCCTCGTTCGGCGCGCTCCAGCTGCTTTGCAGCTTGGCTTCGCGCAGGGCCTTTTGCTGCCATTGCCAGAGGCGCTGCTGGTAATTCTCGACGTCCAGGTGCAGGTCCAGCGGCCAACTGCCCAGCAACACTTGATACAGGATCAGCTCATCACCGGCCGACGGGCTATTGGCATCCTCGCGCAAGGGGGCGGCGAGGGTGCGCCAGTGCTCAACCTGTTCGACATACCACGGCGCGCATTCACTCAATACCGCCAGGCGTGCGCGGGTATCTTCGCCGCGCTTGTGGTCGTGGGTGGCGGTGGCCAGCAGGTTGTCGGGAAAGGTCTGCAAGCGCTGTTGGTTGACGGTGTGAAACGCCGCCACCGGCGCACTGAACTGCTCGGTGCTGAAACCCACGTCATTGCGCGACAGCAGTACTGCCGAGCGATAGAACGCGGTGTCTTCTACGGCCTTGGCCGCGGCCGGAGAGGTCAGTTGCTGGAAGCGTACACAGGCATGTTTGAGTATCTTGCGCTCGCGCCCGATCGGGCGATGGCGCCACGGCTGGCCGCCCAGCCATTTTTCCAGGTGATCGAGCACCGGCCAGTCGCCTTCGCTCAACGTGCTGCGGGCACCGGCCAGGGCTTGCAGGAAAAACACGTCATCGTTTTCGCTGCGGCCACGGGCGCTGATGTAAGTGCGGTACACCGGGAAGTGCACGATCAGCTCCTGCAAGGCGCGGCGGATCGCGCCCAGGGTCAGGTCGCGGGTCATCACATCGTCACGGGCCACCTGCAGCAGGGCCTGGGCCACACTTTCGAAGTCACCGGCCAGCGAGCCATTCAGGATCTGCTGGCGTGCCAGCCAGGCTTCTTCGATAAAGGCCGCTGGCCGTCCGCTGTGGCGGGTCCACAACTCGGCAAGCGGCTCGAAGCCTTGAGGATCATGCTGCAGCAACGACAGCTGATTCATGAATTCGTAGCCGGTGGTGCCGTCTACTTTCCAATCTTCGCGCAGGGTTTCGCCTTCACCGAGGATTTTTTCCACGAAGATCGGCAAGTGCCGTTCGGGCGACAGTGAATCAACCCGACGCCGCAGCTTGCGGCAATAACCGCGTGGGTCGGCCAGGCCGTCGATGTGGTCGATGCGCAAGCCATCTATCAGGCCCTCGCTGATCAGCTCGAAGATCTTGCCGTGGGTGGCCTCGAATACCGCCTTGCGTTCAACGCGCAAGCCGCCCAATTCATTGACATCAAAGAAGCGCCGCCAGTTGATGTCGTCCGCCGCCGTGCGCCAGCTGGCGAGCCGGTAGACTTGTTCTTCGAGCAATTGATGCAGGCGATTGAAACCCTCCGGCTGGCGTGCGTCGAACTCGCCCAGGCGTTGCTCGATGGCACGGCGCACGTCGCTTTCGGTCGCGCGTTCGGCCAGCGCCTGCTTGAGCCAGGCGGCCTCGTGGTAGGCATCATCCTGATAGGCCAGCGCGCTGAAACGCTCGGCCAGCGGCCGGAGCAGCGCGTCGGCGCCGAGGATCAACGCGTAGTCGCGCGGGCAGATCGGGAAGCGGTGCTCGTAATGCTCGACGTAAAACGCCCCATGCTCGGCGTCAAAATGCAGCGTCAGCGCGCCGGTCTGCAAAGCCTCGCCATAGTCGCTGCCCAGAAACGGCATCAGCAGTTGGCCTTTGAGCAACGGGTCCGGCGAGTGCCACTGAATATCGAAGAACTCGCTGTAGGGGCTCAGGCGTCCCCATTCGAGCAGGTCCAGCCACCACGGATTGTCCGCGCCACCCACGGCCATATGGTTGGAGACGATATCGAGGATCAGCCCCATCTGGTGCTCGCGCAGTGCAGCAACCAGGCGCCGCAACGCGGGTTCGCCGCCCAGTTCGGGGTTGACGGTCGTCGGGTCGACCACGTCGTAGCCGTGCATGGAGCCGGCGCGGGCACTGAGTATCGGTGAGGCGTACACATGGCTGATGCCTAGCTGGGCGAAGTACGGCACCAGAGGCACCGCATCGTCCAGGGTAAAACCTTTATGGAATTGCAGGCGCTGGGTAGCGCGCAGGGGCAGTGCTTTCATCGGTCACGCTCATAGGCTTGGTTGCGCGCAACGGCCAGCAGTTCGAGGCGGCGGGCGGCGCCGGCGTTGTCGAGCAGGCTGGCGGCTTCGCCCGGCAGGCGACGGCGCCAATTGGGATGGGTGTCAGTTGTGCCGGGCAGGTTGGCTTGTTCTTCGATGCCCAGCGCGTCTTCCAGCGGCAGCAATACCAGCGGCGCACGGGTATGGCCGAGGTAGCGCACGCTGGCGTCGATCATGTGGTCGGTGTCGTTGCGGATTTCATCGACAAAGTTCTGCGGGTCCTGGCTCAAGGCCTGGCGCAGTGCCTGACGTTCGCGCAGGCGGTGTTCGCTCCATTGCTCCACCGTCGGTGCGTCGATCAGGCCGAGCTGGATATTCCACTCGATGTCGCGGCTGTGCCACCAGCCGTTGAGGGTCGGCAAGTCGTGGGTGCTGGTGGTCGCCAGGGCGTTGTCCGGCCAGTCAAGGATCGGCCTGAATTGGCCATCGTGACCTTGCTCGAACAGCAGCACGCGCATGCCCAGAATCGAACGCGCGCTGAGTTTTTCGCGCAGGCCATCGGGCACGGTGCCGAGGTCTTCACCCAGCACAATCGCCTTGTGACGCTGGGATTCCAGCGCCAGCAGTCGCAGCAGGTCGTCCACCGGGTAATACAGGTACGCACCCTCGCGCGGGGAGGCATCCATGGGGATCACCCACAGGCGTTGCAGGCCCATCACATGATCGATGCGCAGGCCACCGGCATGGGCGAAGTTGGCCCGCAGCATCTCGATGAAGGCGCGGAAGCCGTTGCGTTTGAGACCTTCGGGGGAAAACGCAGAGATGCCCCAGCCTTGACCGGCGCGGTTGAGAATATCGGGCGGCGCACCCACGGTGAGGTTCGCCAGCAATTCATCCTGGCGGCTCCAGGCCTGGCTGCCGCCGCCGTCGGCGCCAACGGCCAGGTCGGCAATCAGGCCGACGCCCATGCCGCTGCCACGCGCGGCTTGTTGCGCACGCTCCAGGCAACGCGCGATCAGCCATTGGCTGAACGCGTAGAAGCCGATTTCGTCGCGGTGTTCAGCGGCGAACTTAACCAGTTCAGGGCTTTGCGGCGAGCGCCAGGCTTCAGGCCAGTGACGCCAGTCGAGGTCCTCTCCCGCGGCGGCGCGAACGGCCTGCACGGCTTCGAAACGGCAATGGTTCTCCAGGGCTTCACCGCCATTCTGGCGAAAGCTCAGGAAATCGGCATGCTGCGGGTGTCCGCCGTGGCGGAAGTCTTCATACAGCGCGCGCAACAGGCGCTGCTTGGCCTTGGCGGCGGCGGGCCAGTCGATCAGGGTGTGCTGTTCCAGCGTGTGCAGTTCTTCGGTCAAACCGCAGGCGTCGATGGCATTGCGCACTTCGCGCTCGCCCAGGATGCAGGCAGGCGAGGCGTACAGGCTGTTCAGAAACAGGCGGCTGGACGGCGAGTAGGGGCTGTAGCGCTCGGTGTCGGCGCTGAACATCGCGTGCATCGGGCTGATCGCCAAGGCATCGGCGCCGCGTTCGGCGGCGGCGCGAACCATGTGCTCCAACGCCTGCGTGTCGCCAAAACCACCGTCGCCGAGACGACGCAGCGCGTACAGTTGGGCGCTCAAACCCCAGGCGCGCGCCGGTTGGGCGTCGACGGCTTCAGCCACGCTGTAGCAGTGAGCAGGCGCCACGGCCAGGGTGAAGGTCTGGTCGTCGATGTGCACCTGGTGATAGCCCAGCGCGATGACGCCTGGCAGCACGGCATCACCGTCGAGGCGCAGCTCCAGGGTTTCGCCGGTTTCCAAGCTGACCCGGCAGGGCGTGTCTGCGGCAAAGTAGCGTGCCAGGTCGAGGCCTTCGCCGCTGTCGACGGTCATCAACGGCGGCAGATGCTTGTCTTGCTGCACCTGTTCGAGTTCGAGCAGGCTGGCGTTGATTTCGGCATCGGTATCGGCCGGGTGACCCAGGCCTTTGAGAACGGCGCGCAAGGCGCCGGGTTTAACATGTTGCGGACGGCCGTTCGCGTCGATCCAATCGACGGCCAGGCCCGCTCGGCTGGCGAGTATTTCCAGGTTCGCTTCGCTCAAAGGTGCTCTCCAACAGGGGATAGGGCAACGCGTGCGCTGAAAGGCGCCAAGTGCGCCCCTTCACCGGCAGGCGTTTCAAATAGCAGGTGCGGCGGCGCAGGGTGATCCAGCGGTTCGGCGCCCAGGTTCAAGTCAATCTGCAACACACTGCCGTTGCCCAGGCGCCAGCGCGCGCTGACGGCGCCTTGCCCCAGCACCTGCGCGCCCAAGGCCACACTGCCGGGCAAGTGCGGCATGATCTGCTGGTGGCGCAGGCTCAACAGTTGGCGGTAGAACTGGGCGTGCTGGTTTTCGGTGAAGGCGGGCGCTGATTGCAAAAAGGTGGGCAGGGCATTCGGGTCGGGAATGTGTTCACGCCTTTGCGGGTCTTTGAATGCGGCAAAATCAGCAAACTCGTTGCGCCGGCCTTCGCGCACGGCTTCGGCCAGCTCGCCATGGTGATCGGTGAAAAACAGGAACGGTTCCTCGGCGTTCACTTCATCACCCATGAACAGCAACGGAATCATCGGCGACAGCAGCAATAACGTCGTGGCTGCCTTGAGCGCCTGCGGCGAGCACAGCTGATGCAGGCGTTCGCCCAGTGCGCGGTTGCCGATCTGGTCATGGTTCTGCAAAAACGCCACGAAGGCGCTGGGCGGCAAGTCCCCACTGGGTTCGCCGCGCTCATGGCCGTGGCGGGTGGTGTGGCCCTGATAGATAAAACCCTCACCCAGGCAGCGCGCGAGTTTTTCGGTAGGGTTTTCAGCGAAGTCGCTGTAATAGGCGTCGGTTTCGCCGGTAAGCAATACGTGCAGCACGTTGTGGAAGTCATCGTTCCACTGCGCGTCGAAATCGTTCTTCAGCAGGCTGGCCTGGTTCAGCTCGTTTTCCAGCACCAGCCAGACGTGCCGACCTGTGTCTACCTGTTGGCGAACACGGTGGGCCAGTTCCTTGAGAAAATCGGGGTTGTCGATCGCGTGCACCGCATCCAGGCGCAGGCCATCAAAACGGTATTCGAGCAACCACATCAACGCATTGTCGAGGAAGAAGTCGCGCACCTCGCGACGATCAAAATCAATGCCTGCGCCCCAGGGCGTGTGCACGTCTTCTTGAAAGAAACCGTTGGCGTATTGGCCCAGGTAGTTGCCGTCCGGGCCGAAGTGGTTGTAAACCACGTCGAGCATCACCGCCAGGCCGTGTTCGTGGGCACTGTCGATCAATTGCTTGAGCTGTTCCGGCGAGCCATAAGAGGAGTGGGGCGCATAGGGCAGAACCCCGTCGTAACCCCAATTGCGTTCGCCGGGAAATTGCGCCAACGGCATCAATTCAATCGCGGTGACGCCCAGTTCAGCCAGGCGTGGCAGCTGCTTTTGTACGGCGGCGTAGCCACCCAGCACACCCACGTGCAGCTCGTAGATCACCGCTTCGTGCCATGGGCGGCCTTGCCAATGGCTGTGTCGCCACTGATAGGCGAGTGGATCGACAACCACGCTCCAACCATGAACATCCTCGGCTTGCGCCCTGGATGCCGGGTCGGGTACGTCGTTTTCGCCGTCGATGTTGTAGCGGTAGCGAGTGCCCGCCGGGCACTGTATCTCTACCTCAAACCAGCCATCTGCCTGGGGCAGCATGGCGATGGACTTGCCGTCTTCCAATTCAACGCTGACATAAAACGCGTCTGGCGCCCACAGGGCAAAACGCGTGTGTTGCGCGTCCAGCATGATTGCGCCGTGGGTCCAGGTTTCCAGAGTCCGTGACGGCATCTATGAAGCCCTCCCTTGATTATTTGTTCGATTTCCCCAGTGCTTTAACCACAAGCTGTTCGTACAGTTCGGCGTAGGGTTCCACCGCCTGGGACCAGTTGAACGGCTGCGTCATGGCGCGGCTGCGCATCGCATTGAGCAGGCCGGTATTGGCAAATACCCTGAAGGCGCGGCTCAACGCTTCCTTGTAGCTTTCAACCGTGGATTCGTTGAACAGAAACCCGGTAACGCCATTTTCAATGGTGTCGGCCAGGCCACCGGTATTGCGCGCCACCGGCAGCGAGCCGAAGCGCTGGGCGTACATCTGGCTCAAGCCGCAGGGCTCATAGCGCGATGGCATCAGCAGGAAGTCACTGCCGGCGAACATGCGGCGGGCGTCGGTTTCGTTGAAACCGATGCGCACGCCCACCTGGCCCGGGAACCGCAGGGCCAGCTCACGCATGGCGTGTTCTTCTTCAGGTTCACCGCGGCCGATGATGGCAATCTGGCCACCGTTCTCGACGATAAAGCTGCTGACTGCCTCGGTGAGGTCCAGGCCTTTTTGGTACACCAGGCGCGAAACCACCGCAAACAGCGGGCCGGTGGAGTCGTGCAGGCCGAACAACTCGCGCACATGGGCGGCATTGATGGCTTTGCCTTCCCAGTCACCAATGTTGAAGTTGTGGGTCAGGTGCGTGTCAGTGGAGGTTTCCCAACTTTCGTCGATACCGTTGGGGATGCCACTGAGCAGGCCTTGTTGAGTCTTGCTCGCCAGGAAGCCGTCGAGGCCGCAACCGAATTCCGGCGTGGTGATTTCCTGGGCGTAAGTGGCGCTCACGGTGGTGATATGGCTGGAATACGCCATGCCGGCCTTGAGGAACGACATTTTGCCGTAGAACTCCATGCCTTCCTGTTGCAGGGCATGCGGCGGAATCCCCAGTTCAGGGGTGGAAGCCAGGCTGACCACGCCTTGGTAGGCGAGGTTATGAATGGTGAACAGCGTTGGCGTACGCGAACCACGCCAGTGCATGTACGCCGGTGCCAGGCCTGCTGGCCAGTCATGGGCATGCACCAGGTCCGGGCACCAGTGGATCTGTGCGAGGTTGGCGGCCATGTCGGCGGCGGCCAGGCCCAGGCGTGCGAAGCGAATGTGGTTGTCCGGCCAGTCGCGCCCGTTGTTGGCGCCGTACGGCGTGCCTTCGCGCTCATACAACTCGGGGCAGATCAGGACATAGATGACCAGGCCGTCCTTGAGATCCATGCGCCCGATCTTGCACGGCGGCAGCGCTGCATGGCCACCCAGTTCGCCGATGATATGGATCGGGTTGTCGCTTTCCATCACTTGCGGATAACCCGGAATCAACACGCGCACGTCGTGCAGGTGCGCCATGGCGCGGGGCAGGGCGGCGGACACGTCGCCCAGGCCGCCGGTTTTCACCAGGTCGGCGAATTCGGAGGTGACGAACAGGACTTTCTTTCGATTCGGGTTCTGACTCACGATCGGCCGCACAGTGTTGGGCAGGTCGGCCAGCGCAGTGGGCCCCCCTACCGGCTGACTAAAACGCTCTCCCTGAGTATCTACTGCAGCACTGATCATAATTCTCTCCGACATGTCTGGTTGGCTAATGGCCCGCTGCCATCGGCTCCGAAGACCGCATCCTGCGGCCAGGCGCACAAGCACTGTACAAACTGGCAAGGCGTATGCCAGTTGCACTCATTGCTAAAAAAGAGTGGATGGACGGGCATTTGGCGTGAACCGCGTGCACTCGCCTCCCTTAAAAACTGGACCTACGGCAGAGTTGGAAAGTTTCGATTTTTTGCGGGGTTTTTATTTTGGAACGGACCCATCGGTCATGAGTTTAGGCCAGATCCTAGAGCCTGTAGGGTTTATGCGGGAATTTTGTAGGACAAAAAGCTTTTAACCTTATGCAAGGTTGAATGCTTGCGCTGATCGTGAGGGCTGCCCAGCAAGGCCTGGCCCCGAAGTTTGTTCGCGCCGGGTTGCAACAC
>Ga0105854_1001237_pt1 | contig 10634 bp, 10 predicted proteins | sample OrgsoiDNA_201058_FD_89679 | JGI IMG/M metagenome (GOLD analysis project Ga0105854, IMG submission 89679) | Permafrost soil microbial communities from the Arctic, to analyse light accelerated degradation of dissolved organic matter (DOM) -... | ecosystem: Environmental > Terrestrial > Soil >... | reverse complement strand
GACTGGCCTTTGAAGCCCACGTTGCCGTTCATCCCGGGCCATGAGGGTATCGGCATAGTCACCGCCATCGGCGCGGGTGTCACGGCCGTGAAAGAAGGGGACCGCGTTGGTGTGCCCTGGCTCTATTCCGCCTGTGGACATTGCGAATATTGCCTCGCGGCGCGCGAACCGGTGTGTGCGGAAGCTCAGTTCGGCGGCTACACGAAAAACGGTGGCTTCGCCGAGTACATCCTCGCGGACCCTAACTACGTAGCGCACATACCGGCGCATCTGGCCGCCCGGGATGCGGCCCCGCTGATCTGCGCCGGCATCACGTCTTACAAGGGCATCAAGGAAACGCAGGCCCGTCCGGGTGAATGGGTCGTCATTTCTGGCGTAGGAGGCCTGGGTCATTTGGGTATCCAGTACGCCAAGGCCATGGGCTTGCACGTGTGCGCGGTCGACATCGACGACGGCAAGCTCGCCCACGCCAAACGCCTGGGCGCGGACGTGATGGTCAACGCCCGGGACGAAGACCCGATCGCCGGCGTCAAGAAGGCCACCGGTGGCGGCGCTCATGGTGTGCTGATTACCGCACCATCGCTAGGGGCGTTCAAGCAGGGTGTAGGCATGACCCGCAAGCACGGAACCTGCGTTTTGGTGGGCTTGCCGCCGGGCGAATTCCCGACTCCCTTGTTCGACGTGGTAGCCAACTGCATCACGATCAAAGGCTCGTTCGTCGGCACCCGCCGCGACATGGCCGAAGCGCTTGCCTTTGCCGCCGACGGCAAGGTGAAGGCGGATATCGAGTTGCAGCCGCTATCGGCGATCAACAACGTATTCCATCGGCTGGCCCATGGCGACGTTCCTTCGCGAGTGGTGCTGGAATTCACAAGTCACTGAGTGCTGCGCTTGGGCGAGGCTCAGGCTTTGAACAGCCGTCAAACATGGAAGCGGGCCACGCTGCGCCCGAAGTCATGCAAAGGAGAGGTCGATGCATGCAATGGTGCTCAACAAGGTCGGCGGTGCGCTTGAGTGGACTGAACTCGCCGACCGGGAACCTGGTCCGAACCAGATTCGTGTGAAGGTGGGCGCGTGCGGCGTCTGCCGCACGGACCTTCATGTTGTCGACGGTGAACTGGCGCATCCGCAAGTGCCCATCATTCCCGGCCACGAGATTGTTGGGCGCATCGATGCTCTCGGGGCAGACGTCGAAGGCCTGCAGTTGGGTGAGCGGGTCGGTATTCCATGGCTGGGTCACACCTGTGGCGTCTGCCCATTCTGCGCCGCGCACCACGAGAACCTGTGCGATCAGCCGTTATTCACCGGGTACACGCGCGACGGCGGTTTCGCCACTGCGACGATTGCAGACGCACGCTTTGCGTTTGCGCTAGGCGAGTCCGGCACCGATGAGTCGCTCGCCCCCTTGCTCTGTGCGGGACTCATTGGCTGGCGCTCGTTGACCATCGCGGGCGACGGCAAGCACTTGGGGCTTTACGGTTTCGGGGCGGCTGCACACATTCTCGCCCAGGTCGCTAAATGGCAGGGCCGGTCGGTCTTTGCCTTCTCGCGTCCGGGAGACCTGGCGACGCAAGCCTTCGCCCGTAGCCTCGGTGCAACCTGGGCGGGCGGCTCGGACGAAACGCCGCCACAAGCGCTCGACGCAGCCATCATCTTTGCACCCATAGGCGGCCTGGTACCGAGCGCCCTGAAGGCGGTGCGTAAGGGCGGACGCGTAGTGTGCGCGGGCATCCATATGAGCGACATTCCTGCGTTCCCTTACAGGTTGCTCTGGGAGGAGCGGCAGTTGTTGTCGGTTGCCAACTTGACGCGCCAGGACGGGGTCGATTTCCTGCGTCTGGCGCCGCAGATCGACATTGTCACCAAGACCACTCGATATCGCTTGCAAGAGGCCAACCAGGCATTAGCCGATCTACGCGCAGGACGGTTTGAGGGGGCTGCGGTTCTAGTCCCCTGAAATAGGTGGTACATCGCAAGGAGTAGATAAGTGCACGCGGTTCTGCTTGAGCGACGCAACCAGCCTGAGTATTTTCCGAGGCTACCAATTTCGACAGGAAACGCTTCAGACGTCCTTGGGGTCAAACGCATCGAGCGGAGCGGATGAACGTGCCTCTAGCCGTGCCTTCCTGCGGCGACGTGCCATTTCGCTCGCTCTCATCGCGTCTTGAGTCGGCACGCTCGAAGAAAGACGTTCAAATTCCTGGTCCACCATGCTTGCGAGGTCGCCTTCGCTCACCTCCGCTCCTGGCGGAAGCGACAGCAATGACTCGAGAAACGTTTGCGTTGCCATGCAAGACTCCTGTGCTGGCCGAGGCCAACTTGGAACAACCTTAAAAAAGTGATTCGACTGCAATGCGTTCGGACCAGATAGGCCTGAGCCGGAGCTAACTTAATGCAGTCATAGGCTTGACTTGGTACTCGCTCGACGGGCTTTGGCGTTAAGCTGAGAAACAACCGCTCCAAAAGCGCCTAATTTTCCAGCGAGTTCTATTGTCGATAGAAAAGCAAGGATCCGAGAATTGGTGTATTCCGCTGACACTACGACCGCGATCACGGTGACGCTCGTCAAACACAGAAAAGCAAAAGCGACTCTCGCAGGGGTAATTCCCCTCAACGAAAGAACGGCGAGCGCAACGAGTAAGAGCTTAGAAGTCAATATCGCGGAACATTGTTCAACGCTCATTCCAACATCCATTTCCCATGGAAGTTCGACTAAGGACCACAGCATGACAAAGCAAGTTGAAATGACAGCCCACCTATCCGCGCTATCGGGTAGGCATCGATCAATCCGACCGCCTGATTCCACCTGGAGTAATCTGTGTCTCGAAAGTACGCGGCCGCCGTTGTTCAGGTTCATGCTGATCGGCTATACATTAGTTTTTCCTTCAATAAGGGCTTTGCCAGGTCCGGCACCTAAGTCGCGAATAGCTCAGTCGTGAACAGGGTACGCAACCAGCAAAGTGACTTCGTGGACGGTGCCGTCAGGCAGCCGGGAGAGTTCAAGTTGCAAATACGATTCCGCTCGCAACGGTAAGGCGTTGAATTTCACCAAAGGATAGCTTTCAAAGTATTCGTGCAACAGGCTCGGATTCTACTCAGATCAATATGGAGCCGCGGTCGTACGCCTGCCGGATTTCACTAATCGAATAAATCGACTGTAAGCAACCTTGATCTAGCGCAAACCAATCGTGGTTCTAGTCGATATTCTTAGCTAATAAGAGCGCAGCCTGAAGGTAACCGGTCATTTAGAGCGGTGGCTTTACTGAGACCGTTTGTGGCAGAAATTCAAGGGCGTTTGGGATGTCTGCAAACCCAGTCGCAGCGACAATGCAGATAAACTGATTAGCGAACCGTGATGACGATATCTTTCCCGCTTGAATCTCCCTCGTACTGCGAAGCAGACGTGGCCCTCGCGTTTCCCGCCGTGGTAAACGGTACTCGCCTGGAATGTTCCATCACTGCCGAGGCACTCGAAGATCATTTCGGTGCGGCGTCAACTCGTGCAGAGGATCTCCAAAATGCATTCGGTGCGCATGCCCACACCATCCATGTGGCGGCCAGGCGGATTTTGACGGCGCTCGGCGCGATGCCGGTAGTGCTTCATAGCAGCTATTTTCGGTTTTCCGAATGAAATCAACTCCCGCGCTGGCTCGGACAGGAATCAGATCATAGATCTGAAAAACGACGATTTCCCCAAGGCAACGTTTCCCAGGTAGACCCATCATCAGAGCATTTAGGCGGGCACTGGAGATGCGCTATCCACAACGGGTTCGACGAGGCAGCAACGAACCGCATGATGTTTAGCTGCTTCATTGCTATGATCAATCGTGCAAAGACCCATGGCATGCGCAGTTTGTGCCTCGTGAGCCGATAAGGCCACGTTTCCCGCTTCATAGTGTCTGGAGGCCTGAAGCAGGTATCGAGTTGCATGCTCATGCAACTCTGCTGCCGCTTCGTGATGCTCAGCGACGTGCAGACTGCTTTGCACTATTATCGAGGGGCCGAGCGATATGGGATCAAGAAGCGAGATGGGTTCTTTGACGGTCGTCTCGAGGCTGGCCTTCTCCAGGTAACGATCGGTCATCTCCTGTCCCCGGGCCAGAGCAAGCAGCGGGTGGCCGTGTGCTACCAGAGCTTGATGCGCCGCGTGTGAATGGTCTTTTCCTACGACATGGTGCCTGGCCGCGTCAATGTGAAGCCACGCCGCATGCGCATGACTCGACGGAGCCGAAGTTTCTTGCGTTTTCTCGTTGAGCTTCGTTTTCATATCAGCCTCCGCCAATGCTGTTAGTCTTCCTTGCAACACAATGCCCCGGATATGACTCATTTCAGCGCGAAAACCGGACAGCTGGATTCGTGACCTGGGCGAGCTGGGCCAAGGTAACGGAGCGGCCAACTCTGTTGTGATGCCATCGAACTCCAGGGAGGCTGTTGCATACGTCCAAAAAAAATTCCTCCTGACGTCCTACACGCGCGACAGACCGGGTCGGTTGACGATTCGTATGTGCTTGCCATGGGCTTCGACGAGCCCTTGCTTCTGCAACTTTGAGAGCATCCGGCTTACCGTTTCCAGTTTGATTCCCAAATAATTGCCCATTTCCTGGCGCGTCATGTGAAGGTAAAAATCGACCGGCGAGTATCCTCGCGCAGTCATCCGGTCCGACAGGTCGAGAAGAAACGCGGCAACGCGCTGTTCCGCAGACATCGTTCCAAGCATCATCATGTGACCGGACTCTCGGACGATTTCACCGCTCATTATTCGGAACAATTGATGTTGCATTGAGCTGACTTCGTGACACAGCGATACCAGGAGCGTGAACCGGATGACGGATGCCTCACTGTCCTCGAGGGCAATCGCGTCACAGCTGTGTCGTTCGGCGCAGACGCCATCAAGGCCAAGTGTCTCGCCTCTGAGGTGAAAGCCGGTTACCTGCTCGTTGCCGTCGCGGTGAGTGACAACTGTCTTGAAGCAACCGACACGGACCGTATAGATGCTATTGAATTGATCATTCGTGCGGTACAGCGCCTCGCCGCGTTTGACTTTGCGCGTTGTGCATATGACCGAATCCAAACGATTGAGGTCCAGCGGGGCGAGGCGGGCGGTCGGTGTCGAGTTGTCGGTGCGGCTCGGTAAGTTATGAAGAAAAACGGGAAATCGGCCGCGGACCTGCGCGCTTGACGTTGAACAAGTGTCGTTTGCAGCGGTCTTGAACTGGACGGAAAGCATGATCGACTCCTGTTCTTTCGTTAACTTTCTGCAGGTAAATTTTTAACCATTAGGATAACGATTTATGTGACTCTCGCCCGCACCCCGGTTTCGTCAAAGTGAGATGGAAATGGCGTTCTCCACGGCGATTGCACCAGGAGCGGACCAGGCGGTCGCGACCGCCAAGTCCCGGTCAAGCGGCGTGCGGACGGTTCCGGTCAGCCTGAGCGTTCCGCCGTTCGCAGTTACCGTAATGTTCCGGGCGTCGGACCACGAACGATGCAGGGCACGTATGAGGTCTCCTCGCACCTGTGAGACGTTGATGCCGGTTCTGAGCACAATCTGGTTCGTCACGCCGACTACGCCAATAAGCCGTCGAACGTCCTGAACTGCGGCCGCTCTTTGGAAGTTCCATTCCACTTTTCCGCTGAGTGTTATCCAGCCGTCTTCCACCTTGACTTCAACCGCGCCTCGCGGAACGGCGACGTCCCACTCAAGTCGATTCACGACTGCTGCCGCGATGTCGTTGTCACTGCGTTTTGCATCGAAGGCAAGCCGGACTTCGATATTTTCCACTACCGCCTCGACTCCCTTTACCCGTAGCGCAGCGGCCTCTGCCGCATGTTTTTCTGAGAAATTTTCGACGTGGCCAGTCAGCGTCACGATGCCCGCGATCGCCGTAACACCGATGTGGGCAGCAATAACGCTGGGTTCCCAGGCAAGCTCGGAGAGAACGGCCTGTTGCAATTCGCTGTCGTTATAGATGACCGCCATGATGTCTCCGAGATGAACGGAAGTAATTCACGCGAGGAGAGAACACCACGCGTCACGCGAGGGACCAGCGGAACCTCTCTTCCGAGCCGGCCCCTCCTCAACGATAGGTGGATCGACGTTGATGCCTTCGATGATAGGAGGCTGAAAGCTGGCCCGATAGACTCGGAAACTACTTAGCGCGATGCGCGCGGCGCACCCAGCAAAGCAACCGCCGCCGATGCTGATGGCCGGCAGTCCCGAGGGAACCAAGTTTTTTCCGGAACCATTTTTTTGAAGCGAGTTGAGTCAGCCTGAGTATTTTCCGAACCCACTTCCGACAGTCTTTTTGCCGGATGCTAGGGTTTTCGTCGATGCGAATTCGTGCAGGCGCTTTGGTCTGCAGGCGGCTATCACCGTTTTCGCAGTGCGCAGCCCGATTTCCCGGAGCTCCGATATGCGTTCAACTCGATATGTGAGCCGCGACACCGTTGGCGCTGAAAATGCCTGTGATTTTGATCGTTCAAACCTCGGCACGTACGTCGTCGGCATATCCCGAGCATGACCCGTCGCGAACAGCAGGTGTTTGCATCGCGGGTCTCCCCAGAGCTTATCGGCAGGGATCTTTGAAGTCGACGGCGTCCTCCTTGCCTCGCCTCATGAGCGTGCTTGGCGTGAAGCGCTCGGAGACCTTGCCGATGAAGCGCGTTTCACCACAGCAATGTACAAGTCCCGGGTTGCTGGCAAACCGCGGCTCAGCGGCGCTCTCGCCGCCTTGCAGGCGTTGGGCGTGCCCCATGCTGTTCAGCAGGCCGTTGTCTATGGCGAGCACAAGCAGAGACGGCTGGAGGAATTGATTCACGCGGAGGCGGTAATGGCGTTCCCCGATGAGCTACCTTTTGTTCGGGCCGTCATGGCGTTAGGGTGGCCCATTGCCGTGGCGTCATCGTCGAAGAACGCCAATGCAATGATGAAGCGCATTCAACTGGACACGGACCGCACCCTCCTCGAGGTCGTTGGATCGAATGTCTGCGGCCGGGATTTAAAGCAGGGCAAGCCGAACCCGGAAATCTTCCTCTTGGCTGCTGCGGAGTCGCCGGCCGCATCCTTGAACTGCTTCGTGGTAGAGGATGCGCCAGGGGGTATCGAAGCCGCGTGCGCCGCAGGCATGACGGGACTAGGCGTTGCCCGGCTTCATGACGCAGCCCCGCTCTGGGGCGCCGTGGTAAGCCTTGTTGTGACCAGGCTGGATGAAGTTGCCATTGATGAACTCTCGCAAGGGCGGCTTTGCCGGTGCGCATCATGACGGTCGCTGCAACCCTGATCGGCGCGCTGACTCCGACAGACGATCACGACTGGATCATGTGGATACGATTCGCTGCGAGAATACAGCCGCGACTCGCGCTTCGCAATCAGCAACGGCTTCCTCGGTGTGCACGGAGCACGCGTGATACATCGGGGAGGGAGATGGGTTGGCACGTCCTGTACCTTGGTCGCCGGATTGTTCGATACGCTCGACGAAGAACATGCCATTCCGAGTTTGGTCGCGGCTCCGAATTGGCTTCAAGTCCAGATTCATTTTCAAGGTATTTAATTGGCACTCCGACAGGGTGATGGGAAGTCTCAACATCGGATACTGGATCTGCGCAGGGACTTGTTGCTGGTCGATGCACGGCTCTCCAATGCTGCGTGTAAAGACGGGACGTCCGACTTGTTGCTGTATTTGGCGTTGATTTGGTCACCGGCCTCGCCGCGGCCACCGGCGCGATAGCCCTGGGCGCCCGAGGACGTGGTGCCTTCAGCCCAGAAGGTGGCGAACGGCATCTGATGAAGGCAATTGATCAGTTCCGCGAGCGCTTTGCTGTATGTCTCGTCCCTGATATGCCACGCCGCGAGCCACGACAGCTTTGCCATCCTGGTGCCGGGACAACCCTCAGCCACCTTGGTGATACCAAGGTTCAACGCGTCGGCTGGTACCGCGGCTAGCAGCAACTCTGAATCTCGCTATTCGTACCGCCCCGTTCTTCCACTGAGTAGTTTCCGAATCTATCCGCCAGATTCTCTACACCGCATGATTGCTCCCAATAAACCGGGCGCCGACGCTTCGCCGCTCAGACTCCTCTCGTTCAAGGCCGGATGTCCCTTTCTAAGGTCAAGTCAGGCGCTCACGGTTAGGAATTTTTCACGAAGCGGGCGTTACTGTTCGGCACCCGAACGGACGTGATCACCATCATCGGAGTAGAAATTGGACCAGCTTACCAAGACATCCAGCAATCACACGGACGGGTCCGCTCTGCTGAGCGATCACGTGCGCACGCACGGCACTGCGTTCACCATCGAGGAGCGCCGACAGCACGGGCTTGAGGGCTTGCTTCCACACGCGGTCGAGACGCTCGCACGGCAGGCGGAGCGCGTCGAACAGCAACTCAATCTCAAGTTCACCGATCTGGACCGCTATATCTATCTGATCGAGTTGGCCGACCGTAACGAGACGCTTTTCTATCACGTGGTGATGTCTGATCCGGCGCGCTTCATCCCGGTCCTTTACGACCCGACCATCGCGGAGGCGTGCCTTAAGTTCGGTCACATTTATCGGCGCGCCCGCGGCATGTATATTTCGCGAGACATGAAGGGCCGGATGGCCGAGGTACTGGGCAACTGGCCAGTGACCGATGTCCGCGCCATCTGCGTGTCCAGTGGCGGCCGCATTCTGGGTCTCGGTGACATCGGGGCCAATGGCATGGGCATCCCGATCGGCAAGCTGCAACTCTACACCGCCTGTGCGGGGGTCCCGCCGGGAGGGTTGCTGCCGGTCCTGTTCGATGTCGGTACGACCAATGCAGCCCTGCGAGCCGATCCGCTCTATCTCGGCATTCGTGATGTGCCGCCGTCCGACGATGAACTCGATGCTCTGGTGGAAGAGTTCGTGGAAGCGGTGCAGAGCCTGTTCCCTGCCTGCCTGCTGCACTTCGAGGACTGGAAAGGCACGGACGCCATCCGGATCCTGGCACGCTACAAGGACAAGGTGCTCTGCCACGACGATGACATTCAGGGTACAGGTGCGATCGTGCTGGCAGGCTTGACGACCGCGCTCGAAATCCTCGACCAGCCGATTGTCAACCAGCGTGTGCTGTTCCTCGGCGCGGGCTCGGCTGCCATCGGTATAGCCGGCCTGATCGTTTCGGCCATGCAGGTCAAGGGTCTCTCCAAGAGCGAAGCGCTGGGGCGAATCATGATGTTCGACACGCTGGGCGTCGTGGTGGCCGACCGCAAGGGGCTGGCCGCCGAGAAGGCACCGTTCGCGCACAAGCTGTCTGCCAGCAAGCCGTTCAACCATCTCGATGTCGCTGACGAGTCGCCACAGATCGTCGCGGCGATCAAGGGCTTCAAGCCTACCATCCTAATCGGTGTGAGTACGACGCAAGGCCTGTTCACCCGTGAGGTGGTGGAGACGATGAGCCGGCTCAACGCGCGGCCGGTCATCTTTTCGCTGTCTAATCCGACGGAAAAGACTGAGTGCCTACCAGAGCACGCCTACGCCTGGTCCAAGGGGCAGGCACTGTATGCGGCCGGCGTACAGTTCCCAGACGTGACGATTGATGGCAAGGTGTTTCATCCCGGCCAGGCAAACAATTTCTACATCTACCCCGCCATCGGGCTCGCCGTTTACGTCGCGCGTCCGAAGCTACTGACTGACGAATGCTTCATCGTCGCTGCCCAGGCGATGGCCGATCAGGTCGGCGACGAGTTACGCGCTTCGGGGCGGCTGTTTCCTGACCAGTCGAACATCCTGGAGACGGAGGTGACCACGGCTGTGCGGGTCGTCGAGTTCATGTTCGACAAAGGCATGGCGCAGGTGGAGCGACCCGCGGACATACGGGCCTGGATCGAAGCACAGCTCTACGTTCCCCACTACGACGCGTGATGCGCGCGATCGCTCTCGCCGCATTCGCTGCACGGCTCGATAGGAACACGTACATGTCGGGGGGCGTATGGCATCACTTTCGGTAACCGTGCTTGCGCTGGCGCCGGTGGCGTTCGTCATCCTGCTTGGCTTGTTAGCTGGCCGGCTCGGGGTGATCAGCCCCGAGCGCAGCCGCGTGCTGGCCTCGCTCGCGCTAGACTTCTGCCTCCCCGCGCTGTTGTTCGCGGCGACAGCGGTGATGACGATGCCGGAGCTTGAGAACTGGCAGTTTTTCCTGGGTATTGCGATTGGGTTGCTGAGCGTCTATCTGGTGGCGCTTGCTCTTTCGCTGACGGTGTTCCGCAGATTGACGGCCGCCAGTTCGCTGCAGGCGCTCAACAGCTCGTTTCCGAATATGGCGTTCATGGGTGTGCCAGTGCTCACCGCGGTGATCGGTAAGTCGGCGGTGCTGTCGGTTGTCATCGGCAATCTGGTGTCGAGTTTCGTGCTGTTGCCGTTGACCTTGACGCTGCTGGAGGCGGGGAAGTCGCGCAAGAAAGGTGCGGACGACGCGGCCGGGGCGCACGGAATGGCCGTGGTGTGGAAATCCGTGCTTGGGGCGATTAAGCAGCCGCTCGTATGGGCTCCCCTGGCGGGCATCGCGCTTGCGGTACTGCAGGTTCCGATGCCGGAAGTCGCCACGAAGTCGCTGAACCTGATCGGCACTGCGACGTCGGGGGTGGCGCTGTTCGCGCTCGGACTAGTGCTCAGCGG
>Ga0105854_1001235_pt1 | contig 10644 bp, 9 predicted proteins | sample OrgsoiDNA_201058_FD_89679 | JGI IMG/M metagenome (GOLD analysis project Ga0105854, IMG submission 89679) | Permafrost soil microbial communities from the Arctic, to analyse light accelerated degradation of dissolved organic matter (DOM) -... | ecosystem: Environmental > Terrestrial > Soil >... | reverse complement strand
GCTGCAGACGCAATTCCAGGATCCAACCACGCCGGGCCGCACGCTCACCCAGGTCATTCCGGCGGCCGTCGATCCGACGCCGTTCTTGCCGGCGCTGCTCGCCACTCCCGGCGGCGCGGGCACCATCCTGACCACGCAGGTTCCGGTCATCGCCCGGCCAACCTTGATCGATGCCACCAATCCGGACGCCAAGACGCGGGGGCCGCTACAGCCGGGCAACTACAAGATCGTCGTCATCAACGAAACCGGGCAGGTGTGGCAGATCCCCAACTCCTCCAGCCCCGCGGCGCTGGACCCGAGCGTCGTCTGCGCGGCCGGTGTTGCTCCATGTCCTGCGGGGAGGGTCCAGACACAGTCGCAAGGCCGCTCGTTCCAGGTGACGCTGCCCGGGCTCATCGTCGCGGGCGCGATCACGGGCAGACTGACCGTCACCGGCATTTCCAGCTTCGCCGGCGCCTACGTCTTTGCCTACAACGCCGCGAATCCGCCGCCGCCGCAGGGCACCGGCACACCCGTCTCGGCCGATTTCCACTCGGCAGCGGAGTTCGTCAGCGGCTCGGTGGCGTTCACGCTGCCCGACTTGCCGCTCGGCAGCTACGTCGTCGCCGCGGTGGTCGACACGCGGGGAGATTTTGCCGTCTCGCCGCAGCTCTTTTCCGCGGCTCCTAGCGAAGGAACCGTGCTGGCCGCGCACGCAGGCCTCGTCACCCTGACCGGCGCAGCTCCGAGAGTCGCCGCCGCGAACATCTCCGCGACGGCAGCAGGAGCGGTTCCGGCGCGGCCGAGCTTCGTGCTCCTGAACGGTGCCAACGTCGCGACCTCCGACCTCTCCGTCACCTTCAATCACACGCTGCTGCGGCTCTCGGTCCACGCACAGAAGATCCTCGATGCGACCGTGGTGATCCATCCGGAGATCGATGCGCCCGTGTTCCTCGTCGAGTACCGGGGCTGCGACGCGCAGGGAAACCCGGAGGATCTGGACGGCGACGGTCTCCCCGACCTGTATCCGCGCGTGCTGGTGGTGAAGCTCGCCGACTCGGACCCGACGGGGCTCACCATCGATCCGAGCGTGACCGCGATTCCTGCCGCGGTCGATCCCAGCTCCTTCGCGCTGGGGGCCTGCACGCAGCACAACATCGTGCGGGCGACGGACCTCTCGGTCGTGATGCAGCCCGTCGCGGTGCATGGAACGACGCAGGAGCCGATTCCCTCCGGCCGATACGGCGTCCTCCTCATGCAGAGCACCGGGCAGACCTGGCGCTTGCCCGATGAGCTGCAGCCGGCGCTGCTCGATCCGCGCTCCGCGGCGGCGGTATCGCTCGGCTCGCAGAGCGCCGGGCTGCTCGTGACCGGGCCGTAGCCGATGCGCATCGCTTCGGTGCAAGTCGGGCCGATCGTGCAGCGCGGTTCGATGCGCACGGCCTTCGGCAAGCAACCCGTCGCGGGAGCGGCGCACGTCCTTGCGGAAGGGCTCGACGGAGACGCTCACGCCGACAGGCGCTACCACGGCGGCCCGGACATGGCGCTGCTCGCGTATGCCCAGGCAATGGCGCTGGCCGAACGTTGGAAGGCGTGGCTGCGTCTCGAGCCGGCCGGCATCTAGACGCGCTTGGGGATGCGCACTCCCGCGAGCCTGCGCGAGAGCATCATGTACATCGCGAACGCCTCGCCTTCTTCCTCGAGCGGGTTGACGAACAGCTCGCGCACGTAGCTCTTCGAACAGACGCCGGTGGCGAGGCCATAATAGAGCCGCTCTCCCAGCATGTACCCGAGCGAGTGCGTGACGGCGTTGAAGAGCGCGGGGCCAGCCTTGCTCAGCCGATGCGCCCCGCGCGTCCGCCCGCCGGTCTCCACTGCCCGATGCGCCAGCACGTAGCGCGCCACCCGCCGGGTGAAGGCATCGCCGCCACGGAGCATGCGCTCGAACTCCACCTCGTGCGGGCACTTGCGGCGCGGGTTGACGATCTTCGAGCCGCAGAAGGCATAGGCCTCTTCCAGCGCTCGGGCGTAGAACGCATCCACCAGCCCGCGCGGCTCATCGCCCGCGAGGGAGACGACGTTGCGGACGAAGTGTGCCGCCTCTTCCGCCGCATGATTGACCGAGAGGTTCGCGAGATAGGCAATGCGGGCGCGCGGGATGTAGTAGCTCTCCCGCGAGAGGATCTGCTGCTCGATCTGCCTGCGCTCCCGTGCCGAGACGGGCAGCGTGTCGAGGAAGCTCAAGTCGCCTGCTGTGTAGACCGAGACATGCGAGAGCGCCTCGCGAAAAGCGCGGGTCTCGAGGCCGAGAAAGCGCGCGATGGTGTGCGCGAGAAAGCGGAAGCGCGCCTCCAAGTGGGTGTCGTCGAGCGGCTCCACGCCTCCTTCGATCCAGTCGAGATAGCTCTGCTGCACCACTACCGGCGGCGTGTTGATGAGGCAGTACTCGCCCGCGCGCACGAGGCAGGCCTCGACTTCCAACTCGCGGTTGTCGCGCTGCAGGGACCACCAGATGCGCTCGCAGTTCTGGTAGACGACGAGCGGCTTGAGGTCCGGCGCGCGGCGCGAGACCGCAGAAGGCAAGTGCGGCGGCGCGACGTGCAGCTGACCTGCGAGCACGAAAATCTGGGCGTCGTCCGATGCCCTGCGCGCGGCCTGCGCGATTCGACGCGCGGCGTACTCGTCGCGAGCGGCCAGCGATTCGCCGAGCAGATCGATGGCGACGATGGGCAGCTTGCGCGCGCGCGCTTCGTCGAAGATGGGTTTGAAATGTGGCCAGGTCTCGAAGACCGCGTGCCGGCCGTACTCGATGGCGCGCAGGAAACGCTCTTCCGGCAGCTGCCCGGCGAGATAGGCATCGACCGCAGCCTGGTGGCGGCCCTGCACGAACTCCAGCGCCAGCAACAGCGGCCGCTTGTACGATCGCCGCTGCACCAGCTTCAGAAAGCTACGCTGAGACTGCTTCAACGTGTGGTAGTCGCCCACGTAAGCGATACCGGCTTGCCCGACCTGCGCGAGCAGCTCTGCATAGCTCGCCTCGCGCGTAAAACCACGGACGCGGCGTAAGTAGCTTGCTTCATAGGCGCGAAACGGCGCGCCGGCTTCGAGCACGGAGCGCGCGATCAGCCGTTTCTGGCGCTGCCAGAGCTGCCTCTGCAATTTGCCGATTTCAAGGCGAGCGCGAACCACGCCAGAACCTTAGCGCGCGCACGGACCAACGCTAGTTTGCGGACGGCGAAGCGTCTAGCGCCGCTGCGAGGCCGGATCGTCGTCGAGCATGTCGTTCGGCGACGGGATGCGGCGCAGTTCCTGCTTGGCGATCTTCCATGCCTGCTGCACAACCCAGGACAACGAGCGGTCAAGCCGCTGCGCCTGCGTCTGGATCTCTCCGAGCATCTCGTCCGGGAAGTAGAGACTCTGCTTGCGAGCGTCGTTGGCCGACATTACTCGCGCTCCTCGGGCGAACCCGGAGTTCCGCGGCCTTCGCCGCCGATGACGTCGTTCACGGACGGAAACCGCATGATTTCGCCGCGAGCGATCTTCCACGCCTGCTGCACGATCCAGGAAAGCGAGCGGTCCTGCCGGTTCGCCTCCTCTTGAATCTCGCGCAGCATGTCCTCGGGGAAGTAGAGACTCTGCTTCCTCTTGTCGGTGCCTGCCATGGGATGCCTCCGCGGGATCGAGAGCGCGCCCCGCCTTGCCGCGCAAACCGCTGTCAATGTCTAGACGCGTACAAGTGTGGGGTCAAGGAGGAAGGCTCCGGACTGGTCGCCACATGCGCTTCGGTGTTATACATTGAACTTGTAGAATTGCAGGACGCACTGCGTTGGTTAAACTCGCGTGGCCTCTCCTAAAATGGCGCACCTCCGCCCATTTAAGGTGTCGCACCAGAGAGTCGAAGATCGTTTAGGACCGCACTAAAGCAGGCAGGCGCTCCCTGGCACGGAGATCGCTGTGAATCCAGTGGAGGCACCACCCGAGGGGCATGCAATGACGATCTGCGGCGTGATCACGACAAAGGATGTCCTCCGCCACTCCGCCACCATCGTGCGAGAATTCGGGGCTGCCGCTTACTTGCGCTGCTGCATCGCGATTCTGCTCCGCCGCCGCACCACGTTCCTCAACTGCGTATGTGAGCTGACGCAGGAGGCCTGAGCGCCCAGTGGAGCGACGGCAACCGGCTGAATTTAGCGAAAAAAAGGCTGACCAAGGCGTTAGCCTGGCCAGCCCATGAGCCCGGAGGGGGAGGGGGGGACCCCCAGGCTCACTTCGAATTGTCGCAGCGCTTGGAGCCGCCGCTCGCCGTTCAGAACCTGTTGTCCTCGCTGGATGTTCCCGCTGCCGATCCGGAGCCCCCGATTGCTCCATGAAATTGAGTTCTCGACACTCCGTTCGCAAGCCCACATAGAATATTTGCCGTGGGAAAGTTTGCGGACAGCGTCGTAGCCGCGGTGGGAAAATGGGTTCCACGCGATGAGCATGTGCTCGTGGCGTGCTCCGGCGGAGCTGACTCGGTAGCGCTGGCGGCGGCCGTCCGGCTGGGCTTTCGTGCAAGTATCGGTCATGTCGATCATGGGCTTCGGCAAGCCTCCGCGCATGACGCCGAAGAAGTGCGGGCGCTCGCACAGGCGCTCGGTTTGCCGTTCTTCGTGGAGAAACTGGAAGGGCTGGACGTGGGCGCCGCGGGGCTGGAAGGCGCAGCGCGTGAAGCCCGCTACCCTGCGCTCGCCCGGCTTGCTCTCCAAGCTGGCGCGGCGCTGGTCGCCACGGCTCACACCCGGCGCGATCAGGCCGAAACGCTGCTTCTGCGGCTCATTCGTGGTGCGGGTCCGGGGGCGTTGTCGGGGGTGCGGCGCCGGCGGCCGCTCGCGCCGGGTGTGGAGTTGCTCAGACCGTTGCTGGATGTGCCCCGCGCCGCGACCGAGGAGTTCTGCCGCTCGCAGAAGCTTCGCGTCATCGACGATCCGCACAACACCGATCCGGTCCGGGCGCGGGCGAAGCTGCGTGCCCTCTGGCCGGCGCTGCTCGAGCTGAACCCACGGCTGGAAGAGGCGCTGTGCGGCGCTGCCGAGACCTTCGCCAGCGAAGATGCGCTGCTCTCTTCTTTGGTCAAAGGTGAGCTTGCCGCAATGCATCCAGCGCTGCAGCGACGGGCGCTCCTGGCCCTTGCCAGCGAGCAAGGGCTGCGGCCCGAACGGCAGCATCTGGAGGCGCTGCGGCTCCTGCTCGAGAAAGGCGCGGGCACGCTCGACCTGCCGGGCGGCCACGCTACGGTGACCATGGGTAAGTTGCGCTTCGCGGCAGGCAAGCGCATGTCGCTTGCTCAGCCCCTCGCAGTGGCGATCGCCGGTCCGGGAAGTTACGCTTTCAACTCCCGCGAACTCGTGGTGCGGGGCGAAGGAGAAGGCATTCCGGTAGATCTGCAGCGCGCTCCGTTTCCCTGGACGCTCCGAGCAAAGCTCCCTGGCGACCGCTTCCGGCCCGCTTCCGGCCGTACGCGCAAGCTTTCGGACTGGTTCATCGACGCGCGGATTCCCAAGGAGGCTCGCGGGGAGCTGGCCGTGCTCGAAGACGCCTGCGGGCAGGTCTTCTTCGTGGAAGGTCTGCGCGCTTCTGATGCACTGCGTGAAGGCAACGACAGCGCGCGCTTTTTGCTTGTTCGGAAATGAAGCCTCTGACCGGTGAGTTAACCTCTAGGCGGCGCCTCGAATCCGCTTCTGCTACGATGGATCAAAGGCCCATGCCGATGATGGAAGGCGGAGGCGCTGCGATCGCCCCCAAGGAGCCAAGGTGAGACAGTCGTACAAGGCGTTCTTTCTCTGGGCAGTGCTGATTCTGTTGTTTTTCTCGTTCTATTCGATCTTCTCCCGCCAGCACACCGCTGAGCCCAAGGAGATCGACGCGAGCGAGTTCTACGCCCGGGTGGACGCCGGCGACGTGTCGACCACGACCGTCAAGGGCAACAAGTTGCAGGGCTTCTTCAAGAACCGGCAGGAGTTCAGGACCGTCTCGCCGCTCGACGCGCAGCTCTTGGAAAAGATGCGCGGCAAGGGCGTAGCCCTGAAATTCGAGTCCGAGGACTCCCAGTCGCTCTGGGCGCAGTTCCTCGTCTCCTGGATGCCGCTTGGGGTGCTCTGCATCCTCTTCGTCTTCCTCATGCGCCAGCTCCAGGCGGGCGGCGGCAAGGCGATGAGCTTCGGCAAGTCCAAGGCGAAGCTTTTGACCGAGAACCACAACAAGGTCACCTTCCAGGACGTCGCCGGCATCGACGAGGCCAAGGACGAGCTGGAGGAGATCATCCAGTTCCTCAAGGACCCGAAGAAGTTCACCAAGCTGGGCGGCCGCATCCCCAAGGGTGTCCTCTTGATGGGCTCGCCGGGCACCGGCAAGACGCTGCTCGCGCGCGCCATCGCCGGCGAAGCAGGCGTCCCCTTCTTCTCCATCTCCGGCTCCGACTTCGTGGAGATGTTCGTCGGCGTCGGCGCCAGCCGCGTTCGCGATCTCTTCGAGCAGGGCAAGAAGCACGCGCCCTGCATCATCTTCATCGATGAAATCGACGCCGTCGGCCGTCACCGCGGCGCCGGCCTTGGCGGCGGTCACGACGAGCGCGAGCAGACGCTCAACCAGCTGCTGGTCGAAATGGACGGCTTCGAATCCAACGAGGGCGTCATCCTCATCGCTGCCACCAACCGGCCCGACGTGTTGGACCCGGCCTTGCTCCGCCCGGGCCGCTTCGACCGCCGCATCGTCGTCCCGCGGCCCGACGTGAACGGGCGCAACGGCATCCTCAAGGTCCACACCCGCAAGACGCCGCTCTCGCCGGAAGTCGATCTCGACGCCATCGCGCGCGGCACCCCGGGCTTCTCCGGCGCTGACCTGGAAAACCTGGTCAACGAGGCGGCCTTGCTCGCGGCGCGGACCAACAAGGAGCGGCTCGACAACCGCGACTTCGAGTTCGCCAAGGACAAGGTCATGATGGGCGCCGAGAGGCGCAGCATGATCATCAGCGACAAGGACAAGAGGATCACCGCCTGGCACGAAGCGGGTCACGCTCTGGTCGCGATGCTCACCGAAGAGTGCGACCCGGTGCACAAGGTGACCATCATTCCGCGCGGACCGGCGCTGGGCTTGACGCAAATGCTGCCCAAGGAAGACCGGCTCAACTGGAACAAGCGGGCGATCCTGGACCGCATCGCCATGTCCATGGGCGGCCGCATCGCCGAAGAGCTGCAGTTCGACGAGATCACCTCCGGCGCCAAGAGCGACATCGAGCACGCCACCAAGTTCGCGCGCAGCATGGTGTGCGAGTGGGGCATGAGCGAGAAGCTCGGACCCTTGTCGTTCGGCGAAGAGGAAGGCGAGGTCTTCCTCGGTCGTGAGTTCGCGTCGCGGCAGCGCAACTTCTCCGAAGCCACCGCCATCGACATCGACAACGAAGTCCGATCGATCGTCACCGCGCAGTACACGCGGGCCAAGCAGCTGCTGGTCGAGCACAAGCCGGTGCTGGACCGCATCGCGGTTGCGCTCCTCGAATGGGAGACGCTCGACGGAAGCGAGATCGACGTGCTGATGCGCGGCGGGGTGCTGAACAAGGTCAAGGTCGTGGCGACGCCGGCGCGGCCCGAGGTGAAGCGGCCCGAGGTGAAGGAGAAGAGCAAGATCCTCGACGCTCTCGGTGGCCTGACTGCGGCGGTGCCCAAGACGGAAGCGGGCAAGGCTTAAGAGCTGGCTTTCGCGGTTCGAAAACGGCCGGTCCTGCGAGGGGCTGGCCGTTTTCATTCTCTACGCCGGGACGGCGGCAGTAAGGTGCGCGCGGTGCGGCTTCTGGAACTGCAGAACGAGCGTGATTCGGTGGCGGCCTGCACGGTTGCCGGCCGCGCCGTGGCCGACGAGAACCTGCGCGGCTGGGTGGCGCTCCTGCCTCTCGACGCTTCGCTCCTCGAGGGTCTGAAGCAGTCGGGGCTGACGGTGCTGCGCGGAAGTCTCGGGGCGCTGGCGCTCGGCAGCCTGGCGCAGCTGTGGGGTGCGGCGCGCAGTCTGGAGAATTCGCTGACCAGGCACCAGCCCCTCCTGCGCGAGCTGCGAGAGCGAGCCGCCAACGTCGAAGCTCCAGCCGCTGCGAGCGCGTGGAAGCTGCCGCGCAGCGCGCTACCCATCGGGCGGGTCTTGGTGATGGGCATCGTCAATGCCACACCGGACTCGTTCTCCGATGGAGGCAAGTACGAGCCGGTGCGCCACGCGCTGCAGCTCATCGAAGAAGGTGCGGACCTGCTCGACATCGGTGGCGAATCGACGCGGCCGGATGCGCAGCCGGTAGATGCGTCTACGGAGCGGCAGCGAGTGGAGCCCGTGCTGCGCGCCTGCGCTTCTCAAAAGATTCCATTGAGTATCGATACGACGAAGTCCGAAGTCGCGCGGGCCGCGATTGACCTCGGCGCGGAGATCGTCAACGACGTCTCAGGCTTGGCGAGGGATGCGAAGATGGGCGAGGCGGCTCGCGGCGCAGCAGTGCTCTTGATGCACTCTCGCGGCACTCCCCAGGAGATGGTCCAGCGCGCGATCTACCAGGATCTGCAGGCCGAGCTTCTAGAGGAGCTGTCGCAGGCACTGCAGCGCGCGCGAGAGGCGGGCATTGCGGACGAACGCATCGCACTCGACCCGGGCCTGGGCTTCGCCAAGATCGGCCCGCAGAACTTCACTGTCTTGCGCAAGCTGCGCGAGTTGACGCAGCTAGGCAGACCCCTCGCCGTTGGAGCCTCGCGCAAGTCCTTCATTGGCGTCGCGACCGGCCGCAAAGCGCCTGAGCGCCTCTTTGGCAGCGTTGCGGCGGCGGTGGCCGCGGCTTTGAGCGGCGTCGCCATCGTTCGCGTTCACGACGTCCGGGCCACCCGCGAGGCATTGCTGGTGGCCGACGCCATCCGTACTGCATCTAGCTGACGAGCAACAAGGCGCTTGCGGCTTGGGGTGCCCATTGCCAACCTTGCGCGCACAGGAGTTTCATCACATGGCCATTCGCTTGACTGCCAAAAGCAACCAGCCCGCCTCGCGCAAGCTGTTCGGCACCGACGGCATTCGCGGCGTCGCCAACGTCCATCCCATGACGGGCGAGCTGATGTTGCAGCTCGGACGAGCGGTCGCCCACCTGATCAAGCGCGGCAACCACCGGCACCGCGTCGTCATCGGCAAGGACACGCGCGTTTCGGGCTACATGCTGGAGACCGCCCTCGCTTCGGGCTTGTGCAGCATGGGCGTGGACGTGCTCTTGTGCGGTCCGCTGCCGACGCCCGCCATCTCCAATCTCACGGTCTCGATGCGCGCCGATGCGGGCGCGGTCATCAGCGCCTCGCACAACCCGTATCAGGACAACGGCATCAAGTTCTTCAGCGCCGACGGCTTCAAGCTGCCCGACGAGGTCGAGGCCAACATCGAAGACCTGATCGCGAACGACAAGCTGCACCACCTGCGGCCTACCGCGACCAGCATCGGCAAGGCGCAGCGCATCGACGACGCGGCCGGCCGTTACATCGTCTACGCGAAGAACACCTTCCCGCGGCATCTCTCGCTCGAAGGGCTGACCATCGTCGTCGACACCGCCAACGGAGCCGCCTACCGAGTGGCGCCGGCAGTGCTGGAGGAGCTGGGCGCGCGGGTGATCATCATCGGCAACACGCCGGACGGAAAGAACATCAACCGCGGCTTCGGCGCCATGCATCCCGAAGCGATGTGCAAGATGGTGCGGAAGAGCGGCGCCAATCTGGGTATCGCGCTCGACGGCGACGCGGACCGGCTCATCGTCTCAGACGAGCACGGCAAGGTCGTCGACGGCGATGCGTTGATGGCCATCTGCAGCTTGGATTTGATTCGCCGCAAGGAGCTGCCGAAGAAGACGCTGGTCTCCACCGTGATGAGCAACATGGGGCTCGACCAGGCCATCACCAAGGTGGGAGGACGAGTGGTGCGCACGCGCGTCGGCGATCGCTATGTGGTCGAGGAGATGCGCAAGAACGGCTACACGCTGGGCGGCGAGCAGAGCGGGCACCTCATCTTCCTGCAGCACGCGACCACCGGCGACGGCACCGTCGCCGCGCTGGCGCTACTGGCGGTGATGATGGAGAGCGGCAGGCCCATGAGCGAGCTGGCGAAGTGCATGGAGATCTTCCCGCAGTCGCAGCTTGGCTTGCAGGTGAAGAACAAGCCAGAGCTGGGATCGCTACCGGGCGTGATGAGCGCCATCCGCGACGCGGAGAAGAAGCTGGGCACCAAGGGCCGGGTGTTGGTGCGCTACAGCGGCACGGAAACAAAAGTACGCGTCTTGGTGGAAGGTCCGAACCAGAAGGCCATCGACACCATGGCCGGAAACATCGGCGCGGAGCTGAAGAAGTCGATCGGGGTCTAGCAGCTCTACGCTTCCGTACTCCCGGCCTAACGCCGGCGCTTGCCGCGCGGCTCGGGCTCCTCTCTGGGCGGGTTCAGCTCGCGCAGCGCTCTCTTTGCCGATTGCAGCGAGAAGAGCTCCGGGAACAGCTCGCGGAACTCCGGCCACGCAGCGTCCGGCGCGCGCCGGCGGCGGTCTTCGATGAGCTGCAAGAAATCGAGTGTGAGTTGCTCGTCATAGCGCTCCGCCCGTTGCGCGCGCTCGGCCAGGCTGCGCAGTCCGCGGCAAAT
>Ga0105854_1001234_pt1 | contig 10645 bp, 8 predicted proteins | sample OrgsoiDNA_201058_FD_89679 | JGI IMG/M metagenome (GOLD analysis project Ga0105854, IMG submission 89679) | Permafrost soil microbial communities from the Arctic, to analyse light accelerated degradation of dissolved organic matter (DOM) -... | ecosystem: Environmental > Terrestrial > Soil >... | reverse complement strand
CATGTGTTGCGCTCCCGCCTCGTAGAACATCCGGGCGAGCCTGGGTTCCTGATTGGCCATTGCCACCACAATGCGTTGCAGTTCTACCGCTTCCTGACTGCTGATCAGTTCATAGTAATTGCGCCCGATCATGAGCAGCACGCTTTCGACACTGGCCTTTGGGCAAAACTCGAACAGTCGCTCAGGCAATTGCTCATCACATTTGGCCGTGATCGCCTCGGAGAACAGCGTTGCCTTGTCGCTGAAGTGATTATAGATAGTCAGCTTGGAAACCCCGGCCTCCGCGGCAATGGCATCCATGCTGCTGCCCTCATACCCCTTTCGCAAAAAAAGACACTTCGCCGCTTCGAGAACAGCTTTACGTTTGGCTTGATCCTTCGGGCGACCTGCCCTGTTTAACAAAACTGATTGCTGGGACATCTGGCACCACACACGGGTTGGTTGACGTTCTGATTGGCTAGCCACTCGACGTGCTTGCAAGTGAGCAGAACCAGCCTTGTTATTTTGATGTTCTGGTATGGCCCGCAACTCCCGGCATCGGCCAGGAGATCGTTTGCGGGCCTCAGGGGACAAACAGTGTCTGACCGGCGCGAGCATACGTTTCGGCAGATGCCGACTGGCGGCCAGCGCCAAAGACGTCACTGATATCGAAAGGAACCCGGACCCCGCGCTGTGCGGCAGGTCGCTGCTCGATTGCCGCCAGCCACCGTTGCAAATGAGGCAGGTCGAGGATCTCGACACCCGACCACTCATGGCTCCTCGCCCAGCACCAGTTGGCGATGTCGGCAATGCTGTAATCGCCAGCCAGATACTCTTGCGTCGCCAGTCGCCGGTCGAGGACCGTTAACAAGCGTTTGGCTTCATTCTGATAACGGCTAATGACGCTGGGGATTTTTTCCGCAAAGTAACGATGGAACACGTTGGCCTGCCCCATCATCGGTCCCACCCCACCCATTTGAAACATGAGCCACTGCATCACCACCGATCGACGCTTGTGGTCGCGGGGCAGCAAGACGTCGTGTTTTTCAGCCAGATAGATCAGGATGGCACCCGACTCGAACACACAGAAATCATCCTCATCGCGGTCGACAATGACGGGGATGCGCCCATTCGGGTTCAACGCCGTAAAGGCTTCCGTGTGCTGTTCTCTCGCCATCAGGTCAACCGTCCTGACCTGATAAGGCACGGCGAGTTCTTCCAGCATGACGGAGGCCTTCCAGCCGTTGGGAGTCGCATAGGTATACAAATCGATCATTGGTTCATCCTTGAACAGGTGTTCATCCGGGCATGGCCTTGTGGTCGGGCCTTTCAGGTGCCCAACACGGGATTGGCCTCGGTACTTGGCCGCTCACTGTCAGTAAAGTGATAGATCAGGTAGGGAATGGCGACCGCGTTGCAGAACACCGAGATCAGTATTGCCAAGGCACAAAAAGCGCCAAACAGTCGGGTGAAATAGGACTCACCCAGGACCAGCACCAGGAAGCCTGCGCAAAGTACCAGACCACCCGTCAACAACGCCTCCCCTGTATCCTCGAAAATTGCCTTGACCCGCTGCGCGGTCGATGCGCCATCTGCGAAGTGCTTGGCGTGATAGAAGCAATGCAACGAGGCGTCCACGACCAGGCCAAAGATGATGCAGGCGATCATCGAAGTACCGATATTGATCGATAACCCCAGGGCGCCCATCAAGCCAAAGACCGCCACCAACGGCAATGTGTTTGCAACGACGGCGATGGCCGATATCCGCCATGAACGGGTCAACATCACGAATGCCACGAACATCGAAACAACCGCAAAGCCGATTCCCCACAACATGCCTTCGAGCAGTTTCTGCACCATCACGGCCTGGATCACCGAATAGGACGTCAGGCTGAAGGTGAAAGCACTTGAGGAACGCGCGGCGGCATACCCCTTCACCGCCTCAATGACCTGCTGCATTTCAGCATAAGGCAATTGCTGGAGGCGAATGCGAACGCGGGTCGTCTGGTTGTCGTAGTCCAGGAAACTTTTCAACTCGTGGTCGGGCCCGGCAAGCGAATAGGTGAACACATACTGCTCGGCCGCCTCTCGGTTACCCGGCAGACGGTAGTAACGCGCGTCGCCACCGTTCATCTCGCGATGAATGTCTTTGATGAAATCGACAACGGACAGGCTCTTGTCCACGCCATTGAGCTTCGCGACGAACGCTTGCAAGGCAGCAATTTCTTCCAGGGCGGCCGGCTCCAGCACACCGCCCTTCTGTGCCGTTCTCAGGCTGACTTCCAGACTGGCAACGCCGCCCAGTTGTTGTTCGATGAAATCTGTCGACACCCTGACCGGGGCCAGCTTGTCGATAAAGTTCAGGAACGAGGCTTCCACATGCAACCGCCCGATTGGAATCACCGCCGCCAGCACCGCCAATGCGGTCAGCACCGGCAAGAGACGACGGGACCGGTAAAACGGTTCCAGCCGTTTGACCCAGTTTGCATAATGATAAGTAGGCGCCTTGCGCGCCCGCCTGACGGGCATGCACTCAAGGAGGCTCGGCATCACCATCAGCGAGATGACATAAGCGCCAATGGCTGCCAGCGACGCGATCACGCCGAATTCTCTGATGGGCGCTACCTCGCTGATCGCGAGGGTCAGAAAGCCGATGGCCGTGGTGAATGAAGTCAGAAAACAGGGTATGAGGTTAACCGTCAGGGTGCGCTGGAGGGCCTCGACTTTTGTCATTGCGCTACTCAGGGACTGACGGTAAGTGTCGAGGATATGCAGGCAGTCGAGGACCGCGATACACATCAGCACCGAGGGTAATCCGACCGTCACCGCATTCACCGCAATAGACAGTGTCCCCATGGCACCGAGCAACAGCAGCGTGCATAACGTCACGATCGCAAGCACCACAAACACGTCGCCAAGGTTGCGCAACAGCACCAGCAACAAGACAAACAGCACCAGCGAGGTCAGCGGGATGAACGTTTTCAGGTCCGACCACATATCGCTGGTCACCTGGTGTTCAACCACCGGCTCACCCGCGACATAGAACCGGGAAAAACCGGCCGCGTGCATCTGTTCGCGAATGACGGGCAGGATTCGCTCGAACCTGGCGTTATCACCGCCTGTGCGAGCCTCAACAAGAATGGCTGCGACCTGACCGTCCAGAGAAATCAGGTCACGCTGATACAGCGAGTTGTTGCGCAGCTTGTCGATAATCCGCTGCGGATCATAGAGGTCCGGCTGCTCCAAGGCGTCCGCAGCGGGCAATATGTCAATCGACTGGTCCTGGCCATAAATGATGTTGACCGTCGCAATACTGGTCGCTCGTGCGACATCGGGTAAACGCTCGATGTTCTCGCTGGCTGCCTTTAACTGCGCCAACACCTGCGCGTTGAACACCGTCTGAGGCGGCAAGGCAACCACCACCATGCGGTCATCACCGAAGACCTCCTTGAAACTGTCATAGCGTTGACGTTCAACATCCCCCTGGGGCAGAAAGGACTCGACCGACGCATCGAAGCGCGTCTGGAGTACACCGGGAGAAATGGCGAAAATAGCAAGGATCGCCACCAACGCATTGGCTTTGCGCCACTTCACCAGAAAGCGAATCAATAAAGCTGTGTACACAACGTCACCCCACTTGTCAGCGCAGCCTGGTCACAATTGATCGACGACTAGACAGTCCGCTCGGCCAGTGTTGAAAGGATGATCCCGGCCATACCGAAGAGGCACGCGATACCCACGGCGTAAGAGAGCGTACGCCACGGCTGCCAACGTGCCAGGTAAGTCACGGTGTGCACCACGCGGGCACCGGTAAATACGGAGAACAACCAGATGGAGGGTTCTGCGGGAGCATCGACCATGACATAGAGCGCGCCCAGCGCAAAAAACAACGGGATATTCTCCAGGTCATTCATCCATGCCTGCGCCGCACGCGAGACCTGGGGCAGTTCCTGGTCACTGGCAGGACGACCGACAAACCTGGCATCCTCGGCATTCTTGAAGGTCAGGCGACCAATGCGATAGACCCCTTGATAACAGGAGATTGCAAACATCTTCACAAACAACACCAGCACACACAGCGCATAGCTATACAAAACGGTGTTCATCTTCGCTCCTTAAGAAAATGGGTTGATGCCTTCCATGTCCCCAGCGGTCCCGGCCGACAAAAAGCCACCGGGACCTGGTACACCAGGGCCTACTAAAACATCATTTGCCCGGCTTAGCGCGATACGCGCCTGACGAATTCCTCGGTATCGAATTCAAAAGCCAGCTTGGCACCGGTGGCCTTGTCCGATCCCCAGCCGTCCTTGAGCACCGTCATCACGGTTTGCCGGAACCGCGGCGACGTAATCCACATCAGGGAAAACATCTTGTTGCCCATCACCAACTTGTTGATCGCTCGTGAGGCAATGGCGATCGAAGGCACCGGTGTTTCAACGCAATGCCACCACCAGTGCGGCGAAAACAGCACGTCGCCCGCCTCCAGCGTAGTCGTGTATTTTGGAATGTAGCGATACAACGGGTAGCCGTCAGCCTCGATCTCATCGTGACTTTTTCGCCAGTCCAACATGGTCGCCGCATAGAACATATCCTTGCGGGTAATGGGGTGCATCCACATGGAGTGTTTGGGGTGAACGAACGTCCACTTCTTCACGCCATTGACCATCGTGAACAGGTTGGGACAGCCGGTGCAGTGCCAACCGGAAATAACGCCACCTGCTGAAAGAAACAGCTGGGTGGACATGATGCGTTTGTCTCGGGTGCTCAGGTACTTGCCCAGAGTATCAAGGTCCAGTTCATTTCTGAGTTCCGGGTGTTTATTGAAAAGGTCCTCAGTGTGCCCCGGGTAATAGGAACCACCGTTCCTGATGTTTTCCACGACTTCCGACAACGGCAGATCGATGTACTGCAGGGCCTTTTCGTTGAGTTCAGTCCCCCGTACCCGAGTCGCTACCTTGACGTCTCCATAATGTTCTGCAAAGAATTCCGGGGTCCATTTCTTGACCGCTTCCCAGTCCTTTGCGGCCCCGCGAAATACCACCGGCGTGTTGGGCTCCAGATAGATCTTGTGGAAGTTCTCCGGTGTCAGATCCTTCATCGAGACTTCAGGCACGGGCAAGGTTGGCGCGTCGCCATATTCCCTGGATTGAGCGAGTACGCGTGCCTCGATGCTTTTGGTCCGTTCGACGCATTTTGGTGTTCCATAAGGACCATGGTCCTTGCGCCCGACAAAGTAATACCGGCGCAAAAAATCGGCCCAATACTGCATTCTGGTCACACGGCCAATCTGTGGGTCGTGGCTCAGGTCAATCGTGGGGAAGTCAAACGCCGAACTGCCGTTAACCGCTTTTATTACCCTATCCATACGTATCTCCCTATTGGCTTGCTGATGTTGACGCTTGTCGTGAAGCTCAAAGTTCCAGCGGCGCAGTCGTTGCGCCGACGCCCCCGAATATTCTTTCCAGTGCGTCTGCCGACCACTCCGTTTGGCCGATTTCATTCAGTGTTGAAATCGGTGTACCAAAGAGAAACTCTCGAACGTGTGGACGTAGATTCAACGCCAGCAAGTCAATCCGCATCGCCACGGCCGGGGTGTTGTACTTGCTGTAATAGCGAACTTCTGAAATGGCATTAACCCCCATGAATCGATACAGCGCCTGATGCTTGGGCGGAATGGCAAATACGATGTCCGTGTAGTTTTTTGCGAACTTTGCATGTTGCAATGCGATACGAAACAACGAGTACACCGTGACCATTTTGTCTGGGTCATGCACGGTGTAGGCGATGGCCCCGAAGAATGCCGGGTTGACGGCCAGCATGCCGAACTCGGCCAGGCGCCGCCCTTCCTTGCGCAACGGTGCCAGGCAATCTTCGAACACCGCATCCATGGGTAACTGGTCGACAGAGTCGGCAATAGAGGTGACTGTCATCGCAACCTCGCCCAGCACTTTGCCGACGAAGGTCACGGTCTCCGGGTTGAGTAGAAAATCGTTGGTAAACAACCCGTTATCGGCGGGCTCCGCCAACCCCTTGCGAAAATAGGCGTCATACACCAGTCGGTAGGCAGCCTCTCGATCATCAACGGCCCTGGCGTTGCCGAAGCAGACGCTGGACGACTGGGAGTGATGGCCCAGCGACCTGACCAGTTGACCACCCGGTTGGCGGTTTTCTTGCGCCATCGCCCGATCGACACGCAATCGCTGACACAGGTTTCTGATATCTCGTGACCAGGCATTTCTTGCACCGCCGCAAGCGGGCTGACAGAGAACAAACCACTCCCCTGGCGTCTGCTCAGGTTCGACATAAGTAATGACGACCTGAAATGAAAGCTCTCGTCCGGCCACATCATCCTGAATACTGACTTCGTACCGGGTATCCACGACCAGGCACGTATCGGCCCGCAAGATCAGTCGTTCTTCCGTCAATTCAATGACCCGCGCAATACTCTCGACAGCATGAAGCCCGCCCGTTATGCGCCCATACATCGGCATAACGGGAGCATCCATAAGGGTGCACTGCTGTACCGATAAATGCTCCTCGCCAACACATCGACTGTCTACGTCTGCACTCAACAAAGGCATTATTAGTGTCATATCCTTTATCCCTCGCTCTTCAGATCCATCTTGACTAATGCGTTCTGAAACAAGATTGATCACGGTTATCGCCAATTGGCTGTTAGTACCACCCTCTCCTTCTTCAACCCCCTGATAGTGAGTGCGCTGATCAATAGGTCAGACACTGTCCATCAATGGGCGCTTTTTCGATTCTTTGTGAGCTGAACGCAGGACGGTGTTCGTTGCACTCGGCGCAGCCTTGCTGAGCGGTATCAGTCGAACCACCGGCAAGGTGATAACGGTTGCCACCAACGCGACGACCATCAGGATGGCGTAGAGCTGCGCAGAGATGACCCCGATCTCCAGTCCCACCGTCAACAAGATGATCTCCATCACTCCCTTGGTATTCATCAGCGTTGCGACCACCAAGGCGTCGGACTTCGAAAGACCGGTGACCCTGGCAGAGAGATAAGACATGCCCACTTTTCCCGCCCCGCCCACCAGGAAAAATACGCCGGCCCACATCAGCAGTTCTGGCCAATCGGCTGCATTGATTGCCACGTTCATAGCCGCGGTGCCAAAAAATAACGGCGTAAAGAACTGGCTCACTAAAGCGTGCGGGCCTTTTTCCCAGAACTCCCGCAGAACGCTGTGCTTGCGAAAGGCCAGGCCGGCGATAAAGGCTCCGATGGTGACGTGCGCGTTGGCCAGATCGGTGACGACGCAGAAGGCAAACAGAACGATCAGCGCCGCAACAAGCACCTTTGTCGAATCAGCCCCTGGCTTTGCAGACGCGGCTGACGAATAGCGGCGGCTGATCATGAATTCGGCCACGATCACCAGCACCACGAGGGTGACACTGGAGAAAAAGATACCCTTGAGCCCACCGCTGGACAGTGAAACCAACACCACCGACAGGGCAAACCAGGCAAGAATGTCGGTGACCACCGCGGCGTTCAGAACCAATGGGGCCAGGCGATGGTGCAAAAAACGCCTGTCGTCGAGGATGGCGGCCAGCACCGGCACGGCAGTGGCCGCCATCGCCACTCCAAAGAACAGCATGTATGGCCCTCGGTCCGTGCCTGCGGCGAAGGTGCCGTGAGTGAAATAGCCCAGCAGCATGCCTGCCAGTCCGGCGCCCAGGAAACCGGCGACCGCAATGGCGACGACACCGCGACCGTTTACTGCCCCCGTCGCTTTTTCGCTTTTGCCCACCTCCAGGCCCAGGCCGAACATGATGAACACCAGTCCGATTTTGCTGAGTGCCATCAGGCCCACGACGTTGGAAAACAGATACGTCCGGAGTTCGGGATGGTATTGGCCCAATACCATCGGGCCGGCAATCACACCGGCCAGCAGATGGCCGATAACCGCAGGTTGGCCACACCAGTACGCTACCCGTCCCAGGGCATGAGCCACGCACAGTATCAAGAGCAACTGTATGAATATGATTCCCGAATTCATCTGATTCATCCTTGCGCGAGTAGTTGAAGCCTGTCCGTTTGCCACAGCATGGAAGGGAGCGGCCCCGCCCCCTTATTGACGGACGCTGTCGAACGTCGTCTCACTGCGGTCCTGCCTACACTTGAGATAACGTCCGTATATCCAAAACACCGACACACCCAAAACCGATACTTTTGCCTAGGCTTTTGCAAGCTGGCGTTTCAAGAATTCGATTACCCGCTGTTCTGCCAACCGGGTCGGGTGGTTCTCTTCGTCGCAGTAACTGACCCCGAGCACGGAGTGCGCCCAGCGGCTGATTCCATGGGCGTTGCTCGACGATGAATCGATTTCAAATGCGTCGAACCGGCTGCCGAACTCCTCTCGCAACCGTTCGAATCGTGCATTCGGAACCGCCGGGTCCCCGGTGAAGCGCAAGCCCAGTACCGGTATGTTCTCGACAGCCGAGCGCTCCTTGACCGCCTGGAGTGTTTGCTCATCAATCCCCAGGGCACGTCCCTGCCCCGCCGACAACGCGAACGGCAGCGAAGGGTTTGCCAGGACAGGGGCAATGACCGAGGCATCCGCCATCATGGCCAAGCCAAAACCACCCGTCAGGCACATCCCGACGACCCCGACCCCTTCCCCACCACAAGCAGCATGCGCATGACGGGCAAGTGCACGCAGCCAGTCAGTAATCGGGCTGGTCTTGCGCCCTGCCAATACCCGAAACTCTCTGGAGACGCAGACTTTTCCCATGCATACCGCCACCGACACAGGTGTCACAGCCACCCCGGGCGAGCCAAAAAGCACGGGCATCCAGACACTCAAACCCGCGCTCGCCAGTTGCCTTGCCAAACGTACGACCCCCTCATGAAGCCCAGGGACTTCATGCATCAGAATGACGCCCGGCCCCTCACCTCGGCGATACACCACACGCTTGACGTCGGCGTGGGAAAACTCGAACTCGGTGAACCCGTCAAACAAGGCGTCCCGCGCAGAATCGTTGTTCATTTGAATACCCACAAAACAATAAACCGGGCAAAAAACCGCCAGCGGCAGACGTGCCTCACGCCAGGCCACTCGAGGCGCTCACCCTGTGCACGACAGGGTGGGCGAACGGACACAACACAGCCGATCACGCGTAATCCCGAGGTTTGCCCATGGTGTCTGAATGCACTTGAGTGCCGCTCGATGTCGGCGTAACGGCTGCCGGGGGCGCCATTTTCAGATCGTCGAGTTGAAGCTCAAGGTCTTGCAGCGACTTTTTGATATGACGGCCCATCAGGATCTGCTTGCGCACCATGAAGTCCATGAGCGCGAAGACGATCCGCCACTGCAGCCGCTTGGCCTTGCCTTCGCGAACCAGCTTGGAAAACTCCGGCTTGTAAGGGTTGTGCCCGAGATTTTTCAGATCGGAATACATCAGCAGCCAGTTCAGGGTGAAATTGCTGAGCACCGGATTGGCGTGAATCCGGTCCTGTACCAACCCCAGTTCGATGACCTTGGCGGTGACCTTTGCCTGGTCGTAATCCCAGGCATGGAACGGCGCCAGGATTCTGGGCAACGTCACACCGGCGGCATAACGCCGGGGGTTCCAGAACAACGCGAGTTCATGCTCCTGGAACACGCCGCTGCGGAACAGTTCGTGAGGCGTCCAGTCCCGGGCAATTCGTGCCGGCGGCATCTCATAAAGCATCCGCTCAGGGTCTGGTTGCCCCGGCGAGTAGCCGGTAAAAATCAGCGGAATGTCTTTGTCCAACGCGAAGCGCAGCAAGTCGCCCTCGCGAATATCCAGCCAGAAGTAACACACGGTATGAACGGCACCCTTGGGTCCCTGATTCATCAACAAATGTCGGATAAAGCGTTTGTAGAGCGTCAGCGACGGCTTGTGCACATGGTGATCAACCCCCAGGGCCTTGACCGTTCGCCTTATGTTCTCCCAGGTTCTGGGCGGTATGTCGTAATCGCTTGTATAAGCCAGCACCTTCAAGCCATGGTCGACCACGAGCCGATGCAGCAAGTAACAGCTGTCCTTTCCTCCGCTGAAAGAAACAATGCAGTCATACTGTTTGCCACTGCCCTTTGCTGCACGCAATGTCGCTTCCAGGTCTTTCTGGAAATGCATGCGCTGCTGCTCCTGGCGTTGCTCGCCGCCGCCCTGCCATATACGGCATACGTTGCAAATGCCATCCGAATCAAGTGCAACACCCTCGACATCATCGGTAAGCAAGCACGTACCACAAACTTTTTTCGACATACCGACCCGCTCCTTATATCCCTATCCTGTCCTGGTTATTACCTGTTCAGCTCAAGCGCCGACTGCTGTCCGATTGCGCTCCAGCACGCCATAAGACTTTTTGGCCAAGTGCAGTGCCTCGCCAAGGAAGTCCCCATACGTATCGAGCGCGCGCTCACCGATCGAGACCAAATGGGCGGTAAACTCAGGTTTGGCTTCAATCAATTCGGCAACAACCCGGAAGTTGGTATCGGTGTGCCCAAAGTCGAAGTTCACGTGTTCAGCGAGAAACGAAATGCTTTTACGCGACTCTTCACACAGTGCGCTTGCACACGCTTTTAACAGTGGAGGACCGTATTGCGTGGTGATCAATTCGATTTCGACATCAATCGCCAATTCCGCCCAGGGAGCATCACCTGATACAACATCCCTG
>Ga0105854_1001233_pt1 | contig 10645 bp, 10 predicted proteins | sample OrgsoiDNA_201058_FD_89679 | JGI IMG/M metagenome (GOLD analysis project Ga0105854, IMG submission 89679) | Permafrost soil microbial communities from the Arctic, to analyse light accelerated degradation of dissolved organic matter (DOM) -... | ecosystem: Environmental > Terrestrial > Soil >... | reverse complement strand
CGTCGGGGAGATTCGGCCAATACGCCCGAATGGCTGCGTAAAAGCTCGCCGCGCGCTGTGGATCGACGGCGTAATCGATCTTCTGGATCCATTCCACGTCAGGACCGAATTTGGCCTGCCCACCCATATCGAGGGTGAGATGCACGCCGAGTCCGGCTTCATTCGGCATCGGGTAAATCAGGCGATCGAACGGCGTCCGGCCGCTCACGGTGAAGTAATTGCCTTTCGCGAAATACAACGGAGGCACATGGCGCGCATCGAGTCCGCGGATCGTGCGCGCGATCTGGTTCGCCGACAGCCCCGCGCTGTTGACCACACAGCCGGCCTGGAAGGCCATCGGCGCCTCGCCCCCCGTTTCGACGATAAACGCACCGTCGCGGGCATCGATATCCATTACCGGCGTATGAAACGCCACCGTCGCGCCGTCGCGTTCCGCGTCGCCTTGCAACGCGAGCATGAATTGATGGCTATCGATAATGCCGGTCTGCGGCGAGAAAAACGCTTCCACGCACTGAAGCTGCGGCTCCATCTCCATGGCTTCGGCGCCGCTTACGCGCACCAGGTCCGTGACGCCGTTTTCGACAGCCCTGTTCTGGATGGCCGTCAGTTGCGGCAACTGATTGCGCGCCGTGGCAACGAGTAATTTGCCGCAGCGGTTGTACGGGACGCCATGGGCATCGCAATACTCGTAGAGCATCGCCCGGCCACGTACGCATAAGTCGGCCTTCAGCGAACCGCGCGGGTAGTACAGCCCCGCGTGGATCACCTCGCTATTGCGCGAACTCGTGCCAGTGCCGACCGCTTCGCCCGCCTCGAGCACGATCACCTCGCGGCCACGTGCGGCCATCGCCCGCGCGACCGCGAGTCCGACCACGCCGGCGCCAATCACTACACATTCGATTCTGTCCATCTCACTATTCTAGGCCAGCCAGCGCGACCGCTTCGCGCGCTTTATTGCGCTTTTTGTGCGATTGGCAATACTCACTCGCACAAGGCATCATTTTCCGAAATAATCCGGGCCAAATCAGGAAATATGGCCTTTTTGCCCGGAAAAAGTCAGTTTCAGGCCATATTTTGACGGGTTTTTGCAGATTTCTCTAAAACACCCAGTCAAAATCCGATCGATTTCTTCCGTCCACCATTGCCCAATTCGATGTCTCGAGCCTGAACTTCATGCCGGTTATCGATACGCGCGTTGCCAAAAGCATTGAGCATGGCGCGCCGCATCGCTCGCGGGGAAGCCTGCGTCAACGCGTCGAGCGGTGCGTCGCCGAGTGTTTCCGGAAAGCGCGCGCCCCACGCGTGCGCGCTGCGGATCTCGTGATAGATCGACTGCGCGATACGGCGCGCGCCATCGCGATCCGGTGGCGCGATCTCGTATACGTTCATCCGATTCAGTAACGGCTCGGGAATCGTGTTTGCCTGATTCGCCGTCGCGATCCAGACCACATTGCCGGCGTTGATCGGTATTTCGGCGAATTCATCGATGAAACTCTGCGCCGTATCGTGTTCCAGCAGCGCGTACAACGCGCCGAGCGGATCGTATTGAGCGTCGCCGGTGGCTTTGTCGATTTCATCGACCGTCATCACCGGATTGGCGTAACTGCCGTTCACGAGCGCATCGAACACCTTGCCCGGCTTCGCGTTGCGCCATTGCGACGACGCGCCCGACAAGATCCAGCCCGCGGTCAGCGAACTCATTGCCAGGTAATGCGAGGACGTGCCGAGCAAACGTGCAAGCTGCTTCGCGAAATGCGTCTTACCAATACCCGGATCGCCGAGCAGCAGCATGGGCATCAATTCGAGCCGGTCCTCGGTTTCAAGGCACAACGCGATCTGCTTGCGGACATCGTTAAGCGGCTCCTGGAAATTGGGCAAGTCCGCTACCAGATCGTCTATGGAAGGCATCCGGTTCGGCTTGACACAAAAACGCAGATTGCCCGCTTTGAGCATCTTTTCGTACGTCGCGCGCAGCGCCTCGCTGCCCCCTTCGCTCAGGTCGTTCAACGCTGTTTCGACCTCGTCCAGGTCATAGACCTTGCTGAACGACGCCACGGCGAGTTCTTGTTTGACTACGGCGGTGCTCATCGCGTATCCCCGGTTACGTTGATCGATAAATTCAGTTTATCGGCCATAAAGCCGCACGCAAGCGAGCAGTCCCGGGCGTCTGCTGCTAATCGCTTAAAAATGCGATGGCTTCGGCAGGCGGGCTCAAGCGCTTGTATGATCGACAAGTTGCGCTGCGGAAAAGCCGCTGCGAGCGGGTGCGGAAAGTGCGTCGCTGTATTGGACGGAACACACGACATTGCTGCTGTTTTTGCATTCGCGCGGTAGCTTTTGGAAACACTTCGGAGCTGAACGCGCGCACCGGCTCTATGTCAGAAACAAGCTACCCGGATCGAACGGGCCATGGCCCAGACGCAATAAGGGATCAGGAGAAAAGTACACATGTTGAAACACCACACGGCAGCGTTGCTGTTCTGTGCCGCGATCGCCGCGCCTTTCAGCGCCCTTGCGCAAAGCACGCCGCCGCAGCCGGTCAAATGGGAACTGCAGGTTTTGCAGGACGGTCAGCAGATCGACAGCTTCACCGGCACGACCAACGTCGGCCAGGCCCGCACCGATACCCATCATCACGTGGTAAAAAACAACGTAGGTTGCGCGGACAAACCCGCCGGCGACATCGACCTGCAGCGCACCCTCACCATTTCCCCCGTCCACGCCAACAACGACGACATCACGTTGCAGATCGACGCGCAGGAAACCTTGCAGGACAGCACCGCGCCCGTTACGGCTCAGGGTTGCAAGCTGCCGCCCCAACCGCGTCAGGTCAGCGCTACGCATCCCGGGCTGGTCCTCAAGCCGGGCGAATGGTCGACGTGGCAGATCGTCGATAAAAATCCGTCGCTCACCTACAAGGTTCGTGCGACGCTGGCAACGGCTGCGCAGTAGCGCGCCGCGCGTCGATCACACTCGACGCCGCCGCGTCCCACACCGCGCCGTTCAACTTCGCGGTCAACTCGCGGTTAACACATTCATCGCATGCGAAATCCAGAACATTTCACCTCCGGAATTCCCTCCGCTCACGACGCCCCCGATTTCGTGGCCGTGAGCTGGAACCTGCACAAGGGCCGCTCTCCGCTCGGCCTCCAGGCGTGGAGCGCGATGCAGCGCTGGGTGCAGTCGACCAAAGCCGATGCCTATTTCCTGCAGGAAGCCATGGCGCGCCGGATGCCGCAACCGGTGCTGGCGGCGAGCTTCGGTAATCCGCTCGATGCCCCGGTCGATGACATCTGGCATTGCCAGGCGACGGAAATCGCGACATCGCTCGATTTGCAGATCGCGCTCGGGCAGAACGTGTTCAAACCATCGTGGCGGCATGGCAACGCGATTCTTTCGCCGCATCCGCTGGATCTCGGTGGACGTTGGGATATCTCGGCACATCGGTTCGAGCGTCGTGGCTTGCTGGTCGCGCGCGCCACGTTTGCCGGGCGCTCGGTCACGCTGCTGTGCGCGCATCTCGCGTTGACGCGGGCGGCGCGGCTGCGGCAAATGAACTGGATCGCGTTGTGGATTTCGAAGGAAGCGCCTGAAGGGCCGCTCGTTTTGGCGGGCGACTTCAACGACTGGCGTAATGATTCGGTGGGGGTCTTCGGCGAACTGGGGATGAGCGAAGTGGCGACCATGCTCGGCGAATCCGGTCGGACCTATCCAGCGTTTTCACCCGCGCTCGCGCTCGACAAGATGTTCGTGCGCGGAATGAAACCGGTTGAATGGATCACACCGACGCAGGACACCGCATGGCTGTCCGATCATCTGCCGTATATGGCAAAGCTGCGGGTGGAGTGAGCGGGGGTTTTTACTTCGCGTTTTACTTCTGGTTCTACTTCGCGTGCTACTTCGAGCCGCCTGCAAATGACGCGGCGATCACGGTTTCTATCGCGGTGAACGACACGGGTTTGACCAGATGATGGTCGAAGCCGGCGTCACGGGCCGCTTTCTTGTCACTGTCCGCGCCATAACCCGTCAACGCGATCAGCAACGCAGTTTTAGTGGCCGCGCGCGTGCGCATCTCCCGCGCGACCTCGAAGCCGTCCATGCCCGGCAAGCCGATATCCAGGATCACGACATCGGGCGCGAAGTCGTCGACCATGGCAAGCGCACTCGGGCCGTCATGCATGACGCGAACTTCGTGGCCTAACGTTTCGAGCAGCATCGACATGGCTTCGGCTGCATCGACGCTGTCATCGACGAGCAAGACCCGGCGCGGTTGGGTCGATTCGCCTGGCGCGCCATCGATCGTCGTCATGTGCTGTCCTGGATTTTGAGAATTCTGAAGGTGCTCGCGCACTCAGTGAATCAGGCGCGCGAATAATTTCAGGATGATACCGGGAAAGTGGATTCGTTCCGTTCGGCGTCAGACTGAGCCGACTCGCGCGGCATCCAGCCGAAGCGCGCTTGCATCGTTTCTCCGGGCATCAACACCCCGCCGCCGATGTCCTCTCGCGGCGCGTCGAGATTCAAGAAATCCACCGTGTTTGTTACAGGTTCCACGCACAGCTGGTCCGGATGCGCCGAGGGCGCGAACAGGACCATGTGATCGAACGGCGCATCGGCGCAAAGCGTCACGCTGCGGTGTTCATCAGGCCAGTCGATGGTCGCCGACCTCGACCAGCCAGCGAAGTTGTTGTCCAGGTCGTAAGCATCAGCGGACAAGCCTTCCGGCGACGCCAACGCATCAACACAAGGATGCGCGGCAAGCGACGTCGGCAGGAGATCCGGCGTGGCGTGCCACATTGCGCGGACGTTCGTGTGGATACGCGTAGCCGGCGTCCGAGGGTAATACGGATGATGACCCATGCCAAACGGCATAGGCTGATCGGCGAGATTGCGAATCGACATCGTCACGAACAAGCCTGAATCATCGAGTTCGAAACGCTGTGTCGCTTCGTATCGATACGGCCAGTGATGCGCCGGTTCACTGCTAGGTTCGTGGTTCAGATGCAATTCCACCACGTTCGACGACACTAAACCCACGCGCCACGGCCGCCGCCACGCGTGCCCATGCAGCGCATGATCGAACGCGTTGCCATCGGCGGATAGGTCGACCTCGCGGCCATCGAATGCAAAATGCGCGTCGCGCAGCCGGTTGCAGTACGGCAGCAGCGGAAAGCTCGCCATGCCGAGGGGGTTGCAAGCAGCGAGCGCGTCGGCCGATGCAGGGCGCAGCCAATGCAATGCGCCACGACCACTGCCGCCGCCATTGCCGCCATTGCCAACATCCGGCAGATCGTAGAACGCCGCGATCGCGCCGCCGACGTGCGGCGCCAGCAACACTCGCCGATCCTCAAAGCGCAGTTCGATCAGCGCAGCATCATCCAACGCGATGCGAAACGCGTCGTCAGCGGCCGGCGTAAGCTGAGTGGATTGAGTGGATTGAGCAGCGGCGCTTTCACCCGCGCTTGTCCGTTGATTGGTGTTCAATATGCAAACCGCTGATAACTTTCATCGAAGGTCCGCGGCGTCTTGTCGACTTGCGGGCTATAACGCAGCAACCGTTTCGCGCGGGCAGGCAACGCGGCGAACACATCGCGCGGCACTTGCACCTGCACTTCCGGCCTGAAATACCACGAACGGCTATAACCGATCACGACCATCGGACGCGGGGTATCGGTGAGATTCGGTGTGCCGCGATGCAAAGCGCGCACGTCACGGATCATCACGTCGCCGAGTTGCATCGGGACGCGTTCCGCCGGAAATTGGCCACTCTCCAAGCCAGCAAGCGCTTCCTCACGCGATATCCGATGCGTCCCACGCGTGGTCTCCAGCGACCCGTTTTCGTCATTCACATCGATAAGCGGAAAATTCACCGCCAACTGGAACGACGGCGTTTCCGGCACGCCGTCGAACAAAGGCGGCGTGTCGCGATGCCAGTCCTGAAAGTCGGAACCGCGCACGGGGGTATCGGTGGCGAGTTGGCACATCACGGGGTCCGGTCCGGCAATTCGCTCGACGATCCCCAGTACGTCGTCATCGCAAAAAATGGCAGGATCGGCGAATTCGCCTTCAAACGGCAACGTGACGTAATAGCGTCCCGGTCCGCGATTGCCGCTGCCGCCCTGCTCGCGTGCCGCAGCTTCGTGCGGCGCGAAAAGCGGTGCGAAAGCCGCGCACCACGCTTCAAGCGTCGCACGCGAGAAATGGCTGGGCAACAGCACAAAACCGTCACGGTCGAAATTCTCCGCAAGCGCATCGCGAGCGCGTTCGTCGTAGCGGGCCATCGTCATCTCCTTGGTTGCGCCACGCGAGTCGAGCGCGGCCGACACGCATGGCTTTCATTGATCCGACAGTCCGCGTGCGCCCCGAGAATCGCACGATCGCCACGAAGTAGTCAATATTATTAGTAATAACACTTAGGCAAGCCCAAGCACGGGAAAAGCCAATCCTGGCGATGGTTTTCGAGCGTTGTCGGTAGAAAATATTAGTGGTACCGTCCTCGGCATCCGCAGAACGTTTCAGCGCAACGCAACGACAACGCCGCCGCCTTTTCGCGGCCTCAGACAATGAAAAAATCCACGCAACGCCGTCCGACGATGACCGACATCGCGAAGCTGACCGGCGTCTCGCAATCGACCGTGTCGCTCGTACTGAACAACGCGACCAGCGCGAAATTCTCCGACGCCACGCGCAACAAGGTATTGAAGGCCGCACAGGATCTCGGCTACCGGATGACGGCCCGCGAGCCGCTGGACACGGCGATCGCGGCGACCCAAAAGAACCTGATCGTGTATCTGGCGGACGAGATATCAACGAGTCCCCATCCCGTGGTGAACATCGACGGCGCGCGCGATACAGCGTTCGCAAACGGCCGGATGCTTGCCGTTTACTCGACGCACGGCAATGCGGAGATCGAGCAGCAAGTACTCGACGCCACGCTGACGAACCCCAACGTGCTCGGCGTGATTTACGCGACGGTGTACACACGCAAGGTGACGTTGCCGGCGGCGCTTTCAAAGGTCCCGACGGTCCTGCTGAACTGCTACACAAGCGATTCCGAGCTTTCGTCGGTGGTTCCGGCGGAAGTCACGGGAGGCCATACCGCGACGGACTATCTGCTGAATGCGGGGCATCGAAGAATTGGGTATGTGAATGGCGAACCCTGGCAAGACGCGGCGCGCGACCGGCTGAAGGGGTATCGGATGGCGCTCTCCACCGCGGACTTGCCGTTCGCCGCAGAGCTGGTCCGTGAGGGCGACTGGAGTTCTGGCTCCGGCTTCGAACACACGCTCTCACTGATGCGCCAGCCCAACCCGCCAACGGCCATTTTCTGCGCGAACGACTTGATGGCGCTCGGAGCGATCGAAGCGCTGAAGCAGTTAGGGCTACGCGTACCCGAAGACGTATCTGTACTCGGCTACGACGATCAGGAAATCGCCCGGCATACCCATCCGCCGCTGTCCACGGTCGTGCTGCCCAACTATGAATTGGGCCGATGGGCGGTCGAAACGCTGCTCCAGGAAGAGCACAACCGTGCCGCCGGTGCGCCCGTGCGTCGGCGCACGGTAAAGCTCGACGGACCACTGGTAGAACGCGCGTCCGTAAGGGTAATTACCGTGGTCGAACAACCTGCAATTAATAATATTAGCGATTGACCAATAATAAAATTCGGTGGAATAATCATCGCACCTCGACTTATTGAGATAGAGCTGAGAGGACGAAAAAACACAGCAGGACCGAAGCACTTAAAAAAGCAGGACCATCCATACCGGAGGAAGACATGCTGTCGCTTGAAAACTTCAACAAACGCAAATTCCCGTTGCGCGTGCTGGCCACGTCCGCGCTCGCGCTGTCGATGGTGGCGGGCTTCAGCATCGCTCACGCCGACGACTCTCCGCTGCCCAAGCTTGCGAACAAGAAACCCTTGCGCGTCGGCTTCGCGCAGACCGAGAGCAACAACCCGTGGCGTCTCGCCGAAACCAAGAGCTTCAAGGACGTCGCGGCGAAATGCGGCTGGCAGATGGTGATGACCGACGCGAACAGCTCGGCATCGAAACAAGTCGCCGATATCCAGAGCATGATCGCGCAGCACGTCGATTTGATCGTGTTCCCGCCGCGTGAAGAAAAGCCGCTCGCACCGATCGTGTTGCAGGCGAAGAAAGCGGGCATTCCGGTGATCCTGGTCGATCGGGACGTCGATCAATCGGTGGCGAAAGCGGGTAAGGACTACATCACGTTCATCGGCTCGGACTTTATCAACCAGGGCCAGCGTGCGGCCGACTGGCTGGTCAAGGCGACCGGCGGCAAGGGCAAAATCATCGAGCTGGAAGGATCGACGGGCGCATCCGCTGCGAACGATCGCAAGAAGGGTTTTGACGACGTGATCGCCAAGAATCCGGGCATGCAGATCATCGCGTCGCAAAGCGGTGACTTCGCGCGCGACAAGGGCCGTCAGGTCATGGAAACGCTGCTTCAGGCGCATCCTGACGTAACCGCGGTCTACGCGCACAATGACGAAATGGCGCTCGGTGCAATTGCCGCGATCAAGGCGGCCGGCAAGCAGCCGGGCAAGGACATCACCCTTGTGACGATCGATGGAACGAAGGGCGGCATGGACGCCATTGCTGCCGGCGAACTCGGTGCAAGCGTGCAGTCGAGCCCGTTCTTCGGCCCGCTCGCGTGCGACGTGGCGCAGAAGTTCGCGAAGGGTGAAACCGTCCCGCCGTGGGTGAAAGTCTCCGACCGCTTCTACGATAAGAGCAACGTTAAAGAGAGCATGCAGTACGGCTATTGAGCAGACGCGTTCAGTGAACGTTGCATGAAGGGTCGAAGCTTGGTCTATTGAGCAACGAAGGTGTTCGAAGCGGCGCGCCCCGTATTTCGCGGGCCGTCGCTTCTTTTGTATCCGGCGGACTGAAACGCAGTCACTGCGTGAAACCAGCCGTCAGGGAGACGCACTCGATGAACACACCGAATTCTGGATCACCCCTGCTCGAGATGCAGGATATCGACATCAGCTTTGGTGGCGTGGCCGCGTTGCGGCACGCCAGGCTTTCGGTGACAGCGGGAGAAGTGCATGCGCTGATCGGGCAGAACGGCGCGGGTAAATCGACACTGATCAAGATCCTGACGGGTGCGTATCGGCGCTCGGCGGGCACGATTCGTTTCGATGGCCGCGAAGCCGATTTCCGCAGCCCGAAAGAAGCGCGCGAAGCCGGTATCAGCACGATCTATCAAGAGATCAATCTCGTCCCGTTCCGCTCGATTGCCGAGAACATTTTTCTCGGCCGCGAGCCGCGCCGGTTCGGGTTGATCGACTGGAAGACGATTCACCGGCGCGCGCAGGAATTGCTCGACTCCTTCGGCTTGCAGATCGATGTGAGCAAACCCGTGCGTGAGTTTTCAACCGCGATCCAGCAGATGGTGGCGCTGGCGCGGGCGGTATCGTCGGAGGCGAAGATGGTCATCATGGACGAATCCACGTCCTCGCTCGATGAACGCGAAGTCGAATTGCTCTTCAGCGTGGTGAGGCGTCTAAGGGACGACGGCCGCGCGGTGATTTTCGTCTCACATCGGCTGGATGAGTTGTATGCGCTGTGCGATCGCGTCACGGTCATGCGCGACGGGCAAACCGTCGCGGAAAGCCCGATGGCCGCGCTCGACAAGCTGCAACTCGTCACGACCATGCTCGGGCGCACGCTCGCCGCCGTCGTGCATGAGGACAGCGCGGTCAAGGAAGCGAACCTCGCCAAACGCGGTTCGACGGCGATCAGCGCGACGAACCTCGGCGCGGGAGCGAAGGTGTCGGATGTATCGCTCGATGTCCACTCAGGCGAGGCCGTCGGTCTCGCCGGGCTGCTTGGCTCGGGCCGCACGGAAACCATGCGGCTGATGTTCGGCGCGGATCCGACCGAGCGCGGGTCGCTTTCCATCGACGGCAAGCCGGTCACGCTCAAGTCGCCGCAAGACGCCATCGCGCGCGGGATCGCGTATCTCACCGAGGACCGCAAGGGCGAAGGCATCGTGCCGGAGCTGTCGGTGCGCGATAACCTCACGCTCGTCTGCCTGCGGACGCTGACCAAACGCGGCGTAGTTGATGTCGCGAAGCAGCGCGAGATTGTGGACCGGTTTATCGAATCGCTAGGGATCAAACTGCGGTCGGCCGATCAACCGATCCGTGAGTTATCGGGCGGCAATCAGCAGAAGGTTTTGCTCGCACGCTGGTTGGCGACGAATCCTGGCTTGTTGCTACTCGATGAACCCACAAGAGGGATCGATGTCGGCGCGAAAGCCGATGTCGCCAAGATCATCCGCGAGCTGCGCGACTCGGGGCTGGCGGTGTTGTTATCGGCGTCCGAACTCGAAGAGCTTACTGCCGTGGCCGATCGCGCCGTCGTGATCCGCGATGGCAAGACCGTCGCCGAGCTCGATGGTGCGCGCATGAGCGAAGCGTCGATCATGGATGCGATCGCGTATGGATCGGGAGAAGAATCGGCGCTCGCGGAAGCGGTCGATGCCAAAGAAGGTCAGCCATGAATCAGAAAACCCAGCCGGCAACCGCTGCGCCGCTTGTGCAGGCCGCGCAGAAGAAAAAACATCGAATCACGATTCAGCGCGAGATCGCCGTGCTGCTCGCGATGATCGTGTT
>Ga0105854_1001226_pt1 | contig 10662 bp, 9 predicted proteins | sample OrgsoiDNA_201058_FD_89679 | JGI IMG/M metagenome (GOLD analysis project Ga0105854, IMG submission 89679) | Permafrost soil microbial communities from the Arctic, to analyse light accelerated degradation of dissolved organic matter (DOM) -... | ecosystem: Environmental > Terrestrial > Soil >... | reverse complement strand
CTGAAGCCCGGCGACGTCTTCACGTTCGGTGGCCGCGCGCTGGAACTCGTGCGCGTGCGCGAAATGACCGCGTACGTGAAACGCGCGACGTCCTCACGCGGCGCGATGCCGCAATGGGCCGGCAGCAAGATGCCGCTTTCTTCCGAACTCGCCGATGCCACGCTGATGATGCTCGCGCGTGCCATGACCGGCGTCTACGACGAACCCGAGATGCAGGCTGTGCGGCCGCTGCTCGAATTGCAGGCGAAGTGGTCGGCGCTGCCGGAGCCGGGTGTATTACTGGTCGAACTGATTCGTTCGCGCGAGGGGCATCACTTGTTCTGCTATCCGTTTGCAGGACGGATGGCGCATGTCGGGCTTGGGTCGCTGATCGGTTGGCGCGTGGCGCGCGATCAGCCAAGTACGTTCTCCATATCGATGAACGATTACGGCTTCGAGTTGCTGTCCGCGCAACCCTTCGACTGGGAGAGGCTCATACACGAGGGACTTTTTTCGCCCGATAATCTCGAACACGACATTCTCGCCAGCCTCAATTCGTCCGAGCTTGCCGCTCGGCGTTTTCGCGAGATCGCGCGGGTGTCAGGGCTGATCTTCCAGGGACATCCCGGACAACAAAAAAGTGCGCGGCAACTGCAGGCATCGAGCGGGCTTTTCTATGAAGTTTTTCGCCGGCATGACAGCGGGAACCTGCTGCTTGCGCAGGCCGAGGAAGAGGTCATGTTGCAGGAACTCGAACTTGACAGGATACGCGCCGCGCTCAAAAGCATGAGCGCGAGCCGGCTCGCGCTGACGCGCCCGAAGAAACCGACGCCATTTGCGTTTCCGCTGATCATCGCGCGGTTGCGGGAGAAGGTGAGCACCGAGAAGTTGTCTGATCGCGTCGCGCGCATGCTCGCCGATCTGGAAAAGGCGGCACGCGCATGATGCTCGAGGCGCTGACGGTGGATATTGGCGGGCATGCGCTCGTGTTGTCGGCGGCGCGGGCGGCGTTCGATCCGGTGCGGCAAACCTTGTTTATCGCCGATGCGCATATTGGCAAGGACGCAGTGTTTCGCGCTCGGGGCATTCCCGTGCCGGAAGGTTCGACGGGCGAAACGCTTGCGCGTCTGGATACCTTGATCTCGATGCATCGGCCTGCGACGATTGTGTTTCTCGGCGATCTGCTGCATGCACGTGAGTCACATGCGTTGAGTACGCTCGGCGCGTTGGCCGAGTGGCGCGAGCGCCATGCCGGCTTGCGGCTGATCCTCGTGGAAGGCAATCATGATCGCCATGCTGGCGGGCCGCCCGACGCGCTGGCGCTCGAGGTGGTTGAAGAACCGTACAGGCTCGGGCCTTGGGCGCTGTGTCACTACCCGCAGCGCGTGACGGGTGCGTATGCGTTGGCGGGGCACGAACATCCCGTGTACCGGGTCGCGACGCGACTCGATAGCGCGAGATTGCCTTGTTTTCGTTTTAGCGCGGATGCTGGCGTGCTGCCTGCGTTCGGCGCGTTTACCGGCGGCTTCGAGGTGAACGCAAGCGCGCACGGCGAGCGGATTTTCGTGGTCGCCGGGGATCGGGTGATGGCAGTGCGGACTCAGTGATAAGTCATCTTCGATGACATCAGTTTTGTTAGCGTCCCGCGTTGGAACCTGTACCAGCCATCGGCACTTTTCAGCACCACTTCATCGCGCTGCCAGAACACGCCGGTCAGTTTCATGCGCTTTGTCATGCGCACAACCGCGGGCGGGCGCTTGGTGAAATCGTAGAGAACGAGTTCGGGTGAGCCGGTATCGAATGCTTCGACAATCATCCGAGCCCCCGACGGCTCCTGGAAATGCGCAATGCGGCGGGCGTTCAGCTGATCGAACGGTTTGCCATCGATTTGGGCTTCGAAGGTGGCCCCTTGCTGAACGAACACAACGCTGCCGCCCGTGGTGCGCATCGGTCCCGCACTCGCGTCGGCTTCCTGGGCAAACACCCCCGGCACAACCGCGAACGCCAGCAGCGCGGCAACAATCAACGGAAAAAAATGCCGGAGTGCGGTCATGAAGGTCCTTGGTTGAAAAAGCAGGAACCCGCAACCTAGTCCGCCCGATGGCAAAAAGCAACACCGAGAGCCTCGCACAAGGCTGAAAAACCAACTCGTTGAATCAACTACACAAATCTCAGGGTTTTCACCAAGCAAACCCAACAACGTTCGGTACAATTTGATCCCTTCAGCTCGCCCAAGCCTGCGTTCTTCACCCCGATAACGCGCGACCGGCCAGCACTCAGTCACCGCTTACCCCATGCCTCTGCCCCTTCTCGCCCTCGCCATTGCCGCGTTCGGTATCGGTACGTCCGAATTCGTCATCATGGGCCTGTTGCCCAACGTCGCGCGGGATCTCGGTGTATCCATTCCCGCAGCCGGCATGCTGGTTTCAGGTTATGCGCTGGGCGTGACTATCGGCGCCCCCATTCTCGCTATCGTCACCGCGAAAATGCCGCGCAAGAAAGCGCTGATGAGCCTGATGGGCGTGTTCATCGTCGGCAATCTGCTATGCGCCGTCGCGCCGGGTTATTGGATGCTGATGGCCGCGCGCGTTCTGACCGCGTTCTGTCATGGCGCATTCTTCGGCATTGGCTCGGTGGTCGCCGCGGACCTGGTTGCGCCCAACCGCCGCGCGCAAGCCATCGCGCTGATGTTCACCGGCCTCACGCTCGCGAACGTGCTCGGCGTACCGCTCGGCACCGCGCTCGGTCAGGTGGCCGGCTGGCGCGCGACATTCTGGGTGGTGACGCTGATCGGTCTGGGCGCGGCCGGTGCGCTGGCCGTGTGCCTGCCGAAGCACATTGAAATGCGGGAATCGAGCATCCTGCGCGAATTCAACGTGCTCAAGAATCCGCAAGTGCTGATGGTGCTGGGCATCAGCGTGCTGGCATCGGCGAGTCTCTTTTCCGTGTTCACGTACATCACGCCGATTCTCGAAGACGTCACCGGTTTTTCGCCGCATGCAGTCACGCTCGTGCTGCTGTTGTTCGGGCTTGGATTGACTGTCGGAAGCACGCTCGGCGGCAAGCTCGCTGACTGGAAGCTATTGCGCTCGCTATTGACGTTCCTCGTATCGATCATCGTGGTCCAGGCCATTTTCGCCGCCACAATGCACGCCGCCATTCCCGCGATGATCACCATCTTCGTCTGGGGCGTGCTCGCTTTCGCGATCGTTCCACCCTTGCAGATGCTGATCGTGAACCGCGCAAGCGATGCGCCAAATCTCGCGTCTACGTTGAATCAAGGTGCATTCAATCTTGGCAACGCGACAGGCGCATGGCTCGGCGGCATGACGATTGGCGCGGGTGCTGCGCTCAGCGCGCTACCGTGGGTAGGCGTGGTGATGGCCTGCGGCGCGTTCGGACTGACGTTGCTATCGGCGTCGCTGGATCGACGGGCGCGGCGCGCGAGTATCGGGCAGGCGGTTTAGGCTTGAAGGTTTGGCGTCATGCCTCTGCGACGCCCACGCCGCTACGCTCTACTCCGCTACTCCCTACTCCGCTACTCCCCTACTCCGCCGCGACGCGCGCGGGCAGAATCACGCCCTTGCATTCGCCGAATCCCACGCGATATCCCTCGCCCTGACACCATCCGGTGAGTGTCAATTCATCCCCGTCTTCAATAAACCTGCGCTCGCCGCCCTCGTCCAGCGAGATCGGGCGCTGTCCGTTCCACGTCATCTCAAGCAAGCTTCCACATGAATCCGGCGTCGGGCCGCTGATCGTGCCGGAGCCCATCAGATCGCCCACGCGCGTGTTGCATCCCGCCACCGTGTGATGTGCGAGTTGCTGCGCCATCGACCAGTACATCAGCTTGAAATTAGTTCGCGTGAGCTTGGTCGCTGACTCGGCCAGCGCCGGCCGCAGATGCACTTCGAGTTCGATATCGAATGCATGATTACCGGTGTGGCGCAAATACGGAAGCGGCTCAGGCTCTTGCATTGGCGTGGCGGTTCGGAACGGCTCGAGTGCGTCGAGCGTGACAATCCACGGTGAGATCGTGGTCGCGAAACCCTTCGCGTTGAACGGCCCGAGCGGCACGTATTCCCATTGCTGGATATCGCGGGCGCTCCAGTCGTTAAGCAACACCATCCCGAAGATATGCGACTCCGCATCTTCACAGCCAATAGGCTCGCCCAGCGCATTCCCCGCGCCGATGATAAACCCCGTCTCCAGCTCAATATCGAGCTTCCGGCATGCGCTGAACACCGGCCGCTCAGCGTCGGGCAGCTTGATCTGGCCGCTCGGCCGGCGCACCGGCGTACCGCTCACGATCACCGATGAAGCGCGCCCGTTGTACCCAATCGGCATCTCCGACCAGTTCGGCAGCAGCGCGTTCTTCGGATCGCGGAACATGGAACCCACATTGGTCGCGTGTTCCCTCGACGAATAAAAATCCGTGTAGCCAGGGATATCGATGGGCAGATGCAGCGTCGCACTCGCCCGGGGTATGAGCGCGCGCGGACGCAACGTCGTGTTGTTTTTCAGTGTGTCGCAATGGGCTGCGAGCAGTGCGCTCACCTGGACACGAACGTGTCGCCACGCATCGCGCCCCAATGCGATAAACGCATTCAGAGTGGGCTGCGCGAACACCGGTTCGCATTCGATCAACCCCGCTCGATGCGCGACGGCGAGGTCGAGAATCCAGTCGCCGATCGCCACGCCCGCGCGCGGCAGCGGATTGACTTCATCGGTGAAAATGCCGAACGGCAGGTTCTGGATCGGGAAGTCGCTTGAGAGATCGTTCGCGGATTCGATCCAGCTTTTAAGCGATGGATCGCGCGTCGCTTCAAGCGCTTCATAAGTGGGGCCGGCTGAAAAACTCATCGTTGCTCCGGGTTGAAATGTTTGGTCAGTCCCTGCCAGCACTCGTAGTAATGCGCCTGCAATTGCGCGGTTTCCAGGGCGAAGCGGGTTGGCTTGATCAGCGTGCGCGTTTCGAACATGAACGCCATCGTGTCGCCTACTTTCACGGGTATCGATGTATCCGCGTTCGATGCCTTCTCGAAGGTCCCCGCGTCCGGTCCATGTCCCGACATGCAGTTATGCAGGCTCGATCCTCCGGGCATGAACCCCTCGGATTTCGCGTCGTACACGCCATGCACGAGGCCCATGAATTCACTCGCGACGTTCCGATGAAACCAGGGCGGCCGGAACGTATCTTCGTTTGCGAGCCAGCGCGGCGGGAAAATCACAAAGTCGATGGCGTCCACTCCCGGCGAATCCGTCTGCGATTGCAGCACAAGGAAGATCGACGGATCGGGGTGATCGAAGCTGATCGAACCAATGGTGTTGAACAGTCGCAGGTCGTATTTGTACGGCGCATAGTTGCCGTGCCACGCGACCACGTCGAGCGGCGAATGGCCGATATCCGCGCGCCATAAAACGCCGTTCATCTTCGCGACGAGTTCGAACGCGCCCTCGCGGTCTTCATAAGCCGCGTGTGGCGTGAGGAAATCGCGCGGGTTCGCAAGACCGTTCGAACCGATAGGCCCAAGGTCCGGCAGCCTCAACAAAGCGCCGAAGTTCTCGCAAATGTAGCCGCGCGCGATCTTGTCCGGCAACGTCACGGAAAAACGTACACCGCGCGGAATGACCGCTATTTCAAAGGGTTCTATATCGAGCCGGCCGAGTTCAGTCGCAATCGATAAGCGCCCTTCCTGCGGCACGATCAGCAGTTCGCCATCGGCGCTATAGAAGAAGCGATCCTGCATCGAACGGTTCGCGGCGTAGAGATGGATCTCACAGCCTTGCATGGATTCGGCCGCGCCGTTGCCAGCCATCGTCACCCAGCCGTCGATGAAATCCGTGGGCGCATCGGGCATCGGCAATGGGTCCCAGCGCAGCTGATTCGGCGGCGTGGGGGGCACCTCGGCGAAGTTCGCGACGAGCCTCGCGCGCAGGTCATCGCCTTCGATCTGCGTGAACGGTTGATGCACCGCCGCCGGCCGTATCCGATACAACCAAGAGCGCCGGTTGTGCCCACGCGGTGCGGTGAACGCGGTGCCCGAAAGCTGCTCGGCATACAGGCCGTAGTTCACACGCTGCGGTGAATTGCGGCCGAGCGGCAGCGCGCCGGGCAACGCCTCGGAGGCGAAGTCTGCGGCGAAGCCCGACTGATAGTGGCGGCTCGTCTCGGTGTGACTCGTGAATGCGCCTGGCGACTCTGGTTTCATGGGCTTGTCCTTTTCTACAATTTCATACGCTGTCGGTTGAACCTTAAACGGAGGCTGCAACGGAGGCCGCAACGCCGCTTCGCGCCATCGACATCGCTTCGCGCAATACATCCATATCGCCGATCTGGTTCGACAGCAGCAGGATCAGTTTCGCGTTCACTAGCTGGCTTTCGTCGTTGCCGAGGTCGCGATGCATGTCGATGAGTGCTTCATAGAAGGCATCGGGATCGGCGAGGCGCAAGGTGGTATCTAGCATGGCGGGCCTCATCACACAGGCTGGGTTTCGTTCAGGGCGCAAGTCGCGCGGGCGAGTGCTTCGCGGACGATCCGGGGTTCTAACGAACGAGCGCGCATTGCGATGTGCTGGTCCGGTCGCAGAAGGTAGAACGTGCCGGGCTGGGCATCGAAACGTTGGGCCAGGAGACCTTTCACGTCTTCCAGTACCTCAATGCCTTCGCGCGATTTAACGTCAGAACCCGCCGGCACAATCAAGACAAGCTTCATTTGCGGGCGCAAAACTTTCAACGCGGTCAGCGCATCCGAGGACTCACCAAACAGTACCCCCGCAAACGACGACCCCACGCGTTGCAAGAACCATCCGTTGCGGCCGGCGAAACACACAGGCGCATCCGCTGCCACGGCACCCGGCACGAGCGCGCAATTGAAGGCATCGCGATCCGGCGTGTTCAACGATGAGTCATGCAGCACCGAAGCCGTCGATAACCGCCCGCTATTCACTATCCGCCGCGCAAACGCGCATTCTTTCGCGAGCCGCAAAGCGGCGTCACGGAACACGCGGGATACGTCGCTCTTCGGCGTGATGAAATCGGTTGAGCGTGTTGAGTGCCGGATGTTTTCATCGGCGGCGGCTTCGCGCTCGCTAGCGTAGGTGTCGAGCAAGGCGTCGGGCGCATCGCCGTCGATCACCAACTTTAATTTCCAGCCAAGATTGTCCGCGTCCTGCACGCCGCTGTTCGCGCCGCGCGCGCCGAACGGCGATACGCCATGCGCCGAATCGCCCGCAAACAGCACACGAGCGTGACGAAACTTATCCATGCGCTGGCATCGGAACGTATAGACGCTCACCCATTCCAGTTCAAATTCAACGTCGGGTCCGAGCAACGCGCGCACACGCGGAATCACACGCTCGGGCGTTTTCTCCGCGATGGGGTCGGCGTCCCATCCCAACTGGAAATCGATGCGCCACACGTTGTCCGGCTGTCTATGCAGCAACACCGATTGATTCGGATGAAACGGTGGATCGAACCAGAACCAGCGCTCGGTCGGGAAGTCGGCTTTCATCCGCACATCGGCGATCAGGAAGCGATCCTTGAACGTGCGGCCGTGGGTATCGAGATGCATGAGTGCACGCATGAGACTGCGCGCACCATCGGCGGCGACCACGTAACGCGCACGCAACGTGTACGGACCATCAGGCGTATCGATCTGCAGCGAAACGCATTCGTCCGACTGCGTAATACCCATAACCTTGTTGCGCCAGCGGGCATCGAGCAAGGGCAACTCGTGCGCCCGCTCAGCCAGATATCCTTCGACGTAATACTGCTGAAGATTGATAAACGCGGGCCGCGCATGATCCGCTTCGGGCAGCAAATCGAACGCGTAGAGCAGTTCATTTTGCAGGAACACTTTGCCCACGTTCCAGCTCACGCCCTTCGCGACCATCGGCTCGCCGCAGCCTAGCCGATCGAAGATCTCAAGCGTACGTTTTGCAAAGCAAATAGCGCGCGATCCCGACGACAACGTATGGTCATCGTCGAGCAGTACGACCGGGGTGCCCTGCTGCGCGAGGTCGATCGCGGTCGCGAGACCCACCGGCCCCGCGCCGATCACAACGACCGGGTACAGCGACGAGGGGCCGTCCTGATCGGATGAGCGGCGATAGTCGAACGTGAGTGCCTGAAAGTCGATAGCCATGGTCATGGTCTTCGCCAATCAGCTTTCGAGCGTTTCCCACATTTCCTTGTCGCGCTGCGCCGTCCAGATGCGCGGATCGCGATATTGCGTGGCTTCGTCGAAGGCGCGGGTGACATCGAACGGCATGCAGTGATCGAAGATGACCCAGTCGCCAAACTTCGGCTTGAGCGCTGCGTACGTGAGCTTGTAGATCTCGTTCAGGTCCTTGCCCGCTGCGGCGCCCAGCTTCACCTGATTAAACAGTTCGCTCACGAAAGCCCGTGTCCCCGCGATACCGTCCGCCACTTGTTGCGGCGTCTTCAGCGCCGCGCCGCGCCCCGGTACCAGCTTCTCGGGATTGAACGCCGCGAGCGCGTCGAGGGTTGCCGGCCAGTCCTGGTAATAGGCATCGCCGCAATAAGGCGTCGCGCCGTATTCGACCAAATCGCCGGACAGCATCACCTTGTCTTGCGGCAACCACAGCACGGTATCGCCTTTGGTGTGACCTCGGCCGAGCTGCATGATCTTCACTTCGAGCTTGCCCAGCCAGAGCGTCATCTCACCCTTGAAGGTAAGCGTCGGCCACGTGAGCCCCGGCACCGATTCCACCGCATTGAACAGGCGCGGAAAACGCTCGATCTCGCTCTTCATGTCCTGCTCGCCACGCTCGACGATCAGGTCATACGTGTCCTGGCTTGCGATGATCTGCTGCGCGCCATACGCCGACGCACCAAGCACTCGCACCGCGTGGTAGTGCGTGAGCAGGATGTATTTGATGGGTTTGTCGGTCACTTCGCGGATCCGGCGAATCACGTCTTGCGCCATGACCGGCGTGGCTTGCGTGTCGGCGACGAGCACCGCGTCGTCCCCAATCACAATGCCCGTATTCGGATCGCCCTCTGCCGTGTACGCATAGGCGTGCTCGGACAGGCGCTCGAATGTCACCTTCTTTTCCGCCAAGTCAGCCTGCGACGCGAATTTCTTCTCACCAGCCATGAAAGTCTCCTAATGGATTGTCGCCTCAATTACGCATGGTAAAACGAATTACGTTAAGTGAAATTATTGTTAACCCTAGTCATATACGGCGAATGGGTTTCGGCTCATATGAATATGTGGATTTTGTGCAAGGCGTCATGCGCAGCGCTGCTACCATCGACGCTACACCTCTCACACCTTCCCCTTCATGATTGCCCCAACCGTCCAGCAACTTGTTTCTCGCGCCGCGGACTACCCTTTTCCCGGCGCGCGCATTGTCATGGGCGAGGGGGCAAGCGCGGGCACGGCCATCGCGTTTTACGAAGGCTTTTGCCTGGCGAGCGCGTATGAGCCCATCTTCGACGTCACCACGCGAGGCTTGCCCCAATCGCTGACGGCATCGGTGGAAAGTGCTGAGCGTTTCGGCGATGAACTTGGTTTTCAGGCGCTGACCCTCACCGGCGACGGCGCATCGTTCGATCCGTTCGCCCAACTCGACGACGACCCGAGACTGGTCGAGCTCGACCGGCTCTCACGCGCGTTGCACGCGTTTAATTTTTTTGGCGCGCAGCGGCCGGGTTTGCTGTTCCTGCGAGTCCATGAGCGCCTGTTGAAGAGCGTGAAATACGATCATGGCAAGCACTTCTCTTCCGTATTGATCGAGTTTGGGTTGAACCCGGCGCGGATCGTGATTGAGTTGCCGCCGGCGGCGGTCGCGCATCGGACTTTCCTCGGGTATCTCGTGAAGAGTTATCAAAAGTATGGGTTCAAGGTCGCGGGGAATTTGCCCAATGCCGGGCAGATCATGTCCGTGTCGGATATGGCGCGGCTGGATTTCATCAAGATGGATGCGGGTTTGGCGTTGAGGGATTCTGTGGTGAAGCCGTTGGTGGGGTATGCGCACCGGCTAAAGATTCCGCTCATATTCAGTCACGTCGAGGACGAAGCGCAGTTCGAAGCGCTTCAGCAATTCGATGTGAGTTTTGTACAAGGGCCCGCGTTTGAGGCGCATGCGATTGGGCCGGGCGGTCAGTAGGATCGTCGGCATCCCCCGACCCCGCGCCCGTCCAGACCCGTCCACCATCCCCTTTACGAACTGAAAATCACCTGGCGGTGAACCCGCCATCTATCGGCATGACGATGCCTGAAATCATCGCGGCCGCGTCACTCAACTGAAATTGCGCCCGCCCACCGATACGTCTTTTCATTGCGCCTCGTCCGTATGTGCATGCGCCAAATTTGGTGCAGCGCAATAGCCTTCGGGCCCTGCGAAACATCCGCACCGCCTCAAAAAAAGCCATGCAAAAACACAAAGCGGAAATGCTGCGCAGTGCCTTGACTTTCATCGAATCGAATACGATCATTCGCTCACACAACGAGCAAATGATCGTAGAAACGCGGATTTGGCCCAGCGTCAACTCCCTTTTCGACGACAACGAGACACAGCACAGCGCCCGGCATTGCATGAGGCGCATCCAGTTCAAAGGAAGGACGACATGACTACCGAAAGCCACGCAGCCGCCGACGTGATCCTGCACATCGGCGCGGGTTCTTTTCATCGTGCGCATCAGGCGTGGTACCT
>Ga0105854_1001224_pt1 | contig 10676 bp, 11 predicted proteins | sample OrgsoiDNA_201058_FD_89679 | JGI IMG/M metagenome (GOLD analysis project Ga0105854, IMG submission 89679) | Permafrost soil microbial communities from the Arctic, to analyse light accelerated degradation of dissolved organic matter (DOM) -... | ecosystem: Environmental > Terrestrial > Soil >... | reverse complement strand
TCCAGGTTGCGATTCTCCGGACGATAGAGAACCCCTTGTGGGAGCGGGCTTGCTCGCGAAAGCGCTGGTTCATTCAACATCGATGTCGGCTGAAACGGCGCCTTCGCGAGCAAGCCCGCTCCCACATTGGTTCTGCGGTGTGAAGGTGATCGCTGCCATCACCCAGATCACCTGTGGGAGCGAGCTTGCTCGCGATGGGGCCGGCCAATTCAACACCACCTCTCAGCGAAACCAGTTAGTCCGCGCCAACTCAATCACCTCATCGCCACGTCCACTCATCACCGCTTTGAGCATGTACAGGCTGAACCCCTTGGCCTGCTCAAGCTTGATTGCCGGCGGCATGGCCAGTTCCTGAGTCGCGGTAATCACGTCCACCAGCACCGGCCCGTCATGGGCCATTGCCCGGCGCAATGCCGGCTCCAGCGCTTGCGACTCCTCGACCCGAATCCCGAGAATGCCCATGGCATTGGCCATCGCCGCAAAGTCCGGGTTGTGCAGGTCTGTACCGGTATCGAGCATCCCGGCGGACTTCATTTCCATGGCGACGAAGCCCAATGAAGCGTTGTCGTAGACGATGATTTTCACCGGCAATTTCAACTGCGCCAGTGAGATGAAATCCCCCATCAACATGCTGAAACCACCGTCGCCGGACAACGAAATCACCTGCCGATCAGGAAACACCGCTTGCGCGCCAATGGCCTGCGGCATGGCGTTCGCCATCGAGCCGTGGTTGAACGAGCCGAGCAATCGGCGCTTGCCGTTCATCTTCAGATATCGGGCCGCCCACACCGTCGGGGTGCCGACGTCGGCAGTGAAGATCGCGTCGTCATCCGCCAGTTCACTGAGCAGTCGGGTCAGGTATTGCGGGTGAATCGGCCGGCCCGGTGCGGAAGGCTGGGCCAGGTCATCAAGGCCCTGGCGTGCCTTCTCGTAATGCTTGAGCGACGATTCCAGAAAACTCCGGTCGCCGCGATATGGCAGGCGAGGGTTTCGCTGACGTCAGCGGCGATGCCCAGGTCCAGCGTGGTACGCCGACCGAGGGCCTGAGGGTCGTGGTCGATCTGAATGATCGTGGCGTCGGTGGGGTAGAACTGCCGGTACGGGAAGTCGGTGCCAAGCATCACCAGCGTGTCGCAGTTGAGCATCGCGTGATACCCGGAGCTAAAGCCGATGAGCCCGGTCATGCCGACGTCGAACGGGTTGTCCCACTCCACGTGCTCCTTGCCGCGCAAGGCATGCACCACCGGCGCGCCGAGGGCATCGGCCAGCGCCACCACTTGATCGTGGGCCCCAGCGCACCCGGCGCCACACATCAGGGTGACGGCTTTGCTTTGGCTGAGCAGTTCGACCAGTCGATCCAGGTCCTGAGGCGCGGGCAGGGTGCGCGGCTTGGATAGAGCCGGCCAGGGCTTGAGGTTGTCTTCGACTTCCTGCAATGCCACGTCACCGGGAATCACCACCACCGCGACGCCACGGTTGAGGATCGCGCTACGCATCGCCCGGTGCAGCACCTGCGGCATCTGCGCCGGGTTGCTGACCAGTTCGACGAAGTGGCTGCATTCCTTGAACAGGTCCTGCGGATGGGTTTCCTGAAAGTAGTTCAGGCCGATTTCGGACGAGGGGATCTGCGCGGCAATGGCCAGCACCGGCACATGGTTTTTGTGGCAGTCGAACAACCCGTTGATCAAGTGCAGGTTGCCCGGCCCGCAACTGCCGGCACACACCGCCAGTTCCCCGGTGACCGCCGCTTCGGCCCCGGCGGCAAACGCCGCGACTTCTTCGTGACGCACGTGCATCCATTCGATGCTGTCCATGGTGCGCAGGGCTTCGGTCAGGCCATTGAGGCTGTCGCCGGTCAGGCCCCAGATGCGTTTGACGCCGGCCTGTTCAAGGGTGGTTGCCAGTTGCTGGGCAATGGTGATTTTCGCCATGGGGTGCTCCAGTGATCGATGAGTTGTCCTCGGGATTAAAAGAGGACAACTCAATGGCGATCATGACTCACCCCGATTAACGATTACTTGGCCATGGCCTGTTTGTACTGACGGGTGCGCCGGGCGATGTACACCTGATCGCGGATCAATGCCCATAACGCCGAGACTTGCGGCCGAGGCTTGAGTCCACGACTCAGGCGATGCAACTGGAATTTCACCACCGCCATGCTCGCCAATGCGGCCAAGGGTTTGCGCTTCCACTGTATTGGAGGCAGTTGTGGGTGGCTGTTCCGGCCTTCGCGCCAGTGTTTGACCAGGTGCGGTTCAATTGCCATCGCGGTACCGATCCCGGCCATGGCGATGCCACTGTCGAGCACTTGTTCAACGATGGCCAAACGGCGAATCCCGCCAGTCACCATCACTGGCATCTGCGCCACGCTGGCCAGTTCGCCGGCCATTTCCAGGAAATAAGCTTCACGCGCCAACGTCCGGCCGTCCCGGGCTTCGCCTTGCATGGCTGGGGCTTCATAGCTGCCGCCAGACAGTTCCAGCAAGTCGATCTGCTGCTCGTTGAGCCACTGGATCACTTGCTTGGCATCGTCGGCATCGAAGCCGCCGCGCTGGAAGTCCGCAGAGTTGAGCTTCACCGCTACGCAGAACTGCGGCGACACCGCATTGCGAACAGCGCTGACCACATTGAGTAGCAGACGCGCACGATTCTCCAGTGAACCTCCCCATTGATCGGTGCGGCGGTTGGTCAGCGGCGACAGAAACTGGCTGAGCAAATATCCGTGGGCCGCATGGATCTGCACGCCGGTGAACCCAGCCTTTTCCGCCAGGGCGGCGCTGGTGGCGAAGCGCTGGATCACCTCGGTGATATCGCTGTCGGTCATCGGCTTCGGCTCGGCGAACATCTTCGAAAACCCACCAAGATCCAGCGCCACTGCCGATGGCGCCAAGGCCTGCTGACCAAGGTTGGCCATGGTCTGGCGGCCAGGATGGTTGAGCTGCACCCAGAACTGCGCGCCACCGGCCCGGCCAATGGTCGCCCATTGACGAAAACGTTGAAGGTGCCGCTCGTCCTCCAGCACGACGCCGCCGGGACCGGTCATGGCGCGACGGTCGATCATCACGTTGCCAGTCAGCAACAACCCGGCTTCGCCCTCGGCCCAGGCTTGATACAAGCGCAACAACGCATCCGAAGGGGCTTGTTGGGTGTCGGCGAGATTTTCTTCCATTGCAGCTTTGGCGATGCGATTGCCGATGGTCTGGCCGTTGGGCAAATTCAACGCTTGGAAGGGCGACATTGCTTGACTCCTCATAAGTGATGCGTAGAGGCTAAGCTTAAAGTTAACTTTAATGTCAAGCAGGTAAATGAGGCTGAGATGAAGATTGGTGAATTGGCGCAACTGAGCGGGTTCAACCCGTCGCGCATTCGGTTTTACGAGGCTCAGGGCCTGATCCAGAAAGTGGAACGCCGGGCCAACGGCTACCGGCATTATCCCGAGCAGGTGTTGCAAACGCTGTATCTGATCCATTGCGCCCAGCAGGCCGGGTTCAGCCTGGAAGAGTTGAAGCAACTGATGCCAGACACTGCGACCGGAGAATTCAAGCATGACGAACTGCTGGCGGGCCTTACGCGCAAAGTCGAGCAGATTGAAGAGATGCAAAAGCATCTGGCACAGAGCAAGGCCAAGCTGCTGGCGGTGATCGACGACATTCAAGCGAAGCCCGAGGGCATGGGCTGCGATGCCAATGCCGAGCGGGTGCTGGCGTCGTTCAAGCAGACGCGCTGATGGCGTTGGGTGCGGGTATCGGATTGCGCATCAGCGTGCCTACCACCAGCGCCCCCAGTAATGCCAATAACCCCGCGACCAGCAGCAACAGACTGAAACCGCCGACGAACGCCTGCCGGGCCAATGGTTCGACCACGCTGCGTGCGGTGTCCGGCAGCAGATCCAACGCCGCTGTCATGTCACCGGCCACCACCCGCGAGGCGATACCTCGCGTCTGATCGAGCCATTGCCCCGACAGGCTGTTACGCAACAACAACTCGGTATGACTGGCCAGCAACGCGCCGAACACGCCGATGGCCAACATGATCGCGCTAAAGCGCATGGTGGTGCTCATGCCCGAGGCCATGCCGGCGCGGTCCCGAGGCACGCAGGCCATGATGTTTTTCTGCGTGTCGCCATTCAGCAGCCCGGCCCCGGCACCGGTTACGGCAATCGCCAGCGCGAAGGGCAGGTAGCCGCCGCTGTTGACTGCCCAGGCGCTGAGCAGGTTGCCGCTGCCGACCAGTGTCAGCCCGGCGGCCATCATGGTCGCGGGTTCAAACCGGTTCGCCAGTCGTGCACCAATGCGCGGGCAGATCAACATCGTCAGGGCAAACGGCAACATCCCCAGCCCCGAGGCGATGGCCGAGAAACCCAAGCCGTTTTGCAGGTAGAACGGCAGCAACGTCATCATCACTTGAGCGCAACCGGCGTAGGCAAACATCCCCAGCAGCGCGCCGATGAAGCGCGGATGCTTGAACAATTGCAGGTCGACCATCGGCCGTTGCTGCACCCGTTCAATTACGACAAACAGCCCCAGCAACAGCGTGCCGCCGATCAGCCGGGCGTAGGTCAGCGGGTTGCTCCAGCCGACGCGGTTGGCTTCGATCAAACCCCAGATCAAACATAACAAACTCGCGCTGAACGCCAGGCTGCCCCAGGGATCGAGACGTGCGGATTGGGTATCGCGGGATTCCGGCACATTGCGCCAGACCATCGCCATCAGCAGCACACCCACCGGCAGGTTGAGGTAGAAAATCCAGCGCCAGCCCACGTATTCGGTGATCAGCCCGCCGAGGGTAGGCGCGGCCGTCATCGCCACGCCCATGCACGCGCCCCAGAACGCCCAGGCTTTGGCCCGTTCCACTTCGTCGTGAAAGGTATGGCCGATCGAGGCCAGCGCCGAGGTCAGCAGCAACGCCGCGCCGACACCCTTGATCGCCCGGGCAATGTCGAGCAACAACGCGCTCGGTGCAGCACCGCAACCGATTGAAGCGAGAATAAAAATGCCCAGGCCCCAGAGCAGGGTTTTCTGCCGGCCGAAGCGGTCGGCGATACTGCCTGCCGGCAGTAACAACGCAGCGAAGGCCAGCATGTAGGCACTGACGACCCATTCGATGTCGGCAAAATTAGCGCCCAGGTCCCGGGCGATCGTCGGCAGGGTGACGGCGACAATATTAGTGTCGAGGACGATCAGCGAACACACCCCGGAGGCGGTCAGAAGCGTCTTGCGTGGGCTGACCCGGTTCATGAGGTGATTGCCTTTTGAGTAAGGTGTTTGACGTACATGGTTTTGGCTCTCTACTGTGGCTGCATCGAAAGCTTATCCCGCTCCAAGTCAGCCTTTGTTAGCTGCCGGTCGAGACTTCATTACCTTTGAGCTAACACACCCATGGACATACGCCATTTCCGCTACTTTCTGGCCGTTGCCCGGCAGCGCAACTTCACCCGCGCCGCCGAACAACTCGGCATCGCACCGCCGACCTTGAGCCGGCAGATCCAGGACATGGAAACCGAACTGGGCACCCGGTTGTTCCTGCGTCGCCAGCGCGATGTCAGCCTGACCGAGGCCGGCGCCGCGCTGGTGATCGAAGCCGAAGCGACGGTGCGCCAATTCGAATTCGCCCAACGCAATGCCCAGCGCGCCGGGCGTGGCGATATTGGCCATATCGAACTGGGTTACGTGGCGTCGGCGGTGTACTCGGGGTTGCTGCAAAAGCAGGTGCAAGCGTTTAGCCGCCAGTGTCCGGACGTCAGCCTGAATGTGCGGGAAAGTCCAATGGCCGCGCTGCCGGGCCTGGTGATCGAAGGTCGGTTCGATATCGGTTATGTGCGCTCGCCGATGACCTTGCCCGATGGGCTGGAAGCGATTCGCCTCGATTCGGAGGGCTTTGTACTGGCGCTGTCGAGCGATTCCTGGCTGTGCCGCTTACCGCAGATCAGCCCGGCGCATTTGCAAAATGAAACCTTCATCCTGCCGGAGCAAATCAGCGGCACGTTGCAAGTCGCCGCGCAGGGTGGTTTCGCACCGACCCTGGGGGCGCAACCGGGCGGCTTAGTGGCGGTGATTGCCCTGGTGTCGCTGGGACAGGGCGTGGCGGTGGTGCCGGAATCGGTGGTCGGGCATGTGGGGTTGCCGGGTGTGGTGTACCGGGTGATCGAAGGATGTGAGGCGAGTTCTTGGTTGTCGATGGTTTATCGGCGGTTTGAGAAGTCGGCGGTGGTGGCCAGGTATATCGAGCAGATCAGAAATAGCTAACAGCAAAAGCTTCGCGAGCAAGCCCGCTCCCACATTGGTTTTGTGGAAGCTCGAGATCCCCTGTGGGAGCGGGCTTGCTCGCGAAGGCGTCCTCAAAAACACCACCACCTTAGAAGGAATACAGATCTTGTAATAATTTCCCGCTGTAGGAAATGTCGCCATCACCTGTACGCTCCAAGTCCTTTTTCCTTTCAGGACCTGCATGAACACCCTCTCGGAGCCTCCCAGTCAGCCCTTCATCTCGCGCCTGCGCCCAACCCTGACGCACGCCAAACACCCGGTTTTCCGATTCCAGTCTATCTTTTTCATCGCAGCCCAACGGCCCTCGCGCCGCACCTTGCCGTGCCCGGCATTCTGAATTCGCTGAAGAGATCGAGATAATTTTATGGAATGGATAGCTGACCCCACCGCGTGGCTGGGCCTGTTGACCTTGATCGTGCTGGAGCTGGTGCTGGGCATCGACAACCTGGTGTTTATCGCGATCCTGGCGGACAAGTTGCCGCCGGAGCAGCGTGACCGTGCACGCATCATCGGTTTGTCCCTCGCGCTGCTGATGCGCCTTGGCTTGCTGGCGAGTATTTCCTGGCTGGTGACCCTGACTCAGCCACTGATCGAGGTGTTCGACAAGAGCTTCTCGGGCCGAGACCTGATCATGCTGTTCGGCGGTGTGTTCCTGTTGTTCAAGGCCACCATGGAATTGCATGAACGGCTCGAAGGTCATATCGGCCAGCGCGCCAGCAACAGCGCTTATGCGATGTTCTGGCCGATCGTGGCGCAGATCGTGGTGCTCGATGCGGTGTTCTCCCTCGATGCGGTGATTACCGCCGTGGGCATGGTCGATGAACTGGCGGTGATGATGATCGCGGTGATTATTTCCATCGGCCTGATGATCGTCGCCAGCAAGCCGCTGACCCGATTCGTCAACGAACACCCGACGGTGATCATGCTCTGTCTGGGCTTCTTGATGATGATCGGCTTCGCCCTGACCGCCGAGGGCCTGGGGTTCCACATTCCCAAGGGCTACCTGTATGCGGCCATCGGCTTCTCGATCCTGATCGAAGTGTTCAACCAGATCGCCCGGGCCCGGCGCAAACGTTCCCTGCAGGGCCTGCGACCGGTGCGCGAACGTACCGCCCATGCGGTGATGCGTTTGCTGGGTGGTCGCACCTTGGCGGCGGAAGAGGTTGGCGAGGAAATTGCCGACTTGCTGGATAACGGTGCAGCGCCGAGTGAAGTGCTGTTCGACCGGCGCGAGCGGGTGATGATCAGTGGCGTGCTGCAATTGGCCGAGCGGCCAATTCGCACCTTGATGACCGTGCGGGCCGATGTCGACCACATCGATTTATCTGACGATGCCGAGACCATTCGTACACAGCTGATGCATTCGTCCTACTCGCGCCTGCCGCTGATTCGCGACGGCGCGGTGGATGAGCCGCTGGGCTTCGTGCACAAAAAGGAACTGTTGAAGGAATACCTGGGCGGCAACGAGCCCGACCTCGAAGACCTGGCGCGCAAAACCATCAACTTGCTGGACAGTTATTCGATCCTTAATGCTTTGGAACAGATGCGCAAAGCCTCGACCCACATTGCCTTTGTGGTCAATGAATTCGGTGACTTCGTCGGCGTGCTGACCATGACCGACATTCTCGAGTCGATCGCCGGCGAACTGCCGGATGCCAGCGAAATCGAAGGCCCGGATGTGCTGGAAGAGCAGGGCGGGTTCATGGTCAGCGGCGCATTGAACCTGGCGCGGGTGCGCCAGCGCACGGGTTTCAGCGCGCAACCTACTGATGATTATCAAACCCTCGCCGGGTTGGTGATGAGCGTGCTGGATCGCCTGCCGATGATCGGTGACAGCCATGAGTGGGACGGCTGGATGATGACGGTGGTGGCGGTTGAAGAACGGCGGGTGACGCGGGTGATGTTGGCGCGCGTCGGCGGGTGATTTGCGCCGGGTTTGAGGGCCTCTTCGCGAGCAAGCCCGCTCCCACAGGTGGTCGGTGGTGTTCACAAATAATGTGTTCACCGCAGGTCTAATGTGGGAGCGGGCTTGCTCGCGAAGGCAATCTACCAAACGCTAAACGACTCAAACCCTGCTCAGCTGATGAGCCCGAGCCACCGTACACAACCTACGCAAAGTCCGACGCAACCACGCCAGGTCATGTTTCGGCTTTCGAGCCGTAAACCTGGGTTTCACCTTGCCAATGTGCACTACAAAGTCCGCTGCCAAGGTTTGCGGAGTACCAATCCCTTTAAGCTTTTTCAGCAGTCTCCCATCCTTGTAAAACAACACAGTCGGCGTCCCGGTGACATTCGGGTGCCGCGGCGATTCGCTGGTGTTCAACATGTAGATGTCCGCCCGCTGCCGATACGGCTCGGCGATCCCACGAAAAATCGGCCCGGCCTCTTCGCACGCAGGGCAGTGCTGATTGCCGAAATACAGAATCACTGGGCGCCAGGTTTTCAGGGCTTTGCGGTAGGTCGGGGCTAGCGCGATGGGAGTGGTTGTCGAGGTCATTGAAAGCTCCTTTTCACAACGAGCATCTAAGGCTTGATGACGTTAAAGGAGGGTGAGGGTCGGGTCTACTGTCAGAAATTACAGGTGATGAGCTTTCCTACGCTCATTGGGATATGCCCCACCGTCTTGCAAGACACGCCTGACGGCAAACGCGGAAATACAGAAGCGTGTGGCGTGATACTTTTTAGGCATTCGTAGAGGGGGTGTACGGCAGGTATTGAACGCGGCCTTTATGTCAAAAGAATAGGGCCAGATACGCTTCCGGGTGCTATTTTTAGCACTTCTTAAAGCACCCTAAGGAATAACTTCATGACACATATCGTGCTTTCGCAGGTAGTAGCGAGCATCTCTGAACTGAAAAAAAACCCGATGGGTACGGTAGCTGCCGGCGGTGGTCTGTCTGTAGCGATCCTAAACCGCAACGAGCCGACCTTCTATTGTGTGCCCGCCAAAGAGTACGAAGCCTTGATGAGTCGTCTGGATGATTTGGAATTGATCGCTCTGTGTAAAGAGCGGGAAAACGATCCGACCATAAAGGTTTCCATTGATGACCTATGAGCTGGAGTTTTCTGAAAAGGCCTGGAAAGAATGGAAAAAACTCGGGGTTAACCTGAGGGAGCAGTTTAAGAAAAAGCTACAAGAGCGACTTGTAAACCCGCACGTACCTGCAGACAGACTCAGCGGACTTGGAAATGCTTATAAGATCACGCTACGGAGTGCGGGGTATCGAATGGTTTACCGCGTGAAAGATGAGGTACTCGTAGTGACGGTCATCGCTGTGGGGAAAAGAGAGCGCGGTGATGTTTACAAGGATGCAGGCGAGCGATAGTGCACCGAATCGCTTTATATTTCCGTAGGTTTTCCAGTTTTAATCCTTCGAGTGCAGGCCTGCACCGAATCAGCTCGTCGAAGCCCAATTGTGAAGCAAGTACCCGCCCGCTGTAGCCAACGGTAGCGTTCGATAACCTGTGCGTTTGGTAACGCTTTAACCACGCCATCACCTATCCATTTGATTCAAAACACTTTTCAACCGCTCCAGCATCGCCCTACATTCTATGGCACACTTTCTGCTGTCTATTCCGTTGTTACATACCTACTTCCGGTATAGCGGAATACATATCATCTGGAGTGCTTGCCATGCATCGCCGACCTTCCTTGTTCAAAGCGTGTGTTTTGATTCTCGCGGCTTCGGCCGCTGCCGTGGGTGTTGCCCAGGCAGCGGACAGCAAGCTCGATAGCGTGCTGACCCGTGGGAAATTGATTGTGGGTACGGGGAGTACCAACGCGCCGTGGCACTTCCAGGGGGCGGACGGCAAGTTGCAGGGTTTTGATATCGATATCGGGCACATGATTGCCAAGGGTTTGTTCAACGACCCGAGCAAGGTTGAGTACGTGGTGCAGTCGTCCGATGCGCGGATTCCGAACCTGCTGACGGACAAAGTCGACATCAGTTGCCAGTTCATTACCGTTACCGCCAGCCGTGCGCAGCAGGTTGCATTCACCCTGCCGTACTACCGCGAAGGCGTCGGCCTGCTGTTACCCAACAACAGCAAGTACAAGGAAATCGAAGACCTGCAAGCGGCTGGCGACAGCGTGACCGTGGCGGTGCTGCAAAACGTGTACGCCGAAGAGCTGGTGCATCAGGCGCTGCCCAAAGCCAAGGTCGACCAGTACGACAGCGTCGACTTGATGTATCAAGCCGTGAACTCCGGCCGTGCCGATACCGCCGCCACCGATCAGTCATCGGTCAAATACCTGATGGTGCAGAACCCTGGTCGCTATCGCAGCCCGACCTACGCCTGGAGCCCGCAAACCTACGCCTGTGCAGTCAAACGTGGCGATCAGGATTGGCTGAACTTCGTCAACACGGTGCTGCATGAAGCGATGACCGGCGTCGAGTTTCCGACTTACGC
>Ga0105854_1001223_pt1 | contig 10677 bp, 6 predicted proteins | sample OrgsoiDNA_201058_FD_89679 | JGI IMG/M metagenome (GOLD analysis project Ga0105854, IMG submission 89679) | Permafrost soil microbial communities from the Arctic, to analyse light accelerated degradation of dissolved organic matter (DOM) -... | ecosystem: Environmental > Terrestrial > Soil >... | reverse complement strand
GGCGCCAGCGCACTGCTGCCCGCCGCCGTCCAGGCCAGGATGCCGGTCGGCTCGCACCTGCAGGGCGTGATCCAGCTGGGTAGCCGTTCGGCGTGGCTGGTGCCGCGTCAGGCGGTGCTGGTCGATGATCAGGGCGCCTACCTGTTCCAGGTGGCGCAGGGCAAGGCGCGCCGCGTGGCCGTGCGCAAACTGCTTGAGACCGAGCGGGCGGTGGGCGTCGAAGGCACGCTCGATGCGGCGCTGCCGGTGGTGGTGCTGGGGAATTACGAATTGCAGGACGGCGCCGCCGTGCGCGGGAGCACGCCATGAGCGTCGCGGCATGGGCCCAGTCGCACCGCCGCTCCATCCTGTTCCTGCTGCTGATGCTGGCGATGGCGGGGATGGTGGCGGCCTTCCATCTGCCGGTGTCGCTGTTCCCGACCATGTCGTTCCCGCGTGCCGTGGTGTCGCTCGATGCGGGCGATCAACCGGCCGAGCAGATGGAGATGCTGGTCACGCGGCCGGTGGAGGAGGCGGTGCGGCGCGTGCCCGGCGTGCGCAACCTGCGCTCGACCACCAGCCGCGGCTCGGCTGAAGTATCGATCAATTTCGACTGGGGCCGCGACATGGCCGCCGCCACGCTGGAAGTCAACGCCGCCATCGCCCAGGTGCTCGGCCAGCTGCCGGCCGGCACCCAGATGACGACGCGGCGCATGGATCCGACCGTGTTTCCGATCGTCGCCTACAGCCTGGTGTCGAGCACGCTGTCGCCGGTGCAGCTGCGCGACCTGGCGGAATATCAGCTGCGGCCTTTGCTGTCCAGTGTCAATGGCGTGTCCAGCGTGCAAACCATGGGTGGCGCACTGGAGGAATATCGCGTGACGGTCGATCCGGTCCGCCTGCGCGCCCACGACCTGACGCTGGACGAGGTGGCGCGCACGCTGGCGGCCACCAACGTCTTGTCGGCGGTGGGCCGGCTGGAGGATCACTACAAGCTGTATCTGGTGATGGCCGATACCCGGCTGCAAAGCCTGGCCCAGATCCGCCAGACGGTGCTGCGCAACGCCGCCGGCGCCATGGTGCGGCTGGCCGATGTCGGCACGGTGGAGCAGGCGGTGGTGCCGGAATGGACGCGCGTGACCGCCGACGGCCGCGACGCCGTGCTGTTCTCGGTGTACCAGCAGCCCGGCAGCAACAGCGTACAGATCGCCGCCGACGTCAAGGCCAAGCTGGCGGAATACCAGCACAACATTCCCGCCGGCGTGCAGATCGCCAGCTGGTATGACCAGAGCGAACTGGTGACCGAATCGGCGGCCAGCGTGCGCGATGCGGTGCTGATCGGCATCGGCCTGTCCGCCCTGGTGCTGCTGCTGTTCCTGCGCAACGTCAAGGTGACGATGATCGCGGTGGTGGTGGTGCCGGCGGTGCTGGCCAGCACGGTGCTGCTGCTGTCGGTGCTGGGCATGAGCTTTAACATCATGACGCTGGGCGGCATGGCGGCGGCGGTCGGCTTGATCATCGACGACGCCATCGTCATGATCGAGCATATCGTGCGCCGCTTGCAGGGCGGGCAGGGCGAAATGCACGAGCGCGTGATTTCAGCGGCGATCGAATTTACCCGTCCGCTGGCCGGCTCCAGCGCTTCCACGCTGGTGATCTTTGCGCCGCTGGCCTTCCTCAGCGGCGTGACCGGCGCCTTCTTCAAGGCCTTGTCGCTGACCATGGCGGCGGCGCTGTTCATTTCCTTCCTGCTGACCTGGCTGGCGGTGCCGCTGCTGGCGGAGCGCTTCCTCAAGGCGCGCGATGCCGAGCCGCATCCGGAGTCGCGCCTGCTGCTGTGGCTGCAACGCCATTACCGCAAGACGCTGGCGGCGCTGTTCCGGCGGCCGCTGCTGGTGCTGCCGGCGGTGGTGGCGCTGGTGCTGATCGGCGTGCTGGCGTTCAGGGCGGTCGGTTCGGGCTTCATGCCGGCGATGGACGAGGGCGGCTTTGTCCTGGATTACCGCAGCCAGCCCGGCACCGCGTTGTCGGAAACCGACCGCCTGCTGCGCCAGGTCGAGCAGATCGTGCGCAACACTCCCGATGTGGAAAGCTACTCGCGCCGCACCGGCACCGGCCTGGGCGGCGGCCTGAGCGAAGCGAACAGCGGTGACTTCTTCATCCGGCTCAAGGGCGCCAATCGCCGTCCGGTGGAAGCGGTGATGGACGATATCCGCGGCCGCGTCGAACGCGATGTGCCCGGCCTGACGATCGAAATGGCGCAGCTGATGGAAGACTTGATCGGCGACCTGACGGCGGTGCCGCAGCCGGTCGAAATCAAGATTTTCGCCGACACCCCCGAGCAGTTGAACCGCGCGGCGCAGAAGGTGGCCGCGCGCATCGCAAAAATTGGCGGCGTGGTCGATGTCCGCAACGGCATCAACCCGGCCGGCGACGCGCTGTTGATACACATCGACCCGGTCAAGGCGGCGCAGGAGGGCAGCGATGTCGATGCGATCAGCAAGTCGGTCGATGCGATGCTCAACGGCGTGGTGGCGACACGCGTCGCCGTCGGTTCGAAAATGGTCGGCCTGCGCCTGTGGATACCCAAGGCCTTGCGCAGCACGGATGCGGCGCTGCTGCAGTTGCAAATCCGCGCGCCGGACGGCCATCTGTTCCCCCTGCAAAGGGTGGCGACGATGCAGGCCGTCACCGGCCAGCCGCAGATCGCCCGCGAAAACCTCAAGCGCATGGTGGCGGTGACCGGACGCATCAGCGGGCGCGACCTGGGCTCGGTGATCGCCGACGTCAAGCAGGCGATGGCGCAGCCGGACGCACTGCCGGCCGGCGCCTACTTCACGCTGGGCGGGCTGTATGAGCAGCAGCAGATCGCCTTCCAGGGGCTGTTGATGGTGTTCGCCGCCGCTGCCGCGCTGGTGTTCTTGCTGCTGCTGTTTATGTACGAGAGCTTCCGCATCGCGCTGTCCATCCTGGTGACGGCGTTGCTGGCGGTGTCCGCGGTGTTCGCCGGCCTGTGGATCAGTCGGACGGAGCTGAATATTTCCGCGATGATGGGCATGACCATGATCATCGGCATGGCCACCGAGGTGGCGATCTTCTACTACTCGGAACAGCAGGACCTGTTGCGCACCATGCCGATGGAACAGGCGCTGGTCGAAGCCGGCATCAACCGCATGCGGCCGATTGCGATGACCACGCTGGCGGCGATCCTGACCTTGTTGCCGCTGGCCTTCGCCATCGGCAAGGGCTCGGAAATGCAGCAGCCGCTGGCCATCGCGATCATCTCCGGCCTGGTGGTGCAACTGCCGCTGGTGCTGCTGTTGATGCCGGTGCTGGCGCATGTAACGCGCAATCGGCACAGCGCATAAGGGTGGGGTTCGGGCCCGGCCAGCCTGAGACTGGCGCTGGCCGGTCGCCCGGCCGGTGCCTAACCGATCCGTAATAAAGTGCTCATCTTGTCGTTAGATTACGGCCGCTAGAATTCGGCCATTCCAGTTATCGACATCACGAGGCACTTTTGAAATCAGTCCATACACTTATAGCGTTGCCGCTGAGCATCGCCTTGGCCGGCTGCGCCGCCTACTCGGGTACGCCGGTTGATTGGCAGCACGGCGCCAAGCGCGGTACGGTGGCGGAATTCTATGACGCCAGCACGCCGCGCGAGCGCATTCCCGCCTGCCTGGCCGGCATGACGCCCGCCGACCTGGCCCAGCACCACTACGTGCGCCTGAGCTACCACCACGTGCGCGTGATGCATACCGAAGTGGCCGAGCTGCCGCCCGGCGTCAGCGTGCAGATGGGCGAGACGGTCGAGCTGTGGCCGGCCGATTGCGCCACAGGCGCGTTGTCGCACATCACCCGCGTCATGCCGTCGGCGCCCTGAACCCGGCAAGCGACCTTCCTTTCCTGGATGTAAAGATGAACCCATTTTTTTCATGGTGCGCGCGATGCTGCGCGGCCCTGTGGCTGATGCTGGCCTGCGCCGGCGGCCACGCCGAAGTGCTGACACTGGCGCAGGCGATCGCCCGCGCCTCCGAGCACAACAGTGACACCCGCCTGGCGGCGATGGCGGTGGACAGTGCGCTGGCCGCCGGCCTCAGCGCCGCCGCGCCGCCCAATCCCACGCTGACGCTGCAGAGCTTCAACATCAATCGCGGCCTCGGCGTCGGCAGCGGCAAGCTGCGCGACAAGACCGTCGACAGCGCCGTGCGCGTCGACCAGCTGATCGAGCGCGGCGGCAAGCGCGAACTGCGCATCGCCAATGCCGGCCACCTGGAGCGCGCCGCCCGCGACGACCTGCGCGACAGCCAGCGCCAGTTGCGCCTGCAAGTCAGCCTGGCTTATTACGACTGGCAGGCCGCCATCGCGCGCCTGGCGGTGCTGCGCGACAGCGCCGCGCTGTCCGACACCACGGTCGCCGCCGCCAGGCGCAGGCTGAAGGCCGGCGACCTGGCCGCCGCCGATGTCGCGCGCGCCACGGTCGATGCCTTGCGCGCACGTAATGATGCGCAGCAGGCCGAGACCGACGTGACGGTGGCGCGCATCACCCTGATGTCGCTGCTCGGCGAACCCGAACGCGGCGATGTCGAAGCGGCGCCGGCCGAAACACCGGCCGCGCCGGCCGCGCTGCTGGCGGACGATGCCGCGCTGGCGCGCCGTCCCGACGTCCGGGCGGCGCAGGACCGGCTGGAGGCCGCGCGCGCGGCGCGCAAGCTGGCGCTGGCCCAGCGCAGCAGCGACGTCACGTTTGGCCTGCAGTTCGAACACTATCCGGCCAGCGCCGCCAACCCGCAGGGCAGCGGCAACAGCTATGGCGTCGCGCTGCAGATTCCGCTGCAATGGCGCTACGTCTACCAGGGCGAGATCCGCGCGGCCGAGGTGGCGCTGGATATCGCCGGAGAAAATCTCGACAAGGCCCTGCGCCAGGCGCGCGCCGAGCTGCTGCTGGGCGGCGAGCAGGCGCAGGGCGCGTGGCGGCGGCTGCGCCGCAGCGAGGACGAACTGCTGCCGGCCGCGCGCCAGTCCGCCGCCGCCGCCGAATACGCCTTCAACCGCGGCGCGATGGGCATCATGGATGTGCTCGACGTGCGCCGCAGCGAACGCGCGGCCCAGCTCGATACGCTGGCCGCCCGCAATGACTACGCCAAATCCCTGGCGGCCTGGCGCGCCGCCCTGACTGAAAGTTCCCTGCCATGACGCTACATCTGTCCCTGCGCAAGCTGGTCCTCGCGCTGCTGGTGGGCGGCGCACTGGCCGCCTCCCTGCATTTTGTCTACGCCTCGCAGGAGCGGCCGGCGCCCGCCGCGCCGGCGCCGGCGCCGTCCGGGCTGGTGCGCTTCGACGCCGGCGCACCGCAACTGTCGGCGCTGAAGATCAGCGTCGCCACCGTCGCGCCGCTGCCGGTGTCGGAACCGGTCAACGGCCGCCTGGCCTACGACGAAAACCTGACCGCCCGCATCAGCTCGCCAATCGCCGGCCGCGTCACCGCGCTGCACGGCGAACTGGGCGAGGCGGTGCGCAGCGGCGCCATGCTGGCCGTGATCGACGCGCCCGACCTGGGCACGGCACAAGCCGACTGGGCCAAGGCGCGCGCCGACGAGCAGCGCAAGCGCCTGGCGCTGGAGCGCGCGCGCGACCTGTTCCAGGCCGGCGTGTTGCCGCGCAAGGACGACGAAGCGGCCGACGCCGACTTCCAGCAAGCCCGCGCCGAAATCCGGCGCGCCGCCGCCCGGTTGAAGAACCTGCACGCCAGCGGCGGCGACGACGGCAGCTTCAGCCTGCGCAGCCCGGTGGCCGGCGTGATCGCCGAACGCCAGATCAATCCCGGCCTGGAGGTGCGGCCGGACTTGGCGGCGCCGCTGTTCGTGGTGACCGATCTGCACCGCCTGTGGCTGCTGGTCGACCTGCCCGAGCGCAACGCCGCGGCGGTGCACGCGGGGCAGGCGGTCGATCTCGAGACCGACGCCTATCCCGAGCGCCGCTTCAGCGCCGTGGTGCAGCGCGTCGGCCTGACGCTGGACCCGGCCACGCGCCGCATCCAGGTGCGCTGCGCGGTCGACAACGCCGACCTGGCGCTCAAGCCGGAGATGTTCGCGCGCGTGACCTTCGAGACCGAACGCCGCGGCGCCAGCGCCGTGCCGCTGCCGAACACCAGCCTGTTCATGGAGGGCATGTACGAATCGGTGTTCGTCGAGACCAGCGCCAACACCTTCGCCAAGCGCCGCGTGCACGTGGCGCTGCGCGGCCACCAGGACAGCTACATCGACAGCGGCCTGCGCGCCGGCGAACGGGTGGTGACCGAAGGCGCCTTCCTGCTCAACGCGGAGGCCGGCGACCATGCTCGCTAAGTTGATCGATTTCGCGCTCAAGCAGCGCGTGTTTGTGCTGATCCTGACGCTGGCCTTGCTCGGCTTCGGCTACCGCGCCTTCAGCAACCTGCCGATCGAGGCCTTCCCCGACGTCCAGGATGTGCAGGTGCAGATCGTCACCCAATATCCGGGCCAGGCGCCGGAGGAGGTCGAGCGCGCCGTCACGCTGCCGATCGAGCGCGAGATGAGCGGCGTGCCGCAGCAGACGCAGCTGCGCTCGGTGACCATCGGCGCGCTGTCGGTGGTCACGCTGACCTTTGCCGACGGCACCGACGATTACTTCGCCCGCCAGCAGGTGCTGGAAAAACTCGGCAACGTCAGCCTGCCGCCGGGCGTGCAGCCGTCGCTGGCGCCGCTGACCACGGCGGTCGGCGAGATCTACCGCTACATCGTCGAGGCCCCGGCCGGCATGCCGCTGAACGAGGTGCGCGCGCTGCAGGACTGGGTGATCCGTCCCAAGCTGCGCATCGTCTCCGGCGTGGCCGACGTGGTCAGCTTCGGCGGCACCGTCAAGCAGTACCAGGTGCTGGTCGAGCCGGCCGCGCTGCAGCGCTACGGCGTGACGATCGACCAGGTCAGCGCGGCGCTGGCGGCCAACAGCGCCAACGTCGGCGGCGGCACCGTGCGCCGCGGCGACGAGGGCCTGAGCGTGCGCGGCATCGGCATCGTCGCCAGCCTGGACGACATCGGCCGCATCATCGTCAGCGCCCGCGGCGGCAAGACCGTGCTGGTGTCGGACCTGGGCACGGTGCAGACCGGCTCGCAACCGCGCTCCGGCGTGGTGGCCTACAACGGCAACGACAATGTGGTCGAAGGCATCGTCCAGATGAGCAAGGGCAGCAACGCCGCCAAGGTGGTCGGCGAGCTCAAGCTGGAGGTCGAGCGCATCAACCAGTCGCTGCCGAAAGGCGTGCGGCTGAAGATGATCTACGACCGCACCGAGCTGATCAACCACACCGTGCGCACCGTGGGCGAAAACCTGCTGGTCGGCGCGGCGCTGGTGATCGCCATCCTGATCGTGTTCCTCGGCAACTGGCGGGCGGCGCTGATCGTCGCCACCGTGATCCCGCTGTCGCTGCTGTGCGCCTTCATCATGCTCGACGCGCGCGGCATACCGGCCAACCTGATCTCGCTCGGCGCGGTGGACTTCGGCATCATCATCGACAGCGCGGTGGTGCTGGTGGAAGCGTTGATGGTGCGGCTGGCGCTGCGCGACCAGCAGGTCGCCAGCGGCCTGGCGCCGGCCGCCTGGCGCAAGCGCACGCTGAAGCAGACCGTGGTCGAGCTGGGCCATCCCATCCTGTTCGCCAAGGCCATCATCATCGTCGCCTTCATCCCGATCTACACCTTCCAGCGGGTCGAGGGCAAGATCTTCTCGCCGGTGGCGTTTACGCTGAGCTTTGCCATGCTGGGCGCGATCGTGCTGACCATGACGCTGGTGCCGACGCTGCTGGCCTGGACCATCCGCCGCCATCCGATGGAGGAGCGCCACAGCGCCTGGATGCAGCGCGCCACCGACATGTACCGCCAGGTGCTGGCGACGGCGCAGCGCCATCTGGGACTGGTGATGGCGGCCTCCGGCACGCTGCTGCTGGCCACGCTGGCGCTGGCGCCGCTGCTGGGCAGCGAGTTCCTGCCCAAGCTGGACGAGGGCAACATCTGGCTGACCGTCAGTTTGCCAACCTCGGCCGCGTTGGAGAAGACCGAGCAGGTCGAGCGCCAGGTGCGCGCCATCCTGCGCAGCTATCCGGAAGTGGGCAACGTGATCTCGCACGTGGGCCGGCCGGACGATGGCACCGATCCGAAAGGGCCGAACAACATGGAAATCCTGGCCGACCTGCAGCCGCGCGCGCAATGGCGCTTTGCCGACAAGGACAGCCTGATCGCCGACATTTCCGCGCACATCCGCCGCCTGCCGGGCGTGCCGACCAACTTCTCGCAGGTGATCGAGGACAACGTGGAGGAAGCGCTGTCCGGCGTCAAGGGCGAGATCGCCGTCAAGATCGCCGGCCCCGACCTGGAAGTGCTGACGCAGAAGAGCGAACAGGTGGCGGCCATCCTGAGCCGGATTGCCGGCGCGGCCGACGTGGCGGCCGTGCGCATCGGCGGCCAGAGCGAGCTGGACGTGGTGATCGACCGCGAGCGCATCGCCCGGCTCGGCATCAACATCGCCGACGTGAACACCGCGCTGCAGGCTGCGCTGTCGGGCAACGCCGTCAACACCTTTTTCGAAGGCGACCGCCGCTTCGACATCATCGTCGGCCTGAAGCCGGAGTACCGCGCCTCGGTCGACGACATCGCGGCGCTGCCGGTGCCGCTGCCGGGCGGCGCCGGCACGGTGCCGCTGGGTTCGGTCGCCCACATCGGCGTGCGGCAAGGGGCGGCGCGCATCAGCCGCGATGGCGGTTCGCGCAACGCCTCGGTCAAGGCCAACCTGCTGGGCCGCGACCAGGGCAGCTTCGTGGCCGAGGCGCAGCAACTGGTGGCGCAGCAGGTGATCCTGCCGCCGGGCTATACGCTGAGCTGGGGCGGGCAGTTTGAAAACCAGCAGCGCGCCGTCAAGCGGCTGGCGGTGATCGTGCCGATCACCGTGCTGCTGATCTTTTCGCTGCTGTTCTGGGCGTCCCGTTCGGTGCGGCGGGCCTTGCTGGTGCTGGCCATCGTGCCGTTCGCGCTGATCGGCGGCATTGCCGGCCTGGCGCTGGCCGGCCTGCATTTCTCGGTGTCGGCGGCGGTGGGCTTTATCGCGGTCGCCGGCATCTCGGTGCAGAACGGTGTGATCATGGTCGAACAGATCATCGAGATCGCGCGCGGCAATGCGTCGCTGGCCGAGAGCGCGGTGCATGGCGCGCTTGCGCGCTTGCGGCCCATCCTGATGACGGCGCTGATGGCGGGCCTGGGCTTGCTGCCGGCGGCGCTGTCGCACGGGATCGGTTCGGAAACCCAGCGGCCGTTCGCGGTGGTGATCGTCGGCGGTATTGTCACGGCGACGTTCTTCACTTTATTGCTGTTGCCGCTGGCGTTCCCGTACTTTAGCGATCGCCCTGAAAGCGATTGAAGGCCGGGACTTGACCCGGCTGTGCGCGCGGTCAGCGCGCCGGCCGGACTATTGACAGCATTCGGAATGCTGAAATATTAATTGAGGAGAAACGATGAAGGCCACCGTCTTCTACTCGCACCCCAGTCATGGAGAAGGGTTCAGAAAATTTCCATTGCAGATATTGGGGCCTATGCATGCGCTAAGTACCCATATCCATGTTATTCAGGCTATTCTTGCGCACATGAAGCTTGATGGTGATTTTCAGGCCGAACAGAATCCAGCCAACGCAACACTTTATGCGCAAGAAATGGGTCTAACGGGCATCTATCTCATTTGGGAAGCGGGCGATGGTCAACTCATTCCATTTACCATGCTAGGCAATGATGCCGAACTCAATCGTCGATTTCAGGAGCAACATCACGCTCTGCTGGACGAAGTGCTGTCGAGTAGAGATGTGTTAAAGAGAGACCGACGCGGCACCTAGCGACAGAATTAACGAGCGCCCGCAGCCGGCATTATGCAAATCACCAACCGGCTTAATGAAATATACCAACGGCCCGGTCTCCCATGCCGGATGCAGAGCGCAGGTGCTAGCATCCGGGCAATAATCTGACCAGGAGACCGTAACAATGCAGCATTTCCGCTCCACCTGTCTGGCGGCACTCGCCACGATCTGCCTACCACTGTCGGCCGATGCCGGCCAGCCCGCGCCGCGCCGTATCGTGGTCGACGTGGCGCAGGCGCTCACGCCGCTCGACCGTTTCTACGACCTGTCGGTCGGCTCCGACTATCCGGGCACGCTGCTGCGCGACGACAGCATGGCGCAGTTGCAGACCACTGTCGATGAGCTCGGCTTCCGCTACCTGCGCTTCCACGCCATCTTCCACGACGTGCTGGGCACGGTGCGCGTCGAGGACGGCAAGCTCGTCTATGACTGGACCAAGCTGGACCAGCTGTACGACAAGCTGCTGGCGCGCCACGTCAAGCCTTTCGTCGAGCTGGGCTTCACGCCCAAGGCGATGGCGACCTCGAACAACCAGGTCTTCTACTGGCAAGGCAACACCTCGCATCCCGATCCGGCCAAATGGAAGGACCTGATCGCGGCCTTCGTGCGCCACATCGAGCAGCGCTATGGTCAGGAGGAAGTGCGCAGCTGGTTCTTCGAAGTGTGGAACGAACCCAACCTGGACGGCTTCTGGGAAGGCGCCGACCAGCAGGCCTACTTCGCGCTGTACGACCTGACCGCCAACACCATCAAGGCCATCGATCCGGCGCTGCGCGTGGGCGGGC
>Ga0105854_1001221_pt1 | contig 10686 bp, 11 predicted proteins | sample OrgsoiDNA_201058_FD_89679 | JGI IMG/M metagenome (GOLD analysis project Ga0105854, IMG submission 89679) | Permafrost soil microbial communities from the Arctic, to analyse light accelerated degradation of dissolved organic matter (DOM) -... | ecosystem: Environmental > Terrestrial > Soil >... | reverse complement strand
TGTATAGTCGGAATCGCGCGATACAGGGGCAACCCGCCTGCATCGGCAACCGGAATATTTTGTGAGCGTACATGAGTCTTGAAATTCGTATTGCAACGTCAACCGACGCTTTCGAAGCGTGCAGTGTATTACGGCGCTCTATCGTCGAATGCTGCAGCCTCGATCATCGGAACGATCCAGCCATTCTTGAAGCCTGGCTGGGCAATAAAACACCGCAGATGGTGGCATGCTGGTTTGCATCGCCCACCAATTTTTCGCTGGTCGCCGTCGATGCGGGCGCCGTCGTCGGCGTTGGCCTGCTGACGCGCGCTGGCAAGCTGGCCCTGTGCTATCTGCTGCCGGAAGTGCAAGGCCAGGGCGCCGGCAAGGCGCTGGTCGAACGCATGGAAGTGCAGGCGCGCGAATGGGGCATCAAGGCTTTGCAATTGCATAGCACGGCCAGCAGTGAAGCTTTTTTCGTCAAGCAAGGTTATGTCGAGGCAGGCAGTGTGCGTTCGCCATATGGTGTGGAAACCGTTTTCTGCTGGAAACAGCTCGACCCTGCCGGCATCGTTACCGGCGACCCCAAGCGCAAGCGTTTTTGCAACTGCAACTCGGCGTGACCGGTGCAGCACAGCAAAGCGCTCAGTAACTGATCTGTATATACACGGCGCGTGGCGAGCTAATAACCACCGGCGCCGCCACCTCTTCCAGTAACGCTCCCCCTACGAACAGATGCAACTGCCCTGGTCCAAATGCGGCCCAGGGTTCGTCTTGCGTCAGCGGATGGGTGGCGATGACGGCGATACGGTCATCGAGGTGGTTATGCTGGCGAAAATCGATGCTGCGCTCGCAGTCGATCAGATGCGCCACGGAAAATGGGTATTCGCGTATCACGTAATGCAGATGCGTGGAACAGTGGGCAAACAAAACGTTGCCATCGGATAGGATGAAATTGAAGGTGCCGTGTACCGCGATCTCACTGGCCATGGCGGCGACTGCCGCGCGCAGCTCGCTCAAGGCCGGTTCGCCTGCAGGAAAACGCGTGCGCAAGCTGGCCAATAAATAGCAAAAAGCTTGTTCGCTGTCAGTGTCGCCCGTCGCCTGGTAATGTGGGTTGACGGGAGCGCTCCATGCTTTCAGGTCGCCATTGTGGGCGAAGGACCAGGTCTTGCCCCACAGTTCGCGTGCAAACGGATGGGTATTTTCTGGCGCGATGCGGCCCTGAGTGGCCTTGCGGATATGCGCGACGATGTTTTTGGCCTTGATCGAGCGGTCGTGCAATTGCGCCGCCAGCGGCGAATCGATGGCGGCCAGGTGGTCGGTCAGCAGGGTGCAGCCACTACTGGAATGAAAGGCGATACCCCAGCCGTCGCGGTGTTCATCGGTGCGCCCGCCCCGTTCCTTGAAGCCGGCAAACGAGAAATCGAGGGTGGCGGGCTTGCTGCTGTTCATTGCGAGTAACTGGCACATGGTGCGTGGCCTTCATCAGGATATTACGGTACAGGGCAACAGTACTGGCTGGGGCAGGGCGCAGGAAGGAATGTTTGCGCATATCCATATGCGTTGTATCTTCAGGTCAAGCGATGGCTTATTCGCGAAACGCATATCAAATGGCGAAAGCATTCGTTCTCCTTTCAAGGCCTGCCGCTTATTCTGCCCACTTTGGCAACATCATCCCCACAAGGGAGCGGTGGTGCAGCTATGCAGAGGAGTCAACATGCCATTTCCCGTCCTGAAAAACTATCTGGCCCGTTTGTCGCATGAAACCCAGGCTGGCACCAGCGTCTGGCTCGATGAGGAAGGCAGGGCGCTGGGGCGCTTTTTCAATTGCACCATGACCAGCGGTTTCCAGCCGCTGCGTGAAATCGGCAGCGGCAAGCTGGTCGCCTTCGAGGGCCTGGCGCGCAGCGTGTCCAAGGCCGACGAGGGACTTTCCTTATGGCGTTTGCTCGACCACGCGGCCAGCGACGATGAATCGGTGGAACTGGACCGGCTGTGCCGCATGCTGCACGCCATCAATTTTTTCCGCCAGGCGGAGGCGGAAGAATCCGACCTGTACCTGAATGTGCATGACCGGCTGCTCAGCGCCGTCAGCAGCAATCACGGCCATGCCTTCCAGCGCATCCTCGACGCGCTGGGCTTGCCGATCGAACGCATCGTATTGCAACTGCCGACGGTGACGCCCAACCAGGGCTGGCTGTTGAATTACGTGGCCGATAATTACCGCCGCAACGGCTTCCGCCTGGCGATCAATGTGACTAGCGTGAACGAAGCTATCGGCTTGCTCGAACGCTTGCATCCCGATACCTTCAAACTCGATGCGGGTAACCTCAGCGATGAAGATGCCGTCGCCAATTTCGTCACCCTCTGCCACGCGGCCAAGATACGCGTGGTCTTCAAGCGCCTGGAAACGCCGGGCGCCTTGCAAGCGCTGCAACGCATCGCCGCCGCCACTGGCTTGCCCATCGTTGGCCAGGGTTATTTGCTTGATAAACCATTGAGCAGCCTGTCCCATGCCAGGCTGGCAACGGTTCCCGTCGCGGCAGCTGCCTGAGACGGGCGCGAGTAGAAAAAATCGCGAAATGGGGTGGGCACGATAGCCTTGAGGGTTTTTCTTCGCGGCACAATAGGCTATAGTAATCCCATCGTTACATTGGACTGACTATGGCATCGCGCAGAAATTTCCTCCATCACGGCATGGGCCTGGCCGCTTTGGGCCTGGTAGCCACGCCACTTATCGGTTGTGCATCGCGCACGGCCGCTCCCGCCTCGGCAAGCGCCAGCGCCAGGCCCACTCCACCGCGTACCGGCGTGCCGCCGCAGCCGCAGCAACTGGCCAGCATCGACCGCTCAGCGAGCGTGCAGACACGCCAGCAAGCGACGGAGATGGAACCACCGCCCGATATCTTCGACGCGCAGGCACTGGACCTGGACTTCTGGCTCAAGCCACGCACCCTGGAACTGGTACGTCCGGCCAGCAATGAAAAGGCCAAGCTGCTGTACTGGAAAGATGGCGAAGTCATCGATTCGGCATATCAGGAACTGTGCCATTTGCTGCGCGACGTGAACGGCAAGAAAACCATGGCCATCGATCCCAAGCTGCTGGAAACCCTGTGGGGCACGCAAGCCTTCGTGGCGCGCTATGGCATCGAGCAGCCGCTGGAAATCCTGTCCGGCTACCGCACGGCGGAATCGAACAGCAAATTGCGTGAAGCGGGCGTGCCAGCGGCGCGCCAGTCGCTGCACATCAAGGGGCGTGCGGCCGATATCCGCGTCGCCAACCTGAATTCGGAAGTGCTGGGCTCGCTGGTGCGCAGCTTCAAGCAGGGTGGGGTGGGCTTCTATTACCGCTCCGGTCCGCGCGGCGGCTGGATACATGCGGACACAGGTTTACAAAGAACCTGGAAAGGTTAAAACCTTGAGCATTTAGTAATGATAAGGCGGTTCCGGCACAGCATCCTTGCCGGACCGCTTGAGCTCGTCAAAATTCAAGGGCCGCTCCCACCAGATACGCCATCCCTGGCGCTGGCTGGCCTGCACTTCGGGGTGCTCTTTCAGGTAGCCGTCGATAAAACGGCCAAATTCCGAGACATAGCCGCCATGGCCGGGCCGGTAGGGTGCCAGAGGCTTCATTGCTGCTCCTGTTCTTGTCATTCTATAATTAGACCATCCGCGTGCAGAAAAGTGCCGCATTTTTCTGGTCTCTCATGAAACTCTCCAGCAATAACATCGAACTGTTCCTGGCCGTCGTCGACGGCGGCTCGTTTTCCAACGCGGCGCGTACCTTGCGGCGGGCGCCGTCGGCTGTCAGCATGGCCATCGCCAATATCGAGGCTGAACTCGGCATCACCCTGTTCGACCGGGGCGCGCGCGAGGCGGTGCCCACGCCGGCCGCGCTGGCGCTGCTGCCGCATGCACGCCTGATCGCCGAACAATTAAAACAGCTGCATGTGCATGTGAAGGAATTGTCGCAGGGCCTGGAAAGCCGCATTTCGCTCGGTGTCGCAGCCGAGCTCGATCCTGCGCCATTCCTGCGCGCCGTACAGGCGCTGTCGCAGCGCCATCCGCTGCTCGATATCGAAGTGCTGACAGCGCCGCAGGACGATTTGCACGAGATGCTGCAGCAAGGCCGTATCAGCGCCTGCATGGTGTTTGGTGGCGGACGCATCAATCATGCGGAACAATTCCAGCTGGTGGGGAGCGATGCCCTGCTGGCCATCGTCTCGGCGCAGCATCCGTCCAGCGATGTGGAGCGTCCCTTATTCATCGAGGAATTGGTGAACTTACGGCAGATCATCGTCGCCAGCCGTGAACTCGACATGGCCGATGCGCGTCCCATGGTGGGCCTGTCGCATTGGCGTACGGACAGCTTGCCGGTGGCCCTGGCGATGGTGGAAGCGGGACTGGGCTGGGGTAATTTCGCCGCCTCGGCGATTGCCCCTAGCCTGGCGGCAGGCCGGGTACGCCAGGTGGCGTTCAAGAATACGGGCAATGGCCTGGCACTGCCTATCCATTTTGTGTGGACCAAGGACCGGCCGCTGGGGCTGGCGGCGCGGGCCTTTCTTCAGTTGCTGGCAGAAGGGCGGGCCGGGGAAGCCTGAAGTGTGTCGCTCTCTACCGGCTGCTGCGCCGACAGCGGCACGTCGAACAAGCCATCGAAGATGTAATTGAAGATGAAGCTGTAGCAGGGAATGATCAGCATCAAGGCGAAGTCGAGCACGAAGGCCTGCAACAGGCTGATGTGCAGCCACCACGCGATCAAGGGTATCAAATACATCACCAAGGTGATCTGGAAGCCGATCGCATGCAGGATGCGGCGTTTCACGGTGCGCGTGCGCGACACCTGGCGGATTTCCCAGTATTCGAAGGCCGTGTTGTAGAGCAGGTTCCAGACGACGGCGATACTGGTGATCATCATCGCCAGGGGGCCCGTACTGGTGGCCGACTCGCCCGAGAGCAGTGTCAGCCAGGCGGTGGAAATGGCCATGCCGATGATTTCAAAGGCAGTGACATAGATGATTTTTCGCTTGATACCTTGCATGCTGAGCCTGAAAAAATAAGATGGCCGTCATTTTAAGTCAGATCGATTGATGTGAATAGTTGATAGCTGTCAGTTTTAATGATGGATTGTGCGGTTTGCATACCGGATTGGCGGCGAACGGTGGATAATGCTGGAAGGCGGGCGACTGGCCCGCCGTATCACGTAGATGGAGTAAGCATGTCAGGCCCAGCAGACAGTAATATCGACAATACCGGCAGCGATGTCCGTCCCCGTTTCCGCCCCCGTCCATGGGAACATCTGGAAACGCCGTATGACGTGGAGGTGTGGATCGAAGAACATAACCGCAGCATGCAAGACAATATCGGCGCGAACGAGGCGGGCGTCGGCATCTGTTTTACCCTGGCCGAGGGGGGCGATATCTATATGCAGACCAGCGCAGATGGCGCTGTCGTGCTCGACGTAACGCCCGATGCGGCCTGGGTGGCGCCCCTGATCAGCGCCGCCACCGGATGCGAGACACCGGCATCGTCTCTATGGATCTTGCCTGACGATAAATTGATCCAGTTGATCGTGGGGTTGTCCAGCCTGGTGGCCAGCACCTTGCTGGTGGTTGGCCATGATTTTGGCCTGCGCAGGCGCGGCCTGGGACGCTGAGTTTCCACTTTCCACCCGCGCCGTTGTGGCCATATCAGCGTTACGATATGCATATCTCGACACTGCTTGCCTTGCATGCTAGTCTCGTCATCAGGGCGCCTGGGGGCCAGGGCGGGATTGCAAAGGATAGCCATGGAAGAGATGCCGCGCGCAGGACAGGGGCCGGAGGATATATCCGGGCCTGAAGCAGGCCCTGACTCCAATTTTGCACCCGGCACGCCCCTGCTCGACGATGGCGTGTTCAGCCCCGGGCGCATGCGGGTCGAGCGCGAACAGGCCTATTTCAACGATTTGTATCTGCTCGCTCCGCTTGCCTACTTTGTGCTCGGTCTCGACGGCGTGATCCTGCAAATGAACCTGGTGGCGGCCGAGCTGTTCGGCCTGCCGCGCGAACGGCCAGGGCATGTCTTGTTCCGTACGTTTGTCAGTCCGCCATTTCACCGCGATTATGCGCAGTTTGTCGAGCGCGTGCTCAATAGCAGCGAACCCGAACGCATCCAGCTGCAAGTGCAATTGCGCCCAGCATCGCAGGCGCCGGGCTTGCCGGTCAGCTTGCTGGGCAGTACCGATCAGGGCGGGCAGGTGCTGCGCCTGGTGCTGGAGCAGGCCGAGGGCAAGATGGCGGCGCTCGAACGCAGCGAAGAGCGTTTCCGGCGCATCGTGCACAGCGCGGAAGAGGGCATCTGGGAAATCGATGCACAGGCGCTGACCAGTTTTGTCAATCCGAAGATGGCGCACATGCTCGGTTACCAGATCGAAGAGATGCTCGGTAAGCCGCTGGCGGCCTTCATGGATGCCGAGGGACGTACCTTGCTGGAGCGCAATATCGCGCGCCGCCAGGATGGCATTGCCGAACGCCACGAATTCAAGTTCCTGCGCTGCGATGGCCAGCCACTGTGGGCGACCCTGGCCACCAATCCCATTTTTGACGCCAGTGGCGCGTATCTGGGCGCGCTGGCACTGGTGAGCGATATCACGGCGCACCGGGCGGCCTCCGAACGCATCTGGCAGCAAGCCAATTTTGACCAGCTGACAGGTTTGCCGAACCGGCACATGTTTCTCGACCGCTTGCAGAACGAGGCGCGCCGCGCCAGGCGCGAAGCTGCTTATCTGGCGCTGCTATTCATCGATCTCGACCATTTCAAGGAAGTCAACGATAGCCTGGGGCACGCCAAGGGTGACCAGCTGCTCAGCCAGGCGGCCCGCCGCATCGCCGAGCGGGTGCGCGCCACCGATACGGTGGCGCGCCTGGGCGGCGACGAATTCACGGTGATCCTGGCCGGCGTGGAGCAGATGGGCGGTATCGAGCGCGTGGTGCAGGAATTGATCACCGCGCTGGCGACGCCATTCGTGCTCGATGGCGATAGCGTGCAAGTGTCGGCCAGCATCGGCGTCGCCTTGTATCCGGCCGATACGGATGACACGGACACCTTGCTGCGGCACGCGGACCAGGCCATGTATGCGGCCAAGAGCGCGGGCCGCAATGGCTACAGCTATTTCACGCCGGCCTTGCAGCAGGCGGCCGAATTGCGCCGCAACATGGCGCGCGAAATGCGTGCAGCATTGGTACAGCACGAGTTCGAACTGTTTTACCAGCCTATCGTCGATTTACCCGATGGGCGCGTCATGTGCGTCGAGGCGCTGCTGCGCTGGCGCCATCCGCAGCGTGGCCTGCTGCCGCCCGGTGATTTCCTGGCGTTTGCCGAAACCAATGGCTTGCTGGTTGAAATCGGCGACTGGGCTTTCCGCCAGGTGGTGTACCAGGCCAAGCTGTGGCAGGCGCGGTTTGGTCCTGCGTTCCAGATCTGCATCAACAAATCGCCTTCCGAGCTGCGCTGCGATGCGGGCTTGTACGAGGGCTGGGCCGAGCTGCTGGCGCGGGAAGGACTACCTGCCGGCAGTATCGTGGTCGAGATCACGGAAGGCATCCTGCTTGATGAAACGCGCCAGGTAGTCGAACGGCTGCGCCAGTTCCGCGCCATGGGCATGGCGCTGGCGCTGGACGATTTCGGTAGCGCCTATGGTTCGCTGGCATGCCTGAAGAAATTCGAGATTGCATTCCTCAAGATCGCCCCATCGCTGGTGGGGGTGCTGGCGCAGGGCGATGCGGAACAAGCCTTGTGCGAGGCCATCATCGCGCTGGCTCACCGGCTGGGCTTGAAAGTGGTGGGCGAGGGCGTGGAGACGGCGGTGCAGCGCGATGTACTGGTGTCCGCCGGCTGCGACTTTGCACAAGGGCATTTCTTTGCCCACGCCTTGCCGGTGGGCGAATTCGATACCTGGCTGGCGCTTCAGCCTGCCAGTCAGCCCGCCGCCTGAAGCGCTGGCGCCGTCTCCATCAACTGTTCGACGGCGGCCAGCGTGTCATCGGCGCTGACCGATTCCAAGGTCAAGCCAGGCGCCAGCAGGACGCGATACTGGCTGCTGGCGGGGTAGAACCAGCGGTAATTGTCGGTGCGGATGTAATAGCCGACGATCTTCTTGTCATACACGGACGCCAGGTGGATCACCGAGGTGTCGGGCGACACCACCAGTTCGCAGCGCCGTATCAGGGCCGCCAGTTCCAGGATATGGCCGGTCGGCGGCGCCAGCATCACATTGGCGTGGCCGGCGCCGCGAATGATCTCTTCGGCACGTGCCTCGCTGCCGGGTGCGGCGATCACCAGCAACGCATGCTGCGGATAGCGTTGTGCGATGGCGGCGCAGCAGCGCTGGGCATCGGCCACACTGACCGTGCGCTGCAAGTTACTACCCTGGAAGTTCAGGCAAAACAGGCCGGTATATTTTTGCAGTAAGGTGTCGCAGGCGGCATTGATGCGTGCCGCGTGGGCGTCGACGCCAAACAGTTCATAGCGCTGGTCGACCTTGCCCAGGTCAAACTCGGCGAAGGTGGCAAAGTAGCTGTCGAGGATGTGGCGGCTGCGGTCGCAGGGCACCGTATGGTCGAACATGCCCAGTTTTGCGGTGGAACTGCCATATTTGGGAATCGCAAAGCCCGTCAGATAGCGCGCTCCCAGCCATTTGATGCGAAATAGCAGCGGAATGGCGAAACGATTGTAAGGATTGAAGATGACGTCATAGCCGCGCTGGCGCAGCTCGGCGATGCTGGTGCGCAAGTCGCGCAGCAGCGGCTGCTTGTCCCAGACGATAATCTCGTTGACGTGCGGGCAGGCGTCGATGATGGCGCGGTTGACGCTGCTGGCGGCAACATCGATCTGCCAGTGGGGGTAGCGCCGTTTCAACTCGCGCAGCAAGGGCGTGGAAACGATCATGTCGCCGATTTTATCGTTGCGCAAGATGAGAACCTTGCGCACCTTGGCCAGGTCGAGCGGCTGCTTGTTACGTTTGCCCAGCAGGGCGTGACTGATCAGCCGGGCGGCGAGCTTTATCAAGGGAACTCCGAATGTCGATGGGGAAGTGCGCTAATGCACAGTCAACATCTTACGGAATTCCGGCGCCCGCTGATAGGGGCGAATGGATTTAGCTTAGGCCCAGCAGTGCGATTACGCGGTCGCGGCTGATGCCGACCAGCGCCGAGCTGATGGCCAGCAGCGATTCGTAGCCGGGTTTGCTGGCTTTCTCGCTGAAGTTTTGTGCCAGGGCGTCCATGCGTACCGGGCCTTGTACAGGTTGCGCATCGGCAACGCGGCTGCCGGTCTGGGCCAGCGCCGTACTGACCGCGCTGCGTGCCTGCTGCAAGTGCGCCAGCGCCTGCACCACTTGCTGCAAGGTGGCGCGCAAGGCTTCGATGTCGCCCGTATTCCATTCTTCAGGGGCGATGGCGGCCGGTTCGGCGTCGGTCTTGACCCGGTTCATTTGTCCGGTGGGGAAACGGACGCCGTTGCCGCGCACCGACAGGCTGTCGCGCACGGAGGCCCAGGAACTTTCCGGCGTGCTGAACATCAGTTCGCCGTTGTCGCCGCGCTTGACGCTGATATTCGACGGCAGCAGCGCCTGGCTGAAACGGGCGACGATTTGATCATCGCTCAGGCCAGGTTCGATATTCACCGAACGCAGGGCCTGGTTGGCGCCGCCCACAGAAAAGGTCAGCACTTCCTGCGGGCCATTCTGCAGGCTGGCCAGGGTCAGGCCACGGATGGTGAAGTTCTGCTGCGCCGCTTGCGGGCTGTTGTAGCTCAGCTGTGCATCGAGCGTACCGCCCGAGGCGGCGGCGCGCTGGCGCCAGGTATTGCTGAACTGGCGCACCCGTGCCTCCACCTGCCCATCACGGCCCTGACGTGCCGCCAGCTTGGCCGCCAGTTCGCTTTTTAGCGCCTGCAACTGGCTGCTGCTGCGGTCCAGGTAGTCGAGGGTTTGTTGTGCGTTGGAAATTTCGCCCTGTAACTGCTGATCCCAGTTGCTCAGCCCGCGCTGTAGCGGTGCAGGCGTGCTCTTCGCCGCCGGTGCATCCGCACGCGCGCCACTGCCGGCGCCGTTGGCACCTGAGGCTTCATCGACGACACGGGCCGTGCCGGCGCCCTTGGCGGGAATGCCGGAAGAGGTGGGGAGCTGGGCGATTTGCATGATGGTCAGAGTACGTCAAACAGGGAGAGGTTACCCACCTTGGCATAGGTCTTGTAAGTAGCTTGCAAGGCAGTCTGATAGCCGTTCAGATCGATGGTCGTCGCAGCCACATCGGTCTGCTTCAAGTCATTCAGGGCGCTATCGTTCGACAGCGACACATTCGACAGGTTATTGTCGAGCGTGGTAAGGATATTCTGCGAGCCACCCAGGATGGCGATCTTGTTGGACAGGAAGTCGGTGCCAGCGTCCGTAGCATCGAGGCCGCTGGCAACTACTGCATGGGTGGCCGGGTCGTTGGCGCTGGCGCCGGGTGCGTTCAGGGCGCTGATCACCTGGTCGATCTTGTTCAGCCAGTCTTGCACGCCTTTCACATTGACGTTGGCCGCTTGCGTGATGCCATTACCCACCACCACTAACTGGCTATCGGTATTGCCGATATAGCTGTAGCGCGAACCGGGGTCTGCATTTGGGTTGAAGGCAATCGCAGGCTGGTCGCTGGCCGTACCGGAAAACATGTAGCGGCC
>Ga0105854_1001219_pt1 | contig 10702 bp, 10 predicted proteins | sample OrgsoiDNA_201058_FD_89679 | JGI IMG/M metagenome (GOLD analysis project Ga0105854, IMG submission 89679) | Permafrost soil microbial communities from the Arctic, to analyse light accelerated degradation of dissolved organic matter (DOM) -... | ecosystem: Environmental > Terrestrial > Soil >... | reverse complement strand
GGCGGCGATTCTCGCCTCCGAGGGCCAGTCCCGGGCGATCTCGACCGTTTTCGCCGCGATCCACGCCGGAAACCCGGATCCGCAGCTCCTGGCCTACCAGTATCTCCAGGTGCTGCCTCAGATCGCCCAGGGCGACTCGAACAAGGTCTGGATGATCCCGAGCGAGCTCACCCAGGCGCTCGGCCGGATCGCGGAGCGGGTTCTGCCACCGTCGGAGGAGAAGTCGGATACAACGTGAGGGATGCAGACCGGCGGCCTTTCTGCCGATGACCTCTGCAGTTGCTCTCGCCGAAACGCATTCTCAACATCGGATTCGTCCTGGTCGCAGTCGTGGTCGGGTCCCTCGTGGCGCGGCACTTCGCGCGCACCGGTTGGCCGCTGCACCGCGCGAACTTCTGGCTCGTCGCCCTCGCGGCCGTGATCTTTCTCGCCGCCTACGCTGCGAAGGCGTGGGGCTGGCAGCACCTCTTTCGGCGCGGCGAGCGCCCAGCCGTCCTCACGCTCGCCGCCGCCGGCGGCGCGGCTTCGGTCGGTGGGATCGCGCTGCCCGGCCGCTGTGACGAGGTGATTCGCGTCGCCGTCGTGCGGCGCTGCCGCCGTAAGCGTGTGAGCATCGGTGCGGTCGCGCTCTCGCTCTTCCTGCTCGGTCTGCTCGACAGCGCCGCGCTGACACCGCTCGCGTCGGTCGCACTCGCAGTCGCACATGTCGGTGGCTGGATGCAGGCCGGGCTCGTCGTCGTCGCCGTCGCGGGGGTCGCCTCGGCGGGGCTCGTGCTCTCGCTGCCGCGGCTCGCCCGTGTCGAACGCTTGCAGCGCTTCCGCCTCGCGCGTTGGATCGGGGAGAACGCGACGTCGCCCCGCGAAGCCGCGTGGGCCTGGATGGCCGTCGCGACCTCGTGGCTGCTGCGCTCGCTCGCGACGTTCGTGCTCCTCGCTGCGCTCGGGCTCGGCTCCGACTTCGCGCTCGCGCTTGCCTTCGTGTGCGCCGCCTCCGCCTCGGCGGTGCTGCCGGTCGCCCCGGCGGGAGCCGCGATGCAGGCCGGTGCGGGGGCCGCGATCCTGGTCGCCTCCGGCATGCACGCCGAGCAGGCGGTCGCATTCGGGATCGCCGCCCAGGCGCTCGTGATCGCGGCCGGTGCGGCGTGTGTGCTCGCGCTCGCCGTGTGGCACGCGCAGGGTCGCTTCTTGCCGTCTCTCAGTCGGTAGACGTCTCAGCAGGTGGGCGTCGCATTGCAGCGGCGCAGCACGCGCACACTGGGCACCCCGGCGCGCCAGCTCAGCTTGATCCGCACGGATGCGGCGTCGTTCTCGTAGCGAAGCTCCCGGAGGTTGAGACTCGGGTTCGTGCGGTGCACCAGGTCGTAGACACCGGCGGACACGCTCGACAGGTCGACGTTCTGGCCGTGGAAGAACGCCGGGTAGCGATCCGTGTAGCCGAGCGACGTTCCTTCCACGACGCGTGTCGCCTCCGGGTGGTACTGCTCACAGTCACCGAGGAACACGGGGTGTCGGCCGGGCCAGAGGCCGGGCGCCGTGCCCCAGTGGTCGGCCAGGCAAAAGCCGCTCTTTCGGTCGCTCATCAACACCGTCCCGGTGAGCGACCGCAGCTGGAAGATGTCGAACTTCATCAAGTGCCAGTGGTGATGCGGGGGCGAGTTGGTATAGCGCAGCCGGCCGGCATTCGCGTACGTACGCCACTTGCCGTTCGCGAGCCGCACGTGCTGGGTCGCCGCCATCAGTGGCTCGCCCGGCGTACGCACACCCACGATCATCGACGGCCCGAGGCCCACATTGTCGACCATCGACGTGAAGCCGATCACCCATCGCCCCGCGCCGCCCGCGACGATCAGGCCCGTCGGGCTGCGCTGGTCGAGGTCGGGGAGCAGCTCTCGCACTCCGACGTGCGGACGCCAGGCCGGCTGCGATCCGTTGCCGAGTGCTCGGCCGTCGACGTAGATCTTCCCGTCACGGTCATAGGCGACCTGCTTGCCGCTGGGCGACCACGTCGGATTCGCGCCCTGACCAATCGTCCTCGTGCCGGCGATCACCTCGCCATCGCTCACGTAGGCGAGCCGGCCGGCCGCAGAATAGGCCGCGTCGGTGCCGGTGACGAGATGCCGGACGTCGCCGCCGAACCAGCGCGCCGAGTAGATCTCCCCGTCGCGGTCGTAGGCGATGCGGGCGCCGTCGGGTGACCACGCCGGATGCTGTCCGATCGCGAGACGCCGCAGGTCGAGCCCGTCGGCGCGAACCGTCCACACGTGGCCGTCTCGGGAGAACGTCAGACGCTTCCCGCTCGGCGCCCACGCCGGGTCGTTCGCATGAGACACGAGTCGCGAGCGGTGGGTCCCGTCGGCGTCGGCAACCCAGAGGTCACCCCGCACGATGTAGGCGATGCGCTCGGCATTGGCACTCCAGGCGGGGGCGAATCCGACATCGAGCACGCGTGCGCCGCCCACATGGATACCGAAAAGGGCAAACGCGAGCGCGGCGAGTGCGCTCACGCCAGCTCCTTCGCCGCTTCTTCGAGCGTCGAAACCGGCCCGACGCAGGTGTCCTCGTGCTCCAGTAGGTCGAGCCACTCGCGCATCGAGCGCGCCCGGAAGACCGCGGCGAGCTCGGGAAGCTCGGGCTCGAACGCGCGGTCGGCCAGGTCGGGCCGCTCGAGCAGCTCGCAGAGGCGGCGCCAGAACTTCGGCTCGAGCGCGCCGACCGTGAGGTAGCGCCCGTCGCCCGTCTCGTACATGCGGTAGCAGGCGACGCCGCCGGTCAGCAGGCGCGGCATCGCGTCGCCGCTCGCTCGGTGGGAGACGAACCGGTGTGATCCGTGCGTCATCGAGACGACGAGGCGCGCACCGCGGCCCGTCCCTGCCCGCTCGAGCAGCGCTGCCAGCACCTCGATCACTGCGCCCTGGCCTCCCGCGGCGAGGTCGGCGATCTGCACGGGCGGCACCGCCGGCGCCGTATCCGCGAGCACGCCTGCGTAGCCGAGGTAGTTGAGGTCGTGACCGGCCTGGAGCGCGTGCGGTCCGCCGGCGCCGAAGCCGGTGATCGAGCAGAGGATCGTCGTCTCGGGAAGCTCGACGCCGAGGCGCTCCCAGACCCCCGGCCGGAACCCCTCGAGAACAACGTCGGCTTCCGCCAGAACGGCCGGCGCCGGCTGCGTGCGCGCGTCCCAGGCGAGCACCTCCTTGCCGTCGTTCAAGGCGCGGTACCAATCCGGTGACGACGCCTGCAGGGGGTCGCCCTCGGGAGGCTCGATCTTCACCACGCGCGCGCCGAGGCGGAGCAACTCGCGGCTCGCGAACGGTCCCGGCAGGTAGCGCGTGAGGTCGGCGACGGTCAGACCCGCGAGCGGCTGCATCCGTGCGGATTATGCTGTTCCGCCTTGATGGAGCGGACGACGGACCGACGGAGGGAGCTGCTGGACGCGGCCGTGCGCGTGTTCGCGCGCAATGGCTTCCACGGCTCGCGCGTCGGCGACATCGCCGAGGAGGCCGGCGTCGCGCACGGGCTGCTCTATCACTACTTTCGCTCGAAGGACGACGTTCTCGAGTCGATCTTCCGCGAGACCTGGTCGGTGCTCGTCTCCGAGACGGAGCGCATCGAGGACTCCGGCGTCGCGCTCCGCGAGCAGCTCGGGAGGTTCGCGCGCGTCTACCTCGGTTCGTGGCTGGTGACGCCCGAGCTGATCCGTGTGCTCGTGCGGGAGGTCGCGCGCAGTCCGGACGTCGGAAACCGGGTCGACGAGATCCGCGAGCTGTTCCTCGCGCTGCAGCGGATGATCGAGGCCGCCCGGGAGCGAGGGGAGGTCCGCGCCGACTGCGACGCCCAGATCGCCGCGTGGGCGGTGTACGGCGCGCTCGAGGAGATCCTGACCGGGTGGGTGCTCGGTCAGCTGCCCTCCGAGGAGGAGGACGTCGAGCGTGCGGTCGCGACGATCGTCGACATCGCCTACACGGGGTTGGCGGCGTGACCGAGATCTTCAACCTTCTGGACTGCGACGTCAGTGAGGATCCGCGCGGGCGCGACGGCCATCGCTTCCTGCGCACGATGCTCGGGCAGGCGGGCGGCGCGAAGCTGACCGGGTTCAGCATCTACGAGCTTCCGCCGGGCCAGGCCGCGTGGAAGTACCACTACGAGCTGAACCGCGAAGAATGGCTGATCGTCGTCGACGGTGAGGTCGTTGTGCGGACGCCGAGTGGTGATCGTGCGTTGCGCGCGGGGGAGATCGCCTGCTTCCCGATCGGAGCGGAGGGAGCGCACCAGGTCCGCAACAACTCGGACGCGGTCGCCCGGTACGCAATGCCGTCGTCGTGGGCCGGCGGCGGCTATGTCGGGATATATCCGGACAGCAACACCGCCTTGATCGTCGGACCGGGATTCCGGCGCATCGTGTCGCTGGACGAAGATCTCGAATACTGGGACCGCGAGCCGTGAGCGAGGTCAACCTCTTCGGAGTCGACGTGACGAAGGATGCCGACGATCCTGACGGCTACCACACCTCGTACACCCGCGTCGGCCCGCTGATCGGTGCGAGCAAGCTCGGACTGTCGGTGTACGAACTGCCGCCGGGCCAGAGCATCTGCCCCTATCACTACGAGATCGGCTTCGAGGAATGGCTGCTCGTGCTGAGCGGGCGGCCGACGCTGCGCGCGCCCGACGGCGAGCACGAGCTGCGCGCGTGGGACTGCGTGTTCTTCCCGGACGGCCCCGACGGTGCGCACAAGGTGACGAACCGCACCGAGGAGACGCTGCGCGTCGCGATTCTCTCGAACAAGGGCGACCCTGGCGCCGCCGTGTACCCCGACTCGGAGAAGGTCGGCATCTGGCCTCCCGGCCACCTCTTCCGGAAAGCCGACGAGGTCGGCTACTGGGAAGGGGAGCTCTAACGAGCTAGGCCGAGTTGAGACATGTCCCGGGGACAGTCCCCAGGGCATGTCCGTTTCGCCCACCCCGTCGGGCCAGAAACAATCCGGCGTTCTACCTGCCACCTCGGGCCGTGTCCCGGGGACAGTCCCCGGGACAGCGTTCGTTGGGACGCGGCTTGAGCGGTCAATTGTGCGCGTTGGGGGCAGGGGCTACGGTCGCGTCATGGCTCGGCTGCCTCGTTGCGCGCTTCCGGAGATCGACGTGTTTCACGTCACCGGTCGCGGTGTTGCCGGCAACGCGATCTCACGCGACGACCGCGATCGGTTTCGGTTCGTCTCTCTCCTAGGGCTGGCGGCGGACCGCTGGCGCTGGCGTGTGTTTGCGTACTGCCTGATGCCCAATCACTTCCACATCGTGGTGTTCGGAGAGCTCGAGTGCGTCTCGCGCGGCATGCACCTCCTCAATTTCCGCTACGCGCAGCGCTTCAACAAGCGCCACGAGCGGCGCGGCCACCTCTTCCAGGAGCGTTTCCATGCGCGCGTCATCCGTGACGACGAGCACCTCGCGAACGCCTGCGACTACGTGCTCGACAACGCGATTCGCGCGGAGCTCTGCGCGTCGCGAGACGAGTGGCCGTGGCTCGGCGGCGAGTTCGCAGGCCTACGCTGAGGCGTGCACCGGCGAGAGTGCCGGGGCCCACGAGCACAGCGGCGACGACTCGCCGCCGCGGCCGTTCAGGCGGCGGTACCCGAGGGCGTGCTCTGCCTGCATCATCTTGTGGATCTGCGTCGTGCCCTCGTAGATGATCGGTGCGCGCGCGTTCCGGAAGTACCGCTCGATGCCGTACTCACCCGAGTAGCCGTACGACCCGAACACCTGGATGGCGAGATGCGCCGCCTCGAACGCGGACTCCGTCGCATGCCACTTCGCGAGCGATGTCTCACGCGTGTTGCGCTTGCCCTCGTTCTTCATCCACGCGGCCTGCATGACGAGCAGCTTCGACGTCTCGTAGCCGAGCACCATCTTCGCGATCATGTCCTGCACGAACTGGTACTTCCCAATCGGCTGGCCGAACGTCTGCCGCTCGCGCGCGTACTCGACGGAGCGCTCGAGGCATGCGCGCACGACGCCGACGGCGCCGGCCGCGACCGTGAAGCGGCCCTGGTCGAGCGAGTACATCGCGATCTCGAAGCCCTGACCTTCCTCGCCGATCAGGTTCTCGGCCGGCACCTCGAGGTTTTCGAAGAAGAGCTCACCGGTCGAGCCCGCCCAGATACCGAGCTTGTTCTCGGTGTCGCGCGTCGTGAACCCCTTCATCCCCTTCTCGAGCACGAAGGCGCTGATGCCCTTGTGCCCGGCGGCCGGATCGGTCTTCGCGAACACGAGCGAGTGGTCGGCGACGGACGCGTACGAGATCCAGTTTTTCTGGCCGTTCAGGACGAACACGTCGCCCTCGCGGCGCGCCGTCGAGCGCATCGCCGCGACATCCGAGCCCGCATCGGGCTCGGTGAGGCCGAAGCACGCGAGCTTCTCGCCCTTCGCCTGCGGGGTCAGCCAGCGCTGCTTCTGCGCCTCGCTCCCGTACTTCAGCAGGGAGAGCGAGTTCAGGCCGACGTGCACCGAGATCAGGGTGCGGAAGGCGGCTTCGCCGCGCTCGATCTCCTCGCAGGCGAGCGCCTCGGCAACGAAGTCGAGGCCGGCGCCGCCGTACTCCTCCGGGACCACGATCCCGAGGATGCCGAGCTCCGCCATCCCCTCGATCAGCTCCAGGTCGAGCTTGTGGTCGATGTCGTTTTGGATCGCCACCGGCAGGACGCGCTCGTCCACGAAGGCGCGGACGGTGTCCTGGATGAGGCGCTGCTCGTCGGTCAGTTCGAAATCCACGGGCAGCAGGGTAGCTGGACTTCTCGTCCGAGAATGCCGGGAGGGCGTCGATCGACGCTGCGTTCTTCTCAGACGCAGCCGTTTTTCCGAATGTGCGCCACTGTCTCGGCGCCGCGAGCTACGCGTCGATTCCCTCGAAGGTCTTCCCCATCACCCATTTGGTGGAGCCGATTCACCCGGAGCGGTGAAACTGACCGCGAAGAGCCCTGTCGATACCAAATTCATGGGTTCCACCATTGCCCGAGCCTATCTCTGCCTCGGCGCGGGCGCGATCGCTCTTCATTTCCTGCTCCGCGGCGACTCCGCCCTGTACGGCGCGGTTGGCCTGGCCTCGGCCGGACTGATCCTGATCGGCACCGCGTACCACCGGCCGCGAACCTGGCCGGCCTGGACCGCCCTCGCGGCCTCGCAGCTCCTGATGGCGCTCGGCGACCTCGTCTTCGACAACCTGACGAAGGCCTACCCGGGGCCGGCGGACGTTCTCTATCTGGCCGGAGACGCGGCGCTCATCGCCGCCCTTGCGTTCCTTGCGGCGCGTTCGGCAAAGGGCGAGTGGGCCGCGCACCTGGATGCCTTGATCGTGGCCTTCGCGATCGGCATCGCAGCGTGGCCTCTCGTCTTTTCCGGGAGCGTGGAGGGGAGCTCGGCGACGGCCGCTGTCGTCACCGCGGCCTACCCGGTTGCCGACCTGCTCCTGCTCGGGGTGCTCGTGCGCCTCCTCTTCCTCCGGAACCGGCGCACGCCTGCCTACTGGCTCCTCGTCGCCGGGGCCGTGGCACTCTTCATCGCCGACGCCGGCTATGTGTTCCCGGCGCTCACGGGCACCTACTCGGGTGGCACGAGCTGGCTCGATGCGGGCTGGCTCGCGTCCTACGTTTTCTTCGCGGCGGCGGCGCTGCACCCGACGATGGGCATTCTCGTCGAGCCCCGCGTCGAATCGCGTGACCCGCTCTCACTTCGGCGCGGGCTCCTGCTCGGGGGCGCGCTGCTCACTGCTCCGATCGCCACGGTCGCGGCCGAGCTCTTCGGCCGGTCGGTTGATATCGAACCTGTCCTGATCGCCGTGGCGGTCCTGCTCGTTCTCGTGATCCTGCGGTTCGCGGCCATCGTGCGCGAGCTCGACCGGCTGCGGGTGCGGGCCGAGAGCTCCGAGCGGAAGTTCCGGATGGTCTTCGAGCGGGCACCGATCGGCATCTCCGTCGGCCGGGACGGGATCATGAGCGAGACGAACCCTGCGTTTCAGCGGATGCTCGGCTACACGGGCGCGGAGCTCGCACGCATGCACTACACCGAGGTCACCGAGCAGGATGACCGGTCGCTCAGCGTGCAGCTCGAGCTCGACGAGGGGAAGCGCGACCAGTTCGCGATCGACAAGCGCTACGTGCGCAAGGACGGCGTTCCCGTCGAAACCCACGTCCACGTCGCCCTCGATCTCGAGGACGGCCTCGGAATCAGCCTGGTCGAAGACATCACCGACCGCAACGCGCTCGAGGAGCAGCTCCGGCAGTCCCAGAAGATGGAGGCGATCGGCAAGCTCGCAGGCGGGATCGCCCACGACTTCAACAATCTGATGACCGCGGTGATCGGCTACAGCGACCTGCTGCTGATGCAGTTCGACGCGCACGATCTCCGCCGCTCAAAAGTCGATGCCATCCGCGACTCCGCGGTTCGTGCCAGCGACCTCACGCGCCAGCTTCTCGCCTTCGGCCGCCGGCAGTTGCTCCAGACGGAGGAGGTCGACCTGCGCGGCGTCGTCGAGCGCATGGACACGCTCCTGCGCCGGTTGATCGGGGAGGACATCCGGTTCGAGACGGTCTTCGGGACGGAGGAGGTGATCGTGCGGGCCGACCGTTCACAGCTCGAGCAGGTCGTGATGAACCTCGCCGTGAACGCACGCGACGCGATGCCGGACGGAGGCACGCTGACGATCGCCGCGCTCTCCGACGGCCAGTTCGCGACCCTCTCGGTGATCGACGACGGCGTCGGGATGGACGAGAACACCGTTGCTCGGATCTACGAGCCGTTCTTCACCACGAAGCCGGTCGGCGAGGGCTCGGGTCTCGGTCTCTCGACCGTGCACGGGATTGTCGGCCAGAGCGGCGGCACGATCGAGGTCGAGAGCGCTCCCGGAGCCGGGACGATCTTCACGATTCGGCTCCCACTGGCGCATCCGCTGCCCACCGGGCCGATCTTGCCGGTCGCGCGAGTCCCCGCTACTCTAGTTGACTGACAAGTCAATCAATACGCTTTCAGAAGCGATCCAAGGAGCTGAGCATGGCCACGATCGAGCAGGCCGTGTCGGGCGGCGTCTCGTTCGAGCTGACCGACGAGCAGAAGGAACTGCGCGCCCTCGCGCGCGAGTTCGCGGCGAAGGAGATCCGGCCGAAGTCGGCCGAGTACGACGTGCACATGACGCATCCGGAGGACGTGATCGCGAAAGCGCACGCGGTCGGCTTGATGAACGTGAACATTCCCACGGAGTACGGCGGCCTTGGTCTGGGCGCGTTCGACGGCATGCTCGTCGGCGAGGAGATCAACTGGGGCTGCACCGGTATCGGCACGTCGATCGGGGCGAACGGCCTCGGAGCCGGGCCGGTGATCATCGCGGGCACCGACGAGCAGAAGGCGACGTGGCTGCCACCGCTCCTGGAGCAGCCGATTCTGTGCTCCTTCGGGCTCTCGGAGCCGGAGGCCGGTTCCGATGTCGCGCGGCTGAAGACGACGGCCGAACGACGCGGCGACGAGTACGTCCTGAACGGCTCGAAGACCTTCATCACGAATGCCGGCTACGCCGATTGGACGATCGTCTTCGCGAAGACCGACGTCTCCAAGGGCCACCGCGGCATGTCCGCGTTCATCGTCCCGATGGACACACCGGGTGTCACGATCGAGCAGCACCTCGACAAGATGGGGCAGCGTGCGACCGACACTTCGGCGTTCGCGCTTCAGGACGTCGTCGTTCCCGTGGCCAACCGGCTCGGCGAGGAGGGCGACGGCTTCAAGCTCGCGATGCAGACGCTCGACTTCACGCGTCGCGGCACCGCCGCCGGCGCCGTCGGCGTCGCGCAGGCGGCGTACGAGCTCGCCGTCGAGTACGCGAAGGAGCGCGTCACCTTCGACGTGCCGATCGCGATGCAGCAGGGCGTCAACTTCATGATCGCCGACATGGCGACCGAGATCGAGGCCGCGCGCCTGCTCACCTGGCAAGCTGCGTGGATGCTCGACCGCGGCGATCGCGCGACGCTCTACTCGTCGTTTGCGAAGCGGTTCGCCGCCGACACCGCGATGAAGGTGACGACCGACGCAGTGCAGGTCTTCGGCGGCTACGGCTATATGAAGGAGTACCCGGTCGAGAAGCTCATGCGCGACGCGAAGCTGTTCCAGATCTACGAGGGCACCTCGCAGATCCAGCGGCTCGTGATCGCCAAGGAGATCTTCCTGCCCCGCGGGACGTAGAGATGGCGCTCGAGATCGACCTCTCCGGGCGCGTCGCGTTCGTCACCGGCGGCTCGCGCGGCCTCGGCCGCGCGGACGCCCTGACGCTTGCCCGCGCCGGCGCCGATGTCGTGATCGCCGACCTGCTCGTCGAGTCGGAGCTGAGCGAGGACACCGACGTGTACGGGCCGCTTGCGATGGTCGCCCGCACGCAGGGGCTCGTCGGAACGGAGTCGGCAGCCGAGGAGATCCGAGCCATGGGCCGGCGCTCGTTCGCGGTGCGCTGTGACGTCACCGACCGTGACCAGGTTGCCGCAGCCGTCGCGAAGACGGTCGAGGAGCTCGGCTCGGTCGACATCCTCGTCAACAACGCCGGCACGCTCGACCACGTCGGGCAGTTCCCGGACCAGAGCCCGGAGCTCTGGGAGCGTGATCTCCGGGTCAACCTGACCGGCGCGTTCAACTGCGGGCAGGCGGTGTGGCCCCACATGAAGGAGCGGAAGTGGGGGCG
>Ga0105854_1001217_pt1 | contig 10715 bp, 8 predicted proteins | sample OrgsoiDNA_201058_FD_89679 | JGI IMG/M metagenome (GOLD analysis project Ga0105854, IMG submission 89679) | Permafrost soil microbial communities from the Arctic, to analyse light accelerated degradation of dissolved organic matter (DOM) -... | ecosystem: Environmental > Terrestrial > Soil >... | reverse complement strand
GCTGAAGGCCAGAATGTACAGTTCTCTATCGAGAACGGTGCTAAAGGTCCGTCAGCGGCTAACGTTACCGCTATCTAATCTCGCTTCTGCGCTGTTTACAGCACATTAACGATGATTTAAAAGCCCGCATGCGCGGGTTTTTTTACGTCTAAATTTTGCCAAAGAGTTCGTTGATTGATCTCCCATGTGTATACGAACGGGTTGGCAAAGTTTATGCGGCATGCCTTTTATGGCGCACTGTACTACAATCAATAACATTGAAAACGAAGAGATAACTCGATGAAAGTTAACGATCTGGTGACAGTTAAAACCGATGGCGGCCCCCGCCGTGAAGGCAAGATCCTGGAAGTTGAAACCTTTTCAGAAGGCGTGATGTATCTGGTTTCGCTGGAAGATTACCCGGCTGGCGTGTGGTTCTTTAACGAAGTGGATAGCAAAGACGGCACCTTTGTCGAACCCCTTTCCTCGGACAAATAAGCTGTAGCCTCAGTCTGATTCAATGGGTAAATAAAAACACCGGAGCAGGTCACTGCCTCCGGTGTTTGATTTTTTAGACTAGCCTGCTTGACGTTACCCGCCTATCAGAACGTTTCCCAATTCTGTGTATCGCTCGGTACTTTACCTCCGCGCACCGGCTCAACCAGCGTGAGTGCAGGGCGACGTGCCGTCGTCGTGGCGGCTTTGGTATCAAGACGAAACACCGCCACGGCCTGCGTCAGGCGCTCAGCTTGTTCTTCCAGTGAGGCCGCAGCGGCTGAGGCTTGCTGCACCAACGCAGCGTTTTGCTGGGTTACTCCGTCCATTTCCGACACCGCCAGACTCACCTGACTGATACCCCGGCTTTGCTCATCGGAGGCAGAAGCGATTTCGCCCATAATATCCGTCACGTGGCTGACGGCGGTGACGATTTCATACATCGTATCTCCGGCATCGCCCACCAGCAGACTGCCTTCGCCGACATAATCCACCGACTCTTCAATCAACTTCTCGATCTCTTTCGCGGCATCCGCACTACGTTGCGCCAGACTGCGTACTTCGCTGGCGACAACGGCAAAGCCACGGCCTTGTTCACCCGCTCGCGCGGCTTCGACTGCCGCATTCAGTGCCAGAATATTGGTCTGGAAAGCAATGCTATTGATGACGTTAGTGATTTCAGCGATTTTGGTCGAGCTGCGCGAAATATTTTCCATGGTGCTCACAACGCTGGCAACAATATCGCCGCCTTTCTGCGCTTTATCGGAGGCATCTGCCGCCAATTTGCTGGCGTGATGGGCGTTCTCTGAATTCAATTTCACCGTGGCGGTCAGCTGTTCCATACTGGCTGCGGTTTGTTCCAGCGCCGCCGCCTGCTGCTCAGTACGGGAAGACAAATCGGTGTTGCCGCTGGCAATTTCACTCGAGCCTTGATAAATCGACGTCGCCCCTTCGCGCACGGTCAGTACGGTCGTGGCCAGTGAACTTTGCATATGGTCAACATTGCTGCTCAATACCCCGATCTCATTACGGCCAGCTGGGTCAGACGGCTGAGTTAAATCCCCTTGGGCGATGAGCTGAATACGGCTTACCAGACGATTGATTGGGGTGATGATCACCCGGCGCATCACGATATAGGTGATGATGGTGAGCACAAAGGCCAGCGCGAAACCGCCAGCCATCAAGATATAGCCGATTCGGGCGTTAAACTGGGCCGTATGGTTAATTTTATTGGCCGTGTCAGTGCGATAAGCAATAGCGGCAAGCAGCGGCGTATCGTTGGCCTGATCCAATCCACGCAGCGTATCGGCTTCTTGTGAAATCACTTCCTCAAAATGTGACTGGCGCGCGGATTCCAGCATCGGCGCGATGCCTTGCTTGACGTAATTGTCGTAGGCCTTTTTCAATGGCGCATCGAGAGTCAGGTCAGTGGCGGTTTGATTCGGGCGGTTAAGATATTGCGTAAAGGCGGCTTGCGATTGTTTGATACGCGCTTCGGCATCGGCGATGTTTTTCTCAAACACCTCCTGGTCACTGACGCGCGCCGCTGCGGCGGCTTGGATCAACAGCAAACGCGCGGTACGCAGATGGTTTGAACTGTTCGACAGGGCCAGACGGATTTGCAGTTCCTGGGTGGCATTTTCCAGTGCGTCACTGCTTTGTTTGAGAAAGAAGCTTGAGGTGCCAATCGAGAGGGCAAATAAAATCAGGATCCCGGACAAAATGGCGCTGATCAAGGTGATCAAACGAATATTGCTGATGAAGGAAAGGGTCTTTTTCGCTGAATTTTCCGTAGTAAAGGTATCCATATTGTTCCGCTCTATTAATCCTGCACGTGAGGAAAATCTGCGGTGTAGGGGATATTTACCCCGCGACGGCCTTTCCTGACACATGACTACAACAATGAAGGTTTGCCGGGGGCAATACCTGCCGTGACGAAAAAACGCCATGATCATTCATCGGCATATCTGGGCGGAGATTGAATTTATAAGTGAGATCCGGCTCGCATTTCTGCTACTGCGTGGCGCAAGGAGGGGAAGAAAGGTTAAAGGTTGGACAGGGCGATACGACAGTGGTATCGCCCGGCATACATCAGTTACCAGTAGGGTTGCCAGCTTTGCGTGAGTCGCACCAGCGCTTCAACGTAAAAATAATCCCCCCAGCTCGCACATTGGTCGACACCTTTGCCGCTCGCCATGTGATACACCGAGTGTTTCAGCAAGCCATCACAATCTTCTTCATCCTGCGCCAAATAATGGGCAGTCAACGACGTCATAATGCGCAGCGCCATCTCTTCATAACTGGCGCGATGTTCATCACTGGCAGGCAATGCCGCCGCCAAATCTAACAGGCCGCACACGGCAATCGCCGCTGCCGAACTGTCACGAACCGCATCGGTGCCCAGCAGGGCGAGATCCCAATGGCAGACATCATCCTCCGGCAGGCGATTGAGAAAGTAATGGGCCAGACGACGGGATAACTCAACCAGATCTTTGTCACCGGTATAGCGGTAACTGAGCAGGAAACCATAAATTCCCCATGCCTGACCGCGTGACCAGCAGGAGTCGTCGGCATAGCCTTGGTGGGTATTACCAAAGCGGGGTTCGCCAGTGACGGTATCCATATAGTAGGTGTGATAGGTCGAGGCATCTGGCCGCACGATATATTTCGCGGCTTGCGCCGCATGAATGCGTGCTGCCTCGGCGTAACGGGTATCCCCGGTTTGCTCGCTGGCCCAATACAGCAGCGGCAAGTTCATATTGCAGTCGATGATCATTCGCCCGGCCTGCTGTGGGTCGCTCAAATCTCCCCATGCCTGAATAATGCCCGACTGCGGATTAAAGCGTTCCATCAGCGCGTCAGCGGCCAGCAGCGCAAAGCCTCGTGCCTGACGGTTGCCGGTCAGACGCCAGGCGCTGACGCAAGAGAGGGTGTACAGGAACCCTAAATCATGGGTGGCAGTATCAATTCTGTTGGCAATGCGGTTGCCGAAAGAGGCGATGTGCTTTTCGGCAGCCTGCCGATACTTGTCGTCGCCGGTCATCTCCCACGCCAGCCACAATTGGCCGCTCCAAAAACTGGTGGTCCACTCGACGTTTTCTGTCAGGGCGTAGTGATTATTTTCACAGGTTTCCGCCGGAAACTTGCCGTCAAATTTGGGAATATTGCGGTCAATTTTCTTCAATACGCGTTGACGCGCTTCGGCCAGTTGTTGGCGCAGGGCGATTCTGTCCAGTTGGTTCAGCTCAACCGGTAACAAGGTTTCTTTGGCGATCGTGAGGGTCATGCCATCTCTCCCGTAAAAAATTGAAAAAAGGATATAAACATCAGCGTTTAACGGTGGTTAAGGGTGCAGAAGCATTGATGTCAGGCGGTGTGGTGATCACCCGCTGGCGCTGTTGGTCCCGGCGGCTATGACAGGCCGACAGCGTCACGGTTGAAATCAGGGTGAACAGCAGGGCTATCCCGCCCATGATCAAATAGGTATGCGCAAAGCCGATGCGGTCGTAGTAGTAACCGGCGGGCGGGGCGACAACGATGGAACCGACATAGATCATCGCCTGATAACCCAGCAGATACATGGTGGCATTCACACGTTTATGGAAATGCTCGGCGATGTACTTGAACACTGACACCAGCAGCAGGGCGATTTCTAGCCCGTAGAAAGGTTTAATAATCGATATGATCAGCGGGTCATTGGTCAGCCCAGAAGCAATCAGGCGTACCCCTACCACGATACCGACTAAAATCAGCCCCTTTTTGGCACCGAAATAGTTCACCAGGAAAGGAATGACCATCATCATCAGAAACTCGGTGCCCGACTGTATGGTGCTCAGGTAGCCGTACATCGCATTGCCTTGCTCTTTGGTGGCGAAGAAGGTGACGAAATAGCGGGAGAATTGCTGCTCAGCGACAAACATCACCCAGGCGACGCCGGCGACGTACAGCGAAAACATCCAGAATTTACGATTTTTAAGCAGCAGGAGTACATCGCCGAAAACGATTTTTTCCTGAGCGATGACATCGTTATTTCGCAACTCCGCTTCGCCAATTTTCAGCGATAGCAAAACCCCCAGCATCAGTAACGAACTGACGCTACTCAGGCTGAAATTCCATGCTGGAGACAGATTGAACAGAATACCTGAGAAGGAGGCGGCCACCGCCCAGCCGAGCGATCCCCACATGCGGATCTGGCCGAACTCCATGCTGTACAGGCGGCTGAAACGGTCGGCGTAGGATTCTGACGCGGCGACACCGGCATACCAGCCGAGGCTGAGATACAGCGCACCGATAATAATCCCAGTCATTAAATGGGTTTCCAGCAGCGGCTGGTAAACATAAATAAAGAACGGGGCCATCATGGCAGAAACCATCACCACAAAATAAAGCAGGCTTTTACTCATGCCTATTTTATCCATGATGTAGCCATAGACCGGTTTCATGATAACGGCGAAAACCCCGTTAATAGCAAATACCGTACCGATACTCATGCTGTCTAACCCGGCTTTCTGGCCGAGCCATAACGCATATAATCCAAAGCTTGAAGACCAGGTGAAAAAATACAAAAAGATAAAACTACTCATCTTGTAATAGGCCGATTTGCTGACCTTATTCGTGGCTGTATTCGTGGATTTCATGGTAACTCCTGACAACCGGAACATTAAAGGGCGACGGTCCAATGACGGTCTTGATGGTGGATCTGGATCTCTTTTTCTTCACGTCTGACAAACGGGAGTACTGGCGGTGCGGCAGAGGTATCGGCTGAGGCAAAGACGGCCGACATCAACCAATATTCACCGGGATCGAGCGTTTTCTTCAGCACCGGGATGATCGCCGTTTCGGCAAACATAATGCTGCTGTTCGGCGGGGTGACCACCGTGGCGGCTTCGCGCGGCGTGTCACCGTCAAGGTTGGCGATCAGGCTGTGGCCGTTACGGGCAACCAGGCGGCTGCACCCCGAGTGTTCCCCTAAATCGACCTGCGTCTGGCGGTCTTTGATCACCGCGAAACCGCCTTCCACCGCGTCCAGCGCGCGGGCGGTGGTCAGATGATGTACCCGCAAATGGCCGTCACCGCAGGGGATCAACCAGGTGTTGACTTCCACGTCGTGCCACGGCAACCAGCGGGAATACATCACCTCAGGCCGAGTGAGGGTTTCCTCACAGCCACGACGTCCACGGTAGTAGCCATCGCGTTCTGATAGCACCAGCATCGAGTCGCAGGCCGCATGATTGAGCCCAAAGCGGCCGCGATCGAGGGTGAAGCCGAACTGGCTGGAGTAGGCAAACTTGGTGTATTTGGCTTCGGTATTGACGAAGTTATTCAGCTCAAGCTGACCGGAGGTCAGCATCACCACATGCTGCTGTTTGGTATCGCGCAGCAAAATTTGACTGGCATGGGGAATGCAGTGAGGATTATTGAGTGGCGGCAACGGTAACTCGTCTGCCTGCCAGAAGGCGTGGTCCCGCGGCAACGCCAAGACCAGAAACAGTTTGCAGGCCCAGTACGGTGAACCCGGCGCATTATAGTCTTCGGCCATCACCAAATTTGAGGTGTGGTAGCCAACGCTAAGAATGCCATCGCGGTCGAAAATCGGTTGTTTTAGCCAACTGCGTAAATGGCGCAGGACAACGCCTTTCACCGCTCCGTGGGAAAACACCGGTAAATCATTAAACGCGACGGCGCTCCAGAATGCCGCTTCGGCAAAACGGTAGGTCAGGCTTCGGCCAAAAGGCACGGCGGCCCCGTCGGCGGAGAACAGGGTAATGAAATCCTGAGCGAACTGCTGTGCCCGCTGGCGTAAGAGGGCGCAACGTTCCCCGTCGACGTCGGCCATATGGGTGGCATACAGCAAGCCGTAATAGTGGAAGGCCATGGAAATATAGTAATCACGCGGGCGGCCCGGACCATCGGAATACCAGCCATCGCCCAGATAATAGTCTTCCATCAAAGCAAACCGCGCGGCCACCGCCTCGCGATCCCACGGCAGACCGGCTTGTTTACAGCCCATCTGCACCATAATCGGAAAATAATTCCAGTTGTTGTTGGGAATGGTCGCCTCTTTACCTTGATTCAACCAGGTAATGAGATTGCGTTGTTCCGCTGGGCTGAAATACGCAAGCAGCCGTTTATCTAATAACGCCAGACCGACACCAAATGCCGCCATCTCCACACAGCGCTGGTCAAAATCAGCGATCTCACCCCAGTATTGGTCATGGGCCGGGTCAGTGCCGTTGCGGATCGCGGTGAGGTAAAACGAGAGATTTTCACAGGGTTCACCCGATGCCAGCAGCGGGAAAATGCCCCATAACATGCGTGACAGCGCCTCCATGTTGGCGATCTGCTTACCGTAATGGGTGGTGAAATGGCCGAGGTCGATACCACTTTTTCCTTCTTCGGTATAAGGCGTTACCGCAGAAAGCATCTCATTCAATAATGTCACTACGTGCTGGCGATCGCGCAGTGGGTTTTCCATGTTTATTTTCATCGGGTTCATGTAATGCTCCGGCCCAAAGTCGATGTGCATCAGATAAAGTTTTTTTGTGAAACATTATTTCAATAATTTTTAAAGTTATTTTTCCGCATCGCCGTAATAACGTGGCGTGCTAAAGAAATATAGAGAAATTGTTTTGGCTGATTGTTATGCCGCTCACATAACGCTGCATTTTTTTAAATTGATATTGATGGGAAGGGTAAAAAAGGGCTTAAATTACAAAATCAGGTTAAAAAATTATAAATTCTTGTCATTTGGATCAGGAGGGGAGATGGCAGTTAGCGATTTTCTGGAGCGTATTTCCCTCAATGATCGACAGATCTCGTTTAATCGAATGAATAAAGGCAGCGTCAACTATTTCCACTGGCACCAATGCCTTGAAATGCTGTTCGTCACTCAAGGCTACGGCATTGTGATGGTGGATAATCAGCAGTACACCCTGCGGCCCGGCCGGTTGTTTGTGTTCCCGCCCTTTAAGTTGCATAAGGTGTTTGTCGAACAAAGTGATAAAAACCACTATGAGCGCACCACGGTGCATCTGGATCATCTGCTGCTTGACGGTTTTTTGCAGCCGTTCCCCCAGCGGCGCGCCCATTTTTCCCGCCTGTGGGACAGTCATCGCGAGGCCCATATTTTTGATCTTACCGACAGCGCGGCCCACATTGAGGTGATCCTCGAGAGCTTTAACCGCGTACAACAGGCAGAGACGCCGCAGTGGGAGGACATCGCCATGATGGTGCTACAACTGATGGAATTTATGCCAGATCAGCAGGTGAAACAGAAAACCGTCAGCCGCACCACCGCGTCGAAAGTGATGCAGTGGATTGAAGAAAACTACGTGCAGAAATTTGCGCTGGCAGATTTATCGGCGTCGTTGGGGTTGTCGCAAAGTTATATCTCGCGGGTATTCAGTCAGGAAACGGGTGGGTCGATTGCCGACTATCTGGCGACGCGGCGCGTGAAGCGGGCGTGTGAATTGCTGCGTTCGACGGATTTGTCGATTGAAGCGGTGGGGCAGCAGTGCGGTTTTGCTGATGCGCCATATTTCATTACCTGTTTTCGTAAACTGATTGGCAGAACGCCGCTGCAATATCGTAAAGCAGCGTTTCGTCTGGAGTTGTAGGCAATAATTCCTTCATTCATAACGTTTTATTCACCTTTCAAGCCACAGATTCCTCTTAAAAAGCCCTATTTTGATGGCTTTTTGCACTGCAGGAAAAAGGTCGATTAGCCGCGCTTAAGTCTGACGTTTTTAACGCCACATCCCCCGTGGCGCGCTGCTTTGCTATGCCGTAAGCCTTGATAACACGCAAGCTATTTTTAGCTGAAAGCATTCAATTTTGTGGTACTCGCGATGGGAATTTTACGTTAGCCTTAGGGTCGTATTTTTACATCCCGCAACGGCCTTTGAGCGCGACGCTTGGCAACCCGCCTTTTGCGCTGACAGTCCTGCGGATAATTTGATTTGCCCGGCACAGGAAACCCTCTGGCATGGAACGAAGAGCATTTATTAAAGCGTCAATGGCGTTTGCCGCCTACTGCGGGGTGCCAGCCATGGCATCAGTGTTCACGCGATCTGCTATGGCAGCACAGGAGAATGTCGCCGACGGTGGTGCAACGTCATTCGACTTCTCCGTGCTGCAAAAGATGGCCAGTTCTCTGGCGGCGCAACCTTACGGCGGTGCGCCTCAGCCACTGCCTAAGACACTGGCAGAACTGACGCCGCAGGCATACAACGCCATTCAATATGACCACGATCACTCTCTGTGGCACGACCTGCCCAACCGCCAGCTTGACGTTGAATTATTCCACGTCGGCATGGGCTTTAAGCGTCGTGTGCGCATGTATTCCGTTGATGCAGACAAACATCTGGCGCGTGAGATCCACTTCCGCCCTGAACTGTTTAAGTACAACAATGCGGGTGTGGACACTCAACAGCTCGACGGCATCACCAATCTCGGATTCGCCGGTTTCAAAGTCAACAAAGCCCCTGAACTGACTCAGCGCGACGTGGTCTCTTTCCTCGGCGCCAGTTATTTCCGCGCGGTGGATGACACTTACCAGTACGGTTTGTCAGCCCGCGGCGTCGCCATCGATACCTTCGTCGGCCAGCCGGAAGAGTTTCCTGATTTCACCGCATTCTGGTTTGATACGCCGAAATCCGGTGACACCACCTTCACGGTTTACGCCTTGCTAGACGGTCCAAGCGTCACTGGGGCGTACCGTTTCATCATTCACTGCGAGCCAACGCGGGTGGTGATGGAAGTTGAAAAACACCTCAATGCGCGCAAAGACATCAAACAGCTCGGCATTTCACCAATGACCAGCATGTACAGTTGTGGCACCAGCGAGCGCGGGCGCTGCGACACCATTCATCCCCAAATTCATGACTCCGACCGCCTTGCCATGTGGCGCGGTAACGGCGAATGGGTATGCCGTCCGCTGAATAACCCGCAGAAATTGCAGTTCAATGCGTTCGCTGATGAAAATCCGAAAGGCTTTGGTCTGCTGCAACTCGACCATGAGTTTAATAACTATCAGGATGTGATCGGCTGGTATAACAAACGACCAAGCCTGTGGGTTGAGCCGGTAGGAAACTGGGGGAAAGGGGCGGTGAACCTGCTGGAGATCCCGACCACCGGCGAAACGCTGGATAACATCGTGTGCTTCTGGCAGCCAGAAAAACCGGTCAAAGCCGGTGAAAGTTTCGACTTCAGCTACAAACTGTACTGGAGCAGCGAGCCGCCGGAACGCAGCCCGTTATCTAACGTGCTCGCAACCCGCACCGGCATGGGCGGTTTCCCGGAAGGTTGGGCACCGGGTGAACATTACCCTGAGGTGTGGGCACGCCGTTTTGCGGTTGACTTTATCGGTGGCGAGTTGAAATCCTTTGCCGATAAAGGCATTGAACCGGTGATCAACGTCTCTGCTGGCAAAATTAAGAACATTGAGATCCTCTACGTGCAGCCTTTCGACGGCTATCGCATTTTGTTCGACTGGTATCCAGACAGTGATTCTGTCGCGCCGGTTGAACTGCGCATGTTCCTAAGATCCGGTAACACCGCGCTGTCTGAAACCTGGCTGTATCAATATTTCCCGCCAGCGCCGGACAAACGTCGTTATATCGATGACCGTCAAATGAGCTAATGGCTGCAACATAGAAATGACGAAGCCCCGTCTCTTACGAGCGGGGCTTCTTTTTTGCTTCTGATCCGCAGGTGAATCGAAGGCTGTTCTTGCTGAGTGACTTGACACAGGAGACGTCAGCAATATTCTTGTCAGAACGGTTAGAACGCTTTCACCAATACTTCTTTTTGCGAAGGTTCCTGACCGGTTCTCAGCAAAGTGTCGAAAGACTTCTCCATCTTTTTCACTTGCTGTAAGAATTCTTGTGGCGAGAAGTCATGTGACTTGCCGCTCATATAGGCGATGGCCAATTCTTTGGCTTGGTAGCGCTGGAAGTTATACATTCTGTTCCTCAATATTTTAAATGAAACGGGATGGCTAACAGCGAGCTGAACTCAGTGCAACTGCTTACATCGTGCTGCCAATGCCATGTATTCTACGGCGTTCATTGATAAGTAAAAGTCACTTTGATTGATAGATTTGATAGTTAAAAGCTTTGTTAGTCTGCGTTGGGAGAGGAAGGTCATCAGGCTATTTTTGCCAGCACCCACGGCAATGCCACCGGCAATTGCGACAACAGATACAACACCAGACCAATAAACGCCCCCACCAGCGTGCCGTT
>Ga0105854_1001216_pt1 | contig 10716 bp, 9 predicted proteins | sample OrgsoiDNA_201058_FD_89679 | JGI IMG/M metagenome (GOLD analysis project Ga0105854, IMG submission 89679) | Permafrost soil microbial communities from the Arctic, to analyse light accelerated degradation of dissolved organic matter (DOM) -... | ecosystem: Environmental > Terrestrial > Soil >... | reverse complement strand
TGCTCGCCACCTGATAAGACAGGACACGGGTCAATCCCAGCCCCAGACACGCGGCACTGATGGCCGCCTGATTGGCGGTCACCACCAGACGCGGTTCCGGACGCACGTTGAGCGGCTGATCGTTTTCAACAAAAGCCCAGTTTCTGATCTGACCGATGGACGAGGTGGCGATCACCGGCAACCGTGACAGCGCCTCAGGGTGCGCAGGCCGGCCATGGGTTTGCAAATAAGCGGGCGAGCCGCAGACCACTCGCCGTACTTCACCGACCCGAATTGCATGCTGATTGCTGTCAGGCAACTCCCCAATCCGTACCGCAACGTCGATGCCCTCCTCGACCATGCTCACCACGCGATCCACCAGCAACGCGTTGATACTCACCTCAGGGAACTGCGTGAGATAACCCACCATCACCGGTGTGACAAACAGCTCACCAAACAGAACCGGCGCGGTGAGCGTCAATTGGCCACGGGGCTGGGCGTGGCTGCCTGCTGCCGAATCCTCGGCTTCCTGCACTTCGGCGAGAATTCTGCGACAGTCTTCCAGGTAGCGTTGCCCCGTCTCACTTAAATGCACGCTTCGGGTAGTGCGTGTCAGCAGTTGAGTGCCAATGCGTTTTTCCAGCGCCGCCACGGCCCGGGTCACGCTGGCCGCCGACATCCCCAAACGCCGGGCGGCCGCCGAGAAGCCTTGCTCCTGGGCGACGGCGGCGAAGACCTGCATTTCGTGGAAGCGGTCCATGGATGCTCCTGCGCTCGGGTAAAAAAATCGCAGCCTGGGCTGCGATTTTTATCGTTGGGTGGCGTAAATATAGATTGTCACAAAAACAGCCGAAAAATCTCAAGCAATCATGCCCAAGTTGGACAGGTTAACGGTGACTGTATAACTTAATTTTTTTGACGAATTCATTACGCTGAAAAACATTACCTTATGGGCATAAGGTTATTCGTTAAGTAAATAAGTGAAGAGATCTCGATTGAAATTATTCCTTGAACGCAGCCTTGCCTTGTGCCCATTAGTTATTAAATCGTAAAGCCCGACCGCTGGATTGGTCACCCGCGCTAGTTATTTCCAGAGCAACCCCATGAGGGAAGCCTTGACCGCAGCGGCGATCTTGTTCTGACACCCCAGTTTTTTCAGGCAATGGTTTATATGGAAATTGACGGTTCGCTTGGTAATACCCAGGATGATGGAAACATCGTCCGAAGATTTTCCGTCAGCGGTCCATTGCAGAATTTCCTTTTCCCTTTGAGACAACTCAATGGGCACCGGTAGAACAGACCCCGCCCCGCGCAGCTGCAACCGGGTCATGCCCAAGTGAGTGATCTGTGCAAGCCAGGAAAGCTCAGCCTGTTTTGTCTCGAGCTCCAGGGCCGTGATCGGGTCACTGCCGCGTGCGAACGTCACCAGCCCCTGGGCTTCGCTATTGAGCAGTGTTTGCCCCCACCCCTGCGAAAGTCCGTGAGATTGTGCATCCCGCCAGAAATCAGGAGCCTGGGCTTTGAGTTCGGCGTCCCACAGCACCGGCTTTACACTTCTAAGTGTCCGGATAACGTAGGGATCGATTTCCAGGTAGCGATTGGCCGCGTAGGCCGCCTGCCAGGCGGGTGAGTAATTGTTGACGAGAAACAGGCAAGGCTTGGTGATGGGAAAAAGTCTTCTCGAACCATAGGCCGCATAGTCAAACTCCAACTGCCTGGCAACGGTCTCGATATTGTCGAACAATAATTCGACATCCGTTGCGGACATAGCATTTTCCAACAGGTCAGCCTGCCAGTGCGACATAGAGAATTCCTTTCTCATTATTATTTCTAGTTGGCCTTGCGCCAACATGCCTAGCATATTTCCAAACATTTCCGATAGCTGTCAAGGGTGACAGTAGTGCGCAATCACGACATGCACTCTAATCGCCACCCAGCAAGTCACTAAAAAGGAAAGGTTGATGGATTACATGTCAGGACGATACGACGAGCTTACGTCAGTCGAGCGTCAGCGGTAGGCACATTATCGGTATCAGGTTTTCGTTGAACGCCTCGGTTGGGAATTGTCGACCCCTGCCGATTTCGAGTTCGACCAGTTTGACCACAGTGGCACTCACTACATCGTCGCGGAACAGGACGGCGGAAACATAAAGGGATGCGCACGCCTTTTACCCACCACCCAGCCGTATCTGCTGAGTGAAGTGTTCACCTCATTGCTGGGCGACGTTCCTGCCCCTTGCCAGGACGACGTCTGGGAGCTGTCACGTTTCACCTCTCTGGACCTTGATGCCCAAACCGGCAGAGACGAACAGATGATGTCGGACGAAAACACCGTTGGCCTGTTCCTGGCCACCCTGGATTACGCCAAAGCCTGCGGTGTCTCGCATCTGGTGTCGGTTTCCCCTGTGGCTATCGGTCGTCTGCTGAAGCGCGGCGGCATCGATTTCAAATGGCTGGCACCTCCGCAAGTGCTGGACAACCGCACCCTGGGGGCCTGTTACATCACGGTGCAGTAATCCTTTCTGCACCCGTTAACGCATAAAAATATCAAGTGAAGTTGCCGATACGAGCCGGGCGGCTCATATCGGCGTGCGTCGATCTTGCGACATGGATAGCGACTGCTGGAAACCAACGTTCAACACAGAGGGAAGATCATGATCGACATGGAAAGGAAAGTTGGAAAGGACATCGTCCATAAAGGCCACGATGACGATGTATTGATTTACGACGCTCGCCACCAGCTACCGGCCTGGCTGCCCGCCGCCATCATTCAACAAGCGAACCTTGATCCAGCGGATCTCGACATCGTCAACCAGGCCTATCGCCAGGACAGCGATCGACTGGTGCTGCGCTCGTTACCGACGGTTATCGGCCTGGACGAACTCGAACAGGCAGGCCTGTCGGCCTGTCTGCCAGAGCTGCTGGCCTGCTACGAAAAAGCCACCGATCACCTGATACTGACAGGTGTCTGGGTCCTGGAAAGTATCGAAGCCAAGCTGGCACAGCTGCTGGGCTACGACGACGTACTCGACGTCGGCCAACGGCGGCAGGTGCACGATGTCCTCAAGAATCTGGACGGTTGCCCACAGCAAGGCTTGCTGTACTTCACCCTGTTCAACGACACCTCCAATTACTTCTTTTACCGCAAGCACCATGAACACGTGCCTGGCCTGATGTTGATCGAAGTCGCCCGCCAGGCCATGTACGCGCATTTCTACGAACACAGTGGTTATGCACGCGGTGAGGTGTCGATTTCCATCGTTGATCTGCTGTCGAGCTTCCCCCGCTATACCGAGTCGTCCTTTCAGGTCGACGTACTCGTCGGTGACTACGCCGAAGTGGCGCAACCGCGGGCACGAAAAGTCGACAAACGCGCACGTTTCTTCCAGCGCGGCGAACTGGTGGCCGACATCCGGCTACTCGGCGAAGTCATCAAAATGCCCGTCTTCAAGCGCATGCGAAACATCAACTTCGATCCGGCCTGCTGGTTCCGGCCGCTCAAAGGCATACGGCATGACGTGCTGATACATCTTGAGTCCGGTCGTCATCTGGCCGGCCGCTTGGATCTGCTTTCAATGGCCGGCCTGCAAGTGCAGTGTGACAGCCCGGTCGGCGCGCTCGACACGCCCACGCGCGGGCATGTCTATCTGTATCTGGAAAACGAGGGAATGATCAGCCTGCCGGTGCAATCGTTACTCGAAAGTGACGGGCCAAAGGGCCGCCTGCTCAAGCTGCAACTGGCGGACCTGGATACTCAGTTGCGATTCAAATGGCGAGAAGTACTCAAGCAGTACACGTATTTCTCTCATGAAGAAACAGCCCCCGCCCGCGCTGCCGAACAGCCTCTATGGATGACATTTGACCCGCCGTCATCGATGCCAGAGCAGAGGATAGAGGCATGATCGACCGCTATCCCCACGTGCTTGAGCCGCTCAAGCTGGCAGGCGGACTGGTGCTGCGCAATCGTCTGTTTTTCGCTTCGATGGGCGTGGACTTGGCCGATCACAGCGGGTGCGTGACACCGCAGATGATTGAGTTCTATCAGGGGATCATGGAGGGCGGCTGCTCCATGGCGTTTCTGTGCAACGCCACGGTATCGCCCCAGTCGCGACTGCAGAGCACCGGGCTCGGGCTGTTCGAGCAACACCAGGGCGAATCGCTCAAGGCCATGTTCGAGATGGCCGAGCGCGTCAACACGCCAGTGGGCGTGCAGTTGCAACATTACGGTGGCCAGGGCACCACGACGCACACCGGCGTCGCGGTGCTGACGCCCAGTGGCGTGCCATGCCCGCGCGTGTCCAAACTTGATCCGCACTACCGGGTGCAGGTCATGGACGAAACGGACATTGCCCTGGTGATCGAGCAATTTGCCCATTCCGCCTGGCTGGCCTGGATCAACGGTGCCCGACTGGTGCAATTGCAGGCGTCCAACGGTTACCTGCTGAGCAGCTTTCTGTCTCCCCACACCAACAAGCGCACGGATCGTTATGGCGGCAGCGAAGAGAACCGTGCCCGGCTGCTGCTCGAAGTGATCCAGGCCATCCGCGAACGAACCCAGGGTGCCCTGATCATCACCATCAGGTTGGGTATCGATGATCGTCTGGGTGATGAGGGGCTGCAATTCCCGGATATCAAGGAAACCGTCCAGGCACTCTGCCAGGCCGGCGTTGCAGCGCTGGAGTGTTCGATGTGCATGGGCGCGACCTTCGGCCAGTTGATCGTCCACTCCTCGACGATGGATGACTACCTGCAAGCCGGGGTCAGGGCCATCAAAGCGGTGTCGACGGTACCGGTGGGGTATGCCGGCTTCATCGACGGATTGGACAAGGCCGAACAGTTGCTGGCCGATGGCGTCTGCGACTGGGTGGGGATGTCCAGGGCGCTGTTTGCCGACAACGATCTGATCAACAAAACGCTGCAGGGCCGTTCCAGTGACATCCATAAATGCCAGTGGGACAGTAAATGCTTCAGCGACAAAAGCAATCCGCGCCTGGACCGGGTGTATTGCTGCGTGAATCCGAAATACTTGAGACCCTCGTTGGCATAAGGATGTAACACATGTACGACTTCACAGGAAAAGTGTGCCTGGTAACCGGCGGCACCAGCGGGATTGGCGAGGGTGTCAGTGAACGCCTGATCGAGGCGGGAGCCGAGCTGATTGTGTTCGGCAGAGACGCAGAAAAAGGGGCGCAGCTGGCAGACCGTCTGGGTCAACGCTGCCGGTTTATTGCCTGCGATGTCGCCGATCCGGCCCAGGTAGCGCAGGCATTCGACACCATTCGATCGGTCTACGGCAGGCTCGATTGCGCCTTCAACAATGCAGGCGTGACCGCCCGCTACGGCAAACTGGCGGACTCGTGCCCGGATGACTGGATGAAGGTGATGAACATCAACGTCAACGGCACCTACCACTGCATGAGGCATGAACTGCAAATCATGCTTGGCCGTGGCACTGGCGCCATCGTCAACACATCGTCCTGTGCCGGCGTGGTCCCCATTGGCGGCCAGGTGGCTTATGTCGCCAGCAAACAGGCCATCAACGGCATGACCCAGGTGGCGTCCATCGAAAACGCCAGGCTGGAGGATGGGGGGTGCATTCGCGTCAACGCGGTTGCCCCCGGTCCTATTCTGGGCGGCATGAACAGCGAAGCCCGCTTGAAAGCGGCACCGGAAAATACCCAGAGAAAAATCAACGTCACCTCCATGAAACGCTTCGGTACGGCGGATGAGGTGGCAAACGCCGTACTCTGGCTACTCAGCGATCAGTCGTCCTACGTTACAGGTGTGGTCATGCCCGTCGATGGCGGCTACGCGAGCGGCAAATTCTGATGCCATGACAGGCGTCAGCCGGGGTTCGACGTGGCGACTGCTCCGGGGTAAGTCATCGGTTGAGTGAGCGCGGTCCGAAGACCAGACAGCAGATGCAAAACGACCCGCACATCGCGGGTCGTCTTGTGTGTGACGGCTTGTGGATAACTTATTCCACCGTCACCGACTTCGCCAGGTTGCGCGGCTGGTCAACGTCCGTGCCTTTCAACACCGCCACGTAGTAAGACAGCAACTGCAACGGGATGGTGTAGAGAATCGGCGACAGAATGTCGTGGATGTGCGGCATCTGCACGACATAGGTACCTTCGCCATTGGTCATGCCTGCCTTCTCGTCGGCGAAGACAATCAGTTGGCCGCCACGGGCCCGGACTTCCTGAAGATTGGACTTCAGCTTCTCCAGAAGCTCGTTGTTTGGCGCTACGATCACCACTGGCATGTCGTCATCCACAAGGGCCAACGGGCCATGCTTCAGCTCGCCGGCCGGGTAGGCTTCGGCGTGGATGTAGGAAATTTCCTTAAGCTTGAGTGCGCCTTCCATTGCTACCGGGTATTGAGCACCACGGCCCAGGAACAGGGTGTGATTCTTGTCGGCGAACAGCTCGGAGATTTTTTCTACGGTGCTGTCCATGGCCAACGCTTCGCCCAGACGGGTTGGCAGACGACGCAGTTCTTCCACCAGTGTCGCTTCGACACCTTTGTCCAGCGTACCGCGTACTTGCCCCAGGGACAGGGTCAACAACAGCAAGCCCACCAACTGAGTGGTAAAGGCTTTGGTCGAAGCCACGCCGATTTCGCGGCCGGCCTGGGTCAGCAGGGTCAGGTCGGATTCACGCACCAGAGAACTGATGCCCACGTTACAGATGGCCAGGCTGGCGAGGAAACCCAACTCCTTGGCATTGCGCAATGCCGCCAAGGTGTCGGCGGTTTCGCCAGACTGGGAAATGGTCACGAACAGGGTGTCGGGCTGTACAACGACCTTGCGGTAGCGGAATTCGCTGGCCACCTCGACCTGGCACGGAATACCGGCCAGTTCTTCGAGCCAATAGCGGGCGACCATACCGGCGTGGTAACTGGTGCCGCAAGCGACGATCTGCACGTTGCGCACTTTGGCAAACAGCTCGGCAGCCTGCGGACCGAAAGCCTGTACCAGTACGCCATTAGGGCTCAGGCGACCTTCAAGGGTGCGCTGAACCACTGTCGGTTGCTCGTGGATTTCCTTGAGCATGAAGTGGCGGAATTCACCCTTGTCGGCAGCTTCGGCGCCATCGCGATACTGCACCGCTTCGCGCTCGACGGCTTTACCGTCAACGTCCCAGATCTGCACGCTGTCGCGGCGAATTTCCGCGATGTCGCCTTCTTCCAGGTACATGAAGCGGTCGGTGACCTGACGCAGGGCCAGTTGGTCGGAGGCGAGGAAGTTTTCCCCCAGACCCAGGCCAATCACCAGCGGGCTGCCACTGCGGGCGGCGACCAGGCGATCCGGCTGATCGGCACTGACCACTGCCAGACCATAAGCACCGTGCAGTTCCTTGACCGTTGCCTTGAGGGCCGTGGTCAGGTCGGGCAGGTCCTTGAGCTTGTGCGCCAGCAGGTGGGCGATAACTTCAGTGTCGGTGTCGGAGGTGAACACATAATCCTGGGCCTTCAACTGTTCGCGCAAGGCTTCGTGGTTTTCGATGATGCCGTTGTGCACCACCGCCAGATTCTGCCCGGAGAAATGCGGGTGGGCGTTACGTTCGCAAGGCGCGCCGTGGGTCGCCCAACGGGTATGGGCAATCCCCAGACGACCGATCAGCGGCGTGGCAGCCAGGGCTTGTTCCAGCTCGCTGACCTTGCCCGGACGACGGACACGATCAAGGATGCCATCGTTGGTGAAGATCGCCACACCGGCGCTGTCATAGCCGCGGTATTCCAGGCGCTTGAGGCCTTCGACAAGGATGGCGGTGATATTACGTTCTGCAACTGCGCCAACAATTCCACACATGCTATTTCTCCTGACTGACAGCCGCACAAATCAAGTTGATACCGCGGGCCTGAAGCTGATCCCGTGCCTCCAGAGGCAGGCGATCATCGGTAATAAGGGTATGGACACTGCTCCAGGGCAGTTCCAGGTTAGGAATCTTGCGGCCAATCTTGTCGGCCTCCACCATCACGATCACTTCCCGGGCCACATCAGCCATGACCCGGCTCAGCCCCAGCAATTCATTGAAGGTGGTGGTGCCACGAACCATGTCGATGCCATCGGCACCAATGAACAACTGATCGAAGTCGTAAGAGCGTAGTACCTGCTCCGCCACCTGACCCTGAAAGGATTCGGAATGCGGATCCCAGGTGCCTCCAGTCATTAGTAGCACTGGTTCATGCTCCAGCTCACTCAAGGCGCTAGCCACATGCAGCGAGTTGGTCATCACTACCAGACCCGGTTGTTGGCCAAGTTCTGGAATCATCGCGGCCGTGGTGCTGCCGCTGTCGATGATGATGCGAGCGTGCTCGCGAATCCGTGTAACGGCCGCACGGGCAATGGCCTGTTTGTATTTGGAAACCGGTTCGCCGCTATCTGCCACCAATTCCTGAGGCATGGTGATCGCGCCGCCGTAGCGACGCAGCAATAGCCCGTTGCTTTCGAGCGCTGCCAGATCCTTGCGAACCGTAACTTCCGAGGTTTCGAAACGCTTGGCCAGCTCATCCACACTGACTTCCCCCTGCTCGTTGAGCAAGGCGAGGATATTGTGGCGACGTTGAGGTGTATTGCGCTTCGACATGGCTGGATAAGTTTCGATTCGAAAGATAACGGAAGCAATCAAAACCTATTAGCGAAACTTCGTCAAGCGGGTGCGTGAAAAAAGATCTGTGGATAACGTATAAAAGATCGCAGCCTTCGCCTGCTCCTGCGGGTGGGTTAGGTTCACCCTGCAGGAGCCGCGGACGGCTGCGATCTGTTGATCGCATGAACTGTGGATAACTCAGCTCTTCTTGATCTTCTCCGACCGCTTCCAGCCATCGATGTTCTTCTGCCGCGCTCGGCCCACTGCCAACTGCGCGTTATCCACATTCTGCGTAATGGTCGAGCCGGCCGCCGTGGTCGCGCCTGCCGAGATATCCACAGGTGCTACCAACGAATTGTTGGAGCCAATGAAGACGTCCTCGCCCAATACGGTTTTCCACTTGTTGGCGCCATCGTAGTTGCAGGTGATGGTGCCTGCGCCGATGTTGGTACGCGCACCGATCTCGGCATCACCCAGGTAGGTCAGGTGCCCGGCTTTGGCGCCCTCGCCCAAGTGGGCATTTTTCAGTTCGACAAAGTTACCCACATGGGCGCGGGCTTCCAGCACGGTACCTGGGCGCAACCGGGCAAATGGACCGGCATCACTGCCTTCGCCGAGCACCGCGCCTTCGATATGACTGTTGGCCTTGATGACCACGCCTTTACGCAGCGTGCTGTCCTTGATGACGCAATTCGGGCCGATGACCACGTCGTCTTCGATCACGACCTTGCCTTCAAGGATCACGTTGATGTCGATCAGCACATCGCGACCGACAGTCACCTCACCGCGCACATCGAAACGGGCCGGGTCGCGCAATGTCACGCCCTGCGCCATTAAACGGCGGCCGGCGCGTAGCTGATAGTGACGTTCAAGTTCGGAGAGTTGCTTGCGGTCGTTGGCACCCTGCACTTCCATGGCATCGTGCGGTTGCTCGGTGGCCACCACCAGACCATCGCTGACCGCCATGGCAATCACGTCGGTCAGGTAATACTCGCCTTGGGCGTTGTTATTGGAAAGCCGGCTCATCCAGTCGCCCAAACGCTCGAATGGCACTGCCAGAATACCGGTGTTGCCTTCGGTGATTGCACGCTCGGCTTCATTGGTGTCTTTCTGTTCGACGATAGCCGTGACCTTGCCATCGGTGTCACGCACAATGCGGCCATAGCCGGTAGGATCATCCAGTTCAACGGTCAGCAGGCCCAGTTGCTGAGGTGCGACTTGCTTGAGCAAGCGTTGCAGGGTCTCGACCTCGATCAACGGCACGTCACCGTAGAGGATCAGTACCGTATCGGACTTGATGAATGGCACGGCCTGAGCCACGGCGTGACCGGTACCCAGTTGTTTATCCTGCAGGACAAAGTTCAGGTCATCTGCCGCCAGACGCTCACGTACGGCGTCGGCACCATGACCAATCACTACGTGAATGCGCTGTGGATCGAGTTGTCGGGCGCTGTGGATAACATGACCCAGCATCGAGTTGCCGGCAATCGGGTGCAGCACCTTGGGCAGCGCCGAACGCATGCGAGTGCCTTGGCCGGCAGCGAGAATAACGATTTCAAGTGACATGACTGGCTACCAATCCTGGGTGGTCAGCAACTGCGACCAGGTTATTGAATTCGGAAAAGAAAAAAGGGTAGCCGAGGCTACCCTTTTTAATCAATCGCACAACAAGTCGGTGACGGATTAACCGCCAAACTTCTTGCGGATCTGCTGGACGGTGCGCAGCTGAGCTGACGCCTCGGCCAGACGTGCAGCAGCGGAACCGTAATCGAACTCCGCGCCACGATCATGCAGGGCCTTCTCGGCAGCCTTGACGGCTTCCTGAGCGGAGGCTTCATCCAGGTCGGCAGCACGTTGCACGGTGTCGGCAAGAACCTTGACCATGTTCGGCTGAACCTCGAGGAAACCACCGGAGATGTAAAACACCTCGGCTTCCCCGCCTTGCTTGATCAGGCGGATCGGACCCGGTTTCAGATTAGTGATCAGCGGCGCGTGACCCAGGGCAATACCAAGATCACCGAGTGCACCGTGCGCAATCACCATCTCGACCAGGCCGGAAAAGATTTCCCCTTCCGCGCTGACGATATCGCAATGGACTGTCATAGCCATCTGATTGCCTCAACCTAAATTAGCGCCCGTTGCC
>Ga0105854_1001215_pt1 | contig 10722 bp, 8 predicted proteins | sample OrgsoiDNA_201058_FD_89679 | JGI IMG/M metagenome (GOLD analysis project Ga0105854, IMG submission 89679) | Permafrost soil microbial communities from the Arctic, to analyse light accelerated degradation of dissolved organic matter (DOM) -... | ecosystem: Environmental > Terrestrial > Soil >... | reverse complement strand
GTCACGCGGGCTACTTCGTCTTTCGAGCCCAGGAACACCGGCACGCGCTGGTGCAGCTTGTGCGGGGCGATGTCCATGATGCGCTGTTTGCCATCGGTGGCGGCGCCGCCAGCCTGTTCGACGATGAAGGCCATCGGGTTTGCTTCGTACATCAGGCGCAGTTTGCCAGGCATGGAGGTATCGCGCAGGTCGGCTGGGTACATGAAGATGCCGCCGCGGTTCAGGATGCGGTGTACGTCTGCCACCATCGAGGCGATCCAGCGCATATTGAAGTTGGTGCCGCGCGGGCCCGTGTCGCCGGCCAGCAGTTCGTCGACATAGCGTTTGACGGGCGGATGCCAGTGGCGCGCGTTCGACATGTTGATGGCGAATTCTTTCGTCGTCGGAGGGATCTGCATATTGCTTTGCGTGAGTACCCACGACCCCATTTCGCGGTCGAGCGTGAAGCAATTCACGCCATTGCCGAAGGTCAGTACCAGCATGGTTTGCGGGCCGTACACGGCGTAGCCGGCGGCCACCTGTTTGGCGCCTGCCTGCATGAAGTCCTGCTCGGTCGGCTCACCCATGCCTTCCGGCGCTTTCAGCACGGAGAAAATGGTGCCAATCGAGACATTGACGTCGATGTTGGACGATCCATCCAATGGATCGAACAGCAGCATGTATTCGCCTTTTGGATAGCGGTTCGGGATCGGGTGGATCGATTCCATTTCTTCCGACGCCATGGCCGCCAGGTGGCCGCCCCATTCATTCGCTTCCAGCAGGATTTCGTTGGAAATGATGTCCAGCTTTTTCTGCACTTCGCCCTGCACGTTTTCGGTGTCGGCCGTGCCCAGCACTTCGCCCAGGGCGCCCTTGCTGACGGAATGGCTGATGGTCTTGCAAGCGCGCGCGACGACTTCGATCAGCAGGCGCAGTTCGGCCGGTATGCTGTTGTTCGAGCGCTGCTCTTCAACCAGGTATTGCGTAAGACTGATGCGTTTCATGAAACCCCTTAAATAAGTGTTTAATACGGCTGGGGTCAGACCCGACGGGTCTGACCCCGGAATTAATTAGCCAATGCCTTGCTGACCACTTCCCGCACGTCATTCGACAGGCTGGCCTGGCCGGCGACTTTTTCCAGCGCGGTGCGCATGTGCTCTTGCAGGGCCGGCACGTAACGGCGCCAGCGGTCCATCGAGCGGGCCAGGCGGGCTGCCACTTGCGGGTTCAGGGCGTCGAGCGCGATCACCTGCTCGGCCCAGTAGGCGTAGCCGCTGCCATCGGGTGCATGGAATTGCGATGGGTTGCCATTGGTGAAATTGAAGATCAGGCTGCGCGCGCGGTTCGGATTTTTCAGGTTGAAGGCGCGATGCGTCATCAGCTTGCGCACGCCTTCCACGTCGGTGGTCGGTGCAGCCGCCTGCATGGCGAACCACTTGTCGATCACCAGCGCTTCGTTTTCAAAATCGGCATAGAAGCTGGCCAGCGCCGCCTGCGCGTGGCTGGTCGAGCCAGAATGAATCAAGGCGCCCAGCGCGGCAGCGCGGTCAGTCATATTGCCGGCGCTGTCGAACTGCTGCTGCGCCAACGCCAGCTCAGATGCCTCGGGCGCGATCAGCAAATAGGACAGGGCCAGGTTTTTCAACGCGCGCTTGCCGGCCGACAGGGCGTCAGGACTGTAGTCGCCGGGCGTCTGGTTGGCGTGGTACTGGGCCAGCAGTTCCGGCTTCAGGGCGGCGGCCAGGGTACGGCGCATGAACTTGCGGGCCGCGTGGATCGCTTGCGGATCGACTTGCGCCAGGCGCTCGGCGATGATGGTTTCCGAAGGCAAGATCAAGGCCAGTTCGCGGAAGGCGGCGTCCAGCGTCTCGTCGGCCAGCAGCGCGCGCTGCGCTTCGATAAAGGTGTCGTCCAGTTCCAGCGTTTCGCCAGCAGCAACTGCCGCCGTCAGTTTCAGCAGGCGCTCCATGGCCAGGCGCTGGCCCGCTTCCCAGCGGTTGACGGGATCGCTATCGTGGCGGAACAGGTGCAGCAGTTCGGCATCGCTGTAATCGTATTCCAGCACCACAGGGGCGGAAAAATCGCGCAGCAGCGATGGCACCGGCACTTCTTCCACGCCAGTAAAACGGAAGGTTTGCGAGGCTTGCGTCAATTCCAGTACGACGCTGGTGGCGCCATGCGAAGCCAGACCATCCACCTGCAGCGGCAGGTCGCGGCCATCCTGGCCCAGCAGGCCCACCGTGACGGGGATATGGAAAGGCAGCTTTTCTGCCTGGCCTGGCGTGGCGGGGCAGCTTTGCGTCAAGGTCAAGCTAAACGTCTTGCTGGCGGCGTCGTACTGCGTGGAGGCTTTCAGCACCGGCGTGCCGGCCTGGCTGTACCAGCGTTCGAACTGGCTGAAGTCGCGGCCATTCGCGTCTGCCATGGCGGCGCGGAAATCGTCGCACTGCACGGCCTGGCCATCGTGACGCTCGAAGTACAGGTCCATGCCCTTGCGGAAACCATCGCGGCCTACCAGGGTCTGGTACATGCGCACCACTTCCGCGCCTTTTTCGTAGATCGTCACCGTATAAAAGTTATTGATCTCGACAAAAGAGTCGGGACGCACCGGGTGCGCCATCGGGCCTGCATCTTCAGGGAATTGCGCCTGGCGCAAGGTGCGCACCTGGTCGATGCGGGTGACGGCGCGGCCCGTGTCGGTACCGATCATGTCGGCCGAAAATTCCTGGTCGCGAAATACCGTCAAGCCTTCTTTCAGCGACAGCTGGAACCAGTCACGGCAAGTGACGCGGTTGCCGGTCCAGTTATGAAAGTACTCATGGCCCACCACTGCTTCGATGCCCGCGTAATCGACGTCGGTCGCCACGCGCGAATTGGCCAGCACATACTTGGTGTTGAAGATATTGAGGCCCTTGTTTTCCATCGCGCCCATATTGAAGTCGCCCACGGCGACGATCATGAAGCGGTCCAAGTCCAGCTCCAGGCCGAAACGTTCTTCATCCCAGGCGATGCTGTTCTTCAGCGACTGCATGGCGTAATCGGTTTTATCGAGATTGCCGTCTTCCACCCACACTTGCAGCAGCACTTCACGGCCCGACTTCAGGGTGTAGCGCTCTTCCTGGCACACCAGGCGCGCAGCGACCAGCGCGAACAGGTAGGACGGTTTCTTGAACGGATCTTCCCACTTGGCGTAATGGCGGCCATCACCGAGGTCGCCCTCTTCGATCAGGTTGCCGTTCGACAGCAGCACCGGATATTTATCCTTGTCGGCGCGCAGCATGACGGTGTACTTGGCCATCACGTCCGGACGGTCCGGGAAGAAAGTGATGCGGCGGAAACCTTCCGCTTCGCACTGCGTGAAGAAATTATGGTTCGACACATACAGGCCGGACAGCGAGGTATTGTCTTGCGGCGACAGCAAGGTTTCGATATCGAGCAGCACATCGTCAGGCGCCTTCGGGATGGTCAGGCTGCTGGCCGTCAGCTTGTACTGCGATGGCTTCAACACCTTGCCATTCAGGCGTACTTGCACCAGTTCGATATGTTCACCGTGCAATTCGATGCTGCGGCTCTTGCTGGCCGGGTTGTGGCGCATGCTGATCCGGCTCGCCACTATCGTGCGGGCGGGATCAAGATCGAAACCAAGTTCAACACTGTCGACCAGGAAGCTGGGCGGCGTGTAGTCTTTGCGATAAATCGTCTGAGGGCTGTCTGTGCGCATAGGGATTTGAGTGGGAGCGGGGGCGAAGGCCTATTTTACCAATACCAGCCCGCCAGTGGCTGATTCGCAGCCGATTCCGGCGGCTGGCTTGAGATTTGCTTACCCCAGTACATACCGGGTAACAATCTGTAATAATGGATGGCAATGGATTGGCGTAGTCTTACACTACAAGGCGATGAATTGCGTCTACTAATGTATTGCATCTTTTTATTTAGGAGATCATGCAATGAGATACCTGGCTATTTTAATGACTGCGCTGACCGTGTTGCTGACCGGTTGCGCCACCACCATCCGCAGCGATGTGACAGCCTTCCACGAGTGGCCGGCAAACCTGCAGGATAAATCGTATGCGTTCGTCACGCCGTCGCCAGAGAACGATACGCTGGAATACCGCAACTACCAGAACCTGCTGCGCGCCGAACTGGCGAAACAGGGCTTTGGCGAAGCGTCCGGTCCTGACAGCGCCAACCTGCGCGTGTCGATGGGCTTTTCCACTACGGACTTTCCTGAGCGCGTGCTGCAAGCGGCCGATCCTTTCTTTTATGGTCCTGGCTACTGGCCTGGACGCTATGGCTACCGCTACGGCGCCTGGCCAGGCTATGGCCGCTTCGGCTACAGCCCCTTCTTCTACGGCCCGATGGATGTGGAAGAAAGCGTGCGCCACAAATACGAACGCGAATTGCGCGTGACCATCGATGACCGCAACGGCAAAAAGCTGTATGACGTGACGGTGCAGTCTTCCAGCACCAAGCGCGCCACGCCGGAAGTGATGCCTGCCATGATGGCCAGTGCCTTTGCCGACTTCCCGGGCCGCAGTGGCGTTCCACGCAAGGTCGAAGTTAAAGTCGAATAAATGACAAGCTCAAAAAAAACCGGCTGCGCATCATGCGCCAGCCGGTTTTTTTACGTCTGCCAATTTACGAGTAATACGCTTCGGCCGACAAGGTGATCACGCCGATCAGGGCCACCGCCAGGATCAGCACGATCAGCAGGCGGCCGAATTTCGGCGAACCGTCGCTACCATCGCCGCTGCCGCTCATGGCAGGATGATGCTGGAACCGGTAGTCTTGCGCGCTTCCAGGTCGGTATGTGCCTGGGCGATATTGGCCAGGCTGTAGCGCTGCTTGACCTCGATCTTCACTTCGCCGCTATTGACCACGCCAAACAGCGAGTTCGCCATCTCTTCCAGGTTGTTGCGGTTCGATGCATAGCTGAACAGGGCCGGGCGCGTGATGAACAGCGAGCCGCGCGAGGCCAGTTCGGTCAGGGCGAATGGCGGCACGGGGCCGGAAGCATTGCCGAAGCTGACCATCATGCCCAGCGGCGCCAGGCAATCGAGCGAGCCGATGAAGGTATCCTTGCCGATGGAATCGTAGACCACGGAGACACCCTTGCCGCCCGTGATCTCGCGCACGCGCTCGACGAAATTTTCCGTGTTGTAGTTGATGACGTGGGTCGCGCCATGGGCCTTGGCCAAGGCTACTTTTTCATCGGAACCAGCCGTGCCGATCAGGTTCACGCCCAGCACCTTCGCCCATTGGCAGGCGATCAGGCCCACGCCGCCAGCGGCTGCATGGAACAGCACCGTGTCGCCCGCCTTCAGCGCCACTGTGCGGTGGAACAGGTATTGCACCGTCAAGCCTTGCAGCATCATGGCGGCGGCCGTATCGAAGCCGATGCGCTCGGGCAGCACCAGCAGCAAGGCCGCTGGCAAGTTGCGCTGCTGGGCGTAAGCGCCATTGATGCGGGCCGCATAGGCCACGCGGTCGCCCACTTTCACTTCGGTGACGCCCTCGCCCACCGCTTCGACGATACCCGCACCTTCCACACCTAGGCCCGACGGCAACGGTTGCGGATACAGGCCGGTGCGGAAATACACATCGATGAAATTGAGGCCGATGGCTTCATGCTTGACGCGCGCCTCGCCCGGACCGGGCGGCGGCAGTTCCACATCGACGTATTCCATCACTTCGGGACCGCCAACACGCTGTATGCGGATGGCTTTGGTGCTAATCGTTGCGCTCATAATGATCTCCTTAAACTCAGGCCGCTGCCCTGGCCTGCAATTGCAATTGCGACAGCACCAGGTGCGCCGTCGACAGATTCGTTGCGCACGCCACGTTATGCACGTCGCAAGCGCGTACCAGGGCGTTGATGTCCGGCTCGTGTGGCTGCGGCGTCATCGGGTCGCGCAGGAAGATCACGCAATCGATCAAGCCTTCCACCAGCATTGAGCCGATCTGCAAGTCGCCGCCGAACGGGCCCGAATGCTTGCGCTCAACCGTCAAGCCCAGTTCGCTGATCAAGCGGCCACCGGTGGTGCCCGTAGCCGACAGTTCACAGCCTTGCAGGAAGTCCAGATATTCACCCGCAAGGGTAATCATGTCATCTTTTTTCTTGTCGTGGGCAATCAGGGCGATGCGTGTTTTCATGATGGATCCGTGAGGTTGTAAGTGGAGAAATTATTTCTTCTTTGATAGCATGTAAATGCCGGCCAGCACCAGGCTGGTACCGGCCAGTTGCCAGTTGGTAATCGGTTCATCGAGGATCATGGCGCCCAGGAACAGGGTCGACACGGGGCCTATCATGCCCGCCTGCGAAGCGACGGGCGCGCCGATGCGTTCCACGGCAATCATGGTCATGAAGACGGGCATCACCGTGCAAAAGATACCATTGACCAAGGACAAGCCATACACGGCCGTGGGTTGTATCAGCAGCGACACGGGGCGCAGGATAAAGAACTGGGCGATACAGGCAAAGCTGGCCACACACATGGCATAGCTGACCAGGCGCATGGAGCCGATGCGTTTCACCAGTTCGCCGGAACCGAGCAGGTAGACGGCATAGGCGCAAGCCGAACCCAGCACCAGGGTCGAACCGAGCACGATATTGCTGGCGCCGCCCTGCAGATCGTGCACGAACACCAGCACGATGCCGCAATAGGACGTGAACAGCGCCAGCCACTGCAAACGGCTGATGGCCTGCTTGAAATACACGGTGGTAATCAAGAGTACAAAAGTAGGCGTGAGGAACAAAATCAGTCGTTCCAGGCCCACGGAAATGTATTGCAAGCCCAGGAAATCGAGATAGCTGGACAGATAATAGCCAACCAGGCCCAGGCCGATCAGGCGCAGCCGGTCGCTATTGGACAGCGGCGGCTCGGTGCGCATCTGCCAGTAAGCGATCACTGCAAACACTGGCAGCGAGAAAATCATCCTGAAGGCAATCAGGGTGACGGCGTCGATCTGATAGCGGTACAACAGCTTGGCGACGATGGCCTTGGTGGAAAACAGCACCGCCCCGCCCACCGCGATGGTCAAGCCACCGAGATAGACGGAACGGGAAACGGCTGGGGAGGAGTTGGACGGGGAACTGGAGCTCATCCCCAGATTGTAATGGCAAAAGGCAAAGGCGGTCTCATTACGAAATGGCCACCGCCGCCGCGCCCGCCGTCACCGTGGCCGTCGTCACCCGCGCAATCACGTCTACCGGCGCATGGCCGGCCACGAGCTTGTTGGCTTGCTTGAACTGCGCCACCAGCTTGCCCGGCGTCAGGGTCACTACCGTGTAGCCCTGTGCATCCGTGTTCAGGTGTTTGAGCCAAGGGTTGTTGCCCAGGCCAGATAATTGCTGCGCCAGTCCCAGCAAGCTGGCATTGAAGTCAGCGCTCGCTCTCAAGCCCGGCAGCACGGCGGCGACCGTGGCAGCCAGCTGCGCCTCGGGTACGCCCCTGGCGGCCAATGCACCCTGCAGTTGCACCCGCACCTGTTCCAGCAAGCTGTCCACGGTGGGCGTGGCCTTGCCCATGGTGTAGTCGAGCAGGTTGACGTCGATATGCACGCTGCCAAGGCCAGTCACGGGAATGTCCAGCGGATAACGGACCATGGCGCTGATCGCGCCCAGTTTGCCGGCGGCTGCATTGAAATAGCTGAAGAAAGAGTCCGAGCTGACGCCCGCCGTCACCAGGTCGACGATCACCGGCGTGCCGCCGCCGGGCGCATCGAAATCGTCATTGACGGTGCCGGCAAAGAAGGAATGGATGTCGCCCGTGATCGCCACTACATTCTTGACGGCATGATTTTTCAGGTGCGCCATCAAGGCCTTGCGCTCGCTGTTATAACCGTCCCACTGGTCGCAATTGAGCAGGAAGCGTGTAAAAAATGGCGCCATGCCCGCTTGCTGGCCGGTTTCCACCACAAAACGCGAAGCCGCCTTGTTGGCCAGCACGTCAGGCTTGATATAGCCGAAGGCGATCACTTGCGCGGCCGCCACCGGCGTGGAGCAATTGTAGGCAGCCACGGCAACACCCGCCTGGGCAGGATTCAAACCGGCGCCCACGGCAGCGGCATGTTGCGCATCGGCATTGCCGGCAGCGCCAGCAATGGCCTTGGCGGCTGCGTGCGCCAGGCTGGCCGCTGCGCCTGCCGTTGCCGCTGCAACCAGGGCAGCAGCGAGCGACACGCTGTGGCCATCGCTCTGCATCGCGCCGGCGATGGTTTTCGCCAGTTTGGGCATCGCGCCCAGCGCCAGCAAAGTACCGACCATCTCGCTGCCATTCAAGCCCATGCGCAGCAGGGACACTTCATTGCCCCATAGTTTCCAGGTGGCGGTCGAGGCCAACATCTTGCTTTTCCACCACTCGCGCTGGCTGGTGCCCAGCATGCCCACGGCGGCCAACGGATCGGCTCCTGCCTTGCTGGCGGCTGCCCTGGCGGCTGCCATCTTTTGTGCCTCCAGGCTGTCGAATACAGGCTGCGATACCAGGTAGCGGCTGCCGATGGCGCCCAGCGGCTTGCCGGTGGCGGGGTTGAGCGTGGCTTCAGGAATGATGTGGTCGGCACGGTACAGGCGCTCGTCCGTCATCACCAGTTGCATCAACTTGCCAAACTGGAAATCGCGGTAGATGCGGATATTCTGGAAGCCGCTATCGTTTTCATCAAACATGATGTCGGCTGGCATATATTCAAACCAGGCCTGGCTGGCGCCACGGCGGCGGTTGGGCTGGTGCAAATCGCTGCCGTCCGGGGCCGTGATGCCTTCATAGGTCGAGGCGTCTTGCCAGGCGTCATCCGTGAATTCATGGTCATCCCAGATGGCGATAAAGGCAAAACGTTCATGCACGGCTTGCAAGCGCTTGTCGCTGCGGTATTTTTTGTACAGATAGCGGTAATCGGCCACGGTGGTGGCGTACTGGGCGCCCGATTGGCCATGCATGAAAGTGCCATCAGGAAACTTCAACTGGTCGTGGCGGCCTTCCACGGCGCCGCTCTGGAAGGCTTCGCCCACGGTTTCATAGATGTAATCGCCAAGGTGGACGATAAAGTCCAGGCTCTCATGTTCGGCAATATGCGCCAGCGCACCCCAGTGGTTGACGCTCCAGTCCTGGCAAGTCAGATAGGCAAATTGCAGCTGGGATACATCCGACGTGGCGGCGGGCGCCGTCTTGAAGCGGCCCACGTTCGAGCGCACGTCGCCGGCGATGAATTGATAAAAATACACTTTCCCTGCTTGCAAACCTGTCACCTTGTGGCGTACGGTGTTGTCAAACTCAGCCTTCAAAGGCAGGCTGGCGTCGACGATCGGCGTACCGGCCAGCGCCGTATTGCTGCCCAGCGCGCCCGTATTGTCGATAGCGACAACCAGCAGGCGCACCGCTACAGGCGCAACGCCGGCTGACGCAGGCGCGACAGGGCCAAGGCTGGCCGGCACCACGCGCGTCCACAGCATGGCGCTGTCGGGGCGCGGGTCGCCGGACGCCACGCTTTGCGGGAAAGCCCAGTCGGCGCCCGCCGCCAGCGGCACGCCATCATCGCCGTGCATCAGGCTGGCACAGCCGGCCAGGCCCGACGTGGCCACCGAAACAGTCAGGAAACCGCTCAATGCGCCGCCGAATTTCAGAAATTGCCGCCTATCCATATGACTTGCCATGATACTCAGTTCCCAATGTGTACCGAAAGCGCGTCACTCTAGCAACAGAATGTGTCGGCTTGATGACCGCCCCATGCCGCTTTGGGAGGTGCTGATATGCTAAAATGTCGGCCACAATTGAACACCCGTCTAAGGAAGATTCGACATGGCAGGACATAGCAAATGGGCCAACATCAAGCATAAAAAAGCTGCTACGGATGCCAAGCGCGGCAAAATCTGGACGCGCCTGATCAAGGAAATCACGGTCGCAGCCCGCATGGGCGGCGCCGATATCGCGGCCAACCCGCGTCTGCGCCTGGCGGTCGACAAGGCGGCGGATGCCAATATGCCAAAAGACAACGTCCAGCGCGCGATCAACCGCGGCAGCGGCGGCGCCGATGGCGCCAACTATGAAGAAGTACGCTACGAAGGCTACGGCGTGGGCGGCGCAGCCGTCATCGTCGAGTGCATGACGGACAACCGCGTGCGCACGGTGGCCGAAGTGCGCAACGCCTTCAACAAGAACGGCGGCAATATGGGCAACGAAGGCTCCGTCGCCTTCATGTTCCAGCACTGCGGCCAGTTGCTGTTCGCGCCGGGCACCGACGAAGACAAGCTGATGGAAGCGGCCCTGGAAGCGGGCGCCGAAGACGTCATCGCCGATGAAGAAGGCGGATTCGAAGTACTGACCCCGGTGCACGATTTCGCCACCGTCAAGGAAGCGCTGGAAGCGGCCGGCTTCAAGGCCGAAGTGGCCGAAGTGATCATGAAACCGGCCACGGAAACCGTCTACACGGGCGACGACGCGGTCAAGATGCAAAAGCTGATCGATGCGCTGGAACTACTCGATGACGTGCAGGAAGTCTTCACCAACGCCCTGATCGAGAACTAAGCAACCATCTCAAGGGCAGCGCCGCTGCCCTGCCAACCTCACTGAACGAAGCTTCCCTATGAAAATTCTGGTAGTCGGCTCTGGCGGCCGCGAACACGCCCTGGCCTGGAAACTGGCCCAGTCCGAACGCATACAGATGGTGTATGTCGCTCCGGGCAATGGCGGCACCGCGCGCGATGCGCGCCTGGTCAATCTCGACATCAGCGACCCGCAATTGCTGGCC